>Ga0302256_10000020_pt1 | contig 26906 bp, 18 predicted proteins | sample I_Fen_E3_4_FD_194571 | JGI IMG/M metagenome (GOLD analysis project Ga0302256, IMG submission 194571) | Peat permafrost microbial communities from Stordalen Mire near Abisko, Sweden - I_Fen_E3_4 | ecosystem: Environmental > Terrestrial > Soil > Wetlands > Permafrost | place: Sweden: Abisko...
TGACCTGCGAGGCGGTCGACAGATCGCCGATCTCGTCGAGCAGCAGCGTGCCGTCGGCCGCCTGCTCGATCATGCCGTGCCGGAGCTGCTCGGCGCCGGTGAACGCGCCGCGCACGTGGCCGAACAGCGTATCGGCGAACACACCATCGTCGAGGCCGGCGACGTTGAGCGCCACGAACGGTCCGTTGCGCCCGGACAGCGCGTGGGCCGCGCGCGCCACCAGCTCCTTGCCCACCCCGCTCTCGCCGGTGACCTGCAGCGGCTGCGGGCTGCGGGCGACGGCCTCGATGTACGAGAACATCGCGAGCATCGCGCGATCGCGGGTCACGATCGCCGCGAACGCCTCGGGGTGGCGCAGGGCGCCGCCGAGGAACCGGCTCGCGACCTCGCGGTTCTCGCGCTGGAGCTCGAGCATCCGCACCGCGCGCAACACGCCGCTCACCAGGCGATCTTCCCCGGCGGTCTTGACGAAGTAGTCGAACGCGCCGGCCTTGACGCAGCGGACCGCGGTCTCGATCTGGTTCATCCCGCTCACGATGATGACCGCGACCTCGGGATGCTCGGCGGTCACGCGGGCCAGGATGTCCTCGCCGGACAGCCGCGGCATGGTCAGATCCAGCACCACCAGCCCCACGGGCTCGCGCGCCAGGATCCCCGCGACCTCCGCCGGCCCTGGCAGGTCAGCACGTGGGACAGGCCGGCGGCGCGCTCCAGGGTCAGTCGCAGGCCGTGCAGCCAGGCCGGGTCATCATCGACCAGCAGCACCGCGAACGCGGGATAGAGCGCGGTCGCCTTGCGCAAGGCGCCGTCGGCCAGCCGGAGCGCCGCGCGCGCCGCCGATCCGAGCTCGAACGGCCGCGCCCGGGCAGCGTCGCCCTGGCGGGCGAAGTCCTTGAGATGTGCATAGCGGTCGCTTGGCCTGCGCGCGCATCCCATCGTCTCGCCGCCGGCCAAGCCCTGCCCTCGACCACGCGCGGCCCTTGACTCGTGCGCAGGCTTACGCTGCGCGACGCGGCGATTGGGAAATTGGTAAGGTAGCAGACCCCGACTCGAGTCGATGTCCGATGGATGCGCGCGCTGGTAGGTGCCAGTACCGCAGCGTCCGATGAATGGGCCTTTGCGCGGGCAATTGACGTATCGCGCGTCGAGCCACGCGCCAAAGCAAGTGGGTATTTGTGCGGCGCCGTGATCTCATGGATCACGCAGCAAAAGTGGCAAATCACGGAAACACTCGTGCACCGCGTGTGATAGTGTCGATGCGCGGCCGATCCCCGGCACTGCGCTGCTCGTGGGAGGGCGTGTTCGAGCGGGTGGCGTCCACGCGGGCCGCCTCACCATCGCAGCACATCACCGATCGCGTATCACGGTCGCAGCGAATTCATGCCTCGCGTCGCCACCCGGCGGCGACGCGGTCCGATTCCCCGTGTCAATCCGACACCGCAACCCGAAGGAGTACCTGGCCATGAAACGACATTGCGTCCCATCCCTCCATCGCTCTGCTCATGTTCACATCCTCGCAGGTCTTGGCGTGGTAACGATCGCGGGGTGCCTGGACGGCGCCAGCGCCGGTTCGCCGGGCGAGGAGTCCGCGGCGGTGGCCGCGGTGAGCGCCGACAGCGCGCTCGACGCGGACTACCTGCCCGTGCCGCACATCGGCCGCGCCCACAAGAGCTGCGTTCACGCGCTCGCGGCGCACGACGTGGTAGACGCGCAGGGCGCCATTCACTCGGCCAATGGCCGCGTCCAGCCTGCCGCGGCCGCCTGTGGCTACCCGGTGAAGCCATCCCACGATTCGGCGTCGCTGACCCCGGTGAATTCGGGGCTTGTCCCGACGGACAACGGCTGGACCGAGTACGCGTCCTGGACGTCGCCCATCGCCATGCGCGCGTTTGGCGCGACGTTCCACGTGCCCGCGGCCCCCACGTTGTATACCGGGCAGACCATCTTCTTCTTCCCGGCGATGCAGAGTCTCGGAAGCTCGCCGAGCATCATCCAGCCGGTGCTGCAGTACGGCCCGAGCGCGGCGGGCGGCGGCGCGTACTGGGCGATCGCGAGCTGGATCGGCGGCGGCGCATACGGCGGCAACTTCTACTACACCGCGCTCCGCCCGGTCTCCACGGGGGAAGAGATCCGCGGGGGGATGTACCAGACGAACAATTGCAACGCGAGCGGCGCCTGTGAGTGGGACGTCGCGATGCATGACACGAACAATGGCAGCGACCTGGTCCTCGGGTCGGTCCTGGGCTTCGCCTGGCAATGGGTGGTCGCCGGCGCGATCGAGGTGTACGGCATCGATGACTGCAGGAAGTATCCGGCGACGTACGATAACTTCTACGACTTCTATCTGCAGGACGGCAACTACAATAACCCCACGCCGCAGTGGGGCGCCACGATCTCCGTGTCGACCTGCGCGGAGCGCGTGGCGCTGTCGACCAACCTCGTGGAGCTTCACTACGGGAGCAACTGATCGCCGCGCGGCGATCGCCGGCCGCGGCGATTCGCGCAGGCGCAGCCGGAGCTCGCCGTCCTTGACCTCCGCATCGACGTAACCCGCCTGGCAGAGCAGGCTGCCGCCGGCGAGGATCAGGTTGCTGATCACGAGCTGGCGCCACGCAGCGGCGGTGAGCACCACGGCCGCGCCGCTGGCCATCGTGAGCAGTCCGGCGACATTGCACAGGTAGTGGCCCGTCCTGGGCGGCTCGCCTTCGCGATCTGGCGCTTGCGACGACGAAGGATCCCGACGACCCGACCCGTGCGTGTATCGAACGCAGCAAAGAGGTTGAGCGCGCCCTTGCGCACGTATTCGTGCTCGACCACAACCGGCTTGTTCGACGGCTGCGCCGGACGATTTGGCGATGTCCGCGTTCGCGGCTGAAGCGACGTCTTCTCGTCGAGGGACAGCACGCGCTCGTGGGGGCCGAGCTTGCGCGTGTACAAGTCGCAGATATTGTGGACGATCTCGCGGAAGCGTTCGTCGCGAGGGACCTTCGAGCTGAGCCAGTGATGTACCCGCCAGGGCTTGAGCTTCTCCGAGGCGAGGATTCGCTGGACCGACGAGGCCGAGATCGTCTCGACGACATGATCTCGGATCAGCATTCGCGCCAACTCGGCGCAGGTCCAAGTCGACAGCGAGCGTCCCTCTCGTCCTCAGGCAGCTCGCAGGCCAGCTTGACGAGGTGTGTCGCCACCACCGGGGGAAAAACGCGGGGGTCGCCCGCTTCGAGGTGCATCTTCGAGACCGCGAAGTCCTCGATCCACGAAACGCTCCGCCCATTTTCGTACGATGCGTCGCCGCAGGCCTACGCGCCGCGCGACTTCCGCCTGCGACACGCCGTCGGCCAGCGACAGGATCGTCCGTGCACGGACCACATCTCGGTATGGCAACACCATCGCCCGAGCGATGTCCTCGAGAACGATTCGCTGCTCCTTTTCGAGGACGACCTTCAGCGGCGCCTTCTTGGGCTTGGGCTGCTTCGACGGCCTGAGCTTCATACCTCTGTTGGATCACGGCCCTCTGACGCCGAAACGTCGAGCCGAGCCAACCGATCGAAATCGGTCAAGAAAGCTCTCGCGCCGTGCTGATCACCAAGTTGCGGGGAGCTGTACTTAGCGGGGGCGACCGAGGGCACGACGTCGACGGTGTTGGAAGCACCGCCGGCGTCACCTACTTCTGGCGGGCGACGTACCCAGCCCTACGAATCGTGGCTGCATCCTCCTCGCCCAGCCGGGCCGGGGCCAACTTCCTACCCGATGGCGTCGCCAGCCGCGACCATCACGCAGCCCGCTCGATCTGGACTTTGTTCCCGTCATCGGGGTCGCTCGCTAACACTCATCCGAATCCCGGTCCCTACCCCGCGCTCGCCCCTACCGTGGTCCCTACCTTTTGTACTGCCCTGGGCTCGGTGGCATTGCCCGCTCCCAGCAGCAGGCCAACGTCGACCCGGTGCCAAAGGCGGCGGTGAACGCCGGCGTGATCTCGCCGAACCGAGACGCGACCGAGGCACCGGCGGCCGGCGGCTTCGCGGCCGCATCGTTGGGTGCGATCGCCATGCGGAGAGTTGGTTCGGCGGGTCCGCCACGGCGCCGTCGAGCCTACGCCAGGGGCATAGCCGGGGCCGATGCCCGACGAGCTCAAGCGCCCAGGCCCGTACGGATCATCAGGCCTGCTGCAGCGCCTCAGCGGCGCTCGCGACGACGACCGCCTGATCGAGCCAGCGGCGCAGGGTGTCGAGATCGCCGCACGCGTCGATCCGCGCCTCCTGCTCTGCGGACAGCGCGAGCCCGCGCAGCGCGAGCACGTGACGGAGGCTCGAGCGCGCCTCCTCGATGCGCCCCTCGATGCGCCCCTCACCGACCAGCTTGGCACGCATCTCCGGCGAAGACTCCAGCGCCCACTCGGCGATCATTCGCTGACGAGCACGGACGACGGGATCGTCGGTCTTGGGGAACACGTAGCTTCTGAGGTCTTCGTGGGCCGCGGTGCTCATCGGTAGATAAGCTAATTTAGCACGCGCAACAGCCACTCGATCGGCCGGCGGGTCTTGACCCAGCCGACGAACGCGTCGAGCGCCCGGCCCGAGCGTGCGATCAGAAACGGGATCAACTCGTCGGCAAGCGGCAGCTCGTTCGCGGCGATCCACAGGAACTCGAACGGCGAGGGGCCCACACGGTAGACGCCGGCCGCTACCAGTTCGAGCGTCCGGCGCTCCGGGAGGATGGCCGGCACATGGGGCGCCACGATCCAGAGCGCCTCCTCGCCGTCCCAGGGCGTGTTGGGATCCTCGTGGCGCTGCACCTGACGGGCGTTGCGCCGCAGCACCGCCCGGTCGACCGCCGGCAGGTCGACGTGGTCGCCCGGCATCTTGATCTCGAGGACAAGCTCGCTGGGCTGCCGCACGGTTGACCAGGGCGGCGCGAGTGGCGCGAGCAACGCGGGGGCGTGCACGAGCAGCAGGCCGTCGAGGCGAACTTCGGACATGTTCAGCTCTGGGCGCGAGCTGCCAGGCGGCGGCGCCGTGGGTCACGCTCGTGGTCTCCAGCGCGAAGGTGTCCTTGGCGAACTGATCGAGCTGGCCCACGGCGCGCAGCATAGGCGAGGTGCAGAAGCAGTGACGAGGGGATGCAGCGCACCCATCGCGAGGCCCCGGCGCCGGCGGGCCCGCGAGCGTCACGCCGCCCGAGCGTGGTGATGCTGCGCTACACGGGGAAACAGACCTCGCTAGACCAGGACCTCGATCAACGAGATATCGTCTTCGTAGCCGACGTCGGCGACGCGCGGCGGGATCAGCGCGACGAGCCGGTCGAAGATCGTCGAGGCGTCGTCGCCGCGGACGACGTCGAGCAGGCGCTCGAACCCGATCATCGCGTTCGCTGCGTCGCGGATCTCGATCAGGCCGTCCGAGAACGCGAAGATCCGGTCGCCGGGCCACACCGGGTGCCAGAGGAACGCGTGCCCGGCCGGGTGAAACCGGTCGGCCGCCAGCGGCGGCCCGCTGGACGGGATCTGGGTCACCGCGCCGCTGGCGTGCCGGATCAGGAGATCCGGGTTTCCGCCGTTCCACACCGCGAGCGTGCCGGCGCGCCGGTCGAGCTCGCAGAGCACCGCGACGCAGAACATGCTGGGCGGCAGCATCGTCGACAGCTCGCGCTCCATCACCGCCAGGACGCCGGCCGGCTCGCCGCCTTGCTGGGCGGTGTCGTAGAACAGCGTCGCGAGCGGCATGGTGACCAGCGCGCTCGACAGCGTGTGCCCGGTGACGTCGCCGATCATCCAGCGGTAGCGGTCTCGATCGACCTGGCAGCCGAACACGAAGTCGCCCGCGAGCCGGTCGGCGGCCAGCACGAGCCAGCGGACGCGCGCCGGATCGAACTCGCCGCGCGCGAACGTGCGCTCGAAGATCGTCTGCGCGACCGCGACCTCGCGGTCGCGGTGCGCCTTGAGCTCGAGCAGCTCGCGGCGCTGTTGCGCCGCCTGCTTGCGCAGGACGTGCGCCGCGAGCAGCCGCTCGATCTTCTCGACCAGGGCCTCGCGCACGAACGGCTTCTCGATGAAGTCATCCGCGCGGTCGTGGGAGCGCTGCGGTTCGTGCGCGCCGCTCATCATGATGACCGGCAGGCTGCGGTGCCGGCTCCGCACCGCCGCGACGACGCCGCCACCGAGCCCGTCGGGGAGCAGCCGGTCGACCAGCACCAGGTCGCACGTCCGGTGCTCGAGGAAGCGGATCGCGGTCTCGATGCAATCGACGACCTCGATGTCGTACTGCTGGAGATAGCGCTTGATCGTGCCGGCGATCGCGAGATCGTCATCGACGACGAGGATCCGGGCGCGCCGCGCGCCGCCGGCGGCCTCGGACGCGACCGCCGGGTGGCCGGCCAAGGCGGCGTTCACGTCGGCCACGCCAGGGTGACCACGGCGACGTTGCCGGGATCGCGGTACGTGAGATCGGGGAAGCACACCCGGCTCGCCATCGCGATGCCGCGACCATTGGGGCAGCCGGCGGCCTCGATCTCGGCGGTCAGCGCGGACCGCCACGCGAAGCCCGCACCCTCGTCGTGGATCTCGATCTGGACCACCGGGTAGGCGACGTCGACGTGGACCCGCACGCGCCGGCTACGATACGGCTCGCGCGCGAGCCGCGCGGCGACCTCCTCCTCGAACCGCTGGTCGCGGAGCAGCTGGCACTTGAGCTCGCGGTCGATCGCGAGGTTGCCGTGCTCGATCGCGTTGAGCAGCAGCTCGACGAGCCCGAGCCGGCCGAGCAGCGGATCCGGCGTCACGCCGGCGACCGCGTCCGCGACCGCGTCGGCGTCTTCGCGCGTGCGGCATTCGAGCTCCGCGTGCAGCACCGACTGCAGGGGCGCGTGGTTCGCGACGCGTTGCCGGAGCGTGCCGCCGATCATCGGGATGCGCTGGGTGGAGATCATGATCAGGTCCTGTCGTGCCGGTTGCGGCGAGCGCGGTCACCGAGGGGTGCGAGACTCCCCCACGGATCGTCCACGAGGGAGCGGGCTGAAGATCCAGGAACGAAAACCATGGTTCGTGCAACGCGCGCTCCAGGCAGGCCCGGTCCCGACCGCACGAGCCGCGCACGGATCGAATCGATCGCGTCGATCGCGCCCGCACCGCCGCGCGAGCAGGGGGCTGTCGCTGCGTGAGCGACGCACGAGCGCTGCGCAAAATCCGCGATCCGCGCGCAAGACCTGCGCGGTTTGCCATGCGAGGGGTCGCGTCTCACCGGCACGTTGGATGCAGGAGGTTCCGGATCCGAGATGCAGAGATCCTGGCCACCCACGAGACGCACATCGAGCCGATCCCGGAGCGAGCGGTTCGGACCGGCGCAGGTGCTCGAGGCGATCGGCCCGCGAGGGGCTGATATCACGGCGTGCGCGACCGCGGCGCGCCGCCGCGACCGAACGGCGCGACCGTGACCCGGTACTGGGAACCTCGCCTCAGCGCGTTCGTCGTCCAGGTGTTGCCGGGTGAGCTCCACGTGACGGATGAACCCGTCGTGATCTCGACGATCCTCGGCTCCTGCGTGTCGGCCTGCGTGCGCGATGTGCGACGCAGCGTCGGCGGGATCAACCATTTCATGTTGCCGAACGCGGTGCGCGGCGACGACGGCGCGTCGGCGCGCTACGGCGTGTATGCGCTCGAGTGCCTGGTCAACCAGGTGCTTCGCGGAGGTGGGATGAGGAGCGACCTCGAGGTGAAGGTGTTCGGCGGAGGTCAGGTCATCGCCAGCGGCTCGGACATCGGCAAGAGCAACATCGATCTCGTGCGCGCGTTCTTCGCGGCCGAGCGCATCCCGATCGTGGCCGAAGATCTCGGACACAAGTTTGCGCGGCGCGTTCGCTACTGGCCCCGGACCGGGCGCACCCAGGTCCTGCGGATTCCGATGGGGCACGCGGTCGAGATCGTGGAGCGCGAACGGCGATCCGCGGATACGCTCGCGCCGGCACCCGGGTCGATCGAGCTGTTCCCCTGAGCTGAGTCCCGGCGGACGAACGCGCAGGCGGTGCGGCCAAACGCGCCGGCACGCAAGCATTGCGCACCGGCGGCGCCGCGAAGGCCTCCCAGCGGGCACGCGACGCGCTGCGAAGGCCTCCGAGCCTGGCACGAGACGTGAGTGAGGCGACGCCATGCGCTGGATCGTCCTAGCTGTGTTGGTCGCTGCGTGCGAAGGGCCCGCGGGTCCGGGCGGCACCCCGGGCAGCCCCGGACTGGACGGGGCTCCCGGCGAACCCGGTGGGCCCGGATCGCCAGGCGACGCCGCGGGACCCGCGCCGTGGCTGACCCAGCCGGGAGTCGCGATCGCGATCTCGCAGCTCGCGATCACCCCGACCGCGGCGACGGTCAGCTTCACGTTGACCGACGGCAACGGCGCCGCGCTCGATACCAGCGGCGCGCTGACCGACGGCACGGTGGCGGTGAGCTTCGTGCTCGCGCAGCTCGGCCAGGAGCGCGACGGCTCGCCGGGCGCCTACACGGCGTACACGACCGCGGTCCAGACCAGCCCGATCACCGGCGCGAGCGCCGTGCAGGCGACCGCCGAGTCGAGCGGCACGCTGCGCGCGGTCGACGTCGTGCACGGTACGTACACCTACGAGTTCGCGGCCGCGCCGACCGGCCTCGTCGACAGCCAGACCCAGACCGTCGCCGCGCTCGCGGTCCGGACCGCCGGTGGGTCGCAGGCGATCGCCCGCGACCTGGCCTCGGTGCGCCCCGACGGCGGCGCCGTGGCCAGCCGCGAGGTCGTCACCGCGGGCGCGTGCGACGCGTGTCACCGCACGCTCGCCGCGCACGGCGGCCGGTGGACCGAGCCGCGCCAGTGCGTGCTGTGCCACCAGGGGCAGTCGAGCGACCCCGACACCGGCAACACGATCGACTTTCCGGTGATGGTGCACAAGCTCCACCGCGGCGCGGGCTTGCCGAGCGTGGTCGCCGGCGGTCATTACCAGATCATCGGCTTCGCGCAGTCCGTGAACGACTTCTCGACCGTGGTGTTCCCGCAGGACATCGCGCGGTGCACCACCTGCCACACCGGCGCCCAGGGCGGCCGCTGGCAGACCGCCCCGAGCAAGCTCGTGTGCACCTCGTGCCACGACACCACCGCGTTCGTCCAGCCGGTGCCCGCCGGCATGGTGCTGCACGGCGGTGGCCCGCAGCCCGACAGCGCGGCGTGCACGGTCTGCCACCCGGCCAGCGGCGGGCTCGCCGGGCTCGCCGACAAGCACCTCGTGGGATTGACCAGCCCCGCGGCGACCCAGGTCGCGCTGGCGATAAAGTCGGTGACCGGCACCGGCCCCGGCCAGGCCCCGACGATCACCTTCCAGGCCACGGTCGACGGCGCGCCCCGCGATCTGATCGCCCAGCCGCTGACCAGCGCGACCGCGACGATCGCGGGACCGAACACCGACTTCGCCACGGTCTGGCAGGCCAAGATCCAGGGCGCCGGCGCGGTCGGCACGCTCACCGCGGTCGACGCCGCCCAGGGGACCTTCAGCTACGCGTTCCCGCAGAGCGCCGCGATCCCGGCGAACGCGACCGGCAGCTACACCGTGGGCCTCGAGGCGTACATCCAGCCGACCGTGGCCGATCCGCGCTACGCCGCCGAGTCGCCGGTCTTGCCGTTCGCCGTCACCGACGCAGCGGTCCGGCCGCGCCGCACGATCGTCGACGGCGCGCTCTGCAACCAGTGCCACGCCGACCTCGCGGGCCACGGCGGCACGCGCAAGAACCCGCAGTACTGCGTGATGTGCCACAACCCGAGCAAGGCCAACGACACGCGGGCGCCGCGCTTCGAGGGCTCGTCGGTGACCGCGCAGAGCGTCGACTTCCGCGTGATGATCCACAAGATCCACCGCGGCGAAGAGCTGGCCCGGCCGTACGTGCTGTTCGGGTTTCCAGCGCCCACCGTGGCCAACCCCGCGGGCACCCCGCTCGATTTCTCCGGCGTGCGCTATCCGCGATCGCGGACCGAGTGCGAGGCATGCCACGCTTCGAAGAACTGGACGCTGCCGCTGGCGGCCTCGACCGCCTACCTGCCGAGCACCGAGCTCCAGATGACCTGCAGCGAGCCGGCCGGCGCCGACGCCAACAGCTTCTGCGACGATCCGTTCTGGACCGCGACCGCGACCACGGCGATCCCCGTCCAGACCTCGGTGTGCACGAGCTGCCACGACGCGCCCGACGTGAAGGCGCACGCCCAGCTCAACACCACGCTGGCCGGCGCCGAGGCCTGCGCCACCTGCCACGGGCCCGGCACCACCTACGACGTCGGAAAGCTGCATGGTCTGCCGTGAAGTGGCTGGCAGTGATGTTCGCCGTCGCGGCCTGCGCCGACGAGCGCGATCTCGCGACCTCGTGCACGACCGACTGCACCGCCGGGGTCCACCCCGCGGGGTTTCCTGACCCGGCGAGCCCGGCGTTCCACGGCGCCGAGCTCATGCGCCGCAACTGGGACTTCGCGCTGTGCGCGAGCTGCCACGGCGCCGACTTCTCGGGCGGCGCGGCCCAGGTCTCGTGCCTGAGCTGCCACCGCGACGGCCCGACCGCGTGCACCACGTGCCACGGCACCGGCCCGACGAGCAACGCCCACCGCGTGCACGCGTCTCGCAGCGTCGCCTGCGCGGCGTGCCACACCGTCCCGGCGCGGTGGGACGACGACGGCCACATCCTGCACGGCGGCGTCGCGATCACCACCCCGCCGAAGATCGTGTTCGGCGCGCTGGCACAGACCACGCTCGTGCCCGCCGATCGCGCGGCGCCGCCGAGCTGGGACGGCACGACCTGCCAGAACGTGTACTGCCATGGCGCCGCGCTCCACGCCGCCGGCGGCACCGCGACCGCGCCGCGCTGGGATGATCCGGCGCCGGCCGGCACGTGCGATCGCTGCCACGGCAACCCGCCGCCGAGCCACGCGCGCAGCGACTGCGCGACCTGCCACCCGGCGTCGGCGCCGCACGTCGATGGCGTGGTGCAGATCGGCCGCACCACCGGCTGCGACGGCTGCCACGGCACCGCCGCGTCCCCGGCGCCGCCGGTCGATCTCGCCGGCAACACGTTCACCACCGCGATCGGCGTCGGCGCCCACCAGGCGCACCTCCAGGCCCGCTCGCGGATCTCGGCGCCGATCGCGTGCGCGACCTGCCACGTGGTGCCGGCCGCGGTCGATTCGCCCGGCCACATCGACTCGAGCGGTCCGGCCGAGGTCGTCGCCGCCCTGGGCTGGGACCGGACCCTCCAGACCTGCGCGACGGCGGCGTGCCACGGCACCGGGCGGCCGGTGTGGACCTCGACCGGCCAGGTCAGCTGCGGCAGCTGCCACGCGATCCCTCCCGCGACCCCGAGCCACACACCCGATCTGCCGCTCACCAGCTGCGCGACCTGTCATCCCGGCACGGTCGACGGCTTCGGCAACATCCTCGTCAACGGGACTTCCAGCGAGCACATCAATGGCATCGTGGATCATCGCTAATCCGCTGATCGCCGCCGCGATCGGGTGCGCGGCCGGCTCGGCGATCTTGCTGCTGTGGTACCTGGTGCGCCGCCCGGCGCTCACCCACGCGACCAAGCTCGTGCTGCTGGCCGCGATCGGCGTCCTGCCGCTCGCCACCGCCACGACCGGCAACGTCGCCGGCTTCGAGGCGACCAAGGAGCGGAGGTTCTGCGGCTCGTGCCACGTCATGACGCCGTACCGCAACGACTCCGAGGATCCAAAGAGCATGGCGCTCGCCGCCCGCCACGCGCGCAACGCGCTGTTCGGCGACGCCAACTGCTACGCGTGCCACGCCGACTACGGGATGTTCGGCACGATCGTCACCAAGGCCGGTGGGATGCGCCACATCTATGAATACGTGTTTCATTACCGCAACATGTCGCTCGACGAGGCGCGCGAGACGATCCACATTCGCAAGCCGTTCCAGAACGCGACGTGCATGCACTGCCACTCGACCGAGGGGCCGAGCTGGAACGCGATCAAGGAGCACGCGAGCGTGCTCGATCGCGTGCGCGGCGGCGAGCTCAGCTGCGCGAGCGAGGGCTGCCACGGCCCGGCACATCCATTCTCGAAGCCGAAGCCCAGGCCAGACGCCAAGCCGGAGCCCAGCCCCGCGCCGAACCTGGAGACCCAGCCATGACGGCCTTGCGGGTCTCCGCGCTGCTCACGCTGATCGGGCTCGCCTTCATGGTGTGGTCGATGATCGAGCCGACGCCGCTGCCGGTGATGCTGGCGATGAGCGTCGGCCAGGCGTTCGGTACGCTGGCGTTCGCGATCTATCTGTACGTCGTGGTGAGCGCGCTGCGCCGCGATTACCGGCGCGTACGGCCCCAGGATCCATCGTGAGGCGATGGCCTGTCGCGGTGGTCGCGCTCGCGAGCGGCCGCGCCGCGGCCGACCCGCTGCAGCTCCGCGCCGACGCGCTGGCCACCACGGCCGCGCCCGCCGGGCTGGTCACGCTCGAGGCGATCGGCGACGCCGGGCCCGGGCTGTCGGCCGAGGCGGTGGTGTGGACCGGCAGCGCGTCCGACCAGGGCCGCACCGACGTGCTGGTCATGGCGCTGCGCGCGCGCACCGCCGGCGGGCGGCTGGCCGGCCGGCTCGGCCGGTTCGTCGAGACCCTCGGGGCGCTGCGCCCGATCCAGATCGACGGCGCCGCCGCCCGGGCGCGCGCGCCCCTCGGGATCGACGTCGAGGCCTACGCCGGGGTGCCGGTCACCGACGGGCTCGCGACGCCGCGCGCGTGGGACTGGGCCGCCGGCGGCCGGATCGCGCGGACGATCGGCGAGGTCGGCTCGATCGGCGTGGCCTACGCGCAGCAGCGCGACGACGGCCGGCTCGCCAGCGAGGAGCTCGGCGTCGACGCCGGCGCCGCGCTCAGCCAGCGCGACGACGCCTCCGCCAAGCTTGCCTATGACCTCGCCAACCCCGGGATCGCCGAGGTCTAGGTCAGCGCGAGCCACCGCGGTCGCGCGGTTCGCACCGAGCTCTACCTGAGCGATCGCGCCGCCTCGCACCTATTGCCGGCGACCTCGCTGTTCACCGTGCTCGGTGACGTGCCGGCCCAGCACGGCGGCGCGGTGGCGACCTGGCGCGCCGCGCCCAGGCTCGACGTGATCGCCGATCTCGGCGCGCGGCGCGTCGATCGCGAGATCGATCCGGCGATCGCGCTGCGCGCCCGGCTGCGGCTCGATGATCTCGGCACCAGCAGCCTCACGGCCGAGCTGCGGCGCGATGGCGCCGGCACCGACACGTGGACCGGCGCGCGCGGCGCCGCCCGGATCGCGCTGCCGTGCTCGCTCGCGGTGACCACCGAGCTCGAGCTCGTGATCGCCGATCACGATCGCGGCCTGGGCCGCGTGTGGCCGTGGGGGCTCGCCGCGCTCGCCTGGGACCGCGGCGGCTGGCAGGCCGCGATCGCGGTGGAGGGCTCGGCCTCGCCCGAGGACCGCCGCCGGGTCGACGTGCTCGGCCAGCTCGGCCGGCGCTGGGGGACGCCATGACCCGCACCGCGATCGCGCTCACCTGCCTCCTGCTCGCGGCGTGCGCCGGCGTGCTGGGCCTGTCGCGCGGCGGACCGCAGCCGTTTCCGCATCGCGCCCACGCGACCGCGGGCGTCGCCTGCACGCGGTGCCACGCCGGGCTCGACGCCAGCCCCGGCGCGCTGCACATCCCCGACGACGCGGCGTGCGCGACCTGCCACCCCAAGCCGCACGACGCCCGGCCGTGCCTGAGCTGCCACGCGGCGGCCGGCGCGCTCGCCGAGCTCGCCGAGGCGCGCGATCACCTCGTGTTCGATCACCAGCAGCACACCGCGCCGACCCGCGGCGACTGCATGCGCTGCCACACCGGGATCGCCGAGGGCGACGATCACCTGCGGCCGCCGATGGCGACGTGCTTTCGCTGCCACGCGCACGACGCCGCGCGCGACGCCCGGCGCTGCGAGGCCTGCCACCGCGGCCTGATGGAGACCCAGCTGCTGCCGGAGAGCCACCTCGCGCACGACGGCGACTGGATGCGCGAGCACGGCGCGCGCGCCGCGTCGTCGGGCGATCTGTGCCAGACCTGCCACCGCGAGGCGTTCTGCGCGGACTGCCACGGCAAGACCGTCCCCGCGCTGCCGGCGACGCGGCGGTTCGCCGATCCGTTCGCCGCCAGCGTGCACCGCGCCGGGTTCACGGCGCGCCACGCGCTCGAGGCCCGCGCCCAGCCCGGCGCGTGCGCCACCTGTCACGCGCCGGCGCGCTGCGTGGCGTGCCACACCTCGCGCGGGATCACCGGGGACGGCCGGCGCAGCCCGCATCCGCCCGGCTGGGTCGGTCCCGCCGCCGCCGACAACGAGCACGGCCGCCAGGCCCGCCGCGATCCGGCGGCGTGCGCGAGCTGCCACGACGGCGCCGGCCAGGCGCTGTGCGTCGGTTGCCACAAGGTCGGCGGGGTCGGCGGCACGCCCCACCCGCCCGGCTGGTCGAGCAAGCTGCCGCTCGCCGCGCTGCCGTGCCGGCTGTGTCACCCCGTCGGGCGTGCGCCATGACCCGCTGGATCGTCATCGCCGCGATCATCGCCGCGGGCTGCGCCAGCCGCGACGACCGCGTCCCCGAGCACGTCCCGGTCGACTATCGCGACGTCGCGGCCAGCGCCGGTCACACCGCGCACGTCGGCAAGGTCCCGTGCGCGGACTGCCACGGCGATCACGGCTTCGAGCCGCCGCCGACCACGCTGTGCGAGCGCTGCCACCCCGCGGTGGTGACGCCGCTGCATCCCGCCCGCGCGCCGCTGCACGCCGACCCCTCGCCGCGAAACCCCGCCAGCGCTCCGCCGCAGTGCCAGGACTGCCACGCGTTCGGCAAAGCGCACCGCGAGCCGTGGGCGTGCCTGGCGTGCCACGACAAGCCCCAGGGCGACCACCCCGCCGTCGGGGCCCACGCCGATCAGCCGTGCGGGAACTGCCACCGCCCGCACACCCGCCCGGCGCTCCAGGCCCGGCCGTGCACCGAGTGCCACGCCGATCGCGAGACCGTCCACGCCGGCCGCCGCGGCTGCATCGATTGCCACAGCGTCCACGAGACCGGGTTCGCCGCCGACCAGCGCTGCCTGCGCTGCCACGAGACCCAGCCCGGACCGCGCCACATCACCGAGACCGCGCACACCGCGGGGCATCCGACCTGCATCGGCTGCCATCAGCCGCACAAGTTCGGCGCCGCCGAGGTCGCGGCGTGCACGTCGTGTCACCGCGATCGTCCGGTGCTCGCCGCCGCCAAGCACGGGCCGTGCATCACGTGCCACGCGCCGCACGACGACGCGCCCCGGCCGTGCGCCAGCTGCCACGCCAAGCAGGTCGGCCACCCCGCCAACGCGAGCCGCGCGTGCGTCGGCTGCCACCCGCCGCACTCGAAGGCGATCGCCGCGCCCGCCAAGGCCATCGCCTGCGCGATGTGCCACCCCGCCACCGCCCACGCCACCGCGCCGTGCCTCGACTGCCACACGCCCCACGGCGGCAAGCCGCCGCTCACCGCGGCGCTGTGCGCGCGCTGCCACGCCGAGCGCGCGAGGACGGCCGCGAACACCGGCCACGCCAAGTGCGTCGGCTGCCACGGCCCACACCGGCCGACGCCGATCGCGACCCCCGCGCTGTGCGCGGGCTGTCACGCCGAGCGCGCCGCGACGACCCGCGGCACCGGCCACGCCGCCTGCGCGAGCTGCCACGCGACCGCGCCGCACGCGCCCAACGCGCCGCCGGCCGCCTGTGGCAGCTGCCATCGCAACGAAGCCGCGACGGCGCCGCCGGGCCACCAGGCGTGCACGAGCTGCCACACGCCGCACGCGCCGGGCCGCGCCAGGCCGGCCTGCGCGAGCTGCCACGCCGCCCCGGCCGCGAGCCCGCATGGTCGCGCGCTGCCGTGCGCCACCTGCCATCGCCCCCACGGTCCGGATGGCGTCGCCAGGCCGCCGGCCTGCGAGAGCTGTCACGCCAAGCCGACGCTGGCGGGCCTGCACCGCGTCGCCAACCACGCGGCGTGCGCGACCTGCCACGTCTCCCACGACCCACCGCGCAGCGATCGCGCGACCTGCACGAGCTGCCACCGCGACCGCGAGCGGCACGAGCCGACCGCGACGAGCTGCGCGAGCTGCCACCCGTTCCGCTGAAGCCGGCGCGTCCTCGCCCCGGGCTTCGCGCAGCGCTTGCGCGCCGAAACGCAATCGCCGCACGCGGTTCGCGGGTTCGCCGGCGCACCCCCGAAACTCCCCGACGCGAGCCGCGCCGCAGGGCATACGCGTTGCAACCAGTTCGCGCACGCGAGGTCAGCAGCGACGTCGCGCAGAGGGAACCACAGAGGGAACTATGCACACGCGCAATCAGCTTCACGTCCTCGCGAGCTTCGCGATCGGCATCGCCGGCGCGGTCGCCGCCTGTTCCGGATCAGCGGGCCCTGCCGGGGCGACCGGCGGTACCTCGCTCATCAACACCAGCGCCGAGCCGGCGGGCACCAACTGCCCCTACGGCGGCACCAAGATCGAGTTCGGGGTCGACGCCAACGGCAACGGCGTGCTCGATCCGAACGAGGTCGGCGCGACCGGCACGTCGTACACGTGCAACGGCGTCGGCAAGAACGCGCTGGTCCGCACCACCGCCGAGCCGGCCGGGACGAACTGCCCGCTCGGCGGCACGCGGATCGACACCGGCGTCGACGCCAATAACGACGGCGTGCTCGATCCGACCGAGGTCAACGCGGCGGCGACCAGCTACGTGTGCAACGTGTCGTCCGGCGGCGGTAGCGGCGGCGGCGCGATCTCGCCGAGCACCGGCATCACCGTGGCGGTCGCTCCCGGCGGCGTGACCACGTCGGCGACCGGGCCGATCTCGGTCCGCTTCACGCTCAAGGACGACCGCGGCTTTCCGCTCGACCTCGGCGGTAGCTACTCGGTCAACACGCCGATCCAGCCGCGGTTCGCGATCGGCTACTTCACCAAGGACGCGACGACCGGGATCGTGTCGCCGCTGACGATGTACACCCAGTCGACCAGCGCCGCCGCGCCCGCCGGCCAGCCGACCAACTACAACCCGCTCGGCGCCACCGGTAACGGCACGCTCGTCGAGAACGGGTTCGGCGCCGGCGACTACACCTACACGTTCCCGACCGCGTCCACCCCGAACGGTCCGGTGGCGGTCGCCTACGACCCGACCAAGCTCGGCGAGACCCACGTCGTGTGGATCCAGGTGGCCCGCCAGACCGACCTCGTGTTCACCACCAACGCCAATACCTACGCGGCGGCCAACCTGCCGTACTACTTCGTGCCCGACGGCAGCAGCGCGCCGGGCAAGCGCGAACTGGTCGCCCAGAGCGGCTGCGACGCGTGCCACGCCAAGTTCAAGGCCGAGACCACGAGCTCGGCGGTGTTCCACGGCGGCGGCCGCGTCGCCGCGGGCATGTGCAACGTGTGCCACAACCCCGGCCGCACCACGAACCCGGCCGCCAACTCGATCACCTTCATTCACCGCATCCACAACGGCGAGAACGTCGCGACGGCCAACCTGTTCCACGGCATCGCCGCCACGTACCCGCGCGACATCCGCGATTGCAGCGCGTGCCACGCCGGCGCCGAGCAAGGCGCCCAGGCCCAGACCCACCCCACGGTCGCGGCCTGCACCGGGTGCCACGATTACGTCTCGTTCACCAACTCGGCGCCCAAGGTCTGCATGATCCTGGGCGGCCTCGCGCGCGGCGTCGATGGCAAGCCGCTGCCGTGCAACCACGTCGCCGGGCCCAAGCCCGACAGCGAGTGCGTCACCTGCCACGGCCCGTCCGGTGGATTCTCGGCCGCGAATTATCACAAGCCGGTCGCGCCGCCCGACCCGGCGAACGCGTGGCTGGTCACCACCGGTGGCAACGCCAACACCAACGCGTCCTACGTGGCCGCGGGCGGCTTCGTGCCCGACGGCGCCGCCGTGATCACCTACGACCTCAAGACCGTGGCCACGGTGCTCGATACCGTCGCGGTCCCGAACGTCAAACGGCCGCAGATCACGTTCAAGCTCAAGCGCAACGGCACCGACGTGGTGTTCCAGACCTACGCGCCGACCGCCACGCCTCCGGTCACCGAGCTGATGCCGGACTTCGTCGGCTCGCCGAGCGTCTACTTCGTGTTCGCGGTGCCCCAGGACGGCAACCCGACCCCGTCGGACTTCAACGCGTCGGCCAGCGGCTACATCAAGACCATCTGGAACCACACCGCCACCGGCGCGGGCGCCGGGACGCTGACCGGCCCCGACGCGAACGGCTACTACTCCATCACGCTCACCGGCGTGCAGGTCCCGGCCTCGGCGACGCTGCTGACCGGCGGCGTCGGCTACACCTACGCGCTCACCAGCACCCCGCCGCTGGTCCAGACCAACCTGCCCGACTACCCGTGGACCCCCAACGTGCCGGCCGATGGCAAGGCCCAGGGCGGCCTCAGCGTCCCGGCACCCGACGTCTGGAAGGTGGCGACCGGCTACACCGGGCGGCGCACGATCGTCGACAACGCCAAGTGCAAGACCTGCCACGCGGCGCTGGGCGTCGCCCCGACCTTCCACGCGGGACAGCGCAACGACGGGCCGACCTGCTCGTTCTGCCACAACCCGAACCGCACCAGCTCGGGGTGGGCCGCGGGCTCGAAGTACTTCATCCACGCGATCCACGCGGGCCGCAAGCGCACGGTCAACTACACCTGGCACGCGACCGAAGTCGGCCCGGGCTATGACGAGGTCGAGTTCCCGGGCACGCTCAACACCTGCACGACGTGCCACGTGCCCAACACCTACGACTTCACCAACGCGACGAACCTCGCCGCGATCACCACGATGGAGTTCTCGACGGTGGCGACCGGCAAGTACAGCACCGATCCGCTGGTGAACTCGACGTACTACACGGTGTCGCCGTACGTCGTGGCCGACAACACGACGGACTACGGCACGGGGTTCTCGTACAACGCCGCCACCAATGTGACGGCCGAGGCGACCGGCGCCACGCTGGTGCTGTCGCCGATCACCGGCGCATGCTCGGCGTGCCACGACGCAGCCCCTGCGATCGATCACATGAAGCAGAACGGCGGCTGGTTCTACGCGCCGCGGTCGGCGGCGCTCGCCCAAGGCGCCGCGCAGGAGCAGTGCCTGCTGTGCCACGGCCCGGGCCGCGTCGCCGCGATCGGCACGGTGCACCAGCACTGACCATCGAGATCGGGTGGTGACGAACGCCAGCGCGCCGGGACGCGCTGGCGTTCTTGCGTGAACCATCCGTGGGCGGTTTCGCGAGGTGTCACCGCGCGCTACGCGGTCGCGCGGGCTTTTCTCGCCGCCAGCGGTGGTGCGCGCGTGTGGGCTGTGTCACCAGTAGGAGGTGACATCGCAGGTTTTCGGGGACGGCCATCGGGGGACGTCGGGCGTCCGGGTGGCGGTCATCGCAGCCGGGTCGCTGCCGCCGGTCCAGGAGCTGGTGCGCTCGCTGCCGCCGCACACCGGCCTCGCGCTGGTGGTCGTGTGCCCGGTCGCGGGGGATGTCGTCGCTGCGCTCCGCGCGGCCTCGAGCTTCGCGGTCACCGAGGTCCGCAGCCAGACCACGCTGCAAGCCGATCGCGTGTTCGTGGTGCCGCGCGACTGCGACGCCTCGTTTCAGCGGTCCGAGCTGAAAGTCGCGCCGGCCAGCGAGCCGCGCGGCCCGTTCGACAAGATCTTGCGATCGCTGGCCGACGAGCACGGCGTGCAGGGCACCGGCGTGATCCTGAGCGCCCAGGGCAGCGACGGCGTGCTCGGGATCCGGCGGCTCAAGGAAGCCGGCGGGCTGACCATCGTCCAGGCGCCCGAGAGCGAGGCCGAGCAGGGCCCGCGCACGGTGATCGCGACCGGCATGATCGACCTGGTGCTGCCGCTCCCCGCGATCGCCGAGCGCATGGTCGCGCTGGCCGGACGGGTGCTCGACGCCGCCCCCACCGAAGACGCCGCGCCCCGCGGCCCCGACGCGGCGTCCGATACGCTGCAGGACATCCTGCGCCTGGTCCAGCTCCGCTCGGGCCACGACTTCAGCTCGTACAAGCGCGCGACGCTGTACCGCCGGCTGTCGCGCCGGGTCCTGGTCTGCCAGTGCGAGTCGATGGCGGCCTACGAGCGCTACCTCCGCACGCACTCCGGAGAGCTGGCGCACCTGCTCCGCGATTTTCTGATCAGCGTCACCAACTTCTTCCGCGATGGCGACGCGTTCCGCACGCTCGCGCTCGAGGCGATCCCGCGGATGTTCGCCGGCAAATCGAGCGCCGATCAGGTCCGGGTGTGGGTCGCCGGCTGCGCGACCGGCGAGGAGGCCTACTCGATCGGCATGCTGCTGTGCGAGCACGCCAGCAAGCTCCGCGACCCGCCGCAGCTCCAGATCTTCGCGACCGATATCGACGAGGACGCGCTGGCCCAGGCGCGGGTCGGCCGCTACCCATCGACGATCGCGGTCGACGTCTTGCCCGAGCGGCTCCAGCGGTTCTTCTCGCACGACCACGACCACTACCGGATCAACAAGGAGCTCCGCGAGATCGTGCTGTTCTCGCCCCACAACCTGCTGCGCGACCCGCCGTTCTCGCGGCTCGACCTGGTCAGCTGCCGCAACGTGCTGATCTACCTCGACCGCGAGGCCCAGGTCCGCGTGCTCAACGTGTTCCACTTCGGGCTGCGACTCGATGGCCTGCTGTTCCTGGGTTCCTCGGAGTCGGCCGAGAACTCGACGACCTTCAACGGGCTCGACGTCAAGCACCGGCTGTTCGCCCGGCGGCCGAGCGCGATCCGGATCGGCAGCGACGCGGTCGTGGCCTCGCCGCGCTGGGAGCTCCCGCTGCCGCCGTCGGCGCCCGCCCGCGCGGCCGAGCGCAACGCGGTCGGCGAGCTCCACCACCAGCTGGTCGAGCGCTACGCCCCGCCGAGCGTCCTGGTCGACGAGAACCTCGACGTGCTGCACGTCAGCGAGCACGCCGGCCGGCTGCTCCAGGTCGGCGGTGGCGAGCCCACGCGCCAGCTCCTGCGGATGATCCACCCCGCGCTGCGGGTCGATCTGCGCACCGCGATCCACGCCGCGCGCCACAGCCCGAGCGGCAGCGACAGCCGGACCCTCCGGTTCGACGACGCCGGTACGCAGCGCGTGGTCGCGCTCCGGGTCCGCAGCATCGCCCAGCCGGGGCCCGGCGGCGGCACCACGCTGGTGATGCTCGACGAGCTCGACAGCTCGCCGACCCACGACGCCAGCCTGCCCTCGACCACCGCCGCGCTCGAGCCGATGATGCGCGACCTCGAGGCCGAGCTCGGCCGCACGCGCGACCAGCTGCGCACGACGATCGAGCAGTACGAGACCTCGGTCGAGGAGCTCAAGGCCTCGAACGAAGAGCTCCAGGCGATGAACGAGGAGCTGCGGTCGGCGACCGAGGAGCTCGAGACCGGCAAGGAGGAGCTCCAGTCGGTCAACGAGGAGCTCACCACGCTGAACCACGAGCTCAAGCTCAAGGTCGACGAGGTCAGCCACGCCAACAGCGACCTCCAGAACCTGATGACGTCGACCGATATCGGCGTCGTGTTCCTCGATCGCGCGCTCAACATCAAGCGGTTCACGCCGCGCGCCAAGGACCTCATCAACGTCATCCCGAGCGACGTCGGCCGCCCGCTGGCGCACCTGACGCACCGGCTCGAGGCTGACGACCTGCCGAGCCTGGCGAGCAGCGTGCTGCAGACCCTGCGCACGGTCGAGCGCGAGGTCCGGACCCGCGAAGGCCGCCGCTACCTCGCGCGGCTGTTGCCGTACCGCTCGCTCGAGGATCGGATCGACGGCGTCGTGCTCACGTTCGTCGAGGTCAGCGATCTGCGCGACGCGATCGACGCCCGCCAGCGCAGCGAGGCCGCGCTGCTCGCCAGCGAGCACCGGCTGCGCCTGGCGCTGCGCAACGCGCCGATGATCATCGCCGGGGTCGATGCCCGGCTGCACACGCAGTGGGGCTACATCCGCGGCGAGCAGTTCGAGGCGCGCAGCGCGGCCGACGCCGCCGCGCCTGGGCTGGTCGAGCTGCTCGCGCCCGGCGAGGCCACACGGCTGGGCGAGATCGTCCGCCAGGTGCTCACGCGCGGCGACGCCCAGCACGCCCAGCTCGACGTGGTCCAGGGCGGCCAGCCCCGGACCTACGACTTCCGGATCGAGCGCAACGGGCTCGAGGCCAGCCTCGTCGGGTTCGACATCACGCCGAGCAAGCTTGCGGCGGCCGCGCTGCGCGACGCCGATCGCCGCAAGGACGACTTCCTCGCCACGCTGGCGCACGCGCTGCGCGACCCGCTCACGCCGCTGCAGGTCGCACTCGACGCGATGACCGTGGCGGCCGACGACCCGGCCAAGCGCCGGCATATCCACGAGGTGATGAAGCGCCAGGTCGATCACCTGGGGCGGCTGGTCGACGACGTGCTCGACATGTCGCGGCTCACCCAGGGCAAGCTCGAGCTCGTCCGGACCGAGGTCGATCCGGCGCGCGTGGTGGAACAAGCGCTCGAGGCGACCCGCCCGGCGTTCGAGCAGCGCAAGCACAAGCTCACCGTGAACCTCGGGTCCGCCACGGCGCGCGTGCTCGGCGATCCGGCGCGGCTGACCCAGGTGATGGTCCACCTGCTGGCCAACGCGGCGCGCTACACGCCGCCCGGCGGCCACATCGAGCTGTCGCTGACGGCCGATCGCCCGCGCCGCGTCGTCGCGATCCGCCTGGCCGATGACGGCGATGGCATCGAGCCCGAGATGCTGCCGAAGATCTTCGAGATGTTCGTCCAGGGCAGTCACGCCGACGCGCGGATCCACGGCGGGCTGGGCATCGGCCTCACCCTGGTGCGCCGGCTGGTCGAGCTCCACGACGGCCGGGTGTTCGCGTCGAGCGCCGGGCTCGGCCGGGGCAGCGAGTTCGTCGTCGAGCTTCCGCTGTTCGCGCTGGCGAGCTGACCGCCCGGCGGTCACATCCGGCGCTGCATGTCGAGGACGAACCGGCGGACCAGGTCGGCGTGCTCGCGGGCCTCGCGGGCGTGCGCCGCGTAGACCTGCGCGGCCTCGCCGCTGCGGCGCTCGGCGTCCTCGGCCAGCGTCTCGAGGGTCGCCGCGCGATCGCCGAGGGCGCGCACCGCGCTCCACAGCGCCGCGCCGACCTCGACCTCGCTGGCCGCGAGCAGCTCGCGCGCGGTGACCGCGTGGCCGAGGTAGCAGCGGTAGCGGCGCAGCGCCGCGTCGCCGAGCTGCCACAGCGGTCCGTGACACTCGGGGCACGCCAGCGCCGTCTGGGTCCAGGCCGCGTTCATGTCCGCGGGCGTGACCTCGGTCCGCCGATCGATCTCGGCCTCGACCACCAGCGGCGCGGGCACCGGGATCGGGCTCACGGGCTGGCCGACGATCTCGAGCAGCGCGCCGCCGATCGCATCGAGCGGCAGCGTGCGATCGGGCCGGAGCGCCTGCAGCGCGCGCGCCGGCAGCTCCGGAAACGCCGCGTCGATCGGGTCCTGGACCACCACCGTGCCGCCGGCCTGCTGGATCGCGCGCAGCCCGGCGACGCCATCGTCGAGCATGCCGGTCAACAGCACGCCGACCACCCGGCTCCCGCAGGTCGCCGCGGCGGAGCGAAACAGCTTGTCGATCGACGGCCGGGCGCGGTTCTCGCGCGGCCCCTTGGTCAGCATGACGTGGCCGTCGGCGCATAACAGGTGCGTGTCAGGCGGCGCGACCATGACCTGCCCGCGACCGATCGCGGCGCCCTGCTCGGCCCACGTGACCGGCAGGCGCGAGCTGCGCTGCAGGATCTCCACGAGATACCCGGTGCCGCTGACCGCCAGGTGCTGGACGATCAGCACCTGGGCCCCGAAGTCGCCCGGCAGCTGCTGCAGGAGCCGAGGCAGCGCCTCCACGCCGCCGGCGGAACAACCGATCACGACCACGTCGCGGACGGCGACCGGATCGCAGATCTTGGGAGGCAGCATCGCAGTCACGCCGGTGCCTGGTTGTGGCGCCGGTGAGCCGCGGGCGTCACGCGAGCGTGCAAGCGCAGCGGCGCGCCCCCGCCATCGACCGACGCGCGCACCCGCGATCGCTTCGCCATCCGCCTTGGGGAGCATCCACCACGGTAAGCTACCGCGCGCCGCCACGATCACGCTACGTCCGCGGGTGGCCGCGCGCTCACGGGCAGGTCTTCGCGACCAGCTGATTGGCGATGGCGAGCTCGATCGCCGGCGCCGCGCCGGGCGCCGCGGCGTTCAGCTGATCGAGGGTCTGCAGCAGCTTGGTCTGGGATACCGCAAACCCTGCGTCGCTGCATCCGGTCCACAGCCCGAGATCGAAGAACGCGACGTCGAGCGACGTCCGGGTATCGTCGAACGCGGGGGACGCCAGCCAGTCCTGGCGCGCGGGCAGCGTGGCGCGCGCGAACCCGGCGTGGCGCGCGGCGAGCGCGGGATCGAGCAGCTTGGCGCGCACGGCGCTGAACCGGCTCATCGCCGGATCGACGCACAGCACCCGCTCCGCGTAGGTCGTGTAGGTGGCGCAGCCCGGGCGGCGCACCACGGCCAGCGCGAGCAGATCGCCGAGCGCGCCGTAGGCGGCCTGGGTCCAGCGCTCGCTGATCGCGCGCCCTACCAGCCCGCGCAGCGCGTCGCCGGCGTGTGCGCCCGTGCCGCGCGCCTTGTCCTGGCCCACGAACGTGGCCGCCGCGTCGATCGCGGCGTCGATCTGATCGAGCGCGACGCTGTCGGGGCACGACTGGAGCAGCCCGTCGTTCAGCTGCGCGGTGAACTGCTGCGCCTCGGCGAGCGCCGCGGACTTCGCGAGCGTCGCGGCGACGCGAGCCGCGCGATTGCCGGTCAGGGCCGCGCCGCAGGTCGCGGCGACGATCCCGGACGGCGCGCCGCTGTTGATATCCTGCACCATGCGGAGCGCCGACGCGGCGTACGCGGCGCCGGCGTTGGTCAGCGCCGCCGGCATCACCGCGTCGAGCGCCGCCAGGTTGGCGACCGCGTGGAGCGTCCAGCGCAGCGCGTCCGGGCCGATGGCGTCGCGGAGCTCGCCGGGCGCGCCGCTCGGCACCGCGTGGAGCCACGTCGTGGCGCGGGTCAGCGCCGCGTCGAGCGCGGCGCTCGCGTGGCCGGGGTCGAGCGTCGCGAGATCGGTGCCGGCGGCGAGCAGGCGACCGGCGATGTCGAGGAACGCCGCGTCCCAGCCGAGATAATCGGCCGCGGCGGTGACCGGCCCCGCGAACGTGGTCTGCGCGATCTGCTGCTGGCTCGCCGGATCCGCGATCAGCGCGGCGTAGCCATCGACCGCCAGGTCGCGGCAGCTCGAGAACACGGCGTCGAAGCCAGGCGCGTGCGAGGCCGCGGTGGCGAACGCGCGGGCCAGGCGGCGGCGATCCGCGAAGCACGCGATCGCGGCGGCGTCCGCGTGGTCGATCGACGGCTGCACGGTCAGCGCGGTGGCGTGCGCGTTGCTGCCATGCGCTCCCACCGAGATCGCGGCGCGCAGCACGACGAGCTTGGTGGAGTCCGCCGTCGCCACGTCGGCGCCCGGCGGGCCGAACACCAGGTCGAGGTCGACGCTGGTGCCATCGCCCAGCGGCGCGATCGCGGCGCTGGGGCCGTACATCACGGCGTCGGGCGCGACCGGCGGCACGCCGTCGAGCTTGGGCAGCACGGTGACCGGCAGCTGGGCGGCGCCCACCACGAACACCTGCTTGGCGGCCGCGGAATCGATCTGGAAATGCGACGCGAGCACGCCCGGCGCGCGATCGCTGGGCGCCAGCGCGCCGAGCACGTGGGCGAGCAGCGGCGCCGCATCCAGCGACCCGACCGTGTTGCCGGCATCGAACGCGGGCGCGGTCAGGTCGGTGCCCGCCACCGCGAGCGAAGCCGCGTCGGCGTAACCGGCGATCTCCATCGCCGCCGCCATCTGGGTCCGGAACACCTCCGCGCCGCCGAGCGTCATCACGCACTCGACCGACGAGCGCGTCGCGGACACCGCCAAGGACCTCGTGGTGGTGCCATCGATCGTGTAGGTCGCGGTGACCCCGTTCGTGGCGTCGCTCGGGTCGTCGACCCGGGGTCCGAGCAGCACGAGCTCCCCGTGGTCGCCCTGGACCACGGGCGAACCATGCGTGGCGGCATACAGGGCCGCGACGTCGACGTGGGGGATCGACGGCGGCGCGGGCGGGCCGCCATCGCGCGCTTCCTGCGCGAGGCCCGGGAACGCCTCGACCCAGTAGCAGTCCTTGACCGGCCGTGCCTTCCAGGCTTCGAACGCCGCGCGCTGATCCGCGGGCAGCGTGTCGAGCGTGACGTTGCCGCCGCCACCGTTGCTGCTATCGCTGCTGCTGCCGCAGGCAGCGGCAGCGAACGCGAGCGCCAGACCCCAGGACACAGGACAAGCCAAAGACCGGATATTGCGTGTGGACATGGAATGCTCTCGGTAGTGATCGGTGGACCCATCGGGCCCTCCGAGGTTGCGCAGTATGACTCAGCAGATCTCGTGCCGCACGTCGAATGGCCCTATTTCGCGATGACGGGGGGCATTGTAAAAACCAATTCACAGTCCAACAAAACTGATTCACAGTACCGCGCCCGGTGCGCGTCGATCGGCGCTCGCGCCGGTCCGCCCGGGAGCGGTCCCGCGCGACGAGGTTTTCCGGGCTTCGCGCGGTCCGATCGCGCGCCCCGAGCGGAGGAAAGCCGGTATCGCCAGAGCCGCCCATACAGGCCACGACCGGACTCACGCGCACGCAACAACCACGCTTGGCATCGCGCCATCGAATGCGCCGTTTCCACTCCGCGACTGCCGACCACGGCATCCAGGCGCAGCCGCGCTGCGTGCCGCCCGGCGTCGGACCGGCCGCCGGTGTCTGCGA
>Ga0302256_10000022_pt1 | contig 25735 bp, 20 predicted proteins | sample I_Fen_E3_4_FD_194571 | JGI IMG/M metagenome (GOLD analysis project Ga0302256, IMG submission 194571) | Peat permafrost microbial communities from Stordalen Mire near Abisko, Sweden - I_Fen_E3_4 | ecosystem: Environmental > Terrestrial > Soil > Wetlands > Permafrost | place: Sweden: Abisko...
CTGGCGCTCGATCCGGGTCAACGGCCACGACTACGATCAGCTCGACCGCGCGTTCGCCGAGCTGCCGCTCGCGCCCGGCAAGCCGAGCGTGATCATCGCCGATACCGTCCGCAACAAGGGCCTGCCTTCGATCGAGGGCAAGCCCGATCGCTGGTTCGTCAAGCTGACGCCGCCCGAGGTCGAGCAGCTGATCGCCGAGCTCCACGGCGCCGACGCGAGCGAGCTGACCTCGAGCCCCCTGGTGGTGCGATGATGGCGATGTCCTACGAACAGACCCTGCAGTCGCTCGCCGCGACCGACCCCGACCTCGTCGTGATGACGGCCGAGAACCGCGCCGCGATCCGCAACCTGCCGTCCGTGCTCGGCCGCCGGTTCATCGACGTCGGCATCGCCGAGCAGACGATGATCGGCATGGCCGCGGGCCTGGCGCTGCGCGGCCGCAAGCCCATCGTCCACGCGCTCGCCGCGTTCCTCACGATGCGGGCCTACGAGTTCATCCGCACCGACATCGGCATCGCGCGGCTGCCGGTCAAGCTGGTCGGCGGCGTGCCGGGGTTTCTGTCGGAGGCCAACGGCCCGACCCACCAGGCGATCGAGGATCTCGCGATCATGCGCGGCATCCCGGGCATGAAGGTGTTCTGCCCGACCGACGAGCACGACCTCGCGCAGTCGCTGCCGGCGCTGCTCGCCGATCCGTCGCCGTACTACATCCGGTTCACCCCGGCGGCGCCGGCGGTGACCACGCCGCGCCGGTTGACCCCGCCGCACCGCATCGAGACCCTCGCCGAGGGCGACGACGTCGCGATCCTCGCGTTTGGCATGCTGGTCCGCGAGGCGCTCGACGCCCGCGCCCGGCTCGCCGCCGAGGGGATCTCGGCGCGCGTGCTGAACGTCCGCATGCTGAAGCCGCTCGACGAGGCCGCCGTGCTCGCGGCCGCCGGCGATACCCGCCTGGTGGTCACGGTCGAGGATCACCTGATGTCGGGCGGGCTGTACGCGGTGCTGTGCGAGCTCCTGGTCCGCGGCGGCGTGCGCGCCGACGTGCTGCCGATCGCGCTGCCCGAGCGCTGGTTCAAGGCGGCGCTGCTCCCCGACCTCCTGACCCGCGAGGGCTTCACCGGCGCGCAGATCGCGGCGCGGATCCTCGAGCGGCTCGACCACGCGCACCGCTCCGGCGGCCCGTCGCCCGGCGCCAACCGCGTCGCCCGCAACGCCAAGGATCCGACGATCGCGCGCTCGAAGTCGCTGTGGGCGCGCGCCAGGCAGCTGATCCCGGGCGGCACCCAGACGCTCGCCAAGGGCCCGGGCCAGCACGTCGACGGCGTGGCGCCGAAGTACCTGGCGCGCGGCCGCGGCGCCCGGGTGTGGGACGTCGATGGCAACGAGTACCTCGACATGACGATGGCGGTCGGTCCGCTGTCGCTGGGCTACGCCGACCCGGTGGTCGACGAGGCGATCCGGACCCAGCTCGCCGATGGCATCACGTTCTCGCTGATGCACCCGCTCGAGGTCGAGGTCGCCGAGCTCATCCGGACCTACGTGCCGAACGCCGAGCAGGTCCGATTCTCCAAGACCGGCGCCGACGTGACGTCCGCGGCGATCCGCGTGGCGCGCGCCCACACCGGCCGCGATCGCGTGGTGTGCTGCGGCTACCACGGCTGGCATGACTGGTACATCGGCACGACGACGCGCGGCCACGGCATCCCGGCGGCCAGCAAGGATCTGGTCTCGACGTTCGACTACAACGATCTCGACACCGTGCGCGACGCGATCGACGTCGACACCGCGTGCGTGATCCTCGAGCCCCAGGTCGTCGACGCGCCGCAGCCCGGCTTCCTCGAGGGCATCCGCAAGCTGTGCGACGACGCCGGCGTGCTGCTGATCTTCGACGAGATGTGGACCGGCTTCCGGCTCGCGATGGGCGGCGCGCAGAAAAAGTTCGGCGTGCGCGCCGACCTCGCGTGCTTCTCCAAGGCGCTCGCCAACGGCATGCCGCTGTCGGTCCTAACCGGCCGCGCCGACGTGATGCAGCGGTTCGAGCGCGAGGTGTTCTTCTACACCACGTTCGGTGGCGAGGCGGTCTCGCTCGCGGCCGCCGCGGCGACGATCCCCGAGCTGGCGCGCCGCAACGTGCCGGAGACCCTGGCCCAGCGCGGCCGCGTGCTGCGCGACGGCTACGCCAAGATCTGCGCCGAGCACGGCATCGCGTGGAGCCGGTGCGCCGGCATGGATGCCCGCACGCTGGTCACGTTCGACGCCGCCGCGGTCGATCCGCTGCTCGCCAGGTCGTTCGTCCAGCAGGAGTTGATCCGGTCGGGCGTGCTGTGGAGCGGCTTCCACAACCTGTCGTGGGCGCACCGCGAGGCCGATATCGACTACCTGCTCGGCTGCTACCGCGAGATCCTGCCGGCGCTGGCCGACCACGTCGCCGCCGGCACGCTCGCCGGGGCGCTGCGCGGCGCGCCGGTCGAGCCGGTGTTCCGCCGGCTGCCCGGCACGAACCGCGCCCGGAGGGCGCCGTGATCACGCTGCACGGCAAGGTCTGCGTCGTGACCGGCGCGCTCGGCCTGATCGGCCAGGCGCTGGCGCGCGCGCTCGCCGAGGCCGGCGGCCAGATCGTGATCACCGACCTCGACCACGGCGCGTGCGTCGATCGCGCCCACGCGATGGGGCCCGACGTGCTCGGCCACGGCGCCGATATCACCCGGCGCGACAGCCTCGCCTCGCTGCTCGCGGCGATCCTGGGCCGGTTCGGCCGGGTCGACGCGCTCGTCAACAGCGCGGCGATCGACGACAAGTTCGGCGGCGCGGCGCCCCACGACTCGATGTTCGAGCACTACGACGTCGAGCGGTTCCGCCGCGTGCTCGACGCCAACGTGACCGGCACGGTGCTGTGCTGCCAGGTGCTCGGCGGCGCGATGCGCGAGCGCGTGGCGCACGCGCCCGGCACGGGCGGCTCGATCATCAACATCGCCTCGACCTACGGCATCGTCGCGCCCGATCAGTCGCTGTACCGAAAGCCCGACGGCAGCCAGCCGTTCTTCAAGGCCTGCGCCTATCCGACCAGCAAGGCCGCGGTGCTCGGCTTCACGCGCTACCTCGCGGCATACTGGGGCCCGGCCGGCATCCGGGTCAACGCGCTGTCGCCCGGCGGCGTCGAGAACGGCCAGGCCGAGCACTTCATCGCCAGTTATCGCGCGCGCACGCCGCTGGGCCGGATGGCCACGGCCGACGACTACGCCGGCGCCACGGTGTTCCTCGCCAGCGACGCGTCGTCGTACATGACCGGCGCCAACCTGGTCGTCGATGGAGGCTTCACCATATGGTGATCGCGCTGGCGGCCGCCGAGGCGGCGGCGCGGGCGGCGCGGATCGCGCTCGTGGTGTCCGATAACGACGGCGTGATGACCGACGGCACGGTCTACGTGTCCGCCACCGGCGAGGACATGAAGGCGTACTCGGTGCGCGACGGCATGGGCGTCGAGCGGCTGCGCGACGCCGGCATCGCGACCGGCATCCTGACCCGCGAGCCGCCGACCCTGATCGCCCGCCGCGCGGCCAAGCTCGAGCTGCGCTACCTGTGGACCGCGGTCCGCGACAAGCGCGCGCACCTCGGCCCCATCCTCGAACAGACCAACCTGTCGCTCGATCGGATCGCCTACATCGGCGACGATCTGAACGACCTCGAGATCATCGCCGCGGTCGGCGAGCTCGGGCTGACCGCCGCGCCGGCCGACGCGATGCCGCGCGTGCGCGAGGCCGTTCACCATGTCTGCACGGCGCCTGGCGGACGGGGCGCATTCCGCGAGTTCGCGGAGTGGCTGCTGCGTCTGCGCGAACCACACGGAGGTCCACGATGAGAAGCGAGATCCGGATCGGAAACAAGCTCGTCGGCGATGGCCGACCCGTCTACGTCATCGCCGAGCTCGGCATCAACCATAACGGTTCGGTCGAGATCGCCAAGCGGATGATCGACGGGGCGGTGCTCGCCGGCTGCGATGCCGTCAAGTTCCAGAAGCGCACGCCCGAGCTGTGCGTGCCCAAGGACCAGTGGTTGATCGAGCGCGACACGCCCTGGGGGCGGATGACGTACATCGACTACCGTCACAAGATCGAGTTCGGCGCGCGCGAGTTCGCCGCGATCGACCAGTACTGCCGCGACCGCGGCATCCAGTGGTTCGCGTCGGCGTGGGACGAGGCCGCGGTCGACTTCATGGAGCAGTTCGATCCGCCGTGCTACAAGGCCGCCTCGGCCTCGCTGACCGACCACGCGCTGCTGCGCGCGATGAAGGCCACCGGCCGGCCGCTGATCATCTCGACCGGCATGTCGACGATGGAGGAGATCGAGATCGCCGTCGAGGCCGCCGGCAAGGACCAGCTGCTCATCGCGCACTCGACGTCGTCGTACCCGTGCCCGGTCGAGGCGATCAACCTCAACATGATCGCCACGCTGCGCCGGCGCTACGACGACCGGCCGATCGGCTACTCGGGTCACGAGGTCGGGCTGTCGCCGACCTGGGCCGCGGTCGCGATGGGCGCCAGCTTCGTCGAGCGCCACCTCACGCTCGACCGCGCGATGTGGGGCACCGACCAGGCCGCCAGCGTCGAGGTCGGCGGCTTCATGCGGCTGGTCCAGAACATCCGGGACATCGAGCGCGCGTTCGGCGATGGCATCAAGCGCGTCCACGCCAGCGAGGTCGCGAGCCGCACCAAGCTGCGCCGGGTCGCCTCGGTCACCGCCTAGCCGCGATGCCGTCGTACCTCGCCGTCCCGCTCACCGTCGTCGCCGGTGCGCTCGTGATCATCGCGCTCGAGCGGCGGTGGCCCTACGATCGCCAGCGGTTCTGGCGGCCGGGCTTCGCCGGCGACCTGATCGGCTACGCGCTGGTCCAGAGCGCGGTGCTCTCGGTCGTGATCAACGGCCTGGTCCGCGCGATCGACGCCGCGACCGGGGCATCGCGCCACGGCCTGGTCAGCCACTGGTCGTTCGCCGCGCAGCTGGCCCTGTTCGTGGTGACCCACGACTTCTACATCTACTGGTTCCACCGCGCGCAGCACCGCTTCGGCGTGCTGTGGCGGCTGCACGAGGCGCATCACTCGGCGCGCGAGATCGACTGGCTCGCCGGTTCGCGGTCGCACGCCCTCGAGATCGCGATCAACCAGACCGTCGAGGTCGCGGCGATGGTGCTGCTCGGCGCGTCGACCGACGTCATGCTGTGGAAGGGCGCGATCAGCATCCTCTGGGGCATGTGGATCCACGCCAACATCGACGTCCACACAGGGCCCCTGCAGTACGTCATCAATGGCCCCGAAGTGCATTGCTGGCACCACGCGATCGACTACGTGCCGCCGGGCAAGAACTTCGGGACCAAGTTCGCGTTCTGGGACTATCTGTTCGGCACCGTCGATCGGCCGGCGAACAAGCCCTCGGGCTACGGCCTCGCCGAGCCGTTCCCGCGCGGGTTCTTCGCGCAGCAGGCCTATGCGTTTCGGCGGGCCGATCCGTCGCCAGCGGCCGTCCCATCCCGCCCGGCCGCCTAGCCGGACCGGTCTCGTGCAGACGCTGGCGCAAGCCGCGGGCCGGCCGGCTCGCCCAGCCAGCGCTACGACGACGTGATCCAGGGTCGATCGCCTTCTGGCGCTTCGCAGACGCGTAGTTTGAGCGATGTAGCATCCATCCAAGGGACGGCTTGATCCACGTCATCCGATCGAGACCGAAGCCCGCGCCAAAGGTGCCCTTTGCGACGGCGGCAGCGACGGTCGAGGGCCGAAACGCCTGGTAGACCCAGACGCCTTCTTCGTCAAAATCGGCCAGGACGCGACGTGACTCGTCAGCGCTACCGAGGTTTCGCACGTAACTCGTTGAGCGACAGCTGGAGCTGCGCGGTCAGTTCTTCGTCGGTCGGCACGGTGGACGCCAATCGCGCTTCGGCGATCGCGAGTGCTTGTCCCTCGAAGAAATCAAATAACAAGTGCAGGCTATGATGAATACGATTTACATCAGGCGCAGAGTCGTCCAGCTCCTGCAGGCGGCGTTCTCCCACGGCCAGCATCGGTGCGACGCAAGCTGGCAACAACGCGTCGAGCTGTTTCATGAATTCGGAGCGAGCCTGGCCATACCCTGGTGCACGCTGGTGCGCGTAGAGCCGGTCCATGGCGGCCTCGATCGCCCTGGCATCGCGAAATTCAGTCACAGGAACACGATCTCCTTCCTGCCGATGCCGCCGCCGATCAATGTGATGCGATAGATCTTCCTGTTGAACTCTGTCAGTGGGTCACCTTCGAGCAAGCCTTCGGGATCTACGGGCCGGATGCTGTAGTTCATCACCTTGGTCGGCTCGAACTTACCCCCAGTGGCGACGGCCGTACCTCGGTTGGACTCCACTTTGAGCATCACGACGCCGCGCTCGCCGGGAGCGATGGGCCTGGTCACTGCGTCGAGATTGACGCCGTGGTTTTGTAGCACGTCCTGGTTGGGCGTGGTCGTAGACGGCTCCAGGCGCGCGTTCTGCGGATTCAGGAGCACGTCGGTCTTCGCGGAGCGCAATACCTCGATCTTCACCAGGACCGCGTAATCGTAGCCTCGGTTTCCTCGTGTGTTTTGCTTTCGCTCGATCAAGTCGACCGAATAGCCCTTGCCGATATCTTTGCCTTGCTCTGCGTCCAGGTGGGTCGCGAAGAAGTTCTGCTCGGCGAGCATCATCTCGCTGCTCGGCTTGCCCTTGTTGCTCTTGGTGGTCAGCCTTCTTCGGGCGTTTCTATACTCGCGGAACGATCGTGTAGCGTCGCCCCGATCAACTGCACGATGGTTTCATGGTCCACAAGCGGACGGCCGCACCAGTTCTCGGTGATGTGGCAGAACTCATTCGAAAACTTCAGCCGCTTCAGCACGGCCTCGGCGCACCGCTGCGTCGCGCGGTCCAGCCGCTGCGGACGAGCGGTGGGACACCGACGCGCTCGAACTCCTGCATCGATCTGCGCGCCAATGACAGACACCAATTGGCACAGTGTGGCGCAAGCTGGAACACTGGAACACTGGAACACTGGAACCAGAACGCCAGAGCCACGGCAGATGCGATCCGGCGCTGGTCGCCGAGGCGGTCAAGCTGTCGGCGCACTGGCGCGATCCTGATCATGCCGCCACGCGCACGTCCCGGTGATGCGTTGCTGCGCAGGGCAGCCAGGCGGCGGACCAGCGGTCCGAGAGCACCAGCGCGCGCATCGCGAGGATGCCGCGCAAGCCTGGCTTGTCCCACGATTGGCCCGGGAGCCGGCGCACTAACCGTTCACGGGGTGGAGTCCGGATCCGCCCCCACGGATCCGCCCCCACGTGGGGGATCGACAGGATCGACAGGCAGATCCGGTTGTGATCTAAAGTATGGGTGAGCGTCACCGACGAGCGGATCGAGGCCCTGGAGCGCCAGGTCGAGACCCTGCTCGCCGCGATCGAAGTACTGAAGCCGAGAACGCCGAACTCCGACGCCGGCTGGGGCAGAACTCGTCGAATTCGAGCAAGCCACCTTCGAGTGACAGAGTTCCAACCGGTGGTGTCCGAGGTCCGCGTCCGTCTCCCCAGCGGCGAATCGTGCGAAACGCGCTGCCATCCAGCGGCTCCTGGCAGACATCACAGCACGAAAACTCACGTTACCGGGCGACGCCCACCGCCGGCCACTTCGCTTCGAACTCCACCTTTCATGACCGCACCCGTTGGAACTCTGGAGTGACTCGCCCGCGGATCGAGCGAAACAGCCGGCGCCGTCGCCGAGTGGTAGGCGGCGAGACCCCCTGCGCCACCCTGCCCGTGGGGGTGCGCAAGGTGCGTTCGGCCCGGGGTACTCGCGGTAGCCTCAATGGTCACACGAGCCGGCGCAAGGTGGTGGGGGGGCTCGGCGACGTGTTCAGGCTCGACATCTCGCTCGGGGCGCTGAGCGAGGCCGAGGCGATCGTCAGTGCGGCTGTGGCACCTGCGGTCGAGGAGGCACGCGTCCATGCGCTGGCCGAGCACGTCAAGCACGTCGATGTGTTCAAGGGCCGGGTCAGCCATTGTTTCCACCGCACCGCTCGCGGCTTGCTAGCCGTAGGACCGGTAGGACGGCAGGGCTGGCCATGATCTTCGCGCCGGCCCACTGGGTGCGTACGCCGGCCCGAAGCTCGGCTGGGTACCGCCAGACGGTTCAATCGGACACCGACCGGACAATCGGACACCCGACCGGACACTCGGACACTATGGACATGCGGGTTATCGAGCGGTTATCGTAGGCACGTGCGTTGCAGCTAGAGGCGACATCCATGATCCGCGATGCCTCCGGTTGGTACCTGCCGCTGTCCAGGTCTACTGTCGGGCGGCCGTGGCAGCGTTGGCTATCCAACACGCCTACTTCATCCGGGGCGGTGTCTTCGGGAGCCGGCCGATCCGGACCGCGCGATCAGCCTGGACGCGGTCGAGGTGGTTTCGGGCACCCAACGTCGACGACGATCGGATCGTGGTGACCGGCGGGGACAGCTTCGGAATCGCCAGCGGGTGCGGATCGCGGACTAGCAACGAGGAACACCTGCCCATGCTTCACATGAAGGACGTATCCAAGGTGTACCGGACGGAGATGGTCGAGATCGCCGGCCTGCTCGAGGAGCTCACCGGCGGCCACTACCTGCTCGACGGCGTCGAGGTCCGGCAGCTCGACGATCGCGCGCGGTCACGGCTGCGCAACGAGAAGATCGGGTTCGTGTTCCAGAGCTTCAACCTGATCCCCGACCTCAACCTGTTCGACAACGTCGACGTGCCGCTGCGCTACCGCGGGCTGACCCGGGGCGAGCGCAAGAAGCGGATCGAGGCCGCGCTCGAGCAGGTCGGGCTGGCGTCGCGCATGCGCCACTACCCGGCGGAGCTGTCGGGCGGCCAGCAGCAGCGGTGCGCGATCGCGCGGGCGATCGCCGGCGAGCCCAAGTTGCTGCTCGCCGACGAACCGACGGGTAACCTCGACTCCCAGATGGCGCGCGAGGTCTTGCGGCTGCTGGAGGAGCTCAACGCGCGGGGCACGGTGGTCGTGCTCGTCACCCACGACCCCGAGATCGCCGCGCGCGCCCGGCGCAACGTCCATATCGTCGATGGGATCGCCAGCGACCTCGCGGGCGGCGTGTCGGTGGTCCGCGCCGCCAGCGCCGCGGCGCAGTCGAGCTCCCACGCGTAGGACGAGCCATGGTCGCCTACTATCTCGAACTCGCCCGCCGCAGCTTCAAACGCAACGTCGCGCTGACCGCGCTGATGGTCACCGCGATCGCGTTCGGCGTTGGCGCCAGCATGACCACGCTCACCGTGCTCCACGTGCTCGCGGCCGACCCGATCCCCGGCAAGAGCTCCCAGCTGTACTTCGTACAGCTGGACCCGCGCCCGGCGAACGGCTATGTCCCCGGCAAGGAGCCGCCGCAGCAGCTGACCCGCGCCGACGCCGAGGCGCTGCTGCGCGCCGGCACGGCGGATCGCCAGGCGATGATGACCAGCGGCAGCGCGGCGATCGAGCCCCAGGGCGCAGGGCTGTCGCAGTTCTTCGCCGACGGGCGCTGGACGTCGGCCGACTTCTTCGCGATGTTCCGGGTGCCGTTCGTCGCGGGCAGCGGATGGGCCGCCGAGGACGACGCCCGGGGCGCGCGGGTCGCCGTGATCTCGCTCGCGCTGGCCGAAAAGCTGTACGGCACGACCGACGCGGTCGGCCGCACGATTCGCGTCGCGGGCAACGATCTGCGGGTGGTCGGCGTGATCGATCGCTGGCGGCCGACCCCGCACTTCTATGATCTCAACACCGGCAACTACGGCAGAGGTGAGCAGTTGTTCGTGCCGTTCTCCACCTCGCGCGACCTCAAGCTGGAACGCAGCGGCAACCAGGACTGCTGGGGGGATCCGGTGGGCGACCTGCTGGCGGTCGGCGCGCCGTGCGTGTGGATCCAGTTCTGGGTCGAGCTTGGCACCCCGCAGAAGGCCGATGCCTATCGCGACTTCCTGGTCAGCTACTCCGAGGAGCAGCACCGGGCCGGGCGCTACCGCCGGCCGGCCAACGTCCGGCTGCGCAACGTGATCGAGTGGCTCGACTTCAAGCACGTGGTGCCCAAGGATGTCCGGCTGCAGACCTGGATCGCGTTCGGCTTCCTCCTGGTGTGCCTGATCAACACCGTCGGGCTCCTGCTCACCAAGTTCCTGCGCCGATCGGCCGAGCTCGGCGTGCGGCGGGCGCTGGGAGCGTCGCGGCGGTCGATCTTCCTCCAGCTCCTGGTCGAGGCCGGCACGATCGGGGTGGCCGGCGGCGTGCTCGGCCTCGGCCTGGCGTGGCTCGGGCTGTGGACGGTGCGCCAGCAGCCCTCCGACTACGCCGAGCTCGCCCAGCTCGACCCGGCGATGCTCGCCACGACGTTCGCGCTCGCGCTCGCCGCCAGCTTGTTCGCCGGCCTGGTGCCGGCATGGCACAGCTGCCGGGTGACCCCCAGCATCCAGCTCAAGTCGCAGTGAGGGCCTCATGCACTTCTTCCCGATCCTATCCACGCTCCGCCGTCACCGTGCCGCCAGCGCCCTGATCGCGCTGGAGATCGCGCTGACCTGCGCGATCGTGTGCAATGCGATCTTCCTGCTCCACGACCGGCTGTCGCGCATGGAGCACCCGAGCGGTGTCGTCGAGGACGAGCTGGTCGTTGTCCGGCTCACCGGCACCGACGCCCAATCCGACGCGGGCTCGCTGACCGCGCAGGATCTGATCGCGCTGCGCGCGATCCCGGGCGTCCGGTCCACGGCCGCGACCAATATGGTGCCATTCGGCAGCTCGTCGTCGAACACCGACGTCTCGACGGTGCTCGACGATGTCAACAGCACCAGCGCCGGCTTCTTCCTGGGGAGCGCGGACCTCCTGAAGACCTTCGGCGTCAAACTGATCGCCGGCCGCGACTTCGTGCCCGACGAGTATCTCGACCTCGAGACCGTGCTGGCCAATCGGGGCCACATCGCGTCGGTGATCATCACGCGCGATCTCGCCGAGCGCTGGTTCCCCGGCAAGAGCCCGCTCGGCCAGGCGCTGTATGTCTACGGCAAGGAGCCGCAGATTATCGTCGGCGTGATCGATCGGCTCGCGCGGGCGAACGACGTCGCGCGGCCGAACGACGTGTCGGCGGAGGTCTCGGGGTACGCCGTGGTGATGCCGGTCAGGATGTCCTACGCCGAAGGGGGAGGCAACTACGTGCTACGGGTCGACCCGACGCGCAAGGGCGAGGTGCTCGCCGCCGTCGGGCCGACTCTCAACCGGGTCAGCCCCAGCCGGATCATCCTCGACCGCCAGACCTTCGCCGAGGTCCGCCAGGGCTTCTTCAAGGCCGACCGCGCGATGGCCTACCTGCTGGTCGGGGTGTCGCTCGCGCTGCTGATCGTCACCGCGCTCGGCGTGGTCGGCCTGGCCAGCTTCTGGGTCCAACGGCGGACCCGCCAGATCGGCGTGCGCCGCGCGCTCGGGGCGACCCGCGGCGATATCCTGCGGTATTTCCATCTCGAGAACTTCATCCTGACCAGCGCAGGCATCGTGCTCGGTATGGCGCTGGCCTACGCGATGAATCTATGGCTGATCCACGAGTACCAGGTCGCGCGGATGCCGGCTGGGTACCTGCCGGTCGGCGCGGGCCTGTTCTGGATCCTCGGTCAGATCGCGGTGCTGGGCCCAGCGATGCGCGCCGCGACGATTCCGCCTGCGATCGCGACCCGCACCGTGTAGCTTGGCTCGCAGCCTGGAATTCTTCGGCCCGACCGGCGCTGACCCGGCGGGAGTTCGAGGTGCTCGAGTTGGGGTGCTGGCCCCAGCCGTGCGGTCTTTTACGGTAAGGCCCCCTCGTGCTCAGGTGCCGACACGCCCTCCTGTTCGCTGCGGAGGCGATTCAGCAGCTCCTCCGACGTCATCACGGCAGTCTTGTCACGCGAGCTTGTGAGCTCGACCGCCGAGATCGCAGGCGCACGCGTGTCAGGCCGACAACCTCACCCGTCGGCGCAACGTCGCCATGTTCCTCGCGAACGGCGCGCTGGCCCTGCCGCGATCGCCCGCCGCCTCGCGTGGCTGGCAGGAGGATATCTCGAGCAGCATCGATCCGCACCGTACGCGATCACCGGTGAGGGAATCCTCGGCTCGATTCCGGACGGAGATGTCGCCACGCCCGACGCAAGGATCGCTGCGGCCGCGCTTGGTCGGGAAGCGCGCGCATATCATGATTCGCCGGAGTCCCGTTACAGGCCGGCTTCCTCGGCGAGGATGAGTGGTACCTGTTGTTGCCTGCGTCGCCTACGTCTTGACCCAGAACTACGGTTGTCAATCACCCACCAGTCGGGACCGGCGGGCGACCGGGGGCGCCGGGGCATGTGGCGCGACGAGGTCCGCGGCGGCATCGAGCCAGACAGGGCGATCGATGGTGCGCTCGGCGTCCGCGAGAGGGTCGACCAGCGCGATGAGGGCTGCGGCGGAGCAGAGAACGCCCGGGCAGCGCCGAGGCGGCAAGCGCGTCCGAGGAGGCGACCATCGGCGAGCCGCGGTCGGCGTGCACGGTGAGCTGCTCGCGGACGACGCGCTGATGCTGGCAGCACGCCGCGATGAGCTCCTGCGCGACGGCCGCGGACTCGCGCTCAGTGACCGCCAACCGACGATGTAGCGGCTGAACAGGTCGAGGAACCCCGAGCGTGGCAGCCGCGCGGGGCCGCGAGGGCGCCGCCCCGCGCGCAAGGGGCGGGTGGGCGCGACCGGGCCGGTCGCCGCTAGCCCTGCCGGCCCTGGGGCCCGCCGGCGGTCACGACGCGCACGCACGCCGACCAGCGCGTCGTCGGTGACGACCAGCGACGCGGTGCGCCGAGCGCGCCGACCCCCTCGCGCCCGGGCGCCCGCGACGACCGCGGGTCGTTGAGCCGCTGGATCGCCTGGATGAATCGCGCATGGTGCTCCCCTGAGACCGCGCCGTCCTCGCGCTCGACTTCCGCGAACATGGTTTCCCTCCTGCTGCAATAACGCTCGGCCCACGGATTATTCCTGCGCCGATCCGGTTTCGCGCACGCCGGCGCGCTTTGCCGCACAGCGGCGGCATTCGCGTAACTCAACAGGGGCTCGACCGGCCGGCTCGGGCTAGATTACCGAGGTGCTGCGCCATGCCCGCGTTTTTCTGGTTCTAGCCGTCGCCGCGTGCTCTGCGAAGGCCCCGACGACCGGCGAGTCGCCCCGGCCGGTCTCCGAGGTCGCCGCGGGGGCCGCCGCGCCGGCCGCGGCCACGACCCCGGTGGCCACGCTGCCGCCGCCCGACCCGCGCGAGGCCATGCTGTCGGCCGCGATGGTCGAGCTGCTCGGCCACGAGCACCTGCTCCGCAAGCCGATCGACGACGAGCTGTCGCGGACCTCGTTCGCCACCTACCTCGACCGGCTCGATGGCTCGAAGCTGTATCTGCTGAAGCGCGATCGCGACGCGCTCGTCAAGTACACCGACAAGATCGACGACGAGCTGCGCACCGGCTCGCTCGAGCTCGCGCACCAGGGCGAGAAGATCCTGGTCGCCCGGATCGCGGTGGTCGAGAAGCTGGTCGCCGAGCTGCTCGCGCAGCCGTTCAACTTCACCGACGAGGAGTGGTACGAGACCGACCCGAAGAAGGTCGAGGTCGCGACCACCGAGCAGGAGCTGCGCGACCGCTGGCGGCGCCGGCTCGAGTTCCAGGTGCTCGAGCGGGTCGGCCAGATGGAGGCGCGGCTCAAGGCGGCCGAGGAAGCGAAGGCCAAGGCGGCGACCTCCAAGAAGCCCGCCAGGGCGGCGAAGAAGCTCGCCAAGCCCGCCAAGCCGGCGCCAGTGGCCGGCGGCCCCAAGGACGTGCCGAGCGACGGCGACGCCGAGGCCGACGACGACGACGCCGGCGCGCGCGCCACGCCGCTCGCGGCGATCCCGGCCACCCCGGAGGCCCGCGAGGCCAAGGTCCGCGCCGAGCTCGCCAAGAGCTACGCGGCGCAGTTCGTGCGGCGCAGCCACCCCGGCGCGTTCACCGCGGTGTCCGAGCTGCTCAACGCCGTGACCTCGTCGCTCGATCCCCACACCAACTACCTGCCGCCGGCCGAGCGCGCCAACTTCGATATCCGGATGTCGGGCTCGCTCGAGGGCATCGGCGCGCTGCTGCGCGAACAGGACGACCTCGTCGCGATCTCGTCGCTGGTGCCCGGCGGCGCGAGCTGGCGCGACGGCCGCCTGGCGCCGGGCGATCTGATCCTCTCGGTCGCCGGCGACGGCAAGGATCCGGTCGACGTCACCGACATGCCGATCGACGACGTGGTCAAGATGATCCGCGGCCCCAAGGGCACGGTCGTGCGGCTGCGGGTCCAGAAGCCGTCTGGCGAGCAGTCGGTGGTCGACATCACGCGCGACGTGATCGTCGTCGAGGAGTCGTATGCGCGCGGCGCGCTGATCCAGCACAAGGGTCAGCCGGCGTACGGCTACATTTACTTGCCGAGCTTCTACGGCGGCAAGGGGCCCGGCCAGCGCACCGCGGCGGGCGACGTGGCGCACCTGCTCGGCCAGATGAAGGCCAAGAAGATCGCCGGCGTGATCCTCGATATCCGGGGCAACGGCGGCGGCTTCCTCGGCGACGCGATCGAGATGACCGGCTCGCTGATCGATCGCGGGCCGGTGGTACAGGTCCAGGATAACCGCGGCCGCCGCGAGATCCTGAACGACGATCACGCCGGCACCGACTACGACGGCCAGGTCATCGTGCTGGTCGACCGGTTCAGCGCCTCGGCGTCCGAGATCGTCGCCGCCGCGCTGCAGGACTACCACCGCGCGGTGATCGTCGGCACCGGCCCGACCCACGGCAAGGGCACGGTCCAGACCCTCGCCGAGCTCGACCGCGTGACCGGCAGCAAGGTCGATCTCGGCTCGCTGAAGATCACGATCCAGCAGTTCTTCCGGGTCAACGGCGTGTCGACCCAGCGCGAGGGCGTCACCCCGGACGTGCTGCTGCCCGACCCGGCGGCGCACATCGAGACCGGCGAGCGCACGCTCGATCACGCGATCCCGGCGTCGCAGATCACGGCGGCCGCGCACGACGACTGGAAGGCGACCTGGAAGACCGCCGTGGTCGTCGAGCGCAGCGCCGCGCGCGTCGCCAAGCAGCCGGTGTTCGCCAAGATGGCCGCGCTCACCGAGGTGCTGAAGGCCAGCCGCGACGATACCCGGATCCCGCTCCAGCGCACGGCGTGGGAGGCCCATCGCAGCCAGCAGCGCGCCGCGTTCGAGGCCGCGTCGCCCGATCTCAAGGCCGGGCCGGCGCAGCTGATCGTCACCACGCTCGATGCCGGCGTGCCGCTGCCGCCGCCGCCCCCGGGTGGCCGGACCGACGATCGGCTCAAGGTGTGGCGCGACAACGTCGCCCGCGACCCGTGGGTCGAGGAGTGCGTCAACATCCTCGGCGACATGGCCCGGTAGCGGCGATATGATCGCCGCGTGAAGTCAGGCAACGCCACGCTCTCGAGCTACGGCACGACGATCTTCGAGGCCATGTCGGGCCTCGCCCGCGACCACGCGGCGGTCAACCTGGGCCAGGGCTTCCCCGACGACAAGGGCCCCCTGGAGGTCCGCAGGGCTGCCGCCGACTACGTCGTCGAGGGTCACAACCAGTATCCGCCGATGATGGGGCTGCCGGCGCTGCGCCAGGCGGTCGCCGCGCACGACCGGCGGTGCTACGGCCTCGAGGTCGACTGGCAGACCGAGGTGCTCGTCACCTCGGGCGCCACCGAGGCGCTGCTCGATTGCTTCCTGGGCCTGCTCGAAGCCGGCGACGAGGTCGTGCTGATCGAGCCGGCCTACGATACCTACGCGCCGGTGATCCGGCGGCTCGGCGCGATCCCGCGCAGCGTGCGGCTGGTGCCGCCGAGCTGGTCGTTGCCGCGCGACGAGCTGGCGGCGGCGTTCTCGCCGCGCACCAAGCTCCTGGTGCTCAACTCGCCGATGAACCCGTCGGGCAAGGTGTTCACCCCGGCCGAGCTCGGGTTCCTCGCCGAGCTGGTCGTGCGCCACGACGCGTTCGCGGTGTGCGACGAGGTCTACGAGCACCTGGTGTTCGGCGCGGCGCGCCACACCCCGCTGATGACCTTGCCGGGGATGCGGCAGCGCGCGCTGCGCATCGGCTCGGCCGGCAAGACGTTCTCGCTGACCGGCTGGAAGGTCGGCTACATCACCGCGCCCGCCGCGCTGCTCCGGCCGATCACCAAGGCCCACCAGTTCGTCACGTTCACCACGCCGCCGAACCTCCAGCACGCCGTCGCGCTCGGCCTGGGGTTCGACGATGGCTACTTTCGCGGGCTGGGCGCGACGCTCGCCAAGGGCCGCGATCGGCTGCTCGCCGGCCTCACCGCGCTGGGCGTCCCGGTGCTGCCGTGCGACGGCACCTACTTCCTCGTGCTCGACGTCAGCCGGTGGCTGCGGCCCGACGAGGACGACGTCGTGTTCTGCCGCCGCCTCGTGATCGAGGCCGGTGTGGTGCTGATTCCGATGAGCGCATTCTACGAGTCCGCGCCACCGCGCCACCTGGTGCGCGCGTGCTTTTGCAAGGCCGACGCCACGCTCGACGCGGCGGTCGAGCGCCTGGCGGCGTGGGCCGCGCGGCAACCGTGACAGGATCGCTCACTGCTAAGATGGTTATCAGGGGGTAGCTGAGAGATTGCCTGTCTCGACGGAACCGCACGGTACGTCGAAGATGGAATTGTTCAGCTCCCGCGTGCGGTCCGATAAGCATGCAGCAAGCGTGTTAGTGCTAGGGGTATGACCCTCGTGTCGGAGCACGGTGATCGAGCGATGCTGGGCGCCCGCAAGGACTGGCTGGTGGGCGGCGGCGAGATGGCCAAGCTCATCAAGGCCAAGGACTGGGCGCGGACGCCGCTCGGCGCGATCGCGGCGTGGCCGCAGAGCCTGCGCACCACGGTCAGCCTCGTGCAGGCGTCGAGCGCGCCGATCTCGCTGGCCTGGGGCGCCGGCCACACGCAGATCTACAACGACGGTTACCGGCCGATCTGCGGCGCCAGGCACCCCACCGCGATGGGGCAGGATTTTCGCGAGTGCTGGGCGTCGATGTTGCCGGTGCTCGGCGAGGCCTACGCCGCCGGCTGGTCCGGGCGCAGCGCGTACCTCGAGAACCAGCGCATGTTCCTCGACCGGGGCGGCGGTCTCGAGGAGGCGTGGTTCACGTTCTCGTTCAGCCCGATCGCCGATGAATCGGGTGGGGTCGGGGGCGTGTTTCATCTCGTCACCGAGCTCACGGCGCAGATGCTCTCGGAGCGCCGCACCTCCACGCTGCGCGATCTGGCGATCCGCGCCGGTGGTGGCCGGACGGCGGCGGAGGCGCTGCAGCTCGCCGCGTCGGCGCTCGCCCAGGACAACCTCGACGTGCCGTTCGCCGTGTTCTACGCCGTCGATCCCGCGGGCACGCAGGCGCGCCGCATCGCGCAAGCCGGGATCTCGCCGGCCGCCGCGGGGCCCGAGCTCGTCGGCCTCGGCGCCGGGCCGTCGCCGTGGTCGATCGGGGAGGCGTTTCGCACGAGCGCCGTGGTCCAGCTCGACGACCTCCGCGCCTGGCTCGGCGAGGCGGTCGGGCCATATCCCGAGGTGCCCCGTCACGCCTTCGTGCTGCCGGTCCACCAGGCCGGGCGGGCGACGCCGGCGGCGCTGGTCGTGTTCGGCGTCAGCGCGCGGCTCGTGGTCACCGACGCCTACCGCGGGTTCTTCGACCTGCTCGCCCGCGCGGTCGGCACCGCGATCGGCGACGCGCGCACGCTCGAGGCCGAGCACCGCACGGCGGCGGCGGTCGCCGAGCTCGATCGCGCCAAGGCCGCGTTGTTCTCGAACCTCGGCCACGAGCTGCACACGCCGCTGACCCTGATCCTCGGGCCGCTCGAGGATGAGCTCGCCGAGCGCGCCGCGCCGCTGCCCGCCGCGCGCCGCGCGCGGATCGACACCGCGCACCGCAACGCGATGCGGCTCCTGAAGCTGGTCGACACGCTGCTCGACTTCTCGCGCATCGACGCCGGCCGGCTGCAGGCGGCGTACGCGCCCGTCGATCTGGTCGCCGAGACCGTGCACCTGGCAGGTGAGTTTCGCACCGCCGTCGAGCGCGCCGGGCTGACCCTGACGCTCGACTGTCCGCCGCTGCCCGAGCCGGTCTTCGTCGACCACGCGATGTGGGAGAAGATCGTGCTGAACCTCCTGTCCAACGCGGTCAAGCACACGCGGACCGGCGGGATCTTCGTGGCGCTGCGCTGGCACGGCGACCACGTCGCGCTGGAGGTCCGCGACACCGGCATCGGCATCGCCGCCGCCGAGCTGCCGCACGTGTTCGAGCGGTTTCGCCGGGTCACCGGGGCGTGGGCGCGGTCGCACGAAGGAACCGGGATCGGTCTGGCGCTGGTCCACGAGCTCGCCGGGATGCTCGGCGGCAGGGTCACGGTCACGAGCACCGAGGGCAAGGGCGCGAGCTTCACCGTCACGGTCAAGACCGGTTCGGCGCACCTGCCGGCCGACCAGGTCCACGAGCGTGGCGCGCCGGCAGGGACCGCGGCGCTGGCGTTCGTCCAGGAGGCGCTGCAGTGGCTGCCGGACGCAGCCTCCGCGCCCGCAGCGCGGCCGGCGGACCCGCGGCCTCGCGTGGTGTGGGCCGACGGAAACGCCGACATGCGGGCGTACGTGACCGGCCTGCTCGCCGATCAGTTCGAGGTCGTCGCGGTCGCCGACGGCGAGGCCGCGCTCGACGAGATCCACGTCGAGCTCCCGGATCTCGTGCTGACCGACATCGCGATGCCGCGGCTCGATGGCTTCGGGCTGCTGGCCGCGCTGCGCGCTCACCCGGCGACCCGCGCGGTGCCGGTGATCCTGCTGTCGGCGCGCGCCGGCGCGGAGGCGGCGGCCCACGGCACCGACGCGGGCGCCGACGACTACGTCATCAAGCCGTTCGTCGCCCGCGAGCTGATCTCCCGGGTCCGCACCCACGTCGCGCTCAGCCACACCCGCCGCGAGTGGGCCGACCAGCTCGAGCGCGCCAACAAGGAGCTCGAGGCGTTCAGCTACTCGGTGTCGCACGATCTGCGGGCTCCGCTGCGCGCGATCGATGGGTTCTGCCGGATCCTGCTCGCCGACTACACCCAGGTGCTCGACGACGAAGGCCTCGAGCACCTGCAGCAGATCCACGGCGCGGCGCGCCGGATGGCCTCGATCATCGACGATCTGCTCGTGCTGTCGAAGGTCGGCCAGGCCGAGCTCCGCAAGCAGCCGGTCGACGTCACCGCGATCGCGCGGCGCGTGGTCGCCGACCTGCGGTTGCGCACCCCGGCCCGCGAGGTCGATGTCCGGGTCGCGGACGGTCTGGTCGCGGTCGGCGACGACCGCATGGTGGCGATCGTGCTCGAGAACCTGCTCGCCAACGCGTGGAAGTTCACCAGCAAGCGCAGCGACGCGATGATCCGCGTCGGCCAGGAGGACGGCGGCGTGGTGTTCGTGCGCGATAACGGCGCCGGGTTCGACATGGCGCACGCCGCGCACCTGTTCGAGCCGTTCCAGCGCTTGCACACCGACTCCGAGTTCGAAGGCACCGGGATCGGGCTCGCGATCGTGCGGCGGGCCGTCGAGCGCCACGGCGGCAGAGCCTGGGCTCACGGTGCGGTCGGCGATGGCGCGACGGTCCGGTTCACCCTGTGCGCCGGGCCGGCCACCGTCGGGCGCGCGGCCGCGCGATGATCTCGGATGCCGCCGCCCGCGCCGCGTGAGACCGTCCCCACGGCGGAGCTCGCTGGAGATCGAGTACGCTTGCGCGCAGCGCGCATGACCCGTCGGATCGAGGTGCTGAGGTCGACGCGGCTACTCGACTCGGCCCCCGAGCCGGCCTTCGATCGCCTGACCCGACTCGCGGGCACCCTGATCGGCGCGCCGGTCGCGCTGATCAGCCTCGTCGACGAAACCCGGCAGTTCTTCAAGAGCTCGTGGGGGCTCGGCGAGCCGTGGGCGAGCCGCCGCGAGACCCCGCTCAGCTACTCGTTCTGCGACCACGTCGTGCACGGCCCCGCGCCGCTGATCGTCGCGGACGCGCGCGAGCATCCGGTGCTGAACGCCCGCCTCGCGGTCGCCGAGCTCGGCGTGATCGCCTACGCCGGCGTGCCGCTGATCGTGGACGGCGCGGCGATCGGCGCTTTGTGCGTGATCGACGCCAAGCCGCGGGCGTGGACCGAGGCCGACGTCCGGCTGCTGCGCGACCTCGCCGACTCGGTGGTGTCCGAGATCGAGCTGCGGGTCGCGCTGCGCGAGGCCAACGAGCGGCGCGCGTTGATCGACGCGCTGGTCGACAGCATGGGCGACGCGGTGCTGGCGATCGATCCGGAGCGCAACTTCATCATCGCCAACCAGGCCGCGCGCCGGGCGTTCGGGGCGCAGATCGACGTCGGCCACCCGCTGCCGGCGGACTGGACCGCGCAGCACCGCGCGCGCCGGATCGATGGCTCGCCGTTGCCGGTCGAGGACGGCGCGCTGGCGCGGGCGCTGCGCGGCGAGGCCAGCGACGGGCTGACGTTCGCGCTGCCGCCGCACGACGGCGGCGCCGAGCCGCTGTGGCTCGAGGCGAGCGGCCGGCCGGTGCGCGATCGCGAGGGCGCGGTCGTGGCCGCCATCGTGATCTACCGCGACGCGACCGCGCGGACCCGGCAGGCCGACCGGTACAGCACGCTGGTCGGCAACATCCCGCGCGGCATGGTGGCGCTGTTCGATCACGAGCTGCGCTGCCTGGCGGCGGACGGCGTGCTGATCCGCGAGCGCGCCCTCGATCCGCAACGGCTCGTCGGCCAGACGATGCGCAGCGTCGCGGGCCCGGCGGGCGGCCCGCAGTTCGACGCGGTCGAGGCGGTGTATCGCCGGACGCTCGCCGGCGAGTCGCTGACCCACGACCTGCGATGGGACGATCGCGTCGCCGCGCTGCACACCGCCCCGGTCCGCGACGAGCTCGGCCGGATCACCGCGGGCCTCGTGCTCGCGATCGACTGCACCGCCGAGCGCAGCGTGCAGGCCGAGCTGCACCACCGCGAGCAGATCTACCGCGCGATCGTCAAGCACCTGCCCAACGGCGCGGTCCTGATGATCGATCGCGAGCTGCGCTACCTGGCGGCCGACGGGCCGATCATCGAGGATCTGATGCGCAGCGCGAACGTCACCGAGATGGTCGGCCGCACGGTGGCCGAGGTGGCCTCGGACGAGACCCGCGAGGCGATGATGGCGCTCTACGCGGACGCGTTCGAGGGCGTCCGCCACCACCGCGAGATCATGCGCGGCGGCCGGTTCTACGATCTCCACACCGTGCCGATCTTCGAGGCCGATCAGATCTCGCACACGCTGGTGTTTCTGTACGACGTGACCGAGCGCAAGCGCGAGGCCGAGGAGCTGCGGTGGACGCGCGATCAGCTGGTCGCCGAGCGCCAGCTGTTCGAGGTGACGCTCGACCACATCGACGACGGCGTCGCCTTGCTCGACGCGAACCTCCGGATCCTGCTCACCAACCCTGCGTTCGGCCAGATGTTCGGCCTGCAGCAGGAGCAGCTGCGCGGCCTGTCGCGCAGCGAGTTCGTCGCGCACATCCGCGACCAGCTCGAGGACGCCGCGGTCGCGGTCGCGCGGCTCGAGTCGCAGCGGCTCGAGTCGTCGGAGGAGTTCGTGTTCGTGCGGCCGCGCCAGCGGGTGCTGCGGCGGACCTGGCTGCCGGTCCGGATGGTCGACGCCGACGGCTTCCTCGTGACCTGGCACGACATCACCTCCGAGAAGGCGCTGCTCGCCGAGCACGAGCACCAGCTGCTGGTCGACGCGCTGACCGGGATCCCCAACCGGCGCGCGGCGCTCGGCGTGCTCAAGGTCGAGCACTCGCGGATGCGGCGCACCGGCCTGCCGCTCAGCGTCGCGCTGCTCGACATCGATCACTTCAAGCACGTCAACGACGAGTACGGCCACGCCACCGGCGATCGCGTGCTGTGCCAGGTCGCGATGGTGCTGGCCCGCGAGGCGCGGGACACCGATACCGTGGCGCGCTGGGGCGGCGAGGAGTTCCTCGCGATCCTCCCCGGCTCGCTGGCCGGGGCGCGCACGTTCTGCGAGCGCGCCCGGGCCGCGATCCAGAACCTGGTGTGCCCCGGGGTCCGGCGGATCACCACCTCGGTCGGCGTCGCCGAGGTCGGTCCGGCGGAGGATCCGGCCGACGCGATCGCGCGCGCAGATCAGCTGCTCTATGAAGCCAAGCGCGCCGGCCGCAACCGGGTGGCGTCGTAGCGGGCACGCGAGAGGGCGGCCTGGCGCGGCTTGCGCACCCACGCCAGATCGCGGCATCTACCTGTCATGGAGCGAAGACCGCATGTCGTGATCATCGGGGCTGGCTTCGGCGGCCTGACGGCTGCGCGCGAGCTGGCCGGCGCCCCGGTCGCGGTGACCTTGATCGACCGGCGCAATCATCATCTGTTTCAGCCGCTGCTCTATCAGGTCGCCACCGCCGCGCTGAACCCGGGGGATATCGCGTATCCGATCCGAGCGGCGTTCTCGAACCAGCACAACGCGCGCGTCCTGCTCGCCACGGCGACCTCGATCGACGTCGCCAGCCGGCGGGTCACGCTCGATGATGGCGCGCTCGAATACGATTATCTCGTCGTCGCCACGGGGGCGACGCATTCGTATTTCGGCCGCGACGACTGGGCGCCGGCCGCGCCCGGGCTCAAGTCGATCGAGGATGCGCTGGAGATCCGCCGGCGGATCTTCCTGGCGTACGAGGCCGCCGAGCGCGAGTCGGATCTCGCGGCGCAGCGCGATTGGCTCACGTTCGCCGTGGTCGGCGCAGGTCCGACCGGGGTCGAGATGGCCGGCGCGCTCGGCGAGATCGGCCTGCAGACCCTCGCCCACGACTTCCGCACGATCGATCCGACCCGCGTGCGCGTGCTCCTGTTCGAGGGCCGCGACCGCATCCTGGGCGCGTATCCACCGAAGCTCTCGGCGGCGGGGCAGCGCGCGCTCGAGCGCCGCCAGGTCGAGGTCCGGCTCAATACCCGGGTGACCGCGATCGACGCCGCCGGCGTCACGGTGAACGCGCATGGCCGCGACGAGCGGATCGGCACCCGCACGGTGATGTGGGCGGCCGGCGTCCGCGCCTCGTCGCTCGCCGCCACGCTGGGCGCGCCGCGCGACGCGACCGGCCGGGTCGATGTGCTGCCCGATCTCTCGATCCCGGGGCACCCCGAGGTGTTCGTGATCGGCGATCTCGCGCACATGGCGATGGCCGATGGCACCCAGGTCCCCGGGGTCGCGCAGGGTGCGCTGCAGGGCGGACGCCACGTCGCCCGGCTCATCATCGACGAGATCAAGGCGACGGCGCCCCGCGCGCGGCCGCGCCCGGCGTTCCGGTATCGCGACAAGGGCAACATGGCGACGGTCGGCCGCGCGGAGGCGGTGATCGCCACCAAGCACTTCGCGCGGAGCGGCCTGCTCGCCTGGCTGCTGTGGTGGGCGATCCACATCTTCTTCCTGATTGGATTTCGCAATCGCGTACTGATGATGTTTCACTGGGGGTGGTCGTGGCTGACGTTCAAGCGCGGCGCGCGGCTGATCACCGGGCCGATCGGGGCGCTGCCGCCGATCCGGTCGATCGGCCCCGACGGCCAGATCGCGCTTCCCCCCGAGGCGTCGCCGGTCGCGCTCGGCCACGGCGGCCCCATTCACCGGTCGCCACCCGCCGCTCCGCGCTGACGAGACCGAACCGTCACCGGGACGAAACCTCGAGCGCTCAGCCGAACTCAGGATTCTGAGGTGGCATCCCGGTTATCCCGGATGGCCAAACTCTGGTCAGAGATCGGCAGTTCCTTGCGTTTCAGCTCATCGAGATGATGGCTGTCTATGCCGTGACGCGGGGTGGCATGCCGCCTGCTTTGGCGACTCACCGTGTTTGCCCCTCGACCGATGTTCGGCAGCGATGCAGGTAGCAGCCCCTCGACCAACCCACCGCCTCGCCGCGCGGGTGTGACGAGGTTTCCTGGCGCGGGCGCCAGCGAGCACGCTGCCCGCGTCGTGATCATCGGAGGCGGATTCGGCGGCCTCGCGGCGGCGCGCGCGCTCGCCGGGGCGCCCGCCCAGATCACGCTGATCGACCGGCGCAATCATCATCTGTTTCAGCCGCTGCTGTAGCAGGTGGCGACGGCGGGGCTGAACCCGGCCGACATCGCATATCCGATCCGCGCGGCGCTCGCCCGCCAGCGCAACGCGCGCGTGCTGCTCGCCAACCCGACGTCGATCGACGTCGCGCATCGTCGGGTCGTGCTCGACGACGGCGCGCTCGACTACGACTATCTCATCGTTTCCGCAACCGACTCGTCATGATGTTCCACTGGGGCTGGTCATGGCTGACGTTCGAGCGCTCGGCGCGCCTGATCACCGGACCGGTGGGCAGCTTGCCGCAGATCCACGCCCGCCACGACGCGCCGAGGCCGGTCGAGCCCGCGATCGCGTTCGACCCTGCCGCGGTCCACTGAACCGCTCCCCGACCGCGCGCGGCGTCGCGCTTTCCGCTCTCGACAAGCTGCGCGCGTTCCTTCAGGGTACGGCAGATGGCATCCGCCCCGAGCCCGAGCCCGAGCCCGAGAACGAGCAGCGTCGCGCGGAAGGCGAGGGCGCTGGTCGCGGTCGCCATGGTCGCCGCCGCTCCCGCGCGGGCGCGCGCCGACGATCCCGAGCCGCCGGCGCCCGCCGCGTCGGCCCCGCCCCTGGCCGACGAGGTGATCGTGGTGACCGGCTTGCGGCTGGCCAAGGACGTGCGCGACGTGCCCGCGGCGGTCACCGTGATCGATCGAGCGGAGCTCGCGCGCTCGCCGCAGGTGCTCGCCGACGATCTGATCCGCGCGGCGCCTTCGGTCGGCACGTTCCGCCGCAGCTCGAGCGAGATCGCGGATCCGTCGTCGCAGGGGCTGAACCTGCGCGGCGTCGGGCCCTCGGGGGTATCGCGCGCGCTGGTGCTGCGCGACGGCATCCCGGTCAACGATCCGTTCGGTGGCTGGGTGTACTGGCGCGCGCTGTCGCCGCTCGGCATCGAGCGCATCGAGATCGTGCCGAGCGGCGGCTCGGCGCTGTTCGGCAACTTCGCGCTCGGCGGCGTGCTCCAGGTGATCTCGCGGCCGATCGAGGACGGCGCGCTCGACGCGGTGGCCGCGGGCGGGTCGCTCGGAACCGCGCGCGGCGCGGTGCGCGCCAGCGAGCGGTTCGGCGGGTTCGGTGTCGAGCTCACGGGCGAGGCGCTGCACAGCGATGGCTACGCGCCGATCGTCGCGGCGGCGCGCGGCGCGGTCGATGGGCCGGCGGGCAGCACCCACGAGAGCGGCGGCGTGCGGGTCGAGCGCGTCGGCGGCGGCTCGACCGTGCACGCCGCGGTCCGCGCGTTCGATGAGTCGCTCGACGCCGGCACCCAGCACACCACCGCCGACGTCCGGACCGTGACCTACGAGGCCGGGTGGCAGCTCGCCGCCCAGCCCGGCGGCCTCGCCGTCCAGCTGTTCGGCGGCAACCAGCGGTTCGCGCAGGAGCGCGCTCGGGTCGCCGCCGATCGCCAGACCGCCGCCACCGCGAGCCACCAGCGCACCCCGTCGGATAATCAGGGCGCCGCGGTGAGCTGGACCCAGCGTCCGCTCGCCGGACACACGATCCTGATCGGCCTC
>Ga0302256_10000023_pt1 | contig 25680 bp, 18 predicted proteins | sample I_Fen_E3_4_FD_194571 | JGI IMG/M metagenome (GOLD analysis project Ga0302256, IMG submission 194571) | Peat permafrost microbial communities from Stordalen Mire near Abisko, Sweden - I_Fen_E3_4 | ecosystem: Environmental > Terrestrial > Soil > Wetlands > Permafrost | place: Sweden: Abisko...
GGGCTCTTGGCCGCCGACGCGGCGTCGCCGCGCAGCGTCGGCGTGGATAGCTGGGCGGTCGACTACGTCCTCATGGACGGCGACGGTCGCGCCGTGGCCCCGGCGGTGACGTATCGCGACGACCGCACCCACGCGGTCATGGACCACGTGTTCGCCGCGATGCCATCGGCGGAGGTGTACCGGCGCACGGGGATCCAGTTCCAGCCGTTCAACACCCTCTATCAGCTGGCGGCGACCGCCCGCCAGCAAGCCGGGTGGCTGGCGCGCACCCGCCAGCTCGCGATGCTGCCCGATTACTTTCATTTCAAGCTCTGCGGCGCGGTCGCCAACGAGTACACCAACGCGACGACGACTCAGCTCTACGGTCTCGCGACCGACGACTGGGACGACGAGCTCCTGGCGATCGCCGGAATCTCGCGCCAGGTGCTGACCCGGCCGGTCGCGCCGGGCTCGGTCCTGGGCGACACGGCGGCCTCCGGGCGGCAGATGAAGGTGGTCGCGCCCGCGACGCACGATACCGCCTCGGCGGTCGCCGCGATCCCGCTGATGGGCGACGACGAGGCGTTCCTCATCTCCGGCACGTGGTCGCTGATGGGGATCGAGAGCGTGCGGCCGTACGCAGACGCGGCGGCGCAGCGCCTCAACTTCACCAACGAGGGTGGGGTGGAGCGCCGGTTTCGCGTGCTGAAGAACATCGCGGGGCTCTGGCTGACCCAGCGGATCGCCCAGGAGTCGGGCACGCGCGACGTCGATCTGATCGCCGGCGCTAAGGCCTGTGCGCCGTGGCGCTCGCTGATCGATCCGGCGGACCCGCGGTTCCTGAGCCCGCCATCGATGATCGCGGCGATCCGCGGGTACTGCGCCGAGACCGGCCAGCCCGAGCCGGCGGACGTCGGCCAGCTGGCGCGCTGCGCGTTCGATAGCCTGGCGCTGTCGTACCGGCGCGTCAAAGGCGAGCTCGAGAGCGTGCTCGGCCATCCGCTGGTGCGCCTCCACATCGGCGGCGGTGGGACCCAGAATCGGCTGCTCGACCAGCTCGCCGCCGATGCCTGCGACGTGCCGGTCATCCTCGGCGCGCCCGAGAGCTCGTTGCTCGGCAACGCGTGTGTTCAGCTCATCGGCCTCGGGGTGTTCGGCTCGCTCGGCGAGGCGCGCGCCCACCTTCGCCGCTCGTTCCCCGGCGAGACCCTCCTGCCGCGCGGCGCAGTCCCCGCCGCGGTGTGGGATCGGTTCTCGGCGCTCGGGCGCATTTCTCAGGAGACATCATCATGACGCAGCTCTCCACCGAACGCGCGTACTCCCTGGCCTGCGAGGCCTTCGCCGATATCGGCGTCGACGCCGAGGCGGCGCTGGCGCGCCTCGACCTCATCCCGATCTCGCTGCACTGCTGGCAGGGCGACGACGTGCGCGGGTTCGAGAACCCCGACGCTCAGCTGAGCGGCGGGATCCAGGCCACCGGCAACTATCCGGGCCGCGCCCGCAACGCCGCCGAGTTGCGCGACGACGCCGATCTGGCGATGGCGCAGATCCCGGGGCCGCTGAGGTTCAACCTGCACGCGATCTACCTCGATACCGACCGGTCCGTTGGCCGCAACGAGATCCGCCCAGAGCACTTCCAGCGCTGGGTCGACTGGGCCAAGGACCGAAAGCTCGGCCTCGACTTCAACCCGAGCTGCTTCTCGCATCCGCTCAGCGAAGGCAACCTGACGCTCAGCCACCCCGATCGGCGGATCCGCAACTTCTGGATCGAGCACTGCAAGGCGTCGCGCGCGGTCAGCGCGCACTTCGGCAAGTCGCTCGGCACGCCCTCGGTGATGAATATCTGGGTCCCCGATGGGTCGAAGGATCAGCCGCTCGACCGGTTCGGCCCGCGGCGCCGGCTGCTCGACGCGCTCGACGAGGTGATCGCGACGCCGTACCCGCGCGAGCACCACCGCGACGCCGTGGAAGGCAAGCTGTTCGGGATCGGCGCCGAGGCCTTCACCGTCGGATCGCACGAGTTCTACATGGGCTACGCGATCAGCCGCAAGACCATGCTTTGCCTCGACGCGGGGCATTTTCACCCGACCGAGATCATCTCGGACAAGCTGTCGGCGGTCCTCAACTACGTCGATGGCGTGCTGCTCCACGTCACCCGCGCGGTGCGGTGGGACAGCGACCACGTGGTGCTGCTCGACGACGAGACCCAGGCGATCGCCAACGAGGTCGTGCGCGGCGGCGTGATCGACCGGGTCTCGATCGGGCTCGACTTCTTCGACGCCAGCATCAACCGCGTCGCCGCGTGGGTGATCGGCACCCGCAACGTGCGCAAGGCCCTGCTCCGGGCGCTGCTCGAGCCGCACGCCCGGCTCGCCGATGTCGAGGCGCGTCAAGACACGACTGCGCGATTGGCCATGTTTGAAGAGCAGAAGTCGATGCCATGGACCGCGATCTGGGATTACTATTGCGAGAGTCGCGGCGTTCCGGTCGGGCTGGGCTGGCTTGCGCGGGTGCGGGCTTACGAGCGCGAGATGATCCTGCGGCGGGCGGCCTGACCCTTCGCTTCACCGATGACTTTTCCAGGAGGACCGATGTCGACAACGAAGTTGCTGAAATGGGCATTACTGGCAGCTGTCCAGGGCGCCGTGCTGCTCGCCGCTACCACCTCTGCGCAGGCCGAGAAGACCCGCGTCGCCATGGTGGTGAAGAACCTGGGCAATGGCTTCTTCGACGCAGCGCGTGACGGCGGGCTCGAGGCCGCGAAGGAGATCGGCGGGATCGAGGTGATCTATACCGGGCCGACCACCCCGACCGCCGAGGGCCAGATCGAGATCATCTCGAACCTCATCGCCCAGCACGTCGACGCGATCGTGATCTCGGCCAATGACCCCGATGCGCTGATCCCGATCTGCAAGCGCGCCATGAGCCGCGGGATCACCGTGATCTCGTTCGACTCCGGCGTTGCCAAGGCCGGGCGCGCGTTCCAGATCAACCCGTCGAATCCCGATCTGATCGGCGAGAAGCAGATCGAGATGGTCGCCAAGACGCTCGGCGGCAAAGGCGAGATCGCGATCCTCAGCGCGACCGCCCAGGCGACCAACCAGAACACCTGGATCAAGGTCATGAAGAAGGTGCTGGAGAAGGCAGATTACAAGAACCTCAAGCTGGTCGACGTGGTCTATGGCGATGACCAGTCGGACAAGAGCTATCGCGAGGCGATCGGGCTCTTGCGCAAGCACCCTGCGCTGAAGGCGATCATCGCGCCGACCACCGTGGGCATCACCGCGTCGGCCAAGGCGGTCACCGATCAGCAGATGGTCGGCAAGGTGTTCGTCACCGGGCTCGGCCTGCCGTCCGAGATGGCCGGCCACGTGCACTCCGGCGCGGTCGATACCTTCGCGATCTGGAATCCGATCGATCTGGGCTACACGGCGGTGTACGCGGCGAGCCAGCTCGTCGCCAAGAAGGCCACCGGCAAGCCCGGCACCACGGTGTCGATCGGCCGGATGGGCACGCTGACGATCGATCCGAACGCCGAGGCGGCGATGTCCAAGCCGTTCGTGTTCGACAAGTCGAACGTCGACAAGTTCGTCAAGGTCTTCTGAGACGAGCGCCCCGCATGGAGCCAGCCATCGATCCAGCCGCCGTTCCAGCCGTCGGTCCAACCGTCCGGCCAGCCGCGCGGACTGCAGCGCTCGCGCTGGACGGGATTCAAAAGCACTTCGGCGGGATCCGAGCGCTCGACGGCGTCAAGCTCGAGCTCCACGCGGGCGAGGTGCTGGCGCTGCTCGGCGAGAACGGCGCCGGCAAATCGACCGCGGTCAAGATCATGACCGGCATCTATCGGCCCGACGCCGGCACGATCCGGGTCGCCGGCTCGCCGGTCGAGCTCACCAGCACGCAGGCGGCCTGGCACCACGGCATCGCCGCGGTCTACCAGGAGACCGTGATGTTCGACGAGCTGTCGGTCGCCGAGAACATCTTCATGGGGCACCTCGCGACGACCCGCCGCGGCTGGCTCGACTGGGGCGGCATGAAGCGGCGCGCGGCGGCGATCCTCGCGAGCCTCGAATCCGATCTGCGGCCCGACACGCCGCTGGGGCAGCTCAGCGTTGCCCAGAAGCACCTCGTCGAGATCGCCCGCGCGCTGTCGCACGACGCGCGGGTCGTCATCATGGACGAGCCGACCGCGGCGCTGTCGACCCGCGAGATCGAGGATCTCTACCGGATCATTGCCCGGCTCAAGGCGAGCGGCAAGGCGATCCTGTTCATCTCCCACAAGCTCGACGAGATCTTCGCGGTCGCCGATCGCTACACGGTGTTCCGCGATGGCTCGTGGGTCGGCGATGGCGCGATCGCCGGCGTCGACGAGGCCGAGCTGGTCCGGCTGATGATCGGCCGGTCGGTCAGCCAGATCTTTCCCAAGACCACGGTGCCGATCGGCCCGCCCGTCCTCGAGGTTCGCCAGCTCGGCAACGAGACCGAGTTCGATGGCATCTCGTTCCAGCTGCACCGCGCCGAGGTGCTCGGGTTCTACGGCCTGGTCGGCGCCGGTCGCACCGAGATGGTCGAGGCGCTGTTCGGGTTGTCGCGCGCCACCCGCGGGACGATCGTGATGGACGGCGTGCCGGGCGCGGCGTCGCCCCAGGGCTCGATCGATCGCGGCCTGGTCCTCGTCCCCGAGGATCGCCAGCACCACGGCGCGATGCTCGCGCTGTCGATCCGCGACAACGTCACCCTGCCATCGCTGAGCAAGCTCGCCCGCGGCGGCATGCTCGACGATGCCGCCGAGGTCCAGCTGACGCGCAAGATGGTCGATCGCCTCGCCATCAAGTGTTCCGACCTCGATCAGAAGGTCAGCGAGCTGTCCGGCGGCAACCAGCAGAAGGTCGTGATCGGCAAGTGGCTGGCGACCCGGCCCAGGATCATCATCCTCGACGAGCCGACCAAGGGGATCGACGTCGGCTCGAAGGCTGCTGTCCACGCGTTCATCGGCGAGCTGGTCGGGCAGGGCGTGTCGGTCATCCTCGTCAGCTCCGAGCTGCCCGAGCTCATGGGCATCTCCGACCGGATCGCGGTCATGTACAAGGGCCGGATCGTCCGCATCCTGCCGCGCGCCGAGTTCGATCCCGCGACCATCGTCAGCGCAGCCGTCGGGATCGGCGACGCCGTCCCCACCGTGGAGGCTTATGCCCAGCCTGCTTCGACGCCGTGAAACCGCGCTGGCGGGGATCGTCGCCGTCCTGGTGACCGCGATCGCCGTGCGCGCGCCGGTGTTCCTCAGCCGCGGCAGCCTCGATACGCTGGTCACCGACGGCGCGATCCTCGCGATCATGGCGCTGGCCCAGCTGCTCGCGCTGGTCACCCGCGGCATCGATCTGTCGGTCGCGGCCAACATGGCGCTGACCGGCATGATCACCGCGCTGCTGTCGCAGGCGTTTCCCGAGATGTCGATCGCGCTGACGCTCGCGCTCGCGCTCGGCATCGGCCTGGTGCTCGGCGCGATCAACGCGGGGCTCATCGCGCTGCTCGAGATGCCGCCGATCGTCGTGACGCTCGGCACGATGAGCATCTATCGCGGCCTGGTGTTCGCGATCAGCGGCGGCGCCTGGGTCAACGCGCACCAGCTCGGCCCCGCGTTCGTCGCGTTTCCGAACGAGCGCCTGCTGGGCCTCACGCACATCGTGTGGATCGCCGCGATCGTCATCGTGATCGAATACGTGTTCTTTCACCACCTGCGGCGCGGCCGCGAGCTCTACGCGCTGGGCGGCAACGCCGCCGCCGCGCAGTACGTCGGCATCGACGCCGCCCGCGTCAAGCTCGTGGTCTATCTCGGCACCGGCGCGCTCGCCGGCCTGTCGGGCTATCTGTGGGTCGCGCGCTACGCGGTGGCGTACACCGAGACCGCGCTGGGCTTCGAGATGCAGACCATCGCGGCGTGCGTGATCGGCGGGGTCAGCATCGCCGGCGGCCGCGGCACCGTGGCGGGGTGCCTGCTGGGCACGACGTTCCTGGTCGTGATCTTCAACGCCCTGCCGATCATCGACGTCTCGCCGTTCTGGCAGATGGCGATCTCGGGGGCCTCGATCCTCGTGGCGGTGATCGTCAACTCGCGCGGCGAGCGCCGCCGCGGCAAGCGCATCCTCGCGCCGGCCGTGTCCGGGGCACCGCGGGGCGGTGCGCCATGTTGAGCCGCCACCCGGGACCCGGGCGGTCGCGCTGGGCCGTGCTCAAGCGCTGGGAGCTCGTGCTGCTCGCGATCCTCGTCGCGATCTGCGCCGCCAACAGCTACGCCTCGCCGTACTTCCTCGATGTCCATAACCTGCTCGACAGCACGCAGAGCTTCTCCGAGAAGGCGCTGATCGCGCTGTCGATGTCGCTCCTGATCATCGGCCGCGATATCGATCTTTCGGTCGCGGCGATCGTGGCGCTGTGCTCGGTGGTGATGGGCTGGCTCGCGACCCAGGGGGTCGGCATGCCGGGCCTGCTGACCGCGAGCGTGGTGGTCGGCACCGCGGCCGGGATGTTCAACGGCGGGATCGTCGTTGGCTTCAAGGTGCCGGCGATCGTGGTCACGATCGGCACGGTGTCGCTGTTTCGCGGCATCCCCTACATCGTGCTGGGCGACGGCGCGTACACCGACTACCCCGATGACTTCGCGGTGCTCGGCCAGGGCTACCTGTTCGACCTCATCCCCTACGCGTTCGTCGCGTTCGTCGTGCTGGCGGCGGTGTTCGCCGTGGTGGTGCACAAGACGACGATCGGGCGCAAGCTCTACGCCTACGGCACCAACCCCGAGGCCGCGCGCTACAGCGGCATCAACGTCGACGCCTACCGGTTCTGGATGTTCGCGGTCAACGGCTGCATGGCCGGGCTCGCGGCGGCGTTCCTGACGTCGCGGGTCGGCGCGACCCGGCCGAACATGGCGTTTGGCTGGGATCTCGAGGTGGTCGCGATCGTCGTGCTGGGCGGCGTCGGGATCGCCGGCGGCACCGGCACCATGACCGGCGTCATCCTGGCGATCTTCGTCATGGGCATGATGACGTTCGGCCTGGGCCTCATCAATGTTCCCGGCATCCTGATGACGATCGTCGTCGGGATCCTGTTGATCACGGCCGTGGCGCTGCCGATCGCCCTGCGGAAGATCTCCGCGTGGCGCGCGCGCGCGAGCCACTAGAAAGGAAGCTACGTTATGGACCCCGGAGAGAAGTTGCAGTATCTGGAAGATCGCTGGGACGACCGAGTCGCCCGTGACCTCGACGGCCCGGACCTCCTCCGGTATCGCTCGAACCTCCTCGGCTCGGACCTGCGAATCACCAACTTCGGTGGCGGCAATACCAGCGCGAAGCTGGCTGCGCCCGATCCGCTCGACGGCGCCGCCCAGGACGTCCTGTGGGTCAAGGGCAGCGGCGGCGACCTCGGCAGCATCAAGCGAGAGGGCTTCGCCACGCTGCACCTGCGCAAGCTCCACGCGCTGCGCGATCGCTATCGCGGCGCCGCGCACGAGGACGAGATGGTCGGGCTGTACCCGATGTGCACGTTCGGCATCAACCCGGTCGCCGCGTCGATCGATACGCCGCTCCACGCGTTCCTGCCGTTCGCGCACGTCGATCACCTGCACCCCGACTGGGGCATCGCGCTGGCCGCCGCGGCCAACGGGCGCGACAAGCTCGACGAGTTCAACCGGCGGTTCGGCCAGCGCCTGATCTGGGTGCCGTGGGCGCGCCCGGGCTTCGAGCTGGCGATGGTCCTGCGCAAGGCGGTCGAGGCGTCGCCGGGCTGCGACGGCATCGTGCTGGGCGGCCACGGCCTGTTCACCTGGGGCGATACCTCGCGCGCGTGCTACCGCCGCTCGATCACCGTGATCGACCAGATCGGCCAGCTCGTGCTCGAGCAGGTCGCGCAGCGCGGGTCCAAGCTGTTCGGCGGACCGCGCGGCGAGACCGCCGAGCACCACCGCGAGCTGGCGATCGATCTGCTGCCGTTCGTGCGCGGCCGGGTGTCGCGCAAGCGCCGCATGATCGGCCACTTCAGCGATGATCCGGCGGTGCTGCGGTTCGTCAACTCCAAGGACGCGGAGGCGCTCGCCCAGCTCGGGACGAGCTGCCCCGATCACTTCGTGCGGACCAAGATCCGCCCGATGTACGTGCCGACCGAGCCGGGCCTCTCGGGCGCCGATCTGCGGGCGCGGATCGACGCCGCGCTCGCGAGCTACCGCAAGGACTACCGCAGCTACTACGAGGCCCACGCGGTGCCGGACTCGCCGGCGCTGCGCGACGATAACCCCAGCGTCGTGTTGATCGGCGGCGTCGGCATGATGAGCTTTGGCAAGACCTGCGCGGAGGCGCGGATCACCGGCGAGTTCTACTTGAACGCGATCCACGTGATGGAGGGCGCCACCGCGCTCGGCGGCGAGGCGCCGACCCGCGGGCTGTCGCAAGCGGGGCTCGCGGCCGAGGCCAGCGCGTTCGTGGTGCACTCGAACTACGTGGCGCTGCCGGCGTCGGAGGCGTTCAAGATCGAGTACTGGGCGCTCGAGGAGGCCAAGCTGCGGCGCCAGCCGCCCGAGAAGGAGCTGAGCCGGTGGATCGTCACCGTGGTCGGGGGCGGCAGCGGCATCGGCCGCGCCACGGCGGCGCTGGCCGCGGCGCGCGGCGCCAACGTCGTGGTCGCCGATCGCAACCTCGAGGAGGCCCAGCGCACGGCCGCGCAGCTGTGCAAGGCCCACGGCGCGTCCACCGCCGTCGCGGTCGCGATCGATATCCGCGACCGCCAGGCGATTCGCCGGGCGCTCCGCGAGGCGGTGGCCGCGTACGGCGGGCTCGACGCGATCATCAACACCGCCGCGGTGTTTCCGACCTCCCCCACGGGGGTGATCGACGACGACGGCTGGGCGGCCACGTTCGACATCAACATCACCGCCAACCACCGGCTGGTCGACGAAGCGGCGCGGATCCTGAAAGATCAGGACATCGACGCCTCGATCGTGCTCACCAGCTCGGCCAACGCGGTGGTCGCCAAGCGCGGCAGCGAGGCCTACGACGTCAGCAAGGCGGCGGTCAGCCACCTCGTCCGCGAGCTGGCGATCTCGCTGGCCCCCAAGATCCGCGTCAACGGCGTCAGCCCGGCCACCGTGGTCGCCGGATCGACCATGTTCTCGCGCGAGCGGGTGACCGCGTCGTTGCAGAAGTACAGCATCGCGTTCGAGCCGGGCGCCACGGACGAGCAGCTGAGCGCGTTGCTCGCCGGGTTCTACGCCAAGCGCGCGCTGACGCTGCAGGCGGTGCAGCCCGACGATTGCGCGCAGGCCGCGATGTTCCTCGCGGGCCCTGCGGCGCGCTGCACGACGGGGCACCTGATCCCCGTGGATGGCGGCCTGACCGACGCGTTCCTGCGCTGAACTGATTGCGCGAGCGTGAGCCGGCGGGTCCGCGAGCGGGCGACCTGCCTCGCCGGGTCGCCAGCCGCAATCTGCCGGCCCAACCCGACCGCGTGTGCCGCCCGGCGGTCGGAGCTGCGCGCCAGACGAGGTAGGCTGCGCGCGCCATGCTGCTGCGTTCGACCGCTCTGGTCCTGATGGTCTGTTCGATCTGGGGTGTGCGCGCCGCGGCCGACGATGAGCCGCGCTACGAGACCCCCGACTTCATGAAGGAACCACCAGCGCTGCCGGACGAGGCCGACGCGACCGCGGTGTGGCGGCTCAGCCTGTCCGAGGCGGTGCGGCTCGCGGTCCACGAGAACCTCGGGATCGCGATCGAGCGCGAGACCCTGCAGATCGCGCGGCTCGGGGTCGACATCGCGCGCGGCCCGTTCGAGCCGCGGCTCAGCCTGCACCTCGATCACAGCCGCGCGGACAGCCCGCCGATCACGACGGCGCAGGGCGGGGCCGGCGAGATCGTGACCTCGACCACCCAGGACTTCAACCTCTCGCTCGCGCAGCGGCTCGCCACCGGCTCGCTGCTCCAGCTCGATTTCACCAACGCGCGGTCGCGCACGACGGCCGTCGATGCGATCGAGCCGCTCGGCTATCGCTCGACGGTCTCGCTGTCGCTGACCCAGCCGCTGTTCCGCGGCTTCTCGCCCGATCTCGTGGTGCCGCGGATCGACGTGCTGCGCGCCGAGATCGGCTCGGAGCGCGAGCGCCAGCAGCTCGCGATCGCGGCGGCCGACATCGTCGAGCGCACCGAGGACGCGTACTGGAACGTCGTGCAGGCGCTCTACCGCTACGACCTCGGGCAAAGGTCGCGCAAGCTCGCCGCGGATCAGCTCGCGCTGACCCACCGCCAGATCGACGCGGGGCAGCTGCCGCCTTCGGATCTGATCTCCGCCGAGGCCACGCTGGCCCAGCGCGAGCTCGACCTGCTCCAGGCCGCGCAGGACATCGAGTCGATCAGCGACCAGCTGCGCCGCTTGCTCAACCTGCCGCGCGATCAGTGGGCGCGGCCGATCCTGCCGACCGACGCGCCCGAGTTCATCGCCGAGACCCACCGCCCCGAGGACCTGATCGCGGTCGCGATCGAGCACCGGCCGGAGCTCGCGCAAGCGAGCCAGGACCTCCGCGCCGAGGCGCTCGCGCTGCGCCGCGCCGAGAACGACCAGCTGCCGCAGATCGACGTCGGCGTCGCCGCGACCGGCGTCGGCCAGGATCGGCGCTACCGCGACGCGCTCGACCAGGTCGGCCACGCCGACGCGCCGGGCTACAGCGTGCTGCTGAACCTGAGCTGGACGCCGCTCGGCCGCGCGACGCGCGCCGCCGCGGAGGCCGAGCGCGCCCGGCTGCGGATCGCCGCCGCCACGCGCAACCAGCTGGTGCAGGACGTGTGGTCCGCGGTGCGCGACGCGGTCCGTGCCCAGCACACCGCGGCGCTCCGGGTCGCCGCCGCGGCGCGGTTCCGCGAGCTCTCGGTCCGCAGCCTCGACGTCGAGCAGCGCCGATTCCTGAACGGCAGCTCGTCGAACTTCCTGGTCGCGCAGCGCCAGGAGGCGCTGGCCTCGGCCCAGCTCGCCGAGCTGTCCGCGGTGCTCGACCACAAGAAGGCGACCGCGGCGCTGCTGCGCGCGACCGGCCGCTTGCTCGCCGAGCGCCACGTCGAGATCGAGGTCCGGAACCGGCCCTGACCTCGATCACTCGGCGTGCAGCGCCTCGATCGGGTCGAGCCGGGCGGCGCGCATCGCCGGGTAGAGGCCCGACGCGACGCCGACGGCGATCGACACGCCCAGCGAGAGCGCGATCGACCAGGTCGTGACCACGGTGGGCCAGTCGGCGTAGGCCGCGACGCCGCGCGCGATCGCCAGCCCCATCGCGACGCCGAGCAGGCCGCCCAGCATCGCGAGCGAGAACGCGGTGACCAGGAACTGGAACCGGATGTCGGCGCGCCGGGCCCCGACGGCGCGGCGCACGCCGATCTCGCGGGTCTGCTCGAGCACCGAGGCGAGCATGATGTTCATGATGCCGATGCCGCCGACCAGCAGCGAGATGCCGGCGATGAGGCCCATCACCAGGTTGAACAGCTGCTGGGTCTGCTTGCTGTGCTCGAGCAGGGCCTCGGGCACGACGATGTCGTAGTCGCGCACGCCGCCGTGCAGGCGGTCGAGCAGGGTGGCGACCACGGCGCTGGTCTCGGCCGCCGGAGCGTCGGGGGCCAGGTGGAGCACGATCGCGTCGAGCGGCGACTTCAGCGGATCGTGGTCGAGCTTGCGGAGCGCGGTGGTGAATGGCACGTAGATCTCGCGCTCGGTCGACGAGATCGAGACGCCCTGGACCTCGGTCGTCGAGGCGACCTCGGGGGCCAGCACGCCGATCACCTCGAACCACAGGTCGTCGATCTTGACGTCCTTGCCGAGCGCCGGATCGGCGCCGAACAGCTCGCGCCGGATCGTCGCGCCGATCACGCAGACCTGGGCGTGGTGGCGCTCGTCGCCTTCGTCGATGAAGCGGCCCTCGCGCACCGCGAACGGCGTGACCTCGCGGTGGCGGTGACCGACGCCGTAGATCTGGCCGGTGGTCTTGGCGCCCGCGGCGATGATCGCGTGGGCGTCGACTTCGTTGCGCGGCGCCGCGAACGCGACGCCCGGGACCGCCTCGCCGATCGCCTCGATGTCGCGCAGCGACAGGCCGATCGACTTCTTGCGGAGCTCGGCGGCCTCGGCGGCCTTGAGCGTGCGCGCCGTGACCACGAGGTTGCGCGTGCCGAGCCGGTCGATCAGCGCGAGCGCCTGGGTCTCGGCGCCGGCGCCGATCGACAGCATCGCGATCACCGCGCCGACGCCGAACATCATGCCCAGCATCGTGAGCGTGGTGCGCAGCTTGTGCTCGGCCAGGCTCGCCAGCGCGGTGACGAACGCGTCGACGATGGCTCTCATGGCGCGGCCCCCGCCGCGCTGCCGCCGCTCCCGACGCCGGGTTCGCGGGCGTGCGTCGGGTCGCGCAGCGCGATCACATCGCCGGCAGCCAGGCCCTTGGTGATCACGACCCGGCCCGAGGTGGCCGCGCCGAACTCGACGACCACCGGCTCGAACCCCGCCGCGGTCCTGCGATACACGACGTTGTCGGCGCCGCGCGCGATCACTGCCTGGCGCGGCACGACCAGCGCGTCCTCGTGCGCGAGCACCAGGGTGGCGCGTACGCGCTGGCCCGGCTTCATCACCGCGCGGTCGGTGGCGTCGAGCTGGATCACCACGCCGAAGTACTGGACCGGCGAGCCGTGCTGGCGCGGCTGGGCGAGCTTGTCGACGATCCGGATCTTGCCGGTGAACGTGCGCTCGGGCCGCGCCTCGATCACGACCTCCGCGCGCTGGCCTTCGGCGAGGCCGCTGCCGTCGATCTCGAGCACGTAGACGCTGGCCTCCATCGCGTCGAGCGCCGCGATCTCGCCGACGGTCTGGCCCGGCCACAGCGAATCGCCGAGCTTGGGCATCGCGCCGTTCCATTCGCGCGTGAGCGCGAACACGCCGCCGCTCGGCGCGACGATCGCCATGCGGTCCAGCGCGGTCTGGGCGTGCGAGATCGCGAGCTCGGCCTTCTGGCGCTCGACGCCGATCACCGCGGCGTTCGATCGCGCCAGGCGCTGCTCGATCGCCCGCGCGCGCTCGGCGTGGGCCTGCTTGGCCGCCGCGAGCTCCTCGTCGATCGCGGACTCGATGATCTGGTTGCGCGAGAAGATCAGCGGGTCCCTGGATTGGAACTTGCGCGTCTGATCGAGCTCGTCGTGGGCGAGCACGGCGTCGGTGTTGCGCCCGGCGACCGCGGCGCGCGACTTGACGGTCTCCTCCGCGAGCTTGGCGGTCGCGGCGGCGAGATCGTTCTGGCCGTCGCGCAGCAGCTTCTCCGGCTCGCTCGGATCGAACCGGACCACGACGTCGCCCGGCTTGACCATCGTGCCATCGCCGGCTAGCCACGCGATCTTCACCGGCCGCGTGCCCGGTGGCGCGGTGAGCGGGGTCGCGACGACGGCGCGCAGGTTGCCCTCGGCGGTGACCCGGCGCAGGAAGTGCTCGGTCGCCACCGCGAAGGTCGCGACGTCGCCTGGCGGCGCCGCGGCGCCGCGCAGCAGCCGCGCGGTGGCCACGCCGAGCGTGACCAGCACCGCGAGCACGACGGCGACGCGCTTCATGGCGCAGCTCCTGGATCGGTGCGCGACACCCGATCGCCGGGTCGCAGGCCGGCCTTGACCTCGATCATCGCCTGGGTGCGACGGCCGAGCTCGAGCCGGACCCGCTCGAGGCCCGCGCCGGTGCTGCGGTACGCGACCGGGCCGTCGGCGGTGGCGAACACGGCGTCGGACGGCACCTGGATCACACCCCGGAGGTGCTCGGTCTCGACCTGGCCACGGAACCGCATGCCGGGGCGCAGCGGCACCTTGGTCGGGTCGATCGCGATCTTGAGCTTCACGATCTTGCTCGGATCGGTGCGCGACTTGACCTGGACCGTGCGCGCGAGGGAGGTGATCGCGCCGTGCAGCTGGACATCGGGCAGCGCATCGAGCCGCAGCACGACCGGCTGGTGCTCGGCGAGCCTGGCCATGTCGACCTCGTCGACCTGACCATCGCCGAGCATGTGGCCGAGCCCGACGATCTGGAGCACGTCCTCCATCCGCCACACGCTATCGCCGATCTTGTGCTTCTCGCCGGCGTCGCTGGCGGCGTAGACGATCGTGCCGGCGCGCGGCGCGGTCACCTGCATGCGCGCGACGGTCTGCTTGAGCTGCGCGACGCGGTCGCGCGCATAGCTCACCTTGCCGAGCAGGCGCTGGACCTCGGCATCATTGGAGTGCTGGATCTGGTCGGCGCGGTGGCGCGCGGCCTCGAGCGCGAGCTGGGCCGCCTGCGCGTCGAGCTCGATCTCGCGTTGCGCGACCGAGCCGACCAGATCGGGCGGCGCGTCGGTCTTGAGCGTCGCCTTGCGCAGCGCGGCCTCGGCCTCGGCGATCTTGAGCTCGTCGTCGCGGCGCGCCAGCTGCGCGTCGTCGCGCTTCTTGTCGAGCTTCTTCTGCGCGGCCTCGGCCTCGTTCTGCATGGTCTCGAGCTGGTGGATCTGATCGGAGGCGTCGAACCCGATCACCGGGTCGCCGGGCGCGACCTCGGAGCCCTCGAGCGCCAGGCTGGCGATCTTGAAGTTCCACACGTTGCCCAGCGCCGGCGGCTTGATGTCGGTCGAGTCGACCGCCTGGAGCACGCCCTCGACCTCGACCCCGACCACCAGATCGTCGCGCTTGACGTCGGACAGCGCGGGAGCGACCACGCGGCGGCCGCACCCGAGCGTGACCAGCGCGAGCGCGTGGAGCGCGGCGCGGCGGTTCACGGCGCGCCGCCGATCGCGACGACGTCGCCGGGGGCGATCCCGGCCTCTACCGCGCAGCCCTGGGCATCGCACAGCCCGAGCGTCACGTCGCGCAGCGCGCCGCTCGCCAGCCGGACCCGCGCGCGTCGATCGCCAGCGGCCGGCGCGGCGGCGGCGCTCGTGGCCTCGGGCTCGGGCGCCACGATCGCGCCCCGCGGCACCACGGTGGCGCCGGTCACCGCGCGCGGGCGGAGCTCGACCTTGACCGACATCCCCGGGCGCATCCGCGCCGGATCGGTGCTGCCGAGATCCAGATCGACGGCGAACGTCCGCCGGAGCGAGCTCTCGCCCTTGCTGCGCGCCACCGGCGTGATGCGCGCCACCGTGCACGGCGTGGGGTCGCCGGGGTAGGCGTCGAGCGTGCACGTCGCGGCCATGCCGGCCGCGATCCGGCCGTCGTCGACGTCGCTGAGCTCGGCGCGCACCGCCATCGGCTGGGTCATGTCCGGCAGCGAGACCAGCGTCATGCCGGGCTGCACGGTATCGCCGACCCGGATCTTGCGACCGAGCCAGGGATGGTCCTCGAACACGACCATGCCATCGCGCGGCGCGGTCATCACGAGCCGGGCGATCGTGGCCTCGGCGACGGCGATCGCGGTGCGCGCCTTGTCGAGCTCGATCTGCTGGACCCGCTCCTCGAGCGCGGTCTGCTCGCGCAGCGCGGCGAGCTCGTGCGTCGCCTTGTCGACCGCGACCTCGGCGCGCTTGTGGGCGAGCTGGCGCTCCTGGGCGTCGCGGCCGGCCAGCAGATCGGCCGGCACCCCGGCGTGGACCGTGGCCTTGTCGAGCGCGATCTGCTGCTGGCGCAGCTCGGTCTGCTTGCTCGCGATCGCCACCGCGCCCAGGTCGCGCGCCCCGCGCAGCGTCATCTCGGCTTCGAGCATCGCGAGATGCTTCTCCGCGAGCTGCGCGGTGAACGCCGAGTTGTCGAACTCGATCACCTTGTCGCCGGCCTTGACCGTCGCGCCGTCGTCGGCGAGCCACCTGATCACGAGCTGCCACGACTCGGTGCGCGGCGTGGCCAGGCCCTCCGCGCTCGACGCGCGGATCTCGCCGGTCAGAAACTGGCGATCGACGATATCGCCGCGCCGCACTGCCTGGGTCCGCGCGGCCTCGCTCGCCGCGGGCCGGGCGCGCGCGCGGCCGCAGGCTGCCAGCGCCAGCGCCAGCGCCACGATCGACCGCGCCGTCACGCCGCCCCCGCGCGCAAAGGCTCGTACGCGACGTCGCTGCCCTTGCCATCGGCGACGATCCGGCCGTCGAAGATCCGGATCGCCCGCGGACAGCGCGCCGCGATCGCCGGCTCGTGGGTCACGATCAGGATGGTGTGGCCCTCGGCGTGGAGCTGGTGAAACAGCGCCATGATGTCCTCGGTGGTCGACGAGTCGAGGTTGCCGGTCGGCTCGTCGCACAACAGCAGCGTTGGCTCCGTGACCAGGGCGCGGGCGATCGCGACGCGCTGGCGCTGGCCGCCCGACAGCTGGAACGGCTTGTGGCCCTGGCGATGCGCGAGTCCGACGCGCGCCAGCGCCTCGCTGGCCCGGCGGTTGCGTTCGCGCGCCGGCACGTCGCGATAGACCAGCGGCAGCGCGACGTTGCGCTGCGCGGTGGCGCGGTGCAGCAGCTGGAAGCTCTGAAACACGAAGCCGATCTGGCGGTTGCGCACGCGCGCGCGATCGTCGTCGGACAGATCCTGGACGTCGTTGCCGGCGAGCCGGTACTCGCCGCGCGACGGCGTGTCGAGGCAGCCCAGGATATTGAGCAGGGTCGACTTGCCGGAGCCCGACGACCCGACGATCGCGACCATCTCGCCAGCCTCGATCGCAAAGCTGACGCCATCGAGCGCGGCGATCCGCTCGTCGCCCATCTGGTAGTAGCGCGCGAGGTCGCGCAGCTCGATCAAGGTCCCCACCGGCAGGAGACTACACGCGACCCCCGCGTCTCGCGAGGCGATCTGCGCGGCGCGTACGTGCGCAGGCGGCGGCGGCGGATCGGCTAGGCTGGGCGCCATGAGCATCCGAGTCGGTATTCTCGGCGCGGCAAAGATTGCCGGGTCTTTCATGGTCGGTGCCAAGGCGACGTCGCGCATCGAGGTGGTCGCGGTGGCGAGCCGCGATCGCGCGCGCGGCGAGGCGTTTGCCCAGGCCCACGGCGTCGCGCGGGTATGCGGATATGACGAGCTGATCGCCGATCGCGGCATCGACGCGATCTACAACCCGCTGCCGAACAGCCTGCACGCGGCGTGGTCGATCGCCGCCGCGCGCGCCGGCAAGCACGTGCTGTGCGAGAAGCCTTTGGCCACCAGTGAGGCCGAGGCGCAGGCGATGTTCGCCGCGGCCGACGCGGGTGGGGTGGTACTTCTCGAGGCGTTTCCATACATGTTCCAGCCGCAGACCCTCGAGCTCGAGCGGCTCGTCGCGTCGGGTGCGATCGGCGAGCTGCGCACGGTGTTCGCGACGTTCGGCTTCACGATCGCCGACGCCGGCAACATCCGGCTCGATCCGCGGCTCGGCGGCGGCGCGCTGATGGACGCCGGGTGCTATCCGGTGAGCTTCGTGCGCCAGCTGTTTGTATGCCGGCCGCAGCGGATCACCGCGGCGGCGCGCTGGGAGGGCGGCATCGACCAGAGCCTGGTGGCGACGCTGGAGTTTCCCGGCGGCCGGCTCGCCCAGATCAGCTGCAGCTTCGCGACCGCCGTGCACCGCCGCGCGTTCATCGCGGGCAGCACGGGAGTGATCGACACCGAGTTCCAGAACCACACCGACCGCGCTCCGGATCCGGGGTATCGCATCAAGCGCGGCACCGCGTGGTTGGCCGAGTTCGAGACCGTCGCAGTGCCGAGCGAGAATGGGTTCCGGGTCGAGATCGACGCGTTCGCCGACCTGATCGAGCGCGGCGACCGCGCGGCCCTCGACCTGCGCCGGGCCGCCAGCCTCGACAACGCGTGGACGCTGGCCGCGATCCTCGACGCCGCCCGGCCACGCGCACCCGAGCAGGGCGATGCGAGACACGGGGCTTCCGCGTAAGGCCGATTTCATCGAGGTGTCCCTGCGGCAGTGGCAGGTCCGCGTGGTCTGCCAGCGACGGGAGCGGCGATCCGGCGCTGGCGCCGCGGCCGGATCGGACTTGGCTTCCCTGGATCGCGGGACGCCGTGTAGCATTGACGTGTGAACGATCTCGAGGAATCGAATCGCCAGTTCATCGAGGCGTGGGAAATGTATGCGCGGCGCGCGGAGAATGGGTTCATCCGCGAGCGCGATGGCATCGCCGCCGCGTTCTGCGGCGTGGCGATGCCGCTCATGAACATGGTGTTCTTGACCTCGCCGATCACCGACGCTGCCGATCTCGATCGTCGCCTCGAGCTCGCGCACGAGGTCGGCCGCGCCAGCGAGCGGCCGTGGATCTTCACGCTGTGCGAGGACTGGCTGCCGCCCGCGGTGCACGCCCGGGCCCCCGCGATCCTCGGGGCCGCCGGCATGGCGCCGGTGTCGACCACGACGGGCATGGTCGCGGACGAGCTCGCGCGGCCGCGCCGTGCGCCACCTCCGGAGCTCGCGATCCGCCCGGTCGACAGCGAGGCGGCGCGCCGCCTCGTGGCCGATCTCAACACCTGCGCGCATCACATGCCCGCGGCGTGGGGCTACGAGGCGCTGGGGCGCGAGGAGCTGTTCGGCGCGGACGTCTGGGGCGAGGTCGGCTACGTCGGCGAGACCGCGGTCTCGACCTCGACCACCGCGCTCGTCGATCGCCGGCTGTACGTCATGATGGTCGCGACCGCGGCGGGCCACACCCAAAAAGGCTATGCCGAGGCCGTGATCCGGCACTCGCTCGCGCGCGCGATGGCCAAGACCTCGGTGCGCCGCACGGTGCTCCACGCGACGGTCGCGGGACAGCCGCTCTATGCCTCCATGGGATATCGCGCGACCAGCCGGTTCACGATGTACATGACCGGCGCGCACGCGGCGTGACGCGGGCGACGATCGCTCAAGCCTGACGCCAGCCTGACGCGCGCATCGCCGGGGTGGGTCGAGCGCTCCACCGCCGAGCCGATCCTCCAGGATCGATCATCGCGAGGTGATCGCGGGTTATCGCTGGGGTTGTGCAGGAGGTTGCACGAACAACCCAATTTGCGCTGGCATGGGTTATCGCTGGGGTCGCCGGGCGCGAAAGTCGCGCGAAAGTCGATGCGCGCCTCCCGGCGCCTTGCTATGAGGAAGATCCGGCTCGTGCCTGCCGGCGGGCCCGGCCGTGTGCGGTAGGCGCCGTGGAACGATCACGGCTTCGCGCGTGACTCCGACGCTGTGTTTGTAAAGCGTCGTTGGAATTCTTGCGAAGGCGGCGATTGTCACTCATTGAATCCAAGGAGGCAGTTGGTGCTAGCGTGTGTGCGTGGTCTGGAATATCGTGTTGTTGTTCGGTGGCTGATGGACAGCAGGGAGGGCTCCATGCGTGTACTCGTGAATTGTGGACGGACGATATCGGTGCTGTTGGTGATCGCCGTGGTCGCGTGCCTCGAGGTCGGCGCAGCCGCCGCCCCGCACCAGGGCCTCGGAGACACACGGTAATCAGCCGCAACTCACGGCGCGAGCTCGACGTTGTGCAGCGCGAACGGCGAACGCGCGAGCCAGCCGAGCCGTGACGACAGATCGCAGCGCGGCGGCAACCCGAGCGGTAGCCCGATCGGCGCCGAGGCCACCGACGGCACGCCGATCGCGCGCAGCGCGAGCGGCACGGCGACGCCGTCGGTGACCAGCTGCCAGTGGCCGACATCGGTCCGGACGTACAGGATGCGGGCCTCCGGCAGCCCGGTGCGCGGCAGTCCGCGCACGCGCTGCGTGCTCGGCAGCTGGCGATGAAGCTCGTTGCTGTAGCGGCTCGTTTCATACGAGATGTTGACCAGGCGATGCTCGCTCGACAGGCGCACCCACGGCGCCAGGCCGTAGTCGCCGTACACGGTGTCGAGCAGCACCACGGTATCGAGCGTCGTATTGGCGAGCCAGGCCGCCAGCGTGCGATACGCACCGGAGTGGCCCACGGCGACCAGCCGCTTGGTCGGCATCTCGACCTCGACCTGGCCGGCCACGCTGTGGATCAGCTCGGCGAGCGACGGCCACGCGAGCGGCCGCCACTTGGCCCTGGGCGCGTCGGGCGCGATGAACATGGCATTGATACCCGACAGCGCGAACTGGTGCGCCAGTCGATACGACTGCCATGCTTCATCGACGTCGACCCAGTAGCCATGCACGAACACCACGGTCGCGGCGGTCGCGGCGTCATAGCCCGCGGGGATCCACACGTGCACGGCACCGTGCGCGGTCTCCATGCGCCAGTGCCGGCCGGCCTGCACCCGCTGTTCGAGAGGATCGCCCGCGGCGTCGGGGTCGTCCGGATCGGACGGCGGGTTCGCGTCGCTCGCAGGCGCAGCTCCGTCGAGCAAGACCGGCGCGCAGGCGCCGGCGCGCGCAGGCGGTGCGACCAGCGTGATCGCGGCCACCACACCAACGCAGGCGAGTGCAGCGTGCGCCACGGTGGTTAGTTTCGCCGGAACGCTCTCGGGTTGTCAGAAAAATCAGCCAGAGTAAGGTTCAGCTCTGTGGTCGGAGATCCTCCGCCCTGCAGGCGTGTCGTACCAGCCCTCGAATCGCCACACGTGAGCCCCAGACTCGAGCCCGATACGTTCGAGTCACGTGCATGAAGTTCACCCCGCGCGCCTGGCCGTCGGCGCAACCCGCGGCGCGGTTGCGGAAGCTGCCGAACGGAACGCAGCGGCGCGCGAGCTCGGCGAACCGCCCGGTCCCCGCCGTGCCCGCGAGATCCTCCTCGTGTGCCCCACGTGCTGCGGTGCAGAACCGGGTCTGGGCAGCGTGCATTTGGTCTGACCAAAATGACGAAGTGATTGGATCTGCTCCGTTGGCACGATGCGTGATTCGTCAGGTTGCCGCCGGAAGCTGCGCCTGATTGCACGTTTGTGCACGGTCTTGTAGGGTCACGATCGTGATGAACGAGCAGTCAGCGTCTCCCGCCGCGGTGCGTGCCGCCCGTCGCGCCACCCAGGGCTTCTTCCTGCTGGCCGGCATCGGCATGTCGAGCTGGGCGCCGATGGTTCCGTTCGCCAAGACGCGGCTGGGGCTCGACGAAGCGCACCTCGGGCTGCTGCTGCTGTGCATGGGGGTCGGGTCGGTCGGCGCGATGCCGCTGGCCGGGTTCCTCAGCCATCGCTACGGCGACCGCCGCGTCCTGGTGGTCGCCGCGCCGCTGCTCTGCATCGCCTTGCCGCTGCTCACCATCGCGCCGTCGCAGACCATGCTCGGCGCGGCCCTCGTGCTGTTCGGCGGTTCGCTCGGGGTCGTCGACGTAGCAATGAACGCGCACGCCGTCGATGTCGAGCGGCTGCACGGCCGACCGATCATGTCGGGGTTCCACGGCCTGTTCAGCCTCGGTGGCTTGCTCGGCTCGGCCGGCACGGCGGCGCTGCTTGGCGCCGGCGCGCCGCTCGCGGCGTGTGCCGTGGCGGTGGCGATCCTGCTGCTCGCCGTGGTCGCGACGCAAGGGCGCTCGTTGCTCGAGATCCGGCACGCCGCGGCGAGCTCGCAGCGCGCAGGGTTCGCCCTGCCGTCGGCGACGACCCTCCTGATCGGCGGGCTCTGCCTGGCGGTGTTCCTGGCCGAAGGCGCCATGCTCGACTGGAGCGCGGTGTTCCTGCGCTCGGCGCGCGGCCTCGATATCTCGAACGCAGGTCTGGGATATTCGGTGTTCTCGATCGCGATGGCCACGGTCCGGCTGCTCGGCGATCGGATCACCGGCGCGCTGGGCCCCGTGCGCGTCGTCCGGTTCGGCGGCCTGGTCGCGGCGACCGGCTTCGTGCTCGCGTGCGCGTTGTCGTGGCCGGCGACGTCGCTGGTCGGGTTCGGGCTCGTCGGGCTCGGCGCCGCCAACATCGTGCCCGTGCTGTTCAGCGCGGCCGGCCGGCTCCCGGGCACGTCCGCCGGCATCGCGATCGCCACCGTCACCGCGCTCGGCTACGCCGGCATGCTGGCGGGGCCCGCGGTGATCGGCTTCGTCGCGCGCGCGACGAGCCTTCCGCTCGCGCTCGGCGGCATCGCAGGCTTGCTCGCGGCGGTCTCGGCCAGCGCCGCGATCGTCCGGCGGTGAAGCGATCCGCCGCGATCGCCGCGAGCCCGCCGGTCGCGGCCTTATCGATCGAGCGCCTCGGCGAGCACGCGCGCGACGTGGACGGCGGAGCGGCCCGCGCCATCGGCGATCTGATGGCGGCAGCTGGTGCCGTCGGCGACGATCAGGGCGTTCGCCGGGGCGCGGCGCACCGCGGGCAAGAGGCTGCGGTTCGCCATCTTCATCGAGACCTCGTAGTGGTCGCGCTCGTAGCCAAACGCGCCGGCCATGCCGCAGCAGCTCGATTCGATCACCTGGACCGAGAGGTTCGGGACGAGGCGGAGCGCGGCCGCGACGTCGGGCATCGCGCCGAGCGCCTTCTGGTGACAGTGGCCATGGAGGAACGCCTCCTGGGGGCCGCGATCGCGCAGCGGCAGGGTGAGCGTGCCCAGGCGCTGCTCGGCGATGAGCAGCTCCTCGAGCAACACCGCGTGGTCCACGATCGAAGGGACCGCCGCGTGCTCGACCACGACGGGGAGCTCGTCGCGCAGGGTCAACAGGCACGACGGCTCGATGCCGACGATCGGCGTGCCGCGCGCGGCGTGCGGCGCGAGCGCCTCGACCAGCCGGGTCAGCTCGGCGCGCGCCTCGTCGACCAGGCCCGCGCTGAGGAAGGTGCGGCCACAGCACAGCGGGCGCCTGGCGCCATCCTCGACGACGGTGTAGCCGGCGGCCTCGAGCACGCGGCGGGTGGCGCGCGCGTTCTCGGGCTCGAAGTAGCGCGAGAAGCAGTCGACGAACATGACCGCTTGCTTGCCCGCCGGGGCGGCGCCGGCGGACAGCGCCGGCGGGGGCGAGCGATACGCGTCGCGGCGCCAGGTCGGCAGCTTGCGCTTGCGGCTCATGCCCGTGAGCTTCTCGCCGAGGTACGCGAGCCCCGGGATGTGGTTGCGCAAGTTGACCAGCGGCGCGAACCGGCGCGCGGTGGCGGCGTAGCGCGGCAAGAACGCGGTGAGCCGGGTCTTGCGCGACACGCCGTGGCGCTGGTTCCACTGGTGGAGGAACTCGATCTTCATCCGGGCCATGTCGACGCCGGTCGGGCACTCGCGGCGGCATGCCTTGCAGCCGACGCAGAGCTCCATCGTCTGCTTCATGTCGTCGGACACCAGCGCGTCGGGGCCGAGCTGGCCGCTCAGCGCGAGCCGCAGGCTGTTGGCCCGGCCGCGGGTCGCGTCGCGCTCGTCACCGGTGGCCTGAAAGCTCGGACACATCACCGCGTCGAACTTGCGGCAGCTGCCGTTGTTGTTGCACATCTCCGTCGCGGCCAGGAGGCTGCCGGAGTCGGACCAGTCGAGCGCGGGCACGACCTTGAGCGCGGCGTAGCCCGGCTTGTAGCGAAACAGGTTGCGGTCGTCCATCCGCGGCGCCCGCACGATCTTGCCGGGGTTGAGCAGGCCGACCGGATCGAACGTGTCCTTGACCGACTCGAACGCCCGCACCATGCGATCGCCGAACATCATCTCGTGGAACTCGGAGCGGCTCAGCCCATCGCCGTGCTCGCCGGAGTGCGAGCCCTGGTACTCCTTGACGATCGCAAAGGCCGCTTCGGCGATCGCCCGCATCTTCCGGGCGCCCGACTCGTCCTTCATGTTGAGGATCGGCCGGACGTGCAAGCAGCCGACGGAGGCGTGGGCGTACCAGGTGCCCTCGGTGCCGTGCTGGGTGAACAGCGCGGTGAGCCGCTCGGTGAACTCCGCCAGGTTCGCCAGCGGCACCGCGCAGTCCTCGATGAACGAGATCGGCTTGCCGTCGCCCTTCATCGACATCATGATGTTGAGGCCCGCCTTGCGGACCGCGGTCATCTCCGCCTGGGACGCGGCGTCGGGCATCCGGACGACCGAGTCCGGGTAGCCGTGATCGGCGAGCAGCTGCTCGAGGCGACCGACCGACGCGAGCAGCGGCGCCTGCTCGTCGCCCGCGAACTCGACGAGCAGGATCGCGTCCGGCGTGCCCTTGAGGTAGCGATCGAGCGTGGCGCGGAACACCGGCAGCTTGCGCGCCAGGTCCATCATCTTGCGATCGACCAGCTCGACCGCGGTGGGGCCGAGCTCGACGATGAAGCGCGTGGTGTCCATCGCGTCGAAGAACCGGCCGAAGTGGCAGATCGCGCCGACCCGGTACCTGGGGATCCGGCTCAGCTTGAGCTTGATCCGCGTGAAGAACCCGAGCGTGCCCTCCGAGCCGACCATCAGCCGCGCCAGGTTCGGCCGCGCGTCGCCGAGCGCGTCGAGGTTGTAGCCGCCGACCCGGCGCATGACGTGCGGCGTGCGCGCCACGATCTCCTCGGCGTTGGCCGCGTGCAGCGCGCGCATCGCGCGGGCCAGCTCGCCCAGCCGCGCCGGCATCGCCGCCGGATCGGCCGGTAGCTCGCCGAACGCGACGCGCGAGGCATCGGCCAGCACCGCCTCGACCTCGAGGACGTTGTGCACCATGATCCCGTACTTGATCGACCGGGTGCCGCCCGAGTTGTTGCCGGTCATCCCGCCGATCGTGGCGTGCGCCGAGGTCGAGACGTCGACCGGGAAGCACCAGCCGGTCGGCCTCAGCTGGCGGTTGAGCTCGTCGAGCACGATGCCCGGCTCGACGGTCGCGGTGCCCGCTACCGCGTCGATCTCGAGCACGCGCGTCATGTGCCGGCTGGTGTCCATGACGACCGCCTCGCCGAGCGGCTGCCCGTTCTGCGAGCTGCCGCCGCCGCGCGCGATCACCGGGAAGCCGTCCTGCCGCGCCAGCTCGATCGCCGCGACGACATCGTCGGCGTCGCGCGGCAACGCCACGCCGATCGGCTCGATCTGGTAGATCGACGCGTCGGTCGAGTACCGGCCGCGCGTGAACGCATCGAACCGCACCTCACCGCGCATCACGCCACCGAGCCGCGACGCCAGCACCGGGTCGCCGAGCCGCCTGGGCCTCGCGGTCATCTTGCGTTCTTGGTTCTTGCCTTCAGGTCAGACGTCGCAGCGGCTTTCCCCTCGGGCTTGTCGCTAGGCTTTCCGCCCTTGTCCCGTGGCTTGGCGGTCGCGGTCGGGACCCCGACCTTGGTCGTGTCCGTGTCGTCCACGAACTGCCGGTCCGGCCGCATCGTGAACGCCATCACCGAGCCGATCAGCAACAGCACGATCGATCCGATGAACGGCAGATGCCAGTCGCCCGTGGCGTCGACGATCGCGCCGAACGCGAGCGGCGACACGATGGCGGCGAGCGCCGAGCCGGTGTTCATGAGGCCGCTCGCGGTCCCGGAGTGCTGCGGCGCGATGTCCATCGGCACCGACCAGATCGGGCCGATCACCATCTCGAGGAAGAAGAACCCGCCCGACAGGCACAGGGTCAGCGGCACGATGTCCATGTCGTGGACGAACAGCACCGGGATCAGGCAGCCGGCCGCGCACAGCATGCTCGGGACGATGATCACGAGGCGCGAGAACGTCACGCGGCCGGTCTTGCGCAGCATGTGATCGCTGAGCACACCGCCCAGCGTGTCGCCGACGACGCCCGCGAAGAACACGCCGCTCGAGTACAGCGCCGACTTCTTGAGATCGATGTGCTGGCTCTCCTTGAAGAACGTCGGCAGCCAGTTGAGGAACAGCCACAGCGACCAGCCATAGCAGAAATAGGTGAGGGTCACCGGGGCCATCCGCCAGATCAGGCGGCGCCACGGCACCTTGCGGGCGGCCTTCTTCGGGGTGGGCGCC
>Ga0302256_10000026_pt1 | contig 25124 bp, 20 predicted proteins | sample I_Fen_E3_4_FD_194571 | JGI IMG/M metagenome (GOLD analysis project Ga0302256, IMG submission 194571) | Peat permafrost microbial communities from Stordalen Mire near Abisko, Sweden - I_Fen_E3_4 | ecosystem: Environmental > Terrestrial > Soil > Wetlands > Permafrost | place: Sweden: Abisko...
ACGCTCATGGCCCGGCATTCTACAAGCGGCGTGCCGAGCGCCGCACCCCCTGTGCGCACCGATCGCGCACCGAGGCTGCCTCGGCGGCCGTCCAATATCTAGTAATTCAGATGGGTTGGCGAGATCTACGGCGTGCGCTCGGCGCGCGCCTCCAATCGCCTGGGGGCTGTGCCCTCATCCCGAGGGATCCCAGCGGGGCGGGCGTCGTAAAAGGATGCGTTAAGCTGAGGCGCGCATCATGAGCTCCCGGAACCGAGTCACGGCGAAGAGCGTCACCGCAGGGCATTTCGAGCTCGCGATCGACGGCCATAAATCGACGGCCTTCTTGAAGTCCGTCGATGGAGGTTGGGCGCGCGGTAACATCGTCGACGATCCGGTCGGCGCCGGTGCGCTGCGTGTCAAGCACATCTCGACCGTGGATATCGAGCCGTTCTCGTTCGAGTTCGGGCTGACCGGCGCGAGCGACGTCCTGCAGTGGATCCAGGGCTCGTGGAACCGCAAGTGGGGCCGCCGCAACGGCCAGGTCACCCACGGCGACTTCAACATGAACCCGCTGTTCGAGCACGAGTTCTACGACGCGCTGATCGCCGAGACGACCTTCCCGGCGCTCGATGGCTCGTCGAAGGAGAGCGGCTACATCAAGTGCAAGATCCAGCCAGAGCGCGTGGTCACCAAGAAGGTGATCGGAGGCGCGCCGATGGCCGGCCGGATCGGCCCCAAGACCGCGCAGAAGATGTGGACCAACGCGGCGTTCCGACTCAACATCGACACGATCGATGACATGAGATACACGAACAAGATCGAGTCGTTCACGATCAAGCAGGGGATCAAGAAGTCGTACACCGGCGCGGAGCGGTTCCCGCAGTGCGAGCCGACCAGCGTCACGTTCCCGAACCTGACCGGCACGATCTCGCTCGAGTACGCCGACAAGCTGCTGCAGTGGCACCACGACTACGTCGTCGAGGGCCGCAAGGATCGGGCGTCGCAGAAGACCGGCTCGATCGAGTTCCTGACTCCGGATCGCAAGCACACGATCTTCCAGATCAACCTGTTCGAGGTCGGCCTGGCGTTCTGCGGCCTCGAGCCGTCGTCGGCGAACCAGGAGACGATCAAGCGCGTGAAGTTCGAGCTCTACGTCCACCGCATGGAGCTCGATGGCTCCGGCGCGCCCGGCTTCGAGTAGCGCGCGGACGTCTCCGGCGTCACGCCACGGCGGCGACGAGCAGGTCGTAGATCACGTGGGCATACACCACGTGGGCGAGCGAACGGAACCAGAAGATCGCGCCGAACGCGACGCCGGCGACCGCGCGGAACGCGAACGCGTGGGCCGTCCACGGCTCGCCGTGGGCCCCGAGGTGATGCGCCGCGGCGAACGCCAGCGACGACACGGCGATCGCCAGGGCCACGTGGAGCCGGTGGCCGATCGAGAGCGAGCGCGACAGCGCGAGCAGCCCGGCGATCAGGCCCAGGCGGAACACCAGCTCTTCGTGGACGCCGGCGCCGACCGCCGAGATCGCCGATGGCAGCGACAGGCCGATCGCGAGCAGGTGGCCGAACAGGTCGCCGAACAGCCGGCCGAGCAGCCGATCGATGATCAGCGAGACCACCGCGCCGAGCGTCAGCGCGTAGAGCGCGGCCTCGAGGATCACCGGCCCCGCGAACGCGAGGCGCAGCGTGCCCCACCGCCGGGTGTGCCGGATCCACAAGAGGAAGCCGACCGCGACGAGCGCGTAGATCGCGAGGTACACGGCGCGCGAGCCGGCGATCGCGAACACCGCGCGGGTCGCGAAGTCGGCGCCGTTGACGCGGCCGGCGAACAGGACGCCGATCTCGTAGATCAGCAGCAGCGGGAAGATGAGGACCAGGCTGGACGCGAGGTCGCCGTGGCCGGCGAGGCGGGAGGACGAGGCGTGCTTCATACGTTGCCGCGCTGGCGAGGGGGTGGGTGCTTGGCGGGCGGCCGCGGCGTGGGCGGCGCCGGTAGCTTCGAGCGCTTGATCGCGCCGGGGGTGGCGCGTGGCGGCTGGACCGTCGCGGTGATCGCGCGATCGTCGCGCAGGTAGGTCGCCACGGCGGCGGCGACCGCGACCGGCGTCACCGCGCGGATCGCCGCGTCGTAGCCGGTCCAGCGCTGCCAGCCCAGGCCGTAGGCCTCGTGGTAGGCGATCGCGTTGGCGACCGCGGCGCGGCGCTGCATCGCGATGTGGTGCGCGCCGATCAGGTAGCGCTGCGCGCGCTCGACCTCGGCTGCGGTCACGCCGTCGTCGCGCAGCCGCGCGAGCTCGCGCCGCACGCCGGCGACCGCCGCGAACAGCTTGTCGGGCGCACACGACAGGTAGATCGCGACGAACCCCGGATCGGTGCCTTCGACCGAGTGCGCCGAGACCCGATACACCAGCGCCTGGCGCTCGCGCAGCTCGGCGAACAGCCGCCCGCTCTGGCCGCCGAGGATCGCGACCAGCACCTCGAGCGCGAACCGGTCGTCGGCGTCGACCGTGGCGCCGGGGAACCCGACGACGAGGTGGGCCTGGGCGCGGTCGAGCGCGGCGAACACCTCGCGCTCCGCGGCGCTGCGGCCGTCGAACCTGGCCGCGGCCACCGCCGGCGCGGGCGCCGCCGGCCCGCGCGCCACGCCGTCGAACCGCGCCCGGACCCGCGCGATCACGTCGTCGAGCTCGACGTCGCCGACGATCGCCAGCGTCATCGCCGAGACCGGGTAGCGCTCGCGGTAGAACGCGGCGAGCCCCGCGCGGGTCATCGCGCCGACCGCGTCGGGGGTGCCGAGCGCGTCGCGGGCGTAGGGATGCCCGACGTACAGCGCCTCGCTGAACAGCCGGAACGCGACCTGGCTGGGGCTCGTGCGCTGCGCGGCCTGATCGTCGAGCAAGAGCCGGCGCTCGCGCACGAGCTCGGCGGTCGGCAGCGCCGGCGCCAGCACGCAGTCGGCCAGGAGCTCGAGGCCGGGCTGCCACGAGCGCGCCAGCCACTCGGCGGTGACGCCGAAGCTGCTGCGGCCCGCGACCCCGGCGAGCGCGCCGCCGAGCCGATCGATCTGATCCGCGGTGGCGCGGGCGTCGCGGGCGCCGCAGCCGCGGGTGAGCAGCCGGGCGAGCAGCGTCGACGCGCCGGCGTGCTCGGCGTCCTCGATCCGCTGGCCGCCGCGCCACACCGCGCGCATCGCGACGATCGGCACCGACGGATCGCGCCGCACGATCAGCGTGAGGCCGCTGGCCAGGACGACGCGCCTCTCGATCGGCGCCGCCGGGGCGGCCGCGGCCACCAGCGCCTTCTGGACCCGGGCCTGGGTCCGCTTCGCCCACGCGTCGGGCCGGGGCGCCCCGCGCGCGGGAGCCGGCAGGATCGCCGCGACGTTCGCGCTGCCCGGCGCGAGGTAGCGCCGCATGACCTGCGCGACGTCGTGGCGGCGCACCGCGCGGACGCGATCGAGGTAGACGTGGCCGAACTGGGGGTCGCCGGCCACCGTCGCGTGCCAGCCCAGCGAGCGGGCGCGGCCCTGCGCGGTCTCGAGCTGGCGCACGAACGCGGTCTCGACGGCGATCCGCGCCTTGTCGAGCTCGTCGGCGGTGATGTCACCGGCGAGCGCGACGCCGTGCTCGACCAGCGCGGCCACGCTGGCGGGCGCGTCGCCCGGCCGCGCGGTCGCCGACAGCACGAGCAGGCCCGGATCGCGCAGCGCGTGGATGTGGGCGTGCGCGCTGGTCACCAGCTGATCGCGGTCGCGCAGCGCGCGCGGCAGCCGCGCCGATTCGCCCTGGCCGAGCAGGATCGCCGCGACGTCGAGCGCCGCGACGTCGGGGTGGCGCGCCGCCGGCACGTGGAAGCCGACCGCGAGGTACGCCTCGGCGACGTCGCGGTGCGTGCACGCCACCCGCGCCTGGGTCTGCGCCGGCTCCGAGGCGACCCGCCGCGCCGGCCGGCCCGAAGGCATCGCGCGAAACCTCCGCTCGACGGCGCGCTGGACGCGATCGGGATCGACGTCGCCGGCGACCACCAGCGTGAGGTTGTCGGCGACGTAGTAGCGGCGGAAGAACGCGAGCAGGTCGCGCTCGGAGATCCGCGCGACGCTGTCGGCCGTGCCGATCACCGGCCGGCGGTACGGGTGGGCGACGAACGCGGTCGCGAACAGGCTCTGCGCGACGCCGCGGCCCGGATCGTCGCTGCCCTGGCGGATCTCTTCGAGGATCACCTGGCGCTCGCGCGCGAGCTCGTCGGGTTCGACCAGCGGCTCGATCAGCGTATCGCCGAGCACCTGGATCGCGGCGTCGACGTGATCGCCGGCCAGCACCGCGTGATAGACCGTGTGGTCGAACGCGGTCCACGCGTTGATCGCGCCGCCGCCGCGCTCGATCGCGCGGACCAGCTCGCCCAGGCCGTAGCCCGCCGAGCCCTTGAACAGCATATGCTCGACCAGGTGCGCCATCCCCAGCTCGTGCGCGGCCTCATCGGCCGATCCCACGCCGACCCAGGCCTGGACCGCGGCGACCGGTGCCGGATGGCCCGCGGCGACGTGGAGCGTGAGCCCGTTGTCGAAGTGATGGGTGCGTACGTCGTGCACGGCAGCGGTGGACACGCTGCGGCCGCTCAGGACCACGAGCGCAACAGCGGCGAGAGCATAGACATGGCGCGGCAGGCCGGGCATCTTTTGGGAATTCCGCGTGGAACATATCCCGTCCGACCGACCGGGCAGGCCGCCCGGCGCGAGTTTGGCGCGTGAGTCGGCCGGCCGCGATGGTGGCCCCCGCGCGGCCTCCCGAGCTCGCGACCGCGCGGCTCGTGCTGCGCGAGCTGCGCGTCACTGACGCGGCCTCGGTCGCGACCGGCGCGGGGGACCGCCGCGTCGCCCAGCACCTGATCCAGGTGCCCTCGCCGTATCCGATCGCGCTGGCGCGGCGCTGGGTGCTCCACCGCATCGACTGGTGGGAGCTCGGCCGCGGCGTCACGTTCGCGGTGACGTTGGCCGGCGATCCGGGCACGCTGCTCGGCACGGTCAGCCTGCGGCACTACGTCCGCGACCGCCGCGCCGAGCTCGGCTACTGGCTCGCCGCGCCGGCGTGGGGCAAAGGGTTCGCGACCGAGGCAGCGCGGGCCGCGGTGGACTTCGGGTTTCGCGAGCTCGCGCTCGCGCGCGTGTACGCGCAGGTGATCGCCGGCAACCGCGCGTCGCTCGCCGTGCTCGACAAGCTCGGCATGGTCAACGAGGGAGTCAAGCGCCAGCACGTGAGCAAAGCGCGGCGACTTCACGATGTGGTGCTCTACGGACTGCTGCGCGACGAGTGGTCGCGGCGCTGACGCGCGACGGCGAGGCCGATCGCCACTCCGCTGGCACCGCCGATCACCAGGCCAGGCCCAAGCCCCGATCCTGCCGGGCGAACCTGCGCCCGGGAGCCGCGCGGCGCGCGCTCGGCGAGCATCGCCGCGGCAAACCCCGCGGTGCAGATCGCGCCGACGATCGCCGCGGCGATCCACAGCCAGCGCGGATTGCGCGTCCGCGTGCGCCGGCCGTGCAACGCGATCGCGGCGAGGTCCTCATCACGGCCCACCCCTGGCTCATAGCACGTGGCCGCGCTCGCGCTCGTCGCTGAACGGGTGTTGCGTGATCATGTCCGGTGGTGGCGGTCGCCAGCCCTGGTACCCGCGGCCCCCGAGCCCGCCAGCCGACCCGGTGGATCACCGGCAAGATCGCAACGATTCTGCGGCACACGGGTGCGGCGCACTACCGCGCCGCGGCACGACCATTGCTTGGATGGCCGCCATGAGCAAGCTCATCACCGTCGCGCTCGCGCTGCCGTTGTTCGCGTGCGTCACGGCCAACGACAACGCCGACACCGCTCCCGTCCTGGACGGGGTATCGGTGTCCGGTCACCTCGCCGCCGACGCGACATGGACCGGCACGGTCAACGTCGTCAAGCCGCTGACGGTCGACCGCGGCGCCACGCTGACCGTCGCCGCCGGGACCACCATTCGGATCGCCGAGGGAGCGTCGATCGCAGCGCAGGGCACGGTGAAGGTCCAGGGGACCAAGGCCGCCCTGGTCCAGATCGCGCCGACGACCGCGACCGGTCATCACGACGGATTCTCGATCCCAAGTGGCGGCGTGCTGGAGATGAGCTATGTCGTCCAGGTCGGCGGTAACCTGGAGGTCAGTGGTGGACGGCTCACCGTGACCGACTCGAAGATGTCACGCGCCCAGGGCGACCTGCTCGTGGTGAACGCCGGCACGGTGGAGATGTCGTACTCGCAGATCGGCGCCGACGAAGGTAGCGATAGTACGCACTGTGACGGCCACTTCGGTGGCAGCGGCATCACGATCAAGCTCACGCACTCCAACCTCGCCAAGGCCGCCTACGGCCTGATGCTCTACGGCGGGAGCGGCGTCGATCTGACGTACGACAACTGGTTTGGCAACGGGATCGACGTCGACACCTCGCCCGGCGTCGTGGGCGATCTGACCGGTAGCTGGTTCGAGCGCGGCGCGCCCAGCGCCGGCGCCGGTGCCCAGCTGCTCGGGCTGGACAGCCTCGCCACGGCTCGCGTTCCGGACGCTGGGCCGCGCTGACCGACCGCGTCGACCGGCGGTCGTCTCCGCCCGAACGGCCCCGCCCCCCGGGGCCGTTTCTGCGTTTCGGCGCACCGGGGCGGGCGGCCGGGCGCCGCAGGTTTTGCTGTGTAGCCCATTGAGATCACCAGAAGAATCGGGCTCATAAGGCATCGCAGCAGGTCGCGCTGGCAGATCTTGCCACGCGGCGGGCGACTGCGCGCCGGCGCGTGCCGGATGATTGTGTATCGCGACAGCCGATGGCGACGACGCTGCGCGCCGTATTCCCAGTCATCGTCGGAAGATTGCCGAGCTACCTGGATTACCTGCTGTGGGACACCTGTCGCCGAGTCTGGGGTATCACCGATTCCACCGCTCGGGACGAATTGCACCGCGGGCATCGCCTCGCGGACCCGGGGTGGACGCGATGCGCGAACTGGCATACCAATATTGTGCAGCGAGCACTTCTATGCTCGAATTATTCAATCCGCTGATCTAGTATGTACACTCTCGAACGAGGACACGAATGAGTGAATTCCAGACTGAGATGAATCGCGTGGTGCAGGGTTTCGTTGCACAAATCACCGAGCTCGCACGTCGCGCGGCCATCGACACGCTGGAATCGGCGTTCGGCGGCCGGCTCGCCGGCGGGCGCGGCGCCGCGCCCGCGGCCGCCGCGATCGCCTCGGCCAACCTCGGCCGCGTCGGCCGGCCGCGCGGCGGACGCGGCGCCAAGCGGACGTCGGCGGATCTCGAGGCGCTGTCGGAGCGCTTCGCGGCGTTCGTCAAGGCGAACCCCGGCCTGCGGATCGAGCAGATCAACAAGCAGCTCGGCACGACGACCAAGGATCTCGCGCTGCCGATCCGCAAGCTGATCTCCGAGGGCCAGATCAGCGCCAAGGGCCAAAAGCGCTCGACGACGTACTTCCCCGGCAAGAAGAAAGCGAAGAATTGATCCACGCGATGGCGCACCGCGACACCATCCCGCATCGCCTGCTGTCCCAGGCCACCAGCAATCCTTCGGCGATCGCCTATCAGGCGAAGCTCGACGGCCGGTGGCAGCCGACCACGTGGGGCACGTTCGCCGAACAAGTCCGCAGCGCGGCACGCGCGCTGATCGCGCTGGGGTTTCCGCGGGGCGGCAAGGTCGCGATCCTGGGCTTCAATCGTCCCGAGTGGGTGATCCTCGACCACGCGGCCATGATGGCGGGCGGCGCGCCCGCCGGGATCTACACGACGTCATCCCCCGACGAGGTCGCGTACATCGTGGACCACAGCGAGGCGCAGATCGTCCTGGTCGAGGACGCGGCCCAGCTCGCCAAGATCGCGGCGCGGCGCGGCGCGATGCCCCAGGTGCGCTGGATCGTGCTGATGCGCGGCGCCACGGGGGCTGGCGGCGACGTCCTGTCGTGGGACGAGTTCAACGCCAAGGCCGACGCGACGGCGCAGGCCGAGCTCGATGCCCGGCTCGACGCGCTCGAGCCGCACCAGCTCGCCACGCTGATCTACACCTCGGGGACCACCGGGGCGCCCAAGGGCGTGATGCTCTCGCACGGCAATCTCGCGTACACCTCGCGGCTGCTGCTCGACGCCGGCGGATCGACCCCGCTCGAGGAGGTAACGCTGTCGTACCTGCCGCTGTCGCACATCGCCGAGCAGATGACGACGATCCACATGGCGGCGACGATCGGCGGCACGGTGTACTTCGCCGAGTCGCTCGACAAGGTGGCCGAGAACCTCAAGGAAGTCCGCCCCACGGCGTTCTTCGGCGTGCCGCGGATCTGGGAGAAGTTCCACGCCGCGATGGCGAGCCGGTTCGCCGAGGTCACGGGCACGAGGCGCCGGCTGCTCGACTGGGCGCGCGGGGTGTGCAGCGAGCTCCACGCGCGGAGCGATCGCGGCCAGCCGATCTCGGCGCTGCTGCGCGCCCGGTACGCGGTCGCCGATCGCCTGGTGCTCCGCAAGATCAAGGCGGCGGTCGGCTTCGATCGCGCGCGCGTCCTCAGCTCGGGCGCCGCGCCGATCGCGCCCGAGCTGCTGGCGTTCTTCGCGAGCATCGATCTGCCGATCCGCGAGATCTACGGCCAGAGCGAGGACTCCGGCCCGACGTCGTACAACCTCGTGGGCAAGACCCGGCTCGGCTCGGTCGGCCCGCCGATGCCCGGCGTCGAGGTCCGGATCGCCGGCGATGGCGAGATCCTCGTGCGCGGCGCCAACGTGTTCCTCGGCTACTACAAGGACCCCGAGGCCACCGCCGAGGCGCTCCACGATGGCTGGCTGTGCACGGGCGATCTCGGCGCGCTCGACCAGGACGGGTTCCTCACGATCACCGGCCGCAAGAAGGAGATCATCATCACCGCGGGCGGCAAGAACATCGCGCCCCGGAACATCGAGGCCGCGCTCAAGGAGGCGCCGATCGTCGGCGACGCGGTCGTGATCGGCGATCGCCGCAAGTACCTCACCGCGCTGGTCACGCTCGACGAAGCCGCGGCCCGCAAGCTCGCGCCGGGCGCGGCGGCCGCTCAGCTCGCCGGGGCGACCGAGATCCGCTCGGCGATCCAGCACCAGATCGACAAGGTCAACGAGTCGCTCGCCCGGGTCGAGCAGATCAAGAAGTTCGCGATCCTCGCGCAGCCGTTCGGCATCGCGACCGGTGAGCTCACGCCGACGATGAAGATCAAGCGCAAGACGATCGCCCAGATGTACCAGCGCGAGATCGAAGCGATGTATACAGATGACTGATGCCCCCACCCTGGCCGCGTGAGCGCTATGTGACCGGCGGCGGCGCCGCCGAGGTCGCCCTGATCGCGCTGGCAAACGTCAAGCTGCCAGATCCGCTGCCGGTGTCGCGGACCCGCCACGGCATGCCCGATGAAGGCGATGGAGCCCAGGCGGTCGCGCTGGTCGCGCGCGATCGCGCCGCGGACCCGGCGTGGTTCGCCGATCAGGTGCTGGCGCCGTTCGCCGATCTGATCGCCAGCGATCTCGGGCCGAGCGCGGCGGCCGCGGTGCTCGCCGCCGAGCACGCCTACGTGATCGAGGCGCGGCTCGATGATCCCGACGATCTGGGCCACATCCAGGCGGTGTGGGCGCTCGCCAAGTGCGTGTGCGAGGAAGGCGCCGCGGTGGTGATCGATGTCTACGCCGCGCGCGCCCACCTCGGCCGCGAGGTCGCCCAGCTCGCGCCCGACCGCGCGTTCGACATCATGCGCGAGGTCACGCTGTTCTTCGACGAGCAGCCCGATGGCTCGCTCGCCGCGTGGTCGCTCGGGCTCCGCAAGTTCGGCCGTCCCGATCTGGTGCTGCTCGACGTGGTCCCCGACACCGCCACGGAGGCCGCGCTCGTGCTGCGCGACATCGCGGCCACGCTCGCCGCTGGGGACCGCATCGAGCCCGGCGATCAGATCGCGGCGCCGGGCGGCACGATCCTCACCGCCGTGCGGTTCGAGCCGGCGATGTCGGCGACGGTCGCGGTCGATGGCCCCGCGCTGGTCCTGGCGCGGCTGTCACCGTAGGCCGATCAGCAGCGCGCCGTAGATCCGCAAGAGCGTCGTGATATCGACGTCGCTCATCGCCAGCGTCGCGCCGAAGAAGTAGTCGCGGCCGTGGCGCAGTTGATCGAACGACTTGGGCACGGAGGTGTTGCCGGTGCGGATCGCGAGGTAGCCCGGCGCGTTGAGCGCGTCGTCCACCCCGGCGAGGACGTAGAGCGAGCGGAACACCGCGAGCGCGCCCGCGAGCTTGAGCCGCGGCGTGGGTTCGTAGGCGCCGAACAGGTCGGCCGACAGCTTGAGCCGGCCCTCGAACATCAGCGCGTCGACGCCGGCGCCCACCGTGGAGTCCTTGATCCCGCCGCGCAGCGAGAACCGGCCCAGCTGCTTGCCGTACTGCGCGGTGAACCGCACCGTGTCCGGGGTCACCTGCTGGCGGACGTACGCGGCGCTGCCGGTGACGTCGGACAGCTGGTCGCTGGGCAGGCCGCCGAGCGGACCGCGTTCGAGCTCGATCAGATAGAACTTGTCGTTGCGCGCGCGGATCTCGGCGCTGGCGTAGAACCGCGCCTGGCGGGAGAACACGTCGAACTCGACGCGCATGCCGAGCCAGGTGCGGAACCGGTTGAAGCTCGCGACCGCGTCGCGGCCGCTCTCGGTGACGTCGACCAGCGTGTCGCCGAGCTTGGGATCGTTGACCAGCCGGCCCAGCGTGCCCTTGAAATCGTTGCCGCGGCCCTCGTTGACCGCGGCCATCAGATCGCTGGCCTGTTCGAGCTGGGGATCGATGCGATCGAGCCCGGTGCGCGTATCACGCAGCGTGTCGACGATCCCCGCGCGGACGTCGCGCATCCGCGCCTGCGTGCTGACGATCGCGCTATTGAACCGGTCGAGTCGGTCCAGCACGCCCGGCGCCGCACTCGCGACCACATCAGCCGCTCGCGTGGTCGCCTCGTCGATCCGGACCACCGCGCGATCGGCCGCTGCCAGCGGGGTCTCGATGTGACCCTCGGCCAGCCAGTCGTCGCCGCGGACCAGCCGATCGCCCAGCGGCCCGCTGACCCACGTGCGGCTCGCGATCACGGCGTCGTGCACGATATCGAGCGCGTTGTCGATCCGCGGCAGCGCCGCGGCGACGTCGCGCAGGATCGCGTCGGTCGAGCCGCCCTCGATGACGTGATCGATCTGCTGGTCGGATCGCATCGAGGTACCCGGCGGCGCGGCCGGGATGATCTCGATGTAGCTGTCGCCGAACAGCGAGTCCGCGCGGCGGGTCGCGAACGAGCCGACGAGCAGGTCGAGGTCGTCCTGCAGCCGCATGTCGACCCGCGCGAGCGAGCCGTCGACCGTCAGCTTTTCGATGACCCCCACGCGCACACCTGCGATCACCACGGGCGAGCCCACGGCAAGCCGCGAGCCATCGCGAAACTTGGCAAAGATGTGAAACGTGCCGAACTCGGACTTCGGCACTTTCGAGCGGATGACAAGCGCGATGAGTCCAACGATGATGAAGATCACCGCACCGGACGTCAGTCGTGTTACCCAACGCACCCGCGCATCCTACCGCTCCAGCGCCGCGCTCCCTATCCTACATCCTACATGACGCAAACTGTCGCGGGACGGTCGATCTGCTCGGTGTATTGTGTTCATCCAAGTGATCAAGTTGCGCATTCCGGGAATTTGAGGAAAATTACCCTTTGACTAAATAACTGACCTATGGTTAGTTAACTTACAGTTTTCTCACGAGAAAAGCGAGGGTGTCATCCTGCCGCCATCCATACCAGGGAAGTCCGTCGGACCTGCTCCGCAGTCGGGAAAGTTCCGCTTCATCGCCGAGATCGGCCGCGGCGGAATGTCTGAGGTTTTCCTCACGCTGACGCAGAGCGGATTGGGCGGCTTTCAAAAGCTCGTCGTCGTGAAGCTGTTGCGTCGTGACCTCGCCGAGGACGCGGATTTTCGTCGGATGTTCCTCGAGGAGGCGCGGCTGACCGCCCGACTCAACCACCCAAACGTCGTGCAAACGAACGATGTCGGTGAGGACCTGGGAAGGTTCTACATCGCGATGGAGTACCTGGAGGGCCAGTCGTTCGAGCGGGTCCGGCGTGCGCGCAACGCAAACACGCTGTTTCCGATCAACATGCGACTCCAGATGCTCGGCGACGTCCTCGCCGGGCTGCACTACGCGCACGAGCTGACCGACTACGACAACACGCCCATGGGGATCGTCCACCGCGACGTCACCCCGAGCAACGTGTTCATCACGTACGATGGCCAGGTCAAGCTGGTCGACTTTGGTATCGCCAAGGTCATGGACTCGATGAACCAGACGCGGGTCGGCGTGGTCAAGGGCAAGGCGCGCTACATGGCGCCCGAGCAGATCAGCGGTGTCACCCTCGACCGCCGCGCCGATATCTTCTCGGTCGGCGTGATGCTGTGGGAGATCCTCGCGGCCAAGCAGATCTGGCACGGCCGCAACGAGACCGAGATCCTGCGGCGGGTCTCGAGCGGCGACCTGCCGGAGCTCCCGCCGGGCGTCCCGCCCGAGCTGCAGCAGATCTGCTCGACGGCGATGGCGTTCGATCCGCGGGATCGCTACTCCACGGCCGACATGCTGCGCGCCGACATCGAGGGCTACCTCGCCCAGTACGCCACGCCGAGCCGCGAGCGCAGCATGGGCCCGGCGGTCAGCGATCTGTTCAACGACGAGCGCCTGCAGATCCGCCAGCTCATCGAGCAGCAGATCCGCGGCAGCCAGCCCGGCGCGATGACCCTGCCGGTGCTCCACCGCCCGGGTGGTTCGATCAGCAGCACCGGCAGCTCGCTCGGTTCCGGCTCGATGAACGCCCCCGGCAACTCGATGTCCGGATCTCGGATGCCCGACCCGTACCATGCGTACAATGGTCAGGCCAACCCGCCGTCGGTCCACACCACCCCCACGCAACGTATGAGTCGAAAATACGCCGTCATCATCGGCGCGCTCGTGGCGCTGGTCATCATCGCCGGGATCGCGGTGTGGCGTACGCGCGCTCCACAGGTCGCCAAGCAGGACACCGCCCCCAAGGTGACGTCGCCACAGGCGGCCGCCGCGCCGCCGCCGCCGACCACGCCGTCGAATTCGTCCGATTCGCCCAGCGTGCGCGGCGTGACCGACGACTCGATCACCCTCGGCATGAGCGCCGCGTTCTCGGGCGCGTCGCGCGAGCTCGGCAACCGCATGAAGCTCGGCATCGAGACCGCGTTCGCGACGATCAACGAATCGGGCGGCGTGTCCGGTCGCCAGCTCAAGCTGATGGCGCTCGATGACGGCTACGATGGCAAGCGCGCGCTCGCCAACGTCACCGAGCTCATCTCCGATCGCAACGTGTTCGCGATCATCGGCAACGTCGGGACGCCGACCACCAAGGAGGCGCTGCCTTACGTGCTGGGGCGCAAGGTGCTGTTCTTCGGCGCGTTCACCGGCTCGTCGATCCTGCGCCGCGACCCGCCAGATCGCTACGTGTTCAACTACCGCGCGAGCTACGAAGAAGAGACCGCGAAGATGATCAACTACCTGGTTGACGTCAAGAAGATCCCCGATCACAGCATCGTGGTGTTCGCGCAGAACGACAGCTACGGCGACGCGGGCTTCGACGGCGCGAGCAAGACGCTGCGCAAGAAGGGCCGCAGCGACGAGGTGATGCGCGTCGGCTACGACCGCAACACGCTCGAGGTCGACGACGCGGTCAACAAGGTCGCCGACTACCACAACGCGACGACGCGGCTCGGCAACTCCGACGTCTATCGCCCCAAGCACCCGGTCAAGGCGATCATCATGGTCGGCACCTACAAGGCGTGCGCGAAGTTCATCCAGAAGATCCGCGACAAGAAGATCGACACGATGTTCCTCAACGTGTCGTTCGTCGGCAGCGACTCGCTCGCCGAGGAGCTCAAGGAGCGCGGCCCGGGCTACGGCGCCGGCGTGATCGTCACGCAGGTCGTCCCGCACTTCGACTCCGGCGCCACCGGCGTGATCCGCTACCGCGACGCGCTCAAGAAGTACCACCCCGACCAGCAGCCCGACTTCATCTCGCTCGAGGGCTATGTGGTCGGCCAGCTGTTCGCCGAGGGCGTGCGCCGGCTGGGCAAGGAAGTCGATACCGAGAAGCTGGTCGACAGCCTCGAGCAGATGCGCGACTTCGATCCGGGCATCGGCGGCAACCTGAGCTTCGGGATGTCGCAGCACCAGGCATCGCACAAGGTGTGGGGCACCGTGCTCGACGCCCAGGGTCAGTGGAAATCGCTCGATATGGACTGACGCGTGGCGCCTCCGGTGGCCCGCCGCCGGAGACGTCGGTCGAACGGCTGATCGCCGCGTCGTGTTCGAGGCTGGCAGCGGGCGACGCTCGCTAGCCGTGCGCGACGCGCATCGCGCGCGCGAACTCACCGGGCGTCGCGCCGACGACGCGGCGGAAGTAGCGGTTGAGCTGGCTCTGATCGCAGAGGCCGACGCGAGGCGCTACGGCGCTCGGCCGCACGCCGGCCGCGAGCAGCGCCTTGGCGCGGTGGACGCGCAGCCGGATCAGGAACGCATGCGGCGACAGGCCGGTCTGCTGGCGAAACGCGCGGCTCAGGTGGAACTTGTCGAGCCCGGCGTGCGCGGCGATCGCGTCGAGCTTGAGCGGATCGGCGAGCCGCTCGCGCATCAGCTCGACGGCGCGGCGCACCGGGCGACGCCAGTCCGGGCTGGCATCGTCCGGAGCGCCGCCCGAGAGCTCGGCGGCGAATGCATCGGCCGCCTCGGCGGCAGCGACCTCGAGGGCGAGCCCCGTGGCTCGGCGATCGAGCGCCGCGTGCAGCCGGCCGAAGGCCGCGGCGCGCGGATCGGATGGCTCGAGCTGCGCCGAGCGCAGCGGACGCGCACGCCGGCCGCGCAACGCGGCATCCACCAGCGCGAGGTCGAGCGCGATGACCTGGAACGCGCCGGTGCCGTCGCGGCGGAGGTCGCGATGAACGTCGCCCGGCTGCTTGAGCTGGAACGAGCCGGGCGCGCTCGTCCAGGTGTGTCCACCCGACCACCACTGGGTGAGACCGGCCTCGACCCGGGCGATCGCGTACGCTTCCTTCATGCTGCGGTAGAGCCCAGGGATCGTCCAGCGCGACGCGCGCATACCGGCGACCGGGAAGGGCAAGGACTCGCGCACCGGATCAGTGTAGGGCGCGTGGGCGGCGCGGGCTTGGACAAACGTGGCAGTTCCTTCCGCCACGAATCGCCAAGGCGGGTCGCCCCGTTGCGGGTACGTCGTAGCGATGTCAGACATCCAGGACAAGGTAATTGCGATCACGGGGGCGAGCAGCGGGATCGGCGAGGCGACCGCGCTGCGGCTCGCGGCGGGCGGCGCGAAGCTCGTACTCGGCGCGCGCCGCATCGATCGAATCGAGGCCCTGGCCGCGCGGATCACCGCGGCCGGCGGCCGCGCCACGGCGATCGCCACCGACGTGCGGCGGCGCGACGACGTCGCCCGGCTCGTCGCGCGGGCCGGCGACCAGTTCGGGGGGCTCGACGTGCTGATCAGCAACGCCGGCATCGCGCCGCTCTCGCCGCTCGACGAGCTGCGGGTCGACGATTGGGAGGACATGATCGACGTCAACCTGAAGGGCGTGCTCTACGGGATCGCCGCGGCGCTGCCGGTGTTTCGCGCCCAGGGTCGCGGCCACTTCGTCAACGTCGTGTCGACCTCGGGGCTCAAGATCGTGCCGACCCAGGCGGTCTACGCCGGTACGAAGAACGCCGTGCGGACGATCTCCGAGGGCCTGCGCCAGGAGGCCGGCGACAAGCTGCGCGTCACGGTGGTCTCGCCGGGTTACGTGCACACCGAGCTCGCCGACTCGGTGACGAGCCCGGTGATCAAGGCGCAGATCCAGCACGCGATGGCGACGGCGATTCCACCGGACGCGATCGCGCGCGCCATCGCGTTCGCGATCGAACAGCCGGCCAGCGTCGACGTCGGCGACATCGTGGTTCGCCCCACCGCGCAGGCCTGACTCCCGGTGCTCCGGCGGTCAGCCGTCGGAGACATCGGTCGAACGGCTGATCGCGGCGTGCTGTTCGATGCTGGCGCCGAGCGAGCTCAGCTTGTCGCGGACGAGCTGAAGGGCATCGCTGCCGATCACGAGGTGAACGGGGGGCGCGGGGTTGTCGAGCAGATCGACCACCACCTGCGCCGCCTTGCGCGGGTCGCCGGCCTGCTTGCCGCTGCGCGCCTGGCGGGCGGCGCGCAGCGGATCGAACACCTCGTCGTAGTCGGCGATCGAGCGCGGCGTGCGCGTCATCGAGCGGCCCGCCCACTCGGTGCGAAACCCGCCGGGCGCGAGCGCCGTGACCCGGATGCCGAGGTGCGCCACCTCCTTGGCCAAGGTCTCGGTGATGCCCTCGAGCGCGAACTTGCTACCGTGGTAGTAGCCGAGCCCGGGCATCGTGATGTAGCCACCCATCGACGTCACGTTGATGATCTGGCCGGTCCGCCGCGCGCGCATCGACGGTAACACCGCCTGGATCATCGCCACCGCGCCGAACACGTTGACCTCGAACTGGCGGCGCAGCTCGTCGAGCGGGGTCTCCTCGATCACGCCCTCGCTGCCGTACCCTGCATTGTTGATGAGCACGTCGATCGGACCGCCGCCATCGCGCGCGAGCCGCTCGATCGCGGGCGGGATCTGGGCGGTGTGGGTCACGTCGAGCACGACCGCGCGCGCCCGGCCCGGCGCCAGCTGCTCGAGGTCGCGCCCCGCGGCCTCGGTCCGGACGGTTCCCACCACCTGGTGGCCGGCGGCGAGCGCCGCCTCGGCAAACGCGCGGCCGAACCCCGTACTGGTGCCTGTGATCAGCAGACGTTTCGATGTCATGCCGCCACTGTGGCCGGCGCCGCGATATTCGGCCAATAGATGAACCAAGCACAGGGTATACGTAACGCATATACCGATGGAGCTCCGGCATCTGCGTTACTTCGTGGCGGTCGCCGAGGAATCGAGCTTCACGCGCGCCGCCCGCCGCCTGGGCATCGCGCAGCCCCCGCTCAGCCAGCAGATCCGGTCGCTCGAAGACGAGCTGGGCGTCCAGCTATTTCGCCGCGTGCCCCACGGCGTGGAGTTGTCGGACGCCGGCGCCGCCCTGCTGCCCGAAGCGCGCGCCACCCTCACCCAGGCCGAGCGCTCGCGCCGGCTCGCGAAGGCGGCGGGCACCGGCGAGACCGGCCGGCTGCGCGTCGGCTTCACCGGGTCCGCGGCATTTCACCGGATCGTCCCGGCGGCGCTGCGCGGATTTCGCCGCACCTACCCGGGCGTCGAGCTCGCCCTCGAGGAGCACCCGACGACGCAGCTGCTCGACCGGCTGATCGCCGAGCAACTCGACGCGGCGTTCGTCCGGATCGGCCGGCGAGCTCCCGACGACGTCGATCTCCACCCGCTGGCCGACGAGCCGATGTGCGTCGCGCTCCCCACCAGCCACCGGCTCGCGCGGTCGCGCGCGGTACGGCTCGCAGTCTTGGCGGACGAGCCCTTCATCCTGTTCCCGCGCAGCGCCGGCGCCAGCCTGTTCGACGAGATCACCGACGCGTGCGGGCGCGCCGGATTCGTCCCCCACGCACCCCCAGCGCAGGCCGCACCCCAGCTCACCTCGATCGCCAACTTCGTGGCCGCCGAGCTCGGCATCTCGATCGTGCCGCGCTCGATCGCCCAGATTCGCGTACCCGGCGTACGCTATCTGCCGATCACCCCCGCAAAGGACGCCCCGATCGCCCGCCTGGCCATCGCGCTGCGCCGGGGCGAGCGCGTACCGACCACCGCCAATTTCCTCGTCATCGTCCTCGCCGAGCGCCACCGCTCCAGCGGCACCTGAAGCGGCGCAGATCATCCGGAGGGTGTCCAAGCGCCTCACGATCTCAACGCCAGACCACGTCGCACGGACGCATCGCCGCCTGCGTCCCACGGACGCATCGCCGCCTGCGTCCCACGGACGCATCGCCGCCTGCGTCCCACGGACTCACCAGCACCCGCGTTGCACGGACTCACCGGCGCGCCGACGGGACCTCGCGGCACGAGATCGTCGCCCCTCGCTTCTTCCAGCCCTCCCGCAACAGCCACGTGCCAGGCCGCGACACCCAGAGCGGCTCGTACGTCGGCGGCCCCCGCCACAGCCACACCTCGTCGCCATACTCGGTCCAATCCGGGAACATCGCCGCGCTCGAAAACCAATCGATCCGCCAGCCGTTCGTCTTCGCGCTGCGATCCTCCTCGTGCTTGCGCCAGTTGTTGAGGACATACGACAGCGCATGCCGCGCCTGCCGCGGCGAGGTGATGATCTCCGCGTGATAGCGATCGGGAAACACCGCGCCCCGCCGCCGCGGCCCCGGCCGCCCCTTGCTGAGGGCGGCATTGATGTGCTTGGCCGCAGAGATCTGAAACCCCTGCATCCCCTTCGCCAGCGCCCCCTTGCCATTCGCCTCGACGAGCAGATGCACGTGCGTGCGCTGCAAGCTGACGTGCACGATCCTGATCTTGCCGAACCGCGCGGCCGTCAACGTCGCTTCGCGAACCGCATGATACAGACGACGGCGGCGCAGATTGCCGACAGCAGCGACGACGCGCAGCACGACGTGGACCGGATGCCGCGCCGATAACGCCGGCCGTGCCTTGTGCGGTGCTCCGGCGCGTGCACCCTTGGGCGGTCGACCAGCACCGCGCCGCTTGCCGCCGCGCCTCTTGAACAGCCCGAGCTGCCCCCGCCCCGCATCCGCGCGACGCCTGGCCGCCTGCTTCGCGGACCGCATCCGTGCCTTCACTCGATCAGCCTGATCCCTGAACAAAGCTCACGCAATAGAATTCTCCTATATTTTGCGTCGTATCTTCCTAGTCTTTGGGCGCGACAGGTCAGGCTCACGCTCAGCTGCACGGGGGCAGCAGCGAGGCAAGACTGCGCACGAGAACGCGGACGCCCCTGCATGCACGACCCGGCCTGCTGGATATGGCGCGGCTGTGAATAACCACGCGCACGCTGGCGCGAACACTGGCCTCCGGGCGGTGGTTTTTCACAGCCGCTTGAAGAACCGCGCCAGCTGGATCAACGGACTCGATCGCGGTTCTTCACATATCCACAGGCCCTGCTACCGGCCGGATCTTTTCGGTGGATCGAGGAGAGGAGAAGGCTCGCACTGTACACGCAGCGCTGGAACCGTCCATCTCGTCGCATCTCCCTCCTTGCGCTTCGCCGGCAGTCGCATTCCACCGATTCCCCTTCCACCGACTCCCTTCGCCACGATGAGCCTGCCACGATGAGCCTGCCACGATGAGCCTGCCACGATGAGCCTCGCCGCACGATGTGCCAGAATCACACACAAGGCGCTGACATCGGTGTGCTCTCACAACCTTCCACTCCGTGAACATACTGCCTCGCCGCTCTCCGTCCGACAAAATCAGAATGAAATTCTCTCCGGAAGGCGGGCGCCGCGCGAGCAATGGACTGTGGACGGCGGGCCGTCGCTGATGCGCTTCCGGATACGCCGTGTGCTGCCGTCCATCAGGCCGGCCACGCGCTCGCCCGAGGTCTGCTGGCAACTTTGGTCGCTCCGCCGGCCATCACGCAAGCCACGCGCTCGCCCCAGGTCTGCCGGAGGCCTGGTCGCTCCGCCGGCCATCACGCAGGCCACGCGCTCGCCCCAGGTCTGCCGGAGGCTTGGTCGCTCCGCCGGCCATCACGCAGGCCACGCGCTCGCCCCAGGTCTGCTGGCAGCTCTGAGCGCTCGCAATCCATCACGCAGGCCACGCGCTCGCCCCAGGTCTGCTGGCAGCTCTGGGCGCTCGCAATCCATCACGCAGGCCACGCGCTCGCCCCAGGTCTGCTGGCAGCGTTCGCCGCTCCGCCGACCATCACGCAGCCCACGCGCTCGCCCGAGCTCCGCTGCGCCGTCAAAGGTGTCGAGCGGTCGCGATGTCAGCGCTTGCAGTCGCCGGTCAGCGCGATCGGCGCGCCGTGGTCGATGACCTCGAAGTCCGAGACCTGCAGCGCGCGGAGGTCGGTCGAGTCGAGTAGCCCCGACCACTTGGCGGTGGTGTGGCGGTCGCTCTGGGCGGTCAGCGCGATGTTGCCGCCGTCGGCGTGGTACATGCCGTACTTCTGCATCGCGCGCGCGACGACCTGGGCGCCCGGCTTGAGGCTCGCGATCGGGTAGTTGGCGCGCAACCGGAGATGGACGCCGTAGGACGGCGCGTTGGTGCCGCCGGTGGTATCGGTCGCGTGCGTCGCCGGGTGGACGAAGCCGCGCTTGACGCGGTTATTGGGCAGGATGAAGCGGATCGCGTGATCGATGTGGCCCGCCTTGACCTCGTCGGCGGTGAACAGCAGCGGCGCGATCGGGAAGCCCGCGGCGTCGGCGCTGGTGCACTGGTCGCCGCGCAGGCCCGTGGTCCAGGTCTTCTGGGCGTCCCACACCGCGAGGCAGCCGCCGTTGAAGGCCGCCGAAGTCAGGTTGGCCCGGTACATCTCGTAGAGCTTCTTGGCCGCGCTATCGAACACCAGCAGGTGGCAGTCGCCATCGCCGGTGCACGCGTAGCCGGTCTCTTCTTCGAGGTTGCCGCCCGCCGGGACCGGCATGGCGGTGTGATCGCAGTCGGGCGAGTAGAAGTCCACGGTCGGCGTGAACGTCTTCATCGGCGTGCTCGCGCTGGCCTGCAGCACATCGAGCCCGAAGTCGACCTGCATCTTGTTGCTGTTGCCCCAGCCGCCCGCGGCCGTGAGCGCGCTGATGATGGCAGCGGAATTTGCCGCCTTGGGCGCCGCGCTGACGTCGGCGTTGAAGAACATCGGCTGGGTGAAGTAGGGGCCCGTCGGGAGCGTGGTCGCCGTGGGCGTGGTGGGCGGAGCTGTCACAGCCTGCGCGTCGGCGCTGGGCTCGGTGGTGTCGGGAGCGCCGGATCCGCTGTCGTCTGGTACGGCGCCGGGGTCGCCGGGATTGGTGAGGTCGCCCGGATCAACGGCGCACGCGGACGCGGTCAAGGTCAGAAACATCCCGATCGTGATCGTGATTCGCATGGGGCGATGGTGCACACCGTGACGGCATCGCACCATTGGAGCGTTTCGCAGCGATTTACAGTCGTAGTCGATCGTACCGCAGGAAGAATTCGAGTGGCATCGAAGATCGCGCGCCGGCGACGTGATCTCGGGAGGATGCGCGGTGGGTCGCCGCGTCGGACCTGGCTCGATTATTTCTGCCTGCGCAGATAGTAATGGATGCCCCGCTGAGGGTGGGATAGCCGGATCGCCAGGGCGTTTCCGCTCGGCGTACCCACGCGGGCCGCGAACCGGCGCTGGTGATCGAGCGGGATCGCGATCGCGTCGACCGAGGCGGACCAGCCGGGCAGCACCGCGCCGCGCACGTCGAGATCACCCGACCATGGCTGGCCGTTCGCCGGCGACTCGATATAGACCTGCGGGGCCGTCTGATCGAAGTCGATGGTGAGCGTAGATACTTTGTCTTGCTTCACGCCGTTGCGATCGATCCAGTACGAATACGTGCCCTCGCGCAGCTGGCTGCCCGGCACCACGATCGGCGAGCTCGCCGAATCGAACGTCTGTTCCCTGCCCGCGGAGACCAGGTGGAGCCGGTTGGCCGATCCGGCGTTGCCGAGGTGGACCGCGAGGCTCGGGATCGAGCTCTGATAGGAGATCCGGTAGTTGCGGCCATCGGCGTCGATGTCGTTGGTCCCCGGGCCCTTCGTCAGCGTGCGCCGGCCATCGTCGCGGCGCACCGCGATCCGGCCCTGGGCGACCGCGCCGCCCTCGACGCCGTGCACCGTGCAGCGCAGGCGATACGCCCAGTCGCCCACGCCGAGCATCAGGTTCGCGAAGTCGCGGCCGCCGCTGACCTTGGCGGTGCGGAACTGTCCGTTGCGATCGACCTCGATGATGCCGCCGTCGGGGCACTTGCCGTCGAACTGGAACTGCAGCGCGGTCGGCGGCTTGGGGTCGTGGACCGTCGCCGACTCGCCGGCCGCGACGCGGAGATCGAAGTAGCCGGGGATCGCCTCGAGGGCGCGAAGCGCCCCGCCGCGGGTGACCACGGCGGTCTCGCCGCGCGTCAGCCCGAGCCGGGCGCCGCTCGCGCCCGTGAGCTCGCCGCCGCCGCGCACCATGGTGACCTTGGTCTCGCGGTTGCCGACGTCGATCCGGGCCTGGGCGGGACCGCTCGGCGTGGCCGCGAACCCGAGGCTGCCGCCGGGGAGCGCGACGCTGCCCGGCGCGATCACGTCGAGCACCGCCGGCCCCTGGATCAGCGCGAACGTCCGGTCCTCGGCGAGCCTCACCCGCGCGCTGGTCGCGATCTCGATGGTGGTGCCACCGGCGACGAGCTTGGCCGTGGTGCCGGCGCCGACCCGGAGCTCGCTGCCGGGCTCGAGCGCGCCCGCGCCCGCCGGCAGCGGCTGCCACCGCGTGGTGCCCGGCGCGAGCAGCTCGGCCCGCGCGCCGGTGACCGCCACGGTGGCGCTGGTCGGCGCACCGGGCTCGCTCGGCGCCGCGGCGTCCGCGGGAACCGGCGCGGCGCCCCCCGCCGGCGCGTCCACCACCCCGGCGTCGACCTGCTGCGTGCCGTCGCTGCCATCGACCGGCCTACCGAGCGCGAGCTCGGTCTGGTGCGCCCTGGTGTCGACGCGGCCGGTGCCGAGCACGAGCTCGATCGTCGAGCGGCCGCGCTCCGAGCGGATCCGGACCTCGCTGTGGGCGTCGAGCTGCACGCCGCCCAGGTCGAGCGTCCCCGCCCCGCTGGCCACGGTGATCGCGCCGGACTCGACGGTGAGCTGGGGCTGCCTCGGCGTGCCCGCGAAGTGGAGGATCGTCGACTCCAGCATCCGGATCTTCGCCGTGCCGAGCCCGAGCTCCGCCTCGGAGTGCGGCTGCGTGCTCGCGGCGTCCCCGCTGAAGTACCCGGTGCCAGGCGCCGCAGCCTTGCGGGCGTGGTTCGCGTCGACGCGCTCGACCGTGCCGGTGATGACCCGGTCGAGCGCGGCGATCGGGCCCGGGTCACAGCTACTGGCGCACAGCACCAGGCACAGCCACGCGAAGCGCACGCTACTTGTGCAACTCGATGTTCTTGATCGTGACACCGTTCTGCTCGATGATCACATCGAGTTGCTGCGGCGCCAAGTTGCGCGCGGTCACGGTGAGCTTGTAGCGGCCCGGCGCCAGGTTGACCGAGAGCTTGCCATCGGGGCCCGAGGTCGCGGTGATCCCGCCGGGCTCGAGGGTCACCGTGGCGCCGGCCACCGGCCGGTTGGTGGCGAGGTTGACGATGCCGGCGCGCAGCTGGCCCGGCGGCAACTGCGGATCGAGCGTGATCGGCGGCGCGGGATTGCTGCCCCGGGCGAGCGTCAGCGTGGCCGTGCCCGGCTTCTTGCTGGCGGCCTCGACGTCGACCTTGGCCGCGGTATCGTCGAGCACGGTCTTGCCGTCGATCGTCTTGCCGATCGGCAGCTTGGCCACGGTGTAGGTGCCGCGGCCGTCGGTGAGCGTGGTGCCGGTCGTGTGCTTGAGCTGCACGGTGACCTTGGCGCCGACCACCGGCTGGCCGGCCTCGTCGAACACCACGCCGGTGACATCCCCGGTCTCGATGACCTCGATCGGCGCCGGCTGGCTCCTCGGGCGGATCTGCGAACGCGCCATCGTGCGCGTGGCCGCGCCGAACCGCGCCTGGAGCCCGACTCCACCGCTGACCGAAGGCTCGTAGGGGATGAGGACGATATTCCTGGCCATGATATCGGCCCTGGACATCCGAGGCACGCGCGCGAGCTCGACATAGGCCACCGCGCTGATCAGCTCGGTGAGCGCCACACCGACCAGGCCGCTGCCCCGCGCGATCGGTCCCGGCGCGCCGGCGCCGAGATAGGCGTCGACCGAGCCCTCGAGCTCGACGTAGGCGCGGTCGCCCGCCGGGACCCGCAGCGACGCCCCACCGAGCGCCGCCGAGAAGCTCGACACGCCCAGCGACACCCGATCGCCGAGCGACAGCAGCTCGACATGATCGACGGACCTGGCGCTGCGGTCGATCCGGAACCCCGCGTCGAGCGACAACAGGCCGAACCCGAGGTCGCGCGACAAGAGCGCCCGGGCATCGACCGAGATCGCCGAGGCCGCGATCGACGGCGCGTCCTTGCCGGGCACCCACACGCCGAGCTGACCGCCGAGCACGAAGCCGCCGACCGGCGCGCCGGCCCGCACCAGCACGTGCGGATCGCCGACGTAGCCATCGTCGGTCGGCGGGTCACCGGCCGCGATCACCGGCAGGCCCTGGTGCTTGTCGTAGCGGCCGTCGAGCGACAGGCCCACGGTGAGATACGGCAGCGCGGCGTAGGCGACCGCGATCTCGCCGATCGCGCGGCTCAGCGTGTGGCCGCTGGCGAGCAGCCCCTTGCGGTAGCCGTAGCCGCTGAGCGCCGCCAGCTCCACCGTGCCCTGGGGCGCGGTCTCCGCTGTCGCGACGTGCCGGCCGCCGGGCATCGCGCCATAGCCGATCCGTTGGGGTGGCGCCGCCGCCGGTTCGGCAACGGCATCCGCCTGGACGTCCTCCTCCACCGGCGCCACCGGCTGGGCGCGCGCCGCCGGCGACCATGCCGCCAGGACCACGACCAAGGACACCGCTGCAGGTCCCCACGAGCGCATCATCGCGAGTGTACGCCCGGCGCGATGAATTGCTACGCGCGGGTCGCGGTCAATAGCGCAGCCAGCGCAGCAGCTCGCCGAGCCCCGGGCGCTTTCCATACATCAGCACGCCGACCCGGTAGATCTTCGCCGCGGCCCGCGTGACCAGCGCGGTGGACGCGATCAGGATCACCAGCGAGATCACCACCTCGCCTGCTCCCGCGCCGCCCAGCAGGTAGCGCATCGGCATCAGCAGCGGCGACCAGCACGGCAACATCGTCACCAGGGTCGCCATCGCGCCGCGCGGGTCGCTGCTGACCACGGTCATGCACGCAAACCCGACGAGGAGCAACACGGTGATCGGCATCTGGACCTGCTGGGTGTCCTGCTCGGACGACACCATCGCTCCCACCGC
>Ga0302256_10000028_pt1 | contig 24792 bp, 20 predicted proteins | sample I_Fen_E3_4_FD_194571 | JGI IMG/M metagenome (GOLD analysis project Ga0302256, IMG submission 194571) | Peat permafrost microbial communities from Stordalen Mire near Abisko, Sweden - I_Fen_E3_4 | ecosystem: Environmental > Terrestrial > Soil > Wetlands > Permafrost | place: Sweden: Abisko...
CCGCGACCGCGAGACCAGCAGCTGGAGCAGCGTCTGCTCGAGCGGCTGGTCGGTCTGCGCCAGGTGGTAGTCGACGCCGGCGTCGGTCAGCGTGCGCCGCGCCTTGGCCAGGAACGCCTCCATGCGCTCGAGGTAATCCCGCCGGATCGCCGCCGGGTTGACCAGCAGCTTGTGCGCGGTCTCGAGCCCCTCGAACTGGGTCAGCCCGTCGTAGGGGAACTGGCGCTCGTGCGGATCGAGCAGGTGGATCACCGAGACGTCGTGGCGCTGGGCGCGCAGCTGGACCAGCATGCGCAGCGTCTCCTCGTCGGGATCGAACAGGTCGGACACCAGGACGACCAGCGCGCGGCGGCGCCGGGTCAGCTCGCCGATCCGCGCCAGCGCCCGGGCCGGCGGCTCATCGCCGGCGCCGCCGCGGGCGATCAGCGACTCGAGCACCGCCATCAGATCGTGGAGATGCGTGGTCCGCGCGCGCGGCGGGACCAGGGTCTCGAGCGCCGGATCGCCGCACGCGATCAGGCCCACCTTGTCCTGCTGCTGGATCACCAGGTAGGCGAGCGCGGCCAGGGTCATCGCCGCGTAGTCGAGCTTGGCGATCCCGCCGCCGGCGAACGCCATCGACGCCGAGGCGTCGAGCACGAGGTACACGGTGAGCTGGGACTCCTGCTCGAACTGCTTCACGTAGTAGCGATCGAGCTTGGCGTACGCCTTCCAGTCGACGTGGCGCAGCTCGTCGCCGGGCGAGTACTCCTTGTGCTCGGCGAACTCGACCGACGAGCCGTGGACGGCCGCGCGGTGCAGCCCCGACAGCGCGCCCTCGACGATCACGCGCGCCCGGATCGTCAGGCTGCCGAGCCGGGCGAGCTGCCCGGGATCGAGGTGGAGGCGCGGCGGCGCGGACGGCGGCGGCGCGGACGGCGGCGGCGCGGCCATGGTCAGGGGGTGACGGTCGCGAGCAGCCGATCGACCAGGTCGCCGGCCCGCAGGCCTTCGGCCTCGGCTCGATAGTTGAGGATCAGGCGGTGCTGCAGGGTCGGGCGGGCGAGCGCCGCGACGTCCTCGGTCGACACCGCAAACCGGCCGCCCAGGATCGCGCGCGCCTTGGCGGCGAGGATCAGGAACTGCGAGGCGCGCGGCCCGGCGCCCCACGACACGGCGTCGCGGATGAACGCCGGCGCGTTGGGGGCGTTGGGCCGGGTCGCGCGGGCGAGCGCGACGGCGTACTTCACCGCGTGATCGGCGACCGGCACGCGGCGCACCAGATCCTGCAGCTGCATGATCCGCTGGGGCGACAGCACGCGCGACAGCTCGGGGCGGTGATCGCTGGTCTGCTGGCGGACGATCTCCTCCTCCTCGGCCTCGCTCGGATAGTCGACGTCGACCTGGAACATGAAGCGATCGAGCTGGGCCTCGGGCAAGGGGTACGTGCCCTCCTGCTCGACCGGGTTCTGGGTCGCGAACACCAGGAACGGCAGCGGCAGATCGTGCGTCGTGCCGCCCGCGGTGACCCGGTACTCCTGCATCGACTGCAGCAGCGCCGCCTGGGTCTTGGGCGGCGTCCGGTTGATCTCGTCGGCGAGCACGAGGTTGGCGAACACCGGCCCCTTGATGAACCGGAACACGCGGCGGCCGGTCGTGTGATCTTCCTCGAGCACCTCGGTGCCGGTGATATCGGCCGGCATCAGGTCGGGCGTGAACTGGATGCGCTGAAACGTCAGGTTCAGCGTCTCGGCGAGCGTCGAGATGAGCAGCGTCTTGGCGAGCCCGGGCACGCCGACGAACAGCGTGTGGCCGCGCGCGAACAACGCGACCAGCAGCTGCTCGATGACCCGGCGCTGGCCGATGATCCGCTTGTTGATCTCGGCCATGATCTCGTCGTGGGCCTGCGCGAGCTCGGCGACCGCGTCGAGATCGCTCTTGATGACCACGCTCGTGTCCTCCGGCGGTAGCTCCTTGGCGTCGGTCTGGTCGGCGGGGTCGGCATGGAGGATCGCGACGTCGGCGAGCTTCTCGCCGGAGACCGGGGTGGGGCGGCTCTTGTTCATCTCGGTTGCATCAGTTCTTCAGCTGGTCGCAGGCGGCGCGCTCGCGGGCTGCGCGGGGATCGGTAGTCTGAGCATACGCCTCGGCGAGGCCGCAACGCGTGGTTGGATCGAACGGACTCACGCCGAGCGCCTGCTCGTACGCCGCGATCGCCTCGCGCCACTGGTGGCGCGCCGATCGTGCCATGCCGAGCGTCACCGCGGCGACCGCGTCGTGATCATCGGCGACGACCAGCGGGGTCGCGAGCTCGATCGCGCGATCGAACCGGCCGAGCTCGACCAGCGTGCGCGCGAGCTTGCCAGCCACGAACGGCTCGGGGCCGCCGGCGAGCGCCTTTTCGTATTCGATCACGGCCGCTTCGCCGAGCCCGCGGGCGCGCAACATGCCGCCGAGCCGGGTGTGCTTGCGCGCTCGCAGGTTGACCTGCTCGAGCCCGGCGTTGTCGGAATCGACACCGCCCTTGGCAAACTTGATCGGCTTGCCAGCGCGCGCCCGGGTATCGCCGACCTTGAGGTGGGTTCGCCATTCCTTCTCGACCGCCGGCCACGCCATCCCGAGCGCCTCTGCCACGGCGCGGCGCGCGCTCTTGCCTTCGCGTTGCGCGACCAGCGCGCCGCGGATCCCGCGATAGCCGATCTTGCCCTGCATCCAGCCCACCAGCGTGTAGACCTCGGCGTAGGCGAGCGCGGCGGCCTCCTGGCTCGGCAGCTTGGCCATCGAGGGGTGCATCTCGTCGAACGTGATCAGCCGGCCCTTGCGCAGCGCGGCGGTCAGCAGGGCCTGCTCGGTCGCCGAGAGCTGGAGCTCGACGGGGCGGCGCCACCGGGTCTGCTCGAGCCGCGCCAGGCCCTCCTGGAGCCACACCGGCACGGTGTCGTGCGAGATCCGCGAGACCAGCAGGTGCGTGTACTCGTGGGCCAGGGTGTCCATCCACGGGTAGCCGAAGATCGTCGCGCGCGGCGAGACGACCATGAGCTTGTTGTACTTCGACAGCGCGATCGTGCCGGTGGTCTCGATGTCGGCCTCGGTCAGCGGCGACAGCTTCGCGAGATCAGACGGCGCGCCGAGCAGCTCGACGCGGATCGGATCGGCGGGCTTGAGCCCGACGTCGTCGCCGATCGCGTCCCACGCGCGGTCGAGCACCTCGCCGGCGAGCGCGGCGATCGTGGCGTCGGGGCCGGGGGCGTAGCGGATCACGAAGTGGCCGTGCGGCGAGGTCGTCTCGGCGAACCGCTGGGTCACCGCGAGCGTCGACACCGCGAGCTTGCGGGTCTGGCCGGCCAGGCCCTCGGCCGCGTCGTCGGGGACCTTGTCGAGCTGCTTGATCGCCCCGGCGTAGTCGCCGGTCTGGAACGCGAGCTCGGCCTCGAGCCACCTGACCTCGGCGGTGTCGGGGGCGCGGCGCTGGAGCTCGGTCAGCAGCGACCGCGCGTCCTCGATCCGCGCGGTCTGCAGGAACCGGGCGGCCTTGATGACGTCGCCGGCGACCGTGCGATCGCGGCGGGCCTGGGCCGGTGTCGCCAGCAGGATCGCCGCGGCCACGAGCGCGAGCTGCCTCACTTGATGAGCTCCTCGTAGTAGCGCTTGATCTGCTCGTCGTAACCATCGGGCGCGGTCGCGCCCTTCTTCTTCATCGCCTCGAGCAAGTCCTCGCGGAACCGCTCCGGCGCCCGGTACTCGTCGGCCCCCGGGATCCGGATCGGCTCGTCGCCCACCGCGCCCTCCTGGGCCTGGCGGGCCGCGCTGCGCGCCCGCTCGCGCGCCTTGGCCAGCGAGTCGGCGGCGGCGCGGGTCGCGGCGCGCGCCCCGGACGGATCCTTGACCTTCATCCGCTCGTCGGCGGCGCCCATCTGCTCCATCGCGCCGCCGAGCTTCTTGGTCAGCTCGGGACCGGCATCGCCGGGCAGCTCGCTGCCGAGCTGCTTGGCCCGATCGGCCAGCCGCCTGGCGCGGTCCTTGGCCGCGGCCTGCCGGCGGCGCAGCCGCTCGAGCGCGCGGCGATCGTCGGCGCTCATGATCTGCTCGGGCCTGGGCGACAGCGACTGCAGCTCGTCGATCAGCTCCTTGGCGGCCGGCCGCGCCCGCTGCACGCCGTCGAGCGCGTCCTGGGTCGCGTCGGCCCACTTCGACTTGGGATCGTCGTTGATCGCGGCCTCGAGCTCGCCGGCGATCGTGTCGAGGCTCTGCTTGGCCTGGTGCGCCATGCCGAGCGCCTCGGCGAGATCGCCGTCGCCGACCATCTTCTCGACGTCGGTGAGCCGGCGCTCGACGATCTCGAGCTCCTCCTTGGCGAACGGCGTGAGGCCGCCCTCGTTGATGTCGCGCAGCCGGCGGCGCAGCTTGTCGACCAGCGCGCTGGCCTTCTTGCTGGCCTCGCGCCGGTGATCCCGGGCGACCGCGTCTGCCTTCTCGGCGTAGGCCTCGAAGATCCGGTTGGCCTCGGCGGCGATCTCGTCCTGATCCTTGCCGACGTCGGCCAGGTCGTTCATGACCTCGTCGAGCTTCTTCTGCTCGTCGCTGAACTTGTCGCCGCGCAGGCCCGCGAGCGAGCCCTCGAGGTTGCTCGACGAGCGCTGCTGCTGCTGGCGGCACTGCTCGAGCTTCTGCTGCGCCTTGGCCGGATCGCCGGCCTGCACGAGCTTGCGGACCTCGTCGATGCAGCTCGCGCCGGCCTCGGGCTGGATCGCGTCGCGCTGGACGTACTGATCGAGCACGTCCTCGGCCATGCCGCGGCGGTGCTTCTCGAGCTCGGCGTACGATCGATCGAGCGTTCGCATCTCGCGCTCGATCTCGTCCTGCAGCCGCGGGTCCTTGGTGCGCTGGTACTGCGCGAGCAGATCGGCGAGCCGCTTCTGGTGCGCGGCGATCTCGTCGGACACGTCGAGCACGCCCTCCATGCGCTCGCGGTCGAGCCAGTCGGCGAGGATGATCTCGTCGTCCTCGAGCTCGCCGATCATCCGCGGGTCGAGCCCGGCGAACATCGGCCGTGCCGCCGGCTTGCCCTTGGGGACCAGGCGCTGCTCGGCGCTGGCCAGCCGGTCGAGCCGCTCGCGCATCTGCGACAGCGCCTTGCGCAGCGCGTCCGAGGCGTGCGGGTCCTTCTCGAACGCCGCGCCGATGGTGCCGAGCTCGACGATCGCCTCGCGGAGCTGGCCGGCCACCGCGGTGCGCTCGTCGGCGACATCACCCAGCGTGAGCCGGCCGCCGAGGTTCTTCAGGATCTTCTCGGCGAGATCCTGCTGGCGACCCAGCGTCTCCTCGTGGCGCTCGCGCGGGCTCACGACCTTCAGGTGGAACTCGCGCGACCGTCCGATGTTCGGACCGCCGACGCTGTCGTTGTCCTTGGCCTGGATCCAGTAGCGGACGTCGCCCCCGCTCGCCACCTGGACCTCGGCGATATCCCACATCAGCTTGCCCTGGACCCGGCCGCGCGGCGGCGGCGGTGCGAGCCCCTCGGCGCCGGGCGCCCCGAGCCGGCTGGTCGCGTCGATCGCGATCGGCTTCTTGCCCTTGTCCTTGCCGGCCTCCCACACCAGCTCCGCCGAGGTGACGCCGAAGTCGTCCTCGATCACGTAGGCGAGCTCGACCCGGCGCAGGTTGGTGACGTCGAGCGGATCGGCCGGCACCAGGAGCTCGACCATCGGCGCCTGGTCGGGCTCGGCCTCGATCGTGCGCGGGGCGGTCTCGATCGAGCGATCGCCGGTCGGCGAGGTCACCGCGAACCGGTAGCGCGCCGAGTGATCGATCGTCAGCTCGGCCGTGAGCTTTTCGCCGGTCACCGCGGCGGTCACGGTCCTGGCCTCGCCGCGATCGACCGGCTCGACGATCAGCTCGACCGTGGCGGCCGGGACCAGGACGCGGGCCCGCAGCGCGACCCGGGTGCCCGGCAGGCCGCGGAGATCGCCCGACGACGACGGCAGCGCGAGGGGCGGCCGCCGCGCATAGGCCGGGAACGTCAGCGTGGCCTCGAGGTCGCCGACCAGCGGCACCGCCGACAGCCGGGCGCCATCGTAGGGCGCGAGCCGCGACGAGAACAGCTGGCGCCAGCCATCGGCGACGACGCGCGGCGCGGTGACGACCAGCGCGAGGTTGACGAGCGCGGCGAGCGCGGCCCAGCGCTGGGCGCGCCGCAGCTCGAGCGGCTCGAGCAGCGCGTGCGGATCGACGGTACCGAGCCGCCGCGTGGTCTGGTCGATCAGCGCGCCGACCAGCTCCGCCGAGGGCGCGCCCGGGCGCGGCGGTGCGTTCGCGAGCTCGACCGCCGACAGCAGATCGCTGGCGAGGTCCTTGCGGCGCCCGCCGACCCAGCGCGCGAGCTCGGGGTCGGTGCCCCACCGGCGGCGCGGCGCGATCACGCCGAGCACGACGGCGCCGGTGATGAGCAGCACGACGACCAGCCCTCCGGTGCCGAGCACGGCCAGCGCGGTGGCGCGGCTGGCGGCGAACACCACGCCGAACACCGGCAACACGAGCGCGACCGCCGCCACGGACGCAAAGGTGTACAGCACCACGCGCCTTGCTTCGTGCTGGTACACCAGCGCGCGAACGCGCCGTAAAAAACTCGGGATCGGAGTACGAGAGACGGCCACGATGTCGCCTTGCCGCGCGGCGGCACTCAGCATAGCGCACCGACGGGCGAGTGCCGCCATCCAGGCTCGCGTTTACGAACCAGGCGGAGGTAGGTCCGTGGTATGACGGAGCGGCGTGCCTGCGTGCCCAACGTGCCAAGCGTGGTGAATAAGGTCGGCCAGCCTGCGTCCATCCCGGCGCATGGACGCGATCCGCTGGACGACCACGAGCTGGTGCTCGGCGCCAAGCGGGGCGATCGCGACGCGTTCAAGACGCTGTTCGAGCGCTACCACCGGCGGGCCTACGCGCTCGCGCTCGGCGTGGTCCGCCATCCCGACGACGCCCTCGACGTCGTTCAGGAAGCTTTCATCAAAGCTCATCGATACTTGGACAAGTTCGAAGGCAACGCGGGCTTCTACACGTGGCTCTACCGGATCGTCATGAACCTCGCCATCGACCACCTCCGCAAGCACCGCCGGGAAAACCCGGTCGAGCTCGATGAGACGCGCCTCGAGACCGATGGTGACGAGCCGCTATTGCCGCGGATCCTTGGTGGAAACCCTGGCCGCGCGCTGCACGACAAGCAGCTCCGGGCGCGCATCGACCTGGCGCTGGACGAGCTGTCCGACAACCACCGGAGCGTCCTGGTCATGCGGGAGCTCGAGGGCCTGTCCTACGAAGAGATGGCCCAGGCGATGGGCTGCTCCAAGGGCACGATCATGTCCCGCCTGTTTCACGCCCGCCGCAATATGCAGAAGCAGCTGCTCGATCTGATCGACCACCCGTCTGCCGAGCTGGTGGCCGACCTCACCGGGGGGCGATCCGGGGACGCCGACGATGACACGCCGGCCAACGAGGAGGCCGCCCCCCAGCGCGCCCCCGCGGCACGGAGCCGGCGATGATGAGAGACCGCAAAGCCGTCACCGATCTCGAGCTGATGGAGCACGCCGACGGCGAGCCGACCGGTGCGATGGCCGCGGGGCGGATCGCCCGGGATCCGGATGCCCAGGCCAAGGTCACGTCGATCCAGCAGATGAGCGAGCTGGTGCGCGGCCACCTCGAGCTATCGGCCGACGCGGTCCACGACGCCAAGTTCGCCGCGATGTGGCACCGCATCGACGAGCAGCTCGAGGCGCCCCGGGTAACCGGGCTGTGGGCGTCGCTTGCCGGCTGGTTCGATCGCTACCGCGGCCACGTGATCACCGGCGCGGTCAGCGCGGGCGCGGTCGCGGCGCTCGCGCTGGTGTTGCGGCCGGGAGTCCCCGATCGGGGCATTCCGGGACTGCGCGGCGGGGCGATCGACGTCCGCCCGGTCGCGTTGCGCGCGACCCCCGAGATCGACCTGCACGATACGCCGGGCGAATCGAGCACGGTGATCAACCTCGAGGACGAAGACGGCCACACGACCGTGATCTGGCTGACCCCTGCCGATACTGTGGAGGGCATATGAGTCCGCGTGCACAGAGCCCCGGTCGCTGGATCGCGATGGCCGGGGTCGCCTGGACCGTGGCGGTGCTCGCCGCGCGGCCCGCCCGCGCCGAGGTCGCCACGAGCTGCGAGTTCCTCGAGATCTCCGCCAAGCACGGCGACAAGCCGGCGTTCGACGGCGAGCTCGCGCCGGTCGAGAAGAAGCTGAAGAAGGCGCCGCTCTCGAGCTGGAACCAGTTCAAGCTGCTCGGCCGCTCGCAGAAGTCGCTCACCAAGAAGAAGCTGGAGCCGGTCGGCCTGAAGCTGGGCTCGGCGACCGCGACCCTGGTCGAGATCGTCGACAAGTCGAAGGTCCGGCTGACCGTCACGATGGACGACGACAAGGGCAAGCAGGTCGCCAACAACACGACCACGGTGGAGGCCGGCGACTACGTCTTCATCGTCCACGAGCTCCCCAACAGCGAAGGTCACCTGCTCTCGCTGACGTGCAAGTGAGCGGCTAAGAACGCCCCAGGGCTACCCGAGATCGCGCCCGCCAGCGCTCGTCGATGGCCGCGCGCCGGCTACACTCTCCACCTGCAATGCCGGGGACTTGCGACGGATGGGGCGCAAATCGCGGGCTCGGCGGTCGGGTGAAATCACCCGTCCGTCGAGGTTGTTGTATACGAGGCTGTACATGTGGGTCCCGAGATTGCCCGGCCGCTGGTTGATCGCCGGCGCGATCAGCCTCGGCGCCGCGCTGGCCGTGGTGCTCGGGCTCCGCGTGGTCTACCCCCGGGTCGGCGCGTGGATGATCCGCTCCAAGGTCGGGACCAGGCTGGCGACCCGGCTCGGCCGCGACGTCCGGTTCGGGGTGATCGACGTGGCCCTCGGCCATGCCCGGCTGCACGACGTCGAGGTCCGCGGCGAACTCGACGGCGACACCCCGCTGGTCCACATCGATCAGGTCGACGTCGAGTTCGACGCCTGGAAGTCGCTGCGCGGCAGCGTCGTGCTCGGCGCGGCCAGGCTCGACGGCGCGTTGCTCACGATCCGCCGCGGCGCCGATGGCCGCGACAACCTGCGCGACGTGATCGACCGGCTGACCGCGGGGCCGGTGCCCCCCGAGGGGTCGACCGGCCCCGGCGCGGGGCCGCGACCGACGTCGGTCCACGTCACCCACGGTAGGCTCCTCGTCAACGACGAGCTCACCGGCGCGACCGCGCTGGTCGCCGACGGCGAGGCGACGTGGACGCCCGCCGGGTTGACCGCCGAGGCGCGCGGCATCACGGCGACGACGCTCAACGCGCCGCGCGCGTCCGCCGACAAGATCGTGGTCGAGAAGCTCGCGGGCGCCACGCCGAGCGTCTCGATCGAGGGCGGCGAGATCGCGCTGTGGCCCCGGCTGGCGCTGTCGGGCATCGGCGGCAAGATCGTCGCCAACCCCGACCGCCGGGGCGAGTACGTCATCGATCTGGCCGGCGGTTACGGCGGCGTGCCGGGCCGGCTGTGGACGGCGCGGGGCGGGTTCGACGCCGGGGCGCTGACCGCGTCGATCGATCTCGAGGCGGCGAAGTTCCAGCTCGACCGGCTCGCGCCGATCCTCGAGCACTCGGCGGTGGTCGACTACGCCTCGACCTCGGTCGATACCGCGCTGCACGTCGACGTCGATCGGCGGGGCGCGCGGTTCGCCGGCAGCTTTCACCTGAGCGGGCTCAACGTCGGCCATCCGATGATCGCCGAGAACGAGGTGCGCGATCTCGATCTGGCGGGCCAGATCGCCGGCAGCTTCGAGCGCGCCGGCAAGAAGCTCGAGCTGACCCAGGGCGACTTCGTGATGCGCAACATGCCGTTCTCGATCACCGGCGTGGTCGCGGCGGCGCCGCCGGCGCAGCCCGTCGCCCGGCCCGCGCCGGTGGCGGCCCCGACCGATCCCGACGCCAAGGCGCATCACGACCTGCCGCGCGCCGGACCGTTCGGCATGCAGATCGTGAAGCTCCGGCTCGTCATCCCACCGATCGACTGCCAGCGCGTGCTGAACGCGATCCCGACCGAGCTCGCGCCGTTCATGGCGGGCTACAAGATCCGCGGCAAGTTCGACGCCGACCTCCGCGTCGACATCGACTGGACCGACCTCGACGCCACCGTGCTCGACGGCAACGTGGGCATCCGCAACTGCAAGGTCACCGACGAGCCGGCCGATTCGCCCAAGCGGCTGGCCGAGGAGTTCGAGCACTCGGTCGAGGTCGAGCAGGGCGAGTGGATCGCGTTCGACGTCGGCCCGACCAACAGCGAGTTCGTGCCGCTCGAGGACATCTCGCCATATCTCATCAAGTCGATCATGTCGACCGAGGACTCGGCGTTCTACGACCACCACGGCTTCATCCCGACCGAGTTCCGCACCGCGCTGGTCAATAACCTCAAGGCCGGCAAGTTCGTCCAGGGCGCGTCGTCGATCACGATGCAGATGGTGAAGAACGTCCTGCTCTATCGCGACAAGACGCTGGCGCGAAAACTCCAGGAGCTATTCCTGACCTGGCACGTCGAGAACACGCTGACCAAGGATCGCATCCTCGAGATCTACTTCAACGTGATCGAGTACGGCCCGGGGCTCTACGGCATCGGTCCGGCGGCCCATCAGTTCTTCGGCAAGAAGCCCAAGGACCTGACCCCGACCGAGGCCGCGTTCTTCTCGACGATCCTGCCGTCGCCCAAGGAGCGCTACAAGCAGTACTGCGCCGGCACGCTGACCCGGTGGACGACCGACAAGATCGAGCGGGTCCTGAAGGTCATGCTGAGCCGCGATCGGCTGACCCAGAGCGAGTACGACACCGCGATCGCGACCCCGCTCTTGTTCTCCAAGGATGGTATGGAGTCCGAGGACGACTGCATGAAGCGGGTCAAGAAGGCGATCAAGAACGCGCGGCCGACCAACCCGCTGGCCGCCAGGCCCGACCCCGAGACCGCCGGTGGATCGGGGCGCAAGAAGGGCAAGAAGCCCGATCCGCGGCGCGACCGCGACCGCCGGCGCGAGCCGCGCCGCCGCGCCGACCCGCGCCCGCCGATCTGACCAGGCCAGGCCTGGCCTGGCGGGGCGCGACCGAACGCCGCTGGGACCTGGCATCGCGGCGTGGTATCCACGCCACGTGCGCCGCATCGCTTCGATCCGGGCCCTGGGCCTCGTCCTGGGCCTCGTCCTGGGCCTCGCCACGGCCGTCCCGCTCGCTGCGGCGGAGCCGCCGACGACGCACGAGATCTTGTCGGAGCGTCCGAGCGGGTTCTGGACCTCGAACCGCCCGGCGGTCGGCGGCGCCTACCGCTACCGCCTGCTCGGCCTGGGCGTCATCGTCGCGGCGATCACCGGCTACGGCATGCTGCGCCTCATCAAGCGCGCCAACGCCGAGCGCGCCGCGCGCCCGTAGTCTCAGCGCGTGGGCACAGTTCGCCGCGCCGGACGGGGACCGAAAGCGGGTGGTGGCAGCGACGTCGAAGCGGCGGTGACCCGGGTCGGCTGCGATCGCGCGGGGCCGAGCTTCGGCGCTGGCGACGACCGGAAGTGGTGGGGCTGGTGTCTCGGACGCCTTGCTGCGCAGCTTGCGCACCTGCGCCCCAGCCCAGCGAGCCGAGCTTGCTGATCGACGATGGTTTCGAAGACCTCGATGAGGTGAGTCGGCATTGGTCCATCGATCAAGGTCGCCCCGGCGAACGAACCATCACCTCGGGTAGAGCTGAGAACAACAGCTACCTGATCTTGAGCTCTGATGGCAGTGATGCGACCAAGGCGTCGTCGCAAACCGGCAGCTGCCACTGGCGGGTCTTCATGGGCAACGAGTCCGGCTGTCTGCCCGAGTCCGCACACCGGCGGCACCTGATGGGACAAGCCGCGGTTGATCACCCTGGAGCCAGCGCGCGCAATCATTCTGGACGTCCGGGGATACATCAAGAGCGATGCGTTTAGCTTTCTCGCTCATTTCCTGAAACAGGGATTCGTTCTCCGGAGTTCAAGGTCCCGCTCGCGGCACCTGGATCGACCGCCGAGACGGCCGACCAGGGGTGGGATCTGTGGCCCGCTGCGCCAAGGCTGACGGCGCGACTCGTCGTTCTCGTCGACCGGCGCGCCGTCAGTGCGGCCGAGACGCTACTCCAGATGATCCGTGACAATCATCTGGGTACATTCATTGGCGAGACCAGTGCTGCAACCAACGGTAACGTGAACACGTTTTCGGTCCCCGGTGGATTCCTCATTCGCTTCACGGGGCTGCGGGTCTCGGCACCCGACGGCTCGACGGTACAGGGCCATGGGATCGCCCCCGATCAAGTGGTACAGCCCACGATTGCAGGCATTCGAGCCGGTCGGGACGAGGTTCTGAAGGCTGGAATCGCAGCGGCGCAGCGGATCGTCGCCCCCTGACTGTTGCGCAACTTACATTCGCGATGCCGATCCCTCGATTGGCTGGAGAGCGATCCACGACGCTACCATAACAGTTGGGAAGGTTCGACTATTTTGCTGCTTGCGGCCTGGCTGTTCCGGCCCGGTTGTAGAAGATTCGGCCACCGTGACCGACGCCATCTCCCGGATCATCGAGCGCCATGGCCCCGAGGCTGTGTGTGCCGCGCTCGCCCCGCTGCTCACTGCCGAGCGGATCGCGCGGATCGACGAGGTGATCGCCGCCCGGCTCGGCTCGGTGGTGCCGGTGGTCGAGGATACGTACGATCCGCGCAACGCGGCGGCGACGATCCGCACGACCGAGGCGATAGGTCTCGGCGAGCTGCACGTGATCGAGCTCGAAGACCGGTTCTCGGCGTCGGGCGGGGTGACGCGCGGGGCCCACAAGTGGATCGAGCTGCATCGCTGGAAGTCGGCCGAGGCGGCGATCGGCGGGCTGCGCAGCCGCGGCTTCCGGGTGTACGCGACCTTGCCCGGGGCGCCGCACACCATCGATGATGTCGACGTCACGACGCCGATCGCGGTGGCGTTCGGCAACGAGCACGACGGGCTGACCCGGTCGGCGATCGACGCGTGCGATGGCGCACTCGGCGTGCCGATGTACGGGTTCACCGAGAGCTTCAATCTGAGCGTCACGGTGGCGCTCGCGATGACACGGATCGCGGCGCGCCGGCGGGCGGCGATCGGCACGACCGGGGATCTCGAGGAGGTCCGGCGGCGCGAGCTGCGGGCGCGGTGGTTCGCGCTCAAGATCCGCGGCGCGCTCGGCATCCTGCAGCGCGCGCTCGGCGACGCGGCGGGCTAGGCCGGCGCCGCGGCGGTGTGTCGCGGGGGACACGCGCAAATGTGGCATCGCGGACGCGATCGAGGGACAATCGATGCCTGGTTCCCGTCACAGGCGGTATTGCCTTTGCAGATGCATCCACCATCATGGGCTCGACGATGAGGACGACGACACGCGCTGGCACGGAGGGGTCGGGCCGGCGTTCGGCTCGCGCGGGCTCGCTGGGGCCGGTCGCCCGGCGATCGCGCGGGCCCTGGCTCGGCATCCTCAAATGGCTGATCGGGCTCGCCGTGTTCGGCGTGCTGGCGGCCGGCGCGGCGGTGGTGTTCGTGTTCTGGCTGTACGGCCGCGAGCTGCCGGATGGCAGCAAGCTCAGCGACTATCGGCCCAAGCAGCTGGTCGAGATCACCGACTCCGGCGGCCGCCGGATCGGCGAATTGTTCGACGAGCGGCGCACCGTCGTGGCGTTCGACAAGGTGCCGCCGATCGTCGGCGATGCGTTCGTCGCCGCCGAGGACAACCGGTTCTGGAACCACGCCGGCATCGACTACGTCGGCATGCTGCGCGCGTTCGTTGCCAACCTGCGCCCCGGTCACTCCCTGCAGGGCGCCTCGACGATCACCCAGCAGGTGGTCAAGGGGCTGTTGCTGACTCCCGCGCGCACGTTCCGCCGCAAGATCCAGGAGATCATCCTGGCGCGCCGGATCGAGCAATCGCTGACCAAGCAGGAGATCCTGGGGCTGTACATGAACGTGATCAACTTCGGCGCCGGGCGCTACGGCGTGGAAGAAGCGGCGCGCTACTACTTCGGCAAGCACGTCGGCCAGCTCAACGTCGGCGAGGCCGCGATGCTCGCCGGCATCCCGCAGTCGCCGGAGAACATCTCGCCGCGCAAGCCCCGGAACGCCAAGCGCGCCAAGGATCGCCAGACCTACGTGCTGAACCAGCTGCTGGCGATGCAGAAGATCTCGGCGGCGGAGGCCCAGAAGTGGATCGACGCGCCGATCCAGATCGTGCCGTTCACCGACGAGGCCGGCGCGGCGCCCGAGTGGGTCTCGCTCGCCGAACGCGAGCTGCTGAAGCAGCATGGCGGCGACCGCGCACAGCTGTTCGACACGGGCGGGACGATCCGCACCACGCTGGATTCGTCGCTGCAGGCCGTCGCGCAGAAGGCGCTGCAGACCGGGCTGCGCGCGATCGACAAGCGCCACGGCATCGGCCGGGCGATCCGCTCGGTCAAGTCCGAGAAGCTCGAGGCCGAGCTCGGCAAGTTCGGCCGGCGCCTGCCCAAGGGCGGCCCGCAGGCCAAGGAGGCCTACGACGCGATCGTCACCGAGGTGTTCGACGACGACAAGGAGCTCGCGGTCGATCTCGGCGACTGGAAGGCCGGCGTCTTGCTCGGCGGCGAGTCCGACGCGCGGTGGAACCCGCCCGATGGCGACGGCAAGGTCAAGAAGCCGAGCGAGCGGTTCAAGCCCGGCGATGTCGTGTCGGTGATGCTGCCGGCGTCAGAAGCAGTCGCCAGGCCGAACGACGACGACGACGACGAGCCCAAGGCCAAGCCGAAGAAGGCGATCGCGCTCAAGCACGCCAAGCGCCGGGTCGTGCTGGCGCCAGGTCCCGAGGGCGCCGTGGTGATCATCGACGTGAAGACCCGCAAGGTCCGCGCGCTGGTCGGCGGCTTCGCCTCGAAGGTCGGCGGGTTCAACCGCGCGACGATGGCGCACCGCCAGCCCGGCAGCTCGTTCAAGCCGGTCGTGTACTCGGCGGCGATCGACAGCGGCAAGTACACCCCGGCGACGGTCGTCAACGACGTCCAGGAGACGTACGCCAACATCCCGGGCTGGAAGCCCAAGAACTTCGAGACCGGCAAGAACGAGGGGCCGGTCCGGCTGCGCTACGCGCTGTCGAAGTCGATCAACTCGGTCTCGCTGCAGCTGGTCGAGAACGTCAAGCCCCAGACCGTGGTCGCGCTCGCCAAGCGGATGGGCATCGCCAGTAACCTCAACCCCGACATGTCGATCGCGCTCGGCTCGAACGAGGTGACGCCGCTCGAGAACACCAACGCCGCGGCGACGCTCGCCGCCGGGGGCATCGCCGCCGAGCCGCAGTTCATCGAGTCGATCGACGGCAAGGTCGTGGCGCCGCCGCCCGGCGAGCAGGTGCTGCGGCCCGAGGTCGCCTACGTGGTGATCGACATGATGCGCTCGGTGGTCAACGAGGGCACGGCGACGGCGGCCAAGGTGCTGAACATTCCGATCGCCGGCAAGACCGGCACGTCGAACGACGCCAAGGACACCTGGTTCATCGGCCTCACCCCCGACTACGCGATCGGCGTCTGGATCGGGTACGACGATCCCAGGCCGATGGGCAAGGAGACCGGCGGCTCCAATGCGGTGCCGGTCTACGTCGATATCATGAAGCAGATGAACCAGCCGGCGAAGTCGTTCGCGCGGCCGCCGCACGTGGTCGAGGCGACGATCGACCGGGCGACCGGGCTGCTCGCGCCCGATGGCGCCCCCAAGGCGTCGACCTTGACCGAGGTGTTCCTCGAGGGCTCGCAGCCGACCGAGGTCGCGCCGATGCCCGACGACGTCACCGCCGATACCAAGACCAAATCCGAGTACGAGGACTGACGCCGCGTGACGTCCGGGCGGGCGGCGCTCGTGGTCGTGGGGTGCGCGGTGGCGGGCTGGACGCGCCCGGGCCACGCCGACGACGGCTACCTCGCGGAGCTGGCCAGCGCGGTCCGCCGCGAGCTCGAGGCCGCCGCGGCGAGCCACGGGGCGAAGCTTCGGCCGCCGCTGCCGGTCGCGCCGCGCTGGCAGGCGCAGAAGCTCGGCTCGCTCGATCTGGGCGCCCCGCTCGTCGCGGTCGTGGCCGCGGATCTCGACGGCGACGGCAGGGCCGAGGTCTACCTGGTGACGTCGCGCGAGGTGATCGCGGTGGCGACCTCGGGCCGCGCGGTCAAGGAGCTCGGCCGCGTGGCGTTCGCCGGCGATCCGGCGGTGCCGGCGTCGCGCGACGTGGTGGGCACCGCGGTCGTCGAGGGCGGCGTGGTGATCGCCGCGACCTCGGCGTGGGCCAAGGATCTGCGCGTCGAGTGGCGCGCCGGCGCGCTGACCGGCCGGCCCGGCGCCGCGGGGTTCCGGGTGTGCGGCGATCGCATGCAGCTCGCGCCCGGCCGCAACCACTTTCGCGAGGGCAGCGCGGCGCTGTTCGGGGCGCGCTGCCGCGACGATCTGGTCGATCCCGCGGGCTACCCGCTCCACCTCCGCGGCGAGCTGTCGGCGACCGGCAGCCTCGACGTCGCGGTCGCCCGGTGCGCGGTCGACGGCACCGCCTGCCGCCCGGCCGCGGCGTACGCGCTCAAGGACGTCGGCTGGGCGTTCGAGATCGCCGACGTCGACCGCGACGGCACGCCCGATCTCGTGGTGTCGAGCGCGAGCCCGCCGGGCGACGCCGATGCCGTGCGCGTGATCTCGCTCGCGACCTTGCCCGACGCGCTGGCCAGCGGCGGCCGCAAGGAGAAGGGCACGAGCGCGGCGGGCCGGCCGATGTTCAAGAAGCCGTTCAACGGCGGGGTGGCCGGCCTCGTGGTGGCTGATGGGGACGGTGATGGCGCGGCCGAGGTGATCTGCGTGGTCCGGCTCGCCGGGGCGACGCGGGTCGATCTGTGGAGGCTCGATTGACCACCCCGGATCGACGCACGACATCGTCGACGTCGACGTCGCCCTTGACCCGAGGCGTTGAGGTTGACGGCGACGTAGACGTCGACTCGATCGTTGACCTTGCACGTCGACCCGCGTCGCTTGGGTGCGCGTTCCCGCGGGTCAAGGTCGACGTCAACGACGGGGTCAACGTCTACGTCGCGGTCGACGTCAATGCGGATCGTCGACGTCGCCGTCTCGGTCGGGCTGGCTGGGTTCTGCAGAGCCTGCGTGTGGTCGCGTGTGTTGCGTCGGTCGCACACGCCGAGACCCGGCCCGGATACGGCGGTAGCGTCGAAGCCTCGCTGCTCGGCGCGCCGGTCACGCTCGATCCGGTCGCGGCGCAGAGCCACGCCGAGATCACCGTGGTCGGCCTGGTGTTCGACACGCTGTACGCGATCGACCCGACCGGCGCCGCACAGCCCCACCTCGCGCTCGGCGCGCCCGAACTCGACGCGTCGCGGACCACGGCGCACGTCGCGCTCCGCCGCGGCGTGGTGTTCCACGATGCCACGGTGATGACGGCGGCCGACGTCGCCGCCTCGCTCGAGCGCGCGCGGATCGCGGCCGGCTGGGTGCTCGCGCCGGTGGCATCGGTCCGGGCCAGCAGCAATGGCGATGGCGTCGACTTCGTGCTGCGCACCCCGAGCGCGGACCTGGCCACGCTGCTCGCGCTGCCGCAGACCGCGATCACCCGGCGCGGCCAGCCGCCGGTCGGCGCCCGGGCGATCGGCTCGGGGCCGTTTGCCGTCGACAGCTTCGATCGCGCCGGCAAGAAGCTGGTGCTGCGGGCGTTCGACGATCACTTCGCCGGCCGGGCGTATCTCGATCAGCTCGTGCTCGACTGGTTCGATGCGCCCGACGCCGAGGCGCGGCGGTTCGAGACCGGCGCGGCGCAGCTGTCGGCGCGCGGCGCGGCGGCGTTCGCGGGGGCCACGCCGAGGTATCCGGCGGCCCAGGTCGAGAGCCCCGCGGCGGTGCTGGTGTTCGTCGGGTTCGGCAAGCAGCACGCGCAGGTCACCGGCGACCGCGGGTTTCGCAGCGCGCTCGATCTCGCGCTCGATCGCGACGCGCTGGCGACGATCACCAGCGGCGAGCGCACCCAGCCGACCCGGCTGCCGCTGCCGACCGCGGCCGGGGCACCGGCGCTCGACGCGGCCGGGCGCGCCGGCGACCCGGCGTCGGCGCAGGCCCAGCTCGCCGAGGCGCGCCGGCGGATCCCGGCGCTCGCCGCCGGCAACCGCGGCCTCAGCCTGACGATCGTCGTCGACCAGACCCGCGCCGACGACCGCGAGATCGCGCTGCGAGTGTCGCGCGGCCTCGACAAGCTCGGCATCGGCTTCCTGATCGAAGCGGTCGCGCCGGACCAGCTGCGCGACCGCGTGGCGCGCGGCGCGTGCGACCTGTGGATCGGCCAGCTCGCCGCGCCGATCAGCGTCGCGGCGGCGTGGTGGGGCGCGGCGTTCGCGGCCGGCGGCGACGGCTGGGCCCAGGCCCGGCTCGCGGTCGGCGCGCTCGACCCCGGCGACGCCGCGCGCCAGTTCGCGCAGCGGCTGCCGATCGTGCCGCTGATGTTCCGGTCGCTGCTGGTGTGGTACCGTACCGAGGTCCGGGGCCTGGGGTTCGACGCCAGCGGGCGCCCCGGCCTGGCCGATCTCTACTGGGTCCGCACCAGGCCGGCCAGGCCCCGGCCGGGCAAGGCTTCGCCGTGAAGCTGCGCGGCCGGTTCACGCTGGCGCTGGCGCTCGCGGCGCTGGTCCCGATCGCGGTCGCCGCGGTGGTGACCCGCCAGGTGATCGCGACGACCTACCGCGCCGACTACCAGGTTCGCCGGCGCAGCGCCGAGGCCGCCGTGCAAGGCGAGGTCGATCGGCTGCGCAGCGAGGTCACCAAGGTCGAGGACAGCCTGGCGAGCCCCCAGCACTACCTCGTCGGCGGCCTGCTGCTGAACCTCGCCAAGACCTCGGGCCGGCTCGACTACCAGAGCGAGCAGCAGCTCAAGGAGCAGGGCGGCTCGGTCATGCTCGGGCTCTCGCTCGACGTGCTCGCGATCGCCGATCGCGGCGATCGGATCGTCTGCGCGCCGCACGCGCCCGGCATGAACGGCGAGTCGAACCACCCCGAGATCCGCGAGCGCGCGGCGCGCAGCGGCGGCCACGCCTACTTCGTCCGCGAGCAGATCACCCGGCAGCGCGGCGCCGAGACCATCGCCGAGACCGTGCTGGTCGCCGAGGCCAGCCGGATCGTTCAGGACGGTGGGTACGCGGTCGCGATCGCCGCCGGCCGCCGCGTCCGCGACGACCTGCTGTTCGGCGTGCGCGGCGATCGGCTGGCCGACGCGCGGATCGTCGGGGCGGCCGGCGACGTCCTGGTCGCGCCGGCCACCAGGGACTTTGCCCAGGTCTCGCCCGACGAGCCGATCCGGGTCCCGCTGCTCGGCCCCGATGGCCAGGCCGTCGCGACGATCGAGGTCGCGGTGTCCGACGGTAACCTCGCCGGGCTGGTGTGGCGGCTGACGCTGGCCTCGGCGGGGCTCGCGGTCGTCGCGCTGATCGGCGTGGTGCTGATCGGCCTGGTCGTCGCGCGCCGCACCGCCCGCGATCTCGACCAGCTGGTCGCCGGCTCGCTCGCCGCCGCGCGCGGCGATCTCGATCACCGCGTCGCCGTGCGCTCGCACGACGAGGTCGGCGCCGTGGCCGACGCGTTCAACTTCATGATGGCGGACCTCCGCACCTCCAAGGACCGCCTGGTGATCGCCGAGCGGATCGCCGCCTGGCAGGAGATCGCGCGCCGGCTCGCGCACGAGATCAAGAATCCCCTGACGCCGATCCAGATGGCGATGGACACGCTGCGCAAATCCTGGAAGAAGCAACACCCGTCGTTCGGTGAGATCCTCGAAGAGTCGACGACCACGGTGATGGAGGAGGCCGATCGGCTCAAGCACATCGTCTCCGAGTTCTCGGCATTCGCCCGGATGCCCAAGCCCGAGTTTGCCCGGCTCGACTTGAACGAGCTGGTGCGCTCGGCGCTGGCGCTGTACCTGGGCGCGACGCCGCTCGAGATCAAGCTCGAGCCGCTCCCCGAGATCGACGCCGACAAGCACCAGCTGAACCAGGTCGTGCTGAACCTCGTGGAGAACGCGCGTGACGCGATCGGTCATCGCAGCGATGGTCGGATCACCGTGTCGACCCGGCGCGGCGAGGCGGGGGATCGCGCCGTGCTGGTCGTCGAGGACAACGGGCCGGGGGTCCCGGGCGACCTCAAAGACAAGGTATTCGCTCCGTATTTCACGACCAAGCACGGCAAAGGCGGCACCGGCCTCGGCCTGGCGATCGTCCACAGGATTGTCTCGGATCACGGCGGCCGCATCGCGGTCGCCGAGGCCCCGGGCGGAGGCGCACGCTTCGCGATCGAACTCCCGCTGCGCAATGGAACAGCGCTCCTGACATCGCGGATCTAGGTTATTGTCGAAACACTGGAGGGCGCATGCGTCGGCTCGAAAAAACCATTCGCGAGATCGGATGGACGCACGCAGTACCGAGGCTCGATGTCAGCGACCGCGTCGCGCGCGCGTTCGACGAGATGAGCCGCGAGGCACACGACTGTGTCCTGGTGATGCGCGACGGTGCGCTCGCCGGGATCTTCACCAGCCGTGACTTCTTGAACCGGATCGCCGCGGTCCGCGCCGACCCGGTGACCGTCCGGCTGGGCGACGTGATGACCCGGGACCCGCGGACCCTGCGGCCGCGCGACCCGGTCGCGTTCGCGATCAACTGGATGGCCGTCGAGGGATTCCGCAACGTGCCGATCGTCGACGACGCCGGTCAGCTGCGCGGCGTGCTCACGGTGTGGGACGTGATGCGCACCCTCGAGTCGATCTTCGACGATCTCGACGCGACGCCGCGGCTGACCGCGGCGAGCGACGACACCTCGTCGGCGATCTCGATGGTCGATCTGGGAGGCGGCTCGTGAACGGCGGCATGCAGGCGCTGGCGACCGCGCGGGTCGGCGACCTGTCGCCCCGGCCGCCCGCGCGGGTCGACGTCGGCGACGCGATGTGGAAGGTCGTCGCCGAGATGCGCGCCAAGGGCCGCGGCGCGGTGCTGGTCGAGGAGGCCGGCGCGCTGGTCGGGATCTTCACCGAGCGCGATCTGCTGAACCGGGTCGACCACGCCGACGCGCTGTGGTCGCACCTGGTCGTCGGCGACGTGATGACGCCGCATCCGATGGTGACCCGGCCCGACGATTCGCTCGGCGAGGCGCTGCGCCGGCTGACCGTCGGCCACCGCCGACACCTGCCGATCGTCGACGAGCGCGGCCATGTGCTCGGCGTGCTGTCGATCCGCGACATCCTCAGCTTCATCGCCCAGCGGTTCCCGGAAGAGCTGATGAACCTGCCGCCGCACCCCGACCACGAGTCGTGATCGATCCGGCGCGCCCGGCGATGGCTGCAATGGCTTTCCGCGCGCAGACGTTGTAGCTATGAGCTTGCCCGTCAAGGGCGACGAGGATCTCATGGCGAAGCACGCACCGATCGAAGGTTGTCTCACCGCGCTGATCACTCCTTTCCGCGACGGCAAGGTCGACTTCGACGGGCTCGCGAAACTGGTCGACTGGCAGATCGAGCAGGGCGTCGATGGCATCGTCGCCGTCGGCACCACGGGAGAGTCGGCCACGCTCGACGTCGACGAGCACGTCGCGGTGATCGCCGCGACCGTCAAGGCCGCGCGCGGCCGGGTCCCGGTGGTCGCCGGCGCCGGCGGCAACGCCACCAGCGAGGCGCTCGAGCTCACGCACGCCGCCGAGGCCGCCGGCGCGAACGCCCTGCTCCACGTCACGCCGTACTACAACCGGCCCAACCAGGAGGGCCTGTTCCGCCACTTCGAGGCGGTCGCCCGGTCGACCCGGCTGCCGATCATCCTCTACAACGTGCCGAGCCGCACCGCATGCGACCTGCTCACCGAGACGGTCGTCCGCCTGGCGGAGATCGACAACATCATCGGCATCAAGGATGCGACGGGCAACCTGGTGCGCGGCAGCGAGCTCATCGCCAAGGTCGGCGACCGCCTCACGGTGCTCTCGGGCGACGACGGCACGAGCTTTCCGCTCTACGCGCTCGGCGCGCGCGGCGTGATCTCGGTCGTCTCCAACGTCTCGCCGTTCGCGATGAGCGACATGTGGGACGCGGTCAAGGCCGGCGACTGGGCGCGCGCCAAGCGCCGCCACTACGAGCTGCGCGTCCTGATGCAGATGCTGTTCGCCGAGCCGAGCCCGGCGCCGACCAAGGCCGCGCTCGCGATCCTGGGCCGCTGCAGCCCCGACGTGCGCTTGCCGATCGTCGCCGCGACCCCGGCGCTGGCCGAGCAGCTGCGCGTCGAGCTGAAGACCCTGGGCATGCTGTGATCCCCCGGATCTGCGTGCTCGGCCCGTCGGGCCGCATGGGCCACGCCTTGCTCGAGGCCGCGGCCGGCCGCGACGACCTCCGCGTCACCTCGGCCGTCCATCGGCTCGATGCTCAGGGCCTGGGCGCGCCGGTCGCCGGCGGCGTCCTCGCCACGGCGGACGTCGACGCCGGCCTCGACGCCTGCGACGTCTACATCGACTTCACCTCGCCGGCCGCCACCCGCGCGGTCGCCGCGGCCGCCGCTCGCCACCGGCGCGCCGCGGTCATCGGCACCACGGGCCTCGGGCCGGCCGACGAAGCCCTGCTCGACCAGCTCGCGCAGGTCGCGCCGATCGTCGTCGCTGCGAACTTCTCGCTCGGCGTCAACCTCCTCCTCGGCTTGGTCCAGCAGGCGGCCCGCGCGCTCGGCCCGACCTGGGACGCCGAGGTCGTCGAGGCCCATCACCGCGCCAAGCGCGACGCTCCCTCGGGCACGGCCCTCCTGATCGCCAGGGCGATCGCCGCGGGCCACGGCGTCGACTACGACGCGGTCAAGCGCCACACCCGCGACGGCGACGTCGGGCCCCGGCCGCGCGGCGAGATCGGCGTGTCGTCGATCCGCGGCGGCGACGTCATCGGCGAGCACACCGCGTACTTCTTCGGCGCCGCCGAGCGCATCGAGATCAGCCACCGCGCGACCTCGCGCGCGATCTTCGCCACCGGCGCCCTGCGGGCCGCCGTCTGGGCCGTCGGGCAGCCGCCAGGTCGGTACGACATGCTCGATGTCCTGGGCCTCCAGTGATGCTAGGGTCCCCCGGGCGATGACCGCGACCGAACGCATCACGATGGTCGTCCTCAACGAGGACGGATCGCGCGACAAGTTCACGCTCTCTTCGTGGGTCGGCATCCCACGCAAGCACGAGCTCATGTGGATCGGCGACGACCCCTACATGATCATCGAGGTCGAGTACGCGGTCTCGGAGGGCTTCTTCGGTGCGCGCAGCATCGACGCCGCGGGCGTCTACGTCCGCCGGCTCACCAAGGATGAACAAGACGCCGTCGCCCGCCGTCTGGCCAACCCGGTCCGCGGCAAAGACGAGCAGCCGTTCCGGCCCTGACCCGCACCCGCGTGGCCAGTGAGCCGAGGGAGGCCAGCGCAGCGCGAAACCACCCAGCGCGCGTGAGCCCGCGAATGCGGAGGCCCAACAGCCGGCGCGGCACCGTCTCGAGCGTGGTCGGCCGCGCGGAAGGTCGCCACCGGCCAGACCGCACCCTCCGGCAGCGCAGCATCGACCTCTCGTAACCAAGGATTGCCGCAGATAAAACGCGCCAGCGAGCGATGAAAGCGGCGTTTGCGGGCACCATGTCGTGTGCCCGAGCGCTGGTCCGTTTCGATCCGTCCTGCGAGCCCACGGCCCCACGCCCGTCGCGGCCGGTACCGCGCGGCGCCGGTCGTGCTCGCCGCGTGCCTCGCGCTCGCCGCGTGCCATGACGAGCACTGGCTGAGCTACCCGTGGGACGACCGCAAGGTCCTGTGCAGCCTGGCGTTCGATGACCTGTCGGCCAGCGCCGACTGGGACCTCATCGACGAGCAGCTCGACGTGGCGGCGCGCACCAACGCGGTCGCGCTGCTGCACGCACACGTACCGGGCGTGAGCGTCAGCATCGCCGCGATCGAGCGCATCCTCACCATGGCCGACCAGCGGCGCCTCGCTTTCCTCACGTACCGCGAGCTCGAAGCCGGTGCGCCACCGCAAGCCGGCATCGCGATCGCGCTCGACGACAACGCGATCGAGGCCTGGTTCGGCCTGCGCGACCAGCTCGCCGCCCACCGCGCCCACGTCACGTTCTTCATCGCCCGCTGGCACTCGCGCACCGACGACGAGCGCGCGATGGTCCGCACGCTGGCCGACGACGGCGACGACATCGAGCCCCACAGCGTCGAGCATCTCGACCCCGTCGCCTATGTCCGCGACCACGGCCTCGACGCTTACATGGCCGACGAGGTCGTCCCGTCGATCGATGCGCTCACCCAGGCCGGCTATGACGCCCCGACGATCTACGCCTTTCCGTTCGGGCACAGCACCGACGAGCTCAACGACGCCGTGCTCAAGGTCGCTCCGCGCGTCCGCGTCAGCCCGGGCTCGTGCCCCTACTGAGCGAACGTGCCCCGGGCCCGGGCGCGTGGCGAAACGCGGCGTGCGCTGCACTCCTCGCGAGTTTCAAAGATCGACCCGCCTGACGTATCCTGCGAGCCCCGATCTTCGTCTTGCCGGCATGACCAATCGATCCGCCGATGCGAACCCCACCGAGCTGTCCGCGGAGGTGGGGCAGACCTGGAGGCATTTTCTCCAGGTCTACGAGCCGCTCCGCCCGGTGCTCTATCGGTTCTGCCGCTACCTGACCCGGAGCCCGTGGGACGCCGAGGATCTCGTCCAGGACGTCCTCG
>Ga0302256_10000029_pt1 | contig 24689 bp, 21 predicted proteins | sample I_Fen_E3_4_FD_194571 | JGI IMG/M metagenome (GOLD analysis project Ga0302256, IMG submission 194571) | Peat permafrost microbial communities from Stordalen Mire near Abisko, Sweden - I_Fen_E3_4 | ecosystem: Environmental > Terrestrial > Soil > Wetlands > Permafrost | place: Sweden: Abisko...
CACGATCCCCGACGGCGAACGCAGTCTCCATGTCAGAGACACCCTTGCGCACCACCGCGACGGTGCGCTGCAGATTGTCCCAGACCGTCTCCGCATCCTTCGCTTTCTGCTCCGGGGTTCGCTCGACAGGCCCGGCCGCTGCCGCAACGCGTGGGCGGTAGCCGTCGAACGAACCCGACTTCCCCTTTTCGCGCTCACTCATGGCAATCGCCTCTCGGCATTATTGATCGGATCAACCATGTCCAAAACTCGGTTGCCCAGCTGCTCATTCATGACGCGCCGTTCCTCATGCTCTCGCTGCGGGGCCATTTAGAAGCTCCCGGCCACACTCACAAGACTCTGCGAACGGCCAACGAGGATAGTTGTTGGAGCCCACCATGTCTGGCACGGGTGCCTGGTCGCCGCGCCGGCTGACAAGGCTCGATCTTTCTCACGATGCAACGACCACAGACCGACGCCTGTCCCACCCGCTTGACCGAATCAACGATCAACTCGTGCCGCTGGGGCGGGGCTTTGCCAAGCACGAGGATCGCGCCGTTTGCGGACGCAGGCCTCGCGTGCACGAGCAAGAGGACAGCGATCGCTGCTACGAGGACGGAACTTCTGTCAGTCATATCTCACCAGCTCTTTTCGACCAGGACCGTCTTCGCAGCGTCTATCGTCACGACGATGGTCTCGTCGCGCCCCCCGGGTTCGTTGACCAGGCGAACGCGGTGCCTTCCGACAGGGAGGACAAGGTCCACGATCGGCGTCGTGCTCGAGCACCTTCCGTCGATCCAGACGTCGGCGTACGGGTCCGCATGAACCGTCAGCCGCCCGCGCGCTTGCGACTTGGTGGCGACCGGTTCCGGCGTCGTTGGAGTGACCGGTTCTGGCTTCGTTGGCATAGGAACGCTCGTGCATCGTCGGGCGATCTTCGGGCACGAGAGCAAGTGCCCGATGAATAACCTTCGTGACCGCCGGTGGAACGAGGTCCGCAGGCGGACACGCCGGCGGCTCGGTGCGCTGCTTGTGGTAGATGACCACGTCACTGTCGGGAATGCCCCAGGGCAGCGTGCCGGTGAGCATGAAGTAGAGAATCTGCGCAAGGCTGAACACGTCGGCAGTGGCTGTCGCACCAGCCGCATTGGCCATCTGCTCCGGAGCGCAAAACGTCGCCGTGCCCATCATCATTCCGGAAGCGGTCGCATCGCCCAGGCTGTTGATGACCTTGGCGATCCCGAAATCCAGGATCTTGATGCGCTCCTTGAGATGCCCCCCGGCGGGATTCTCGATCATCACGTTGTCGGGCTTCAGATCACGATGGATCACACCGCGGTCGTGTGCGTACTGGAGCGCAGCACACATCTGAAAAATGAAGTAAGCAGCCTTCCGGAGGGGCAGCCGGCCGTCGTGGTCGGTGAGGTACCGAGCGAGCGTTGTTCCGTCGACGAATTCGAATCTCAGGAACAATTGTCCGTCTTCTAGAACACCAATTCCATGGAGCTTGACGATGTTGTCGTGGTTGTTGAGCAGCGACAGGGCCTCCGCCTCGGTCTTGTACCGGCTGAGGGCCATCGGGGAACGCGCGATCTCCGCGTGCACCAGCTTCACCACACACTTGATGTGAGCGAGCACCTCATTTTCGGCGAGATACGCCGACCCCATACCGCCTCTCCCCAAAAGCACCCGTAAAATGAAGTACGCATCGACCCGTCGACCGAGGTTCGGATCGACCGGGACGACGTAAGGGAACGGGAACGGGAATTCGTCGTTTGCCATCGAATGCCACACGACCCACGAGCACCGAGCCTTCCTGCCCGCTGACGGCTCTACTTTCAGGGAAACCGCGGCCCCGCTGCAAGCGCCTCCGTCCGAATCCAAGGTATTTCGAGAACGCGACCGACGTTTGCCTCCCCTTGCGCCGAGCGCGGCGCCGTGGTTTTTAGAGGCTGCCCCCGACGCGGACCTGGCGCAGACCCCGAAGCTCAGCCACCGCGCGACGATCCTGAAGCTCGAATCCCATCCGAACAGTAGGGCTCGCTGTACTGGATCGAGAGCCGGAGCGAGACGCAGGAGTAGTCGATGGGCGACCTCGATCGCGATGGCGAAGCCCAGGGAACGATCTGCATCGTGCCGAGGGCGGCAAGCGCAGTGCCATTCTGCTACGCACCGCTCACACTCGGATCGTGGGCATATGCGTTCACGATCGCAAAGGCCGACACACCGGACGCTTGCTCGATACGGAGAGTCACGACGTATGCAGCGACGCTCGATGCCACATCGGCGACGCTGGCGCCGCAGGACGCTACCGACTCTGACTTCTTGATGGCGACGAGCTCGGCCTGGCCGTCGTCGATCCGGACAACGCGCGGTTGCGCCTGCTGGCGACCCCGGCCGACGGCTTCCCCAGGATCGACGGTGCGCTGCTCGCCTGGCGGGTCGAGCGCGCGCTGCGCTGGCGCAAGGCGCTGGGCCTGCCGGGCCCCGACCACGCCTACCGGCTGATCCACGGCGCCGGCGATGGCCTGCCCGGGGACGGCCTGCTCTGGCTGGCTGCCAATACCCACGAGCTGGGCTCGCTCGCCAAGCTCGCCCAGAAGGGCCTGCGCCTGGCCAACCGCAGCGCCGCGATCGTCGAGCAAGGCGGGCTTCCGCCGGAGTACCCGACCCTCGCGGCCCAGCCCCACGACCGCTACCTGCAGGTCTGCTTGCTGCGGCTCGCGTAGCGCCTACCCTTGTCCGCATGTGCGGCCGATACACGCTGACCCGCAACGACCACATCGCCGAAGCGTTCGAGGCCATGCCCCAGGCTGCCGCCGCGGCCGATCCGTGGTGGAAGCCGCGGTTCAACGTGGCGCCGACCCAGCCCGCCCCGGTGATCACCCGCCGCGGCGGCGCGCGCGAGGTCGAGCTGATGCGCTGGGGCCTGGTCCCGCACTGGGCCAGCCTCGATGGCAAGCCGCCGCCGCTGATGATCAACACGCGGCTCGAGTCGCTGCACGCCAAGCAGTGGTTTCGCGACGCGCTCGCCCACAAGCGCTGCCTGGTCCCGATGGACGGCTACTTCGAGTGGGTCAAGCCGCCCGCCGCGAGCAAGAAGCTGCCTCCCCAGCCGTTCTACTTCCATCCCCGCGCCCCGGGCCTGTGCGCGTTCGCCGGCCTGTGGGCGCGGTCGCGCAACGACGCAGGCGACGAGCTCCACAGCTTCACGATCATCACCGCCAAGGCCAACGACCTGGTGCGGCCGATCCACGACCGCATGCCGGTCGTGCTCGCGCCCGCCGACTACGCGGCCTGGCTCGACCCCAGCGTCGACGGCGAAGCCGCCCGGGCGCTGCTCGGCCACCCGGCCGGCGCCGACTGGCTGCGCGACCCGGTCTCGACCTGGGTCAACAAGGTTGTTCACGACGATGCAGCGTGCATCGCACCCGCGGCGACCGACCCGCCGCCGGGCCAGGGCCGGCTGTTCGAGTAGCCGGCCGCGATCGGACGCGCGCGCGACCAGCCTCGCGCGCTTGCCCGGCACAGCCCGCCGCGCCCGGATGCGTCCGATCAGCGAGCGTGATCACGGACGGGCTCCATCACCTGCGGCGCGCCGGCCGTCCGCCGCAGCCGCAGAGACCGCCGTCACGGCGTCGTCACATTGCAACGCGCCGGGCTGCGGCATCGCCGGCCCTGCAAAGCCGATCGGCGCCGCGGCGCGCGCCCGGTTCGCCTATGTTATCGTCGTCGCGATGTACCGGTTGTTTCGGCGAGCTGCTGCATGCTCCGTCGTGATCGTGGCGATCGGATCGGGCTGCGGTCGCGTCGAACACTCGGAGGCAGACGCAGGCCAGCCCGGGCCGAGCGATGCCACGCTCGACGCCGCCGAGGTGGACGCGATGCCCGGGCCGGCGGCCGTGACGCTCACGGCGGCCGCGGACACCAAGAAGCTTGGCGCGGGCAGCGATCCGGAGGTCGATGCGTGCCCCGCGGGACAGGCGCTGAAGGGCATCACCGGCGCGACCGCGGCGTACAGCCCCAACCCGGTGGTCGGTGTGATCCGCGGCACCTGCGGCGCGCTCACCGTGGATGTCACGGCGGCGCCGCAATATTCGGTGGCCACCCAGCCCGGCGCCCTGCTGACATCGCGCGGAACTGGCAACGACACGCCGTGGGAGCTGCCGTGTCCATCGGCGAACCAGCTCGTGGTCGGCGTCGAGGTCCACGTCGGTGGCTCGCTCGATCAGATCGCGCTGCGGTGCGCGCCGATCACGCTGGTGCGCTCCGACGTCGGCTGGTCGGGTGAGCTCGGAGCCGTCGCCATCACGTCGCCCGAGGGCGGCCCGGGGGGCAGCCCCGATACCGCGCGGTGCGCCGCAGGACAGGTCGTGACCGGGTACCAGACCGAGATCAGCGGCAACACCATCGCAGCCATCGAGCTCAAGTGCAGCACGGTGTCGGCGCAGTGATGCGTGGGCAGCGCGTGACCATCGATAGGGTCAGCGGCCGGCGCGCGATCACGGCAGCTTGACGCCCTGGTTCGCGCAGTAGCTGCGCACTCCGTCGCGTGCGCGCGGCGCGGTGAGCCTGGCGAACGCGGTGCGCGCACGCGGCGGATCTTTGAGCTGGCACCAGCACAGGGCGAGCGCCAGCGGCGACGCGGTGCTCGCCCGATCGGGCCGGGTGGTCTGCAGGCAGCCCGGCCTGCCCTGGCGGTTGGTCTGCGCGATCGCGTCCGCCACCGTCACCGGCTTGGCGGGCGCCGGCGCCCCGGCGCGGCGGCCGCTGCCGGCGGAGGGCGGCGGTGGCGCGGGCGAGCGAGGCGCCGCGCCACGCGCACCGGCGTCGCTCGCGCCGGCGTCACGCGGCGGTAGCACGGCGCCAGCGTCGATCGCCGCCGCCGTGTCGACCCGGCCGGGCGGCGCGGCGGCATCGGCATCGGCATCGGGGGGCTCGCCGCGGACGAGCGCGATCGGATCGGACGCACCGCCGCGATGGCCCAGCAGCACCGGGGCGCCCACGACCGCGAGCAGCGGGACCACCAGCCACCACCGCCGCCGTCGCGGCGGCCCACCCGCGGCGAGCCCGGGCGGCGCGACCTCCCGGCTGCTCGCCGCCGTCGCCGCGGTCGCCGAGACGGCCGCCGGCAACGCCGCCGCGGCCGAGCGGCGCACGACCTGGCGCACCGACGCCGCGAGGCCCGGCGCGGCCGGCCCGCCGAACGGCACCAGATCGGCGGCCAGCGCGGCGACGTCGGGGTAGCGGTCGCCCGGGTCCTTGGCGAGGCAGCGCAGCACGGCCGCGCGCAGCGCCGGGTCGACGTCGATCGGGTCGGGCTCGTCGGTGGCGATCCGCACCGCCATCTCGGTGGCGTTCTCGCGATAGAACGGCAGGCGCGCGGTGATCAGCTGGTAGAGCGTCACGCCGAGCGCCCAGATATCGGTGCGCACGTCGACGTCGCGCGACGAGTGCAGCTGCTCGGGCGAGATGTAGCCCGGCGAGCCCAGCACGCTGTGCGAGTGGGTGAGCAGCACGCCGGTCTCGGTCAGCGCCTTGGCGATCCCGAAGTCGAGCACCTTGATCAGCGCGCTACCGTCGGGCCGGCGGGTGACGAACAGGTTGGCCGGCTTGAGATCGCGGTGGACGATGCCGGCGGCGTGCGCCTCGGCCAGCGCGACGGCCGCCTGCAGCACGTACTCGACCGCGGTCGCGGCCGGCAGCGGCTGCTTTCCGATGACGCGGCCGAGGTCCGAGCCGTCGAGCAGCTCCATCACGATGTAGGGCGCTCCGGTGTCGAGCCGGCCGACGTCCATCACGCGGCACACGTGCTCGGTGCGCAGCTGGACCACGGCGCGCGCCTCGCGCAGGAACCGCTCGACCGCCATCGGGCTCGCCGCGACCTCGTCCTGCAGCAGCTTGATCGCCACGCGGTGGCCGAGCTCGAGGTGGGTCGCCGCGACGACGATCCCCATGCCGCCTGCGCCGAGCAGGTGGTCGATCCGGAACCGCCCCCCGATCGTTGTTCCGGCGGGTACCACCCCCCCAGCATACGCCGGCCGAGCCGCGGATGGGATCACCGGGCCGGGCGTCGCAACCGACCGAAGAACTCGCGCGCGACCTGGGTCTGCGGGTGGTCGACCACCTGGGCCGGCGGGCCGTCCTCGGCGATCGTGCCACGGTCGATCACCCAGACCCGCGACGCGATGTCGTGCGCGAACTGCATCTCGTGGGTGACGACCAGCATGGTCATGCCGCCGCGCGCGAGCCCCCGGATCACGTCGATCACGTCGTCGCGCATCTCGGGATCGAGCGCGCTGGTCGGCTCGTCGAACAGCATCACGTCCGGATCCTGCGCCAGGGCGCGCGCGATCGCGATCCGCTGCTGCTGGCCGCCCGACAGCTCGTGAGGGTACGCAGCGGCGCGATCGGCGAGCCCGACCTGCGCCAGCAGCGCGTGGGCGCGCTCGCGCGCCGTCGCCGGGGAGGTCCGCTTCACGACCCGCGGCGCGAGCGTGATGTTGGCCTCGGCCGTCAGGTGCGGGAACAGATGAAACTGCTGAAACACCATGCCGACCCGCGTGCGCAGCGCGCGCAGCGCAGGGCCGGCGCCCGCCATGCCCGGCGACAGCGTCACGCCGGCGATCTCGACCTGACCCTGGTCGAAGTCCTCGAGGTAGTTGAGGCAGCGCAGCAGCGTCGACTTGCCGCCGCCCGACGGCCCGACGACCGCGATCGTCTCGCCGCGCGCGACCTCGGCGGTCACGCCGACCAGGACCTCCCGCGCGCCGTGGCGCTTACAGAGCGAGCGGACGCTGATCACGCGCCAGCCTCCTCTCGAGCCGGCGCGCCAGCTCCGACAGCGGGAAGCTCAGGGCGAGGTACATCGCCGCGCACAGCATGCCGGGGACGAGCCAGCCGCGCATGTCGACCGCGGCGATCGTCATCCGCTTGGTCAGCTCGATCACCGTGATCACGCTGACCAGCGACGAGTCCTTGAGCAGCGAGACGAAGTCGTTGGTCATCGGCGGCAGCGCCAGCCGCAGCGCCTGCGGCAACAGCACGTGGCGCAGCGTCTGCGCCGGCCCGAGCCCCAGCGCGCGCGCCGCCTCGCTCTGGCCGCGCGGGATCGCGAGCAGCGCGCCGCGATAGACCTCGGCCTCGTACGCCGCGTAGTTGAGCCCGAGCCCGAGGACCGCGGCCTGCATCGGGCCGAGGTTCACCAGGGACGCCAAGCCGTAGTAGAGGACGAACAGCTGGAGCAGCACGGGCGTGCCGCGAAACAGCTCGATGTAGAGCCGCGCGGCCTGGCGGACCGGCCCGGCGCCGTAGCTCCGCGCCACCGCCAGCGCCACCCCGATCGGCACCGCCAGCAGGAACGCCAGGCCCGAGAGCTCGAGCGTGACCCACGCCGCCTCGAGGAACTGCACGACCATCTCGCCGTCGAGCGTGCGGGTCTGGCCGGTGGCGTGGCCCTCGGCCGGGAGCGCCTCGGTCTGGCGCGCGTCCCAGAGCCTGGCGGCGCGCAGGATGCGCTCGAGCTCGCCGTCGGCGCGCATCGCGGCGAGCGCCGCGTCGATCGCCGCCTTGAGCTCTGGATCGGCCTTGCGGATGCCGATCACGTAGACGCCCCGCGCCGCGTCGTACGGCAGGCACTTGAGCGCTGGGTGCTGCGGCGTGCAGCCGTAGCGGTCGGCGATGATGTTGTCGAGCAGCACCGCGTCGCTGCGGCCGAGCTCGAGGTCCCGGTAGGGCTCCTCGTTGCCGTCGTAGACCTTGACCGCCTCGCCGTACAGCATGCGCAGGATGTCGTACGCGTAGGTCTGGTTCAGCGTGGCGACCCGCTGGCCGGCCAGATCGAACACCGAGCGCACGGTGCTGTCGGTCCGCACCGTGAGCGTCTCGGCGTAGACGAAGTAGGGCTCCGACAAAAGGATCCGCGCGCGGCGCTCGGTGGTCGCCTCGAGGCCGTTGGCGATCACGTCGAAGTCGCCGCGCTCGAGCGACGGGACCAGCGTGGGCCACGAGTACTGGACCATGCGCGACCGGACCCCGAGGCGGCGCGCCACGGCGGCCATGATGTCGACCTCGAAGCCGATGACGTGGCTCGGCTGGGCCGGGTCCTCGTAGACGTACGGCTCGCCGCCCTGGACATCGGCGCCCCAGGTGAGCTCGCCGCGGGCGCGGATCGCCGCGAGCGTGCCGCCGTGGTCGGGCCCGCGGTCGCGGCAGCTCGCGCCGCCAGCGGCGAGCCCGGCTGCCGCCAGCACCAGGCACCGCGCGCGCGGGCGCGCCACGGCCCCGCCGCGGACGCCCACTAGCGGATCGTCCCGGCGGGGGGAGGGAGCTCGGCGGCCGGCTTGGTCACGCCGTCGGCCGCGACCACCGGCAGGCCGCGGCGCTGCCATTCGTTGATGCCCTCGTCGAGCACCGCGGCGTGGGCGTAGCCGCGCTTGCGGAGCTCATCGACGACGATGCCGGACAGGTGGTGCGGACAGGCGCAGTAGGCGACGACCCAGGTGCCGTCCTTGGGCAACTCGGCGAGCCGCGTCATGTCGTGGTACGGGATCGAGACCGCGCCGGTGACATGCACGCGCATCCACTCCGATGGAGGACGCGCATCGATGATCACGATCCGCTGGTGCGCGGCCAGCGCGCGCGCGACCTGATCGACCGAGACGAACCGCGGGTCCTCCTTGCAGGGCGCGCCCCCGGCGCCGGGAGGACACGGATCGGCGCGCAGCTGGAAGCGCGGCGACGTGCCGGTGGGGTTCAGCACCAGCGGCTCGCGACCGGTGGGCGGCGGCAGCAGCGTCACCGCCGCCGCGGGGCTGGCCAGCGACCGCACGTAGCTCACCACGCCGTCGATCTCGGCGTCGCTGAGCGGGCCGGCGAACGCCTCCATCTTGGTGCCCGGCCGGCCGTTCGCGATCGCGTAGCGCACGAACGGATCGGTCGCCGCGGCGAGGAACTGGGGGTTGGCCAGCGAGACGCCCTCGCCGCGCACGGTGGCGTCGCCGTGGCAGGCAAAGCAGCGCTTGGCGTACACCGCGGCGCCCACCGCGGCGTCGCCCGGCGGGGCCTGGGGCAGCGCCCGCACCGGGGGCCGGCCCTCGCGCAGCCAGCCGACCAGGCTCGCGATCGCGGCGTCGTCGAGCGGCCCGCCGCGCTCCTTGCTGTACGCGGCCATCGACGTGCCGGGCCGGCCCCGCGCGATCGCGCGCCGCAGGAAGTCCTCGCTCGCGGTCTCGACGAACGTCGCGCTGACCAGCGATGGCGCGTGATCGGCCGCGTAGCCGCGCGCCTCGGCGCCGTGACACGGCGCGCACAGCGCGAGGTAGAGCGGCTTGCCGGACAGCCGGCTGACGTCGGCGCCTTGCGTCGCCGCGTCGCGCGCCACCACCGCGGCCGGCGCCGGCGGCGGCGGTGCCGGCGTCGCCGCGCCGGAGTTGCAGGCCGAGACCACGAGCGAGAGCACGGCGGCGGCGCGGATCACACCGCCACTATGCCATCGCTGCGCCCGCCGAGGCGGCCCGCCACCGGGCGACGACCAGATCCCAGGCGCCGGTCGGTCAGCGATGATCGCGAACGACCGGACCGCTCGCGCGCCACTCCCCTTCGATCCAGAAGTGGCGATTGCCCCGGCGCTCCCAGTGGCCGGGGAACCAGACGTAGCCGCGCCGCTCGAGCTCCCAGTGACCTTCGAACCACACCCAGCGTCCGCCCTCGCGGACCCAGTGGCCCTGCACGAACACGTAGCCCGGGCGGCGCTCGACGACCACCGCGCGCGGCGGCGGGGGCTCTTCCTCGACCTCGACCACCGCCACCGGCGCCGCCACGTGACCGCGAGCTTCGACCACACAGCCACCCACGGTGCCGAGCACCGTGGCCGTGACCAGCAGACTCCCAAGTGCATTTTTCATCGGCGATCCTCCAAAAGACGCATCAAGCAAATGCGAGACCAGGCGAATTTGGTAACCATTACGACGATATCTGTGAGTATCTGGCGAGCTTCACGCGGTGTGTTCACACCTCCTCGGGGCAGTGTGACCCATGACAACACGCTCCGCATGCGAGCTGCGTCACGCGAGGTGGAATCCTGCCTGGGGTAGTGTTCGTCGCCATGCGCCATCTCACAGCCTGTGGGCTGCTCGCCCTGCTATCGGCCTGTGAGGCGAGCATCGATGCCGGGCCCCCCGCCGCCGTCGGGATCGATGCCGCCCCGGTCCAGGTCCCCGACGATGCGACCATCGTTCCACCGGCGCCGGATGCGCCGGAGGCTCCGGACGCAGCGCCGTTCGGAGCGTGGTCGGCGCCGGTCGCGGTCGCCCCGGCCGCGACCAGCCTGTCCGAGGACGACGTGACGATGTCGCGGGACACGCTCGAGCTGATCTTCGCCGTCGATCCGGGCACCGGGACCGGCAAGGATCTGTACTCGGTGACCCGGGCCTCGACGAACGGGGACTTTAGCCCGACCCCGACCAAGCTGTCGTTCGACGGCGCCACGAGCGACGAGGCGCCGCGGCTGTCCGCCGATGGCCGGACGCTGTACTTCGCGTCCGGCCGCGACAGCGGCAATGGCACGCTCGACATCTTCGCGGTGGACCGCGTGCTGGTCGGCTCGACCATGACCTACGGCACGGCCCAGCAGCTCACCACCGGCGTGAACTCGGCGCTGACCGAGAAATGGTACATGACGTGCGGCACCGACCACTTCGTCGTGGTGCGGAACAACAAGAGCGGCGTCGGCGACCTGTTCGAGGGGACGGTCGGCAGCGAGCCGCTGCCGATCGACGCGCTCAACACGGCGCAGAACGAGACCGCGCCGTTCATCACCGATGACTGCCTGACGATCTACTTCGCGTCGGGGCGCGTGTCGCCGTCGAGGATCTTCACGGCGACGCGCACCTCGCTCGACGCGCCGTGGCAGAACGTGGCGCCGATGCTCGACTTCGACGCGCTCGGCGGCAACCAGGAGGATCCATGGCTGTCTCCCGACGGCCACACCTTCGCGTTCGCCAGCGACGCCGCCGGCAAGGGCAACAAGGACGTGTACCTCAGCACGCGCTGAGCGGCCATCGGACGTGGGGACGTCGGGCGTGCGGTGGCTCCTCGCCGGATCGGGCGACGCCCGACGACGCCGTCACGGCAGCGTGCCCGGGCGGACCAGCCGGCACGCGGCGTGACCCAGGATGACCGGGCCCGCGACCGTCCCGGTCGGCGTCGCGACCCAGCCGCGGGTCCACCGATCGTCGAGCAACTCGTCGGCGGTCGGGCGGTGGTCCCACACGGAGACCGCGTTGACGCCGCCCAGTCACGTCGTATCGAAGACCAGGAAGGCATCGGCGGATCCGCGCACGACCACGTCGTGGGTGAACTCGTCCTGCACGATCACGTCGAGCAGCTCCCACGGTGGGCGCTGCGCGAACCCGGCGCGGATCACGTCCTCGAGCGTATCGAGCCGCGTGGCGAGCGCGACACGCGCGACCGCGGCGGCCGAGACCGCACTCCCCACGATCCGAAGCTCGCGAACCATCACGGGAGGATAGCCGAGCCCGGGCGGCGGCGCACCCCGGACCGCGCGGCGCTGCGGGCTCAGTGACAGGGCAGCGGATCGCAGGCGCCCCACAGGCCTCGGCGCGCGGCCCGGGCCGCCGCCACCACGGCCATGAACTCGTCGGCGCGCGCGTCGCCGTCGGGCGGGATGTGCAAGACGCACGCGGCGCCGCGCTCGACCAGCAAGCGATTGACGTCGTGGCCGTCGGCGGTGACGTAGGCGAGCGTGCGGCCAAACCGGTCCTGACAGGCGACGTCGTAGGCGAGCTCGACGGTCTTGCCGAGGACCAGATCGGCGTTGACCTTGGCCGCGTTGCCGCCGTAGCACGCGGCGTGGCCCGGGGTGATCTCGGGCGCGTCGACCAGCAGATAGCGAACCGTGAGGCCTCCGGTCACAACGATCGTATCGCCGTCGATCACGCGTTCGACGTGGGCCTCGCGCGGGCCGCAGGTGGCGTCGCCCGTGCAGGCGGCGAGCGCCCAGGCAGCGAACCCCGCGGACATCCAAGCCGCTATCGACATGGCGCGTTGGCCGCTCCCGGCGTGCCGAGGTTGCTGCCGTCGCCGTACGCCGCGGTGGCCGCGCAGAACCCGGGGCCGTTGGCATCGCTCGGCGAGCCCGACGCCGGAACGAGCTGCGCCGGATCGCGCTGCCGCGCCACGCCCGCGCTCACCTGGGTCCAGCGAACCGCGTCGAGCACGCCTGCGTCCGTCGCGATCTGGACGTCGCCGTTGGTGTCGACCAGGCCCACGCGGAACGTCGCGTCGACCCGCGGCAGCATCGCGTTGCTCGCCGGATCGGCCGACCGCGCCAGCACGGCGAGCCCGCCCGGTCGCAGCGCGATGCACGCCGCCGACTGCAGCGCCGCGCCGGCGACGCCGATCCGGCCGACCGCGAGCCCGTTGAGATCGAACGCGGCCTCGCCCGCATTGGCGACCTCGAACCACTCGCGCTGGGCGTCGCTGCCGCCGGCCACGTTGGCTGGGTTGATCAAGAGCTCGCTTATCACCAGCTCGCCGGGCCGCGGCGACACGATCGCGCGGGCGGCGCCGCCTTCGTCGCACATGCCGGAGGCTGGCAACGCCGGGCACCGCGAGTTGGCGGCGCCCGGCGTCCCCAGATCGCCGGCCGCGTCGTGCACGGTCGCGTCGCAGAAGTTGCTCTCGCTGTCGTTGGCGGCCGCGTCGATCCGATCCGGAGCGAGCTGGAGCGCCGCGCCCGGCGTCGATCGGGTCCAGGTCACGGCGTCGACGACGGTCGTGCCAGCCCGGATCGCGACGTCCCCCGGGGCCGCCGCGCTGCCGGCCACCAGCGAGAACGTGAACGTCCCGGCGATCGCCGCGGCCGGCAGCCCGCCGTTGGCCGCCGGATCGGCCGACCGCGCGAACACGGCGTAGCTGCCGGCCGTGACCCGCACGCACGCGGTGCTCGTGATCTCATCGGGCCTGGCGGCATCGCCGGCGCGATCGAGCCCGACCCCGTTGAGATCGACGTCGGCCATCACCAGCGCCTCGAACCACTCGCCGGTCGCATCGCTGACCTTCGCCGGGCTCGGCATCAGCTCGGTGATCACGAGGTCGCCGGGCCCCGGCGCGATCGCGCTGCGCAGCGCGCCGCGCTCGCTGCACTGGCCCGACGCGATCGGCAGGCAATCGCTGGCGGCGCCCGGCGTGCCGAAGTTCCCGGTCTCGAACTCGGTGTCGTTGGCCTGGCACCACTGGGATGGATCGTCGTTGCGCGTGTAGTCCGGGGCCTGGGCCGCGGTGAGCTCGCGCGCGTGGCCCTGGACGACGTCGCCGTAGACCGCGCTGTCGATCTCGCGGTCGCCGCACGCCAGCGCGAGCTTGCCGCCCAGCGTGTTGTACAGCTCGCCGAGATCATCGCCGTAACCGTAGTCGACGTAGGCCGGCCGCTGCGCCGCGGCCGCGTCGCCGAGCGTGAAGTACTGGCCCGGCGCGATCCGGGCGACGCCGGTGATGATGTGCGTGTTGCGCTTGCTGCCGTCGGGCCGGCTGTGCGAGATCGCGAGCCCTGCGAGATCGATCGCCGCGCCGGTCGCGTTGTAGATCTCGAACCACTCCTTCCCGGTATCGATGCCGCCGCCGCCGTCGCTCGACGCCCGGTAATCAGCGAATACCTCGGTGATCACCAGGTCGCCGGGCACCAGCGCGACCTGGCAGCCGTTCGCGCCCGGCGGCGATGGCCCGCACGCGGCGCCCACGGTGGCGACGGTGACGCCGATCGCCCCGGTAAGCTTCCAACCCCAACGGACGGTCATGGTCGCGCGGGTATCGGCCGGCCCCGCGATCGGTTGCGTCCAAAGATCGACCGGCCGGCCGTGGCAGTATAGTTCGGTGATGGGGCTCACCACGATCATCGCAGGTTGCGATCTCTCGGCCGCCAGCGATCAAGCCCTGGAGCGCGCGATCGGCCTGGCCGCGCTGCACCACGCCCAGCTCGTGCTGGTCCATGCCCAGGCCACCGAGCCCGCGATGGCCGAGGTCGACCACGCGATGCTTCAACAGATCGGCGAGGTCTCGGCGGCGATCCGCGCCGAGGCCGCCGGTCGGCTCGCCGGCAAGCTGGCCGAGATCCAGGCGCTCGGCGTGCGCGCCAAGGTGATAAGCCGGCTCGGCCCGCCCGACGAGGTCCTGGCGGGCGTCGCCCACGACGAGACCGCCGAGCTGATCGTCGTCGGCACCTATGGCCACACCGGGGTCTCGCGGTTCCTGCTCGGCAGCGTCGCCAGCACGACGATCCGGCGCGCGCCGTGCGACGTGCTGGTGGTGCGCGGCCAGCCGCTGCGCGCCCCGTTTGCCCGGCCGCTGGTCGCCACCGACTTCTCGCCCGCCGCGGTCAAGGCGCTCGCCCGCGCGCCCGACGTGCTCGCCGCCGGCGCCGCGATCGAGGTGATCCACGCGTGGCAGCTACCCGCAGGATCGTGGGGCGCGACGCTGCTCGGCCAGGCGCGGTTCCCGTGGTCGACGGTGCGCGACGCCGTGCTGGCCTCGGTGCGGAGCCAGGCCGACAAGCTGGCGGCGCCGCCCGGGCACGCGCTGCACGTCGAGCTCGTGCAGGGCCCGCCGGCCCAGGTGCTCACCGGGACCGCCGAGCGCGGCGGCCACGATCTGATCGTCGTGGGCGCGCATGGCAACCGCGGCTTCCGCCGCCTGCTGCTCGGCAGCGTCGCCGAGAGCACCGTCCGTCACGCGCCGTGCTCGGTGCTGGTGGTGCACGGCGCGTAGCGGCGCTACGCGCCGCTCTCGAGCGTGAGCTGGGCGATCTTGTTCTCTTCCTTGGCGGCCTCGTCGGCGCCCGGCAACGCCTTCTTCTGCTCGGTGATGTTGGCCCACGTCGAGGCGCTGGAGGCCTGGCCCGCAAGGTTGGACGGCCACGCCTTGAGATCGAGCTCGCCGGCCTTCTTGGCGCCGCTGACCAGCGCGTTGATATCCTTGTACACGGCCCACTTCGACGGCAGCTCGCTCTCCTCGAAGATCGCGGTCGTCGGGCACTCGGGTTCGCACGCGCCGCAGTCGATGCACTCGTCCGGGTTGATCGCCAGCGAGTTCTTGCCCTCATAGAAGCAGTCGACCGGACACACCGCGACGCAGTCGGTGTACTTGCACTTCACGCAGGGGTCAGCAACGACGTAGGCCATGGCCGAATCTAGCCACAACTGAGACGAACCCGCAAAGCCATGGACGCCAAGATCGCGCGGGTGCAAAGTGCGGCGGTCATGAGCCGGTTCGCCTATCCGTTCGCGTGCATGGCCATCCTCGCCGGCTGCCAGCGCCGGGCCGGCGATGCGCCGCCGGCCCCGGCGACCGAGCCGTACCGCGCCGACCTGGAAAACCTGTGCGACGTCCTCGCGCGCTCCGGCGCCGACAAGCTGGCCGCCAACGAGCGCTCGCTGGTGATCGCCAACTGGCTGGCCGCCCGGATCCAGACCCAGGAAGCCCACGACTACCTGATCAAGATCCAGCCGCTCACCGGCGACACCAAGGCCGCGGCGCTCGAAGCCGAAGCCACGCGCGTCGGCCTGCCGCGCTGCGCGCTGGCCGCGGAATGGCGCGGCCACTGAGGCCGCGGCGGCCACGGCGGCCACAGCGGCCAGACGAGAGATGTGGTGAAACATGCCGTCGCGGCATTGTTCGAGCCTCGGAGAGTCGCGAGCCCTCGTCGTGAGCTCGGCCGGCGCCGCGCAGTTGTGCACGCCACGCCGAACGTGTCAGGATCACGGAATGCGGTGCGTGGCCGGTGCCGGCCTGCTTGCGCTGGTAGGCTGCAACCAGGTTTTCGGGATCGGTGCGACCCAGGGCTTCGACGCCGCCGTCGAGACGCCGACCGTGGTGCTCGACTGGCAAGTCGCGACCCTGCCGGTGGCGATCCCGCAGGTGCCGATCGTCCAGTTCGTGCCGATCTCGCCGCGACCGGCCGTCCGGATCGCGGCGTTCGACGTCCCGTTCGCGGCCACCGCCGACCAGGACGCAGACCGGACCACCTACGCCGACGATGGCACGATCGAGATCCCGCTCCGCTACCTGAACACGACGTGGCGGCTCGAGTACACGCTCGGCGGGGGCGTCCCCCACGAGGTCCAGTGGGCGCCCGAGGACAAGCAGGGCCACCTGACGGTGCCGCTGTTCGGCCGCGTCGACCGCGACCCGATCCCGACCGGCAGCGGTTACACGGTCACGCCGGTCGCGCCTGCGCCCGTGGCGTTCCACCATCCCCGCGTGTACACCACCGGGATCTGGACCGAGGGTGACGCGCCGGCCTCGACCACGGCCACCATCGACTACGACTTCGCGACCGCGATCTCGCAGAGCGGCTCGCGCGGCCGGCCCGACCCGAACCGCGGCGACCACGCGGTGCTGGTCGACCTGGCCACCGCACCCGACACGATGTGCCAGGCCGCGGTCGGCTCGACCGAGCTCACGGCGGTGGCCTTGCAGCCCGCGGTCCACGCGGCGCAGGCGCCGACCTGGGACGCCAACCTCGGCTCGGTGATGACCAGCCCTCAGCTCGGCTTCGAGATCACCAGCCGGCTCACCAGCGCGCTCGGTGGGCTCGCCCCGTTCGACTCGAAGCTGGATACGTCGCCCATGATGTTCGGCGCGCTGGTGACGACCCAGATGCCGGGCCTGGCCGCGACCGCCGAGAGCGCGAAGCTCGCGGGCGCCATGCTGCCGGTGCCGGTCATGCAAACGCTGATGCAGTGCCCGTACAGCGTGCCGCCGACGAACCTGCCCGGCGTCGCCCAGCCTGCCGCGCTCGCCAGCTCGCCGCGCGTGCTCCACGTCCAGGTGGTCGATACCCGCGTGGCGCTCGGCGTCACCCTCGCGTCCGGGATCGAGACCGTGATCGCCGCACCGCCGAGCACGACCACGTTTTCGATCGCGTTTCCGGCGCCGCTGCCGCTGCAGATCACGCTCGCGACCCCGGCCGCCGGCGCGCTCGACCTCGCGGGCGACGCCGACGAGATCCCGGTCGGCGCGCCCGGCGGGGTGTTCACGCTCGCGTTCACTCCGGAGACCGGCACCGACCTGCGCGCCGACTATTTCGACGTCGTGCTGCACCGGTTCGGCCCGGCCGGGCTGACCACCGAGCGGATCTACACGGTGACCTCGCCCACGGTCCGGATCGACGGCGCGGTGTTCGCGCCGGGCGCCGACTACGTGTTCGAGATCCGGACCTACAAGGGGCACCCGCGGGTGGTGCACGGCGACTTCTCGGCGGTCGAGTTCCCGTACGGCGAGACCATCGTGTTCACCCGGACGATCAAGACCTCGTAGCGCGGCGTCCGGGTGCTGTCCGGCTGCCGGACACTGCGTCCGCCACCCGGACGCTCCGGACCCGCGGCCCTGCGGGATCGCGTAGTTGCGACGGCACGCGACGTGGATCTGCCCGGGGGTGGAGGTTCCCATGCAAGCCCACGACAAGGCATCCAGCGACAAGAAGAACAAGAGCATCGGCGAGGCGATCCGCGCCATCCACAAGCAGTTCGGCTCGGGCTCGATCATGCGGCTCGACGGCAGCGAGATCCAGCCGGTCGAGGTGATCCCGACCGGCTCGGTCGCGCTCGACGTCGCGCTCGGCTGCGGCGGCCTGCCGCGCGGCCGCATCATCGAGATCTACGGCCCGGAATCGTCGGGCAAGACCACGCTGACCCTGCACGCGATCGCCGAGGCCCAGCGCGGCGGCGGCGTGTGCGCGTTCATCGACGCCGAGCACGCGCTCGATACCGACTACGCCCGCCGGCTCGGCGTCGACCTCGAGGATCTGCTGGTCTCGCAGCCCGATTGCGGCGAGCAGGCGCTCGAGATCACCGACACGCTGGTCCGCACCGGCGCGATCGACCTGATCGTCGTCGATTCGGTCGCCGCGCTCACGCCGCGCGCCGAGATCGAGGGCGAGATGGGCGACGCCCACATGGGCCTGCAGGCGCGGCTGATGAGCCAGGCGCTGCGCAAGCTCACCGCGCAGATCTCGCGGACCAAGACGATCGTCATCTTCATCAACCAGCTGCGCCAGAAGATCGGCGTGGTCTACGGCAACCCGGAGACCACGACCGGCGGCAACGCGCTCAAGTTCTACTGCTCGGTCCGGCTCGACATCCGGCGCAAGAAGCCGATCAAGCGCGGCGACGAGACGATCGGCAGCGAGTGCAAGGTCAAGGTCGTGAAGAACAAGCTCGCCCCGCCGTTCCGCGAGGCCGACTTCGAGATCCTCTACGGCACCGGGGTCAACAAGCTCGGCGAGCTGGTCGACACTGCCGAGAAGCTCGGCCTCGTCGAGAAGTCCGGAACCTGGTACTCGTACGAGGGCGCCAAGATCGGCCAGGGACGCGACAAGGTCCTGGCCCACCTCGACGAGCACCCCGCGATCCAGCAGCAGCTGCGAGAAGCGCTGGTCAAGCAAGCGCGGCTCGCGTCCATCACGCCCACACCGGTCCACAGCCAGGCTACCGCGTCGTGACCGGCGAGCCGGCTGGCACGCGGCGTGGGGCGCCAAATCGCCCAGGCGCCGGGAGTGGGGACTGACTGCGCATCTGCCCAGGTCAGATGACAGCGCTACAATCGGGCGCCCACGTGCCGATCTGTGAATTCGAGATCACGTGCCGGGTCGGTGGCACGCAAGAATTACAATCACTTGAACCATCGAATCCGCAGTGTCTGCGTTGTCCGACACTGTCCACTTTACCAGACAATGCGATCGCGGACTGTCCACTGTAGAGGACGAACCTCGCCGTTGGTTGGACCAGGACATCGGCGTGTCCCGTCCCATCGTCGATTTCGATCCCGCCGCGATCGATACTTGTGTTCCATGCCTGCGGACGGTTCAGCACGTGAGGATAGCCTCGCAAGCGAGCGAGACTTTTATCGGCGCTTGCTCGATCTCGGCGGGAAGGAGGAGATCGAGCCGCTGCTCGATGAGGCGCTGGCGTTGATCGTGGGCGTGACCGGCGCCAGCACCGGCTACCTGGAGCTCTACGACGATGACGCCAACCGGCCGCGATTCTGGAAGGGGTTTCGCTGTTCGGACCGCGACGTTGCATCGATCCGGGCATCGATCTCGCGTGGCATCATCGCGCGGGCGATCAGCGAGGGCCGGACGATCGAGACGCCGTCGGCATCGCTCGACGAACGGTTCTCTGCGCTCGGCAGCGTGCGGCAGAACCTGATCCAGGCCGTGCTGTGCGCACCGGTCGGGATGCAGCCGCCGATCGGGGTGATCTACCTGCAGGGTCGAACCCGCCCGGGTATGTTCACGCCGACGGATCGCGAGCGTGCGGAGCTGTTTGCGCGGCAACTTGCACCGCTCGCCGACCGCCTGGTGCGCCACAAGCACCACGATCACGTCGATCACACCCGCGAGGCGCGCGAGCGGCTGCGCTGTCCCGAGATCATCGGACGGTCTCGAGCGTTGGCGCAGCTCCTGCACTCCACGTCCTATGTGGCACCGCTGGATGTCGACGTCTTGATCACCGGGCCCTCGGGGACCGGCAAGTCGATGCTCGCGCGCGCGATCCACGCCAATAGCCCGCGATCAACGGGCCCGTTCGTCGAGCTCAACTGCGCGGCGATCCCCGAGGCGCTGATCGAGAACGAGCTGTTCGGCGCCGAGCGCGGCGCGCACTCGACCGCGATGCGCAAGGTGACGGGCAAGGTGTCGGCGGCAGAAGGCGGCACGCTGTTCCTCGACGAGGTCGCCGAGCTGACCGCGGGCGCGCAGGCCAAGCTCCTCCAGCTGCTCGAGACCCGCGAGTACCACGCGCTGGGATCGACCGCGTCGATCCGCGCCGACGTGCGGATCCTGAGCGCGACCAACGCCAAGCTCGAGGAGCGGGTCGCGGCCAAGCAGTTCCGCGAGGATCTATTCTACCGGATGCACGTCGTGCCGCTCGAGGTCCCGGGCCTCACCGAGCGCAAGGACGATATCCCCGAGCTGGTCGAGCACTTCTGCGCCGAGTCGTGCAAGCGCCACCGGCTGCCGCTCCTGGCCGTGTCGCGCCGCGTGCTCGCCGCGTGCCGTGATTCGCCGTGGCCCGGGCACACCCGCCAGCTCGCCCATGCCATCGAAGCGGCGGTGATCCGCGCGCACGGCGAGCGCTCGACCACGCTCCACGAGCACCACGTGTTCCCCAAGGCGTCGCGCGACGAGGCCGAGGTCCAGACGCTGTCGCAGGCCACGCGCCAGTTCCAGCGCCGCCACGTCCTGGCTGCCCTCGAGAAGACCGACTGGAACGTCACCGAGACCGCGCGCCAGCTCGATCTGGCGCGCTCGCATCTCTACAACCTGATCAACGATTTCGAGCTGCGCCGCGACAGCAAATGACCACGAACCGCCGGTGATTGCCTGCCGCAGACAAAGCCCTCCTTCGTCTATCCAGATAACAGAGCAGCTACGCACGGAAAGGACGTCGTTCGCGCATGAGTAGACTCGAGTTCTATGGGTTTCCCGCGTGGGTCGGGGCGATGACGAGCGCGACTCACTGTGGCTGGTGGGGCGACGAGCCGGGGCAGCTCAACTGGGAGCCCCGGGCGCAGATCGCGACGAACCTGGCGCGCACGCCGGCGGCCGCGCTGGCAGGCAAGATCGCGTCCAGCGCGGTCGAGGTCGACGACCACATCGTGCACGGCGGACGCACGACGATCGGCCCGGTGTGGCCGGGCGCGGCCGTGATGGGCGCGTGCTGGCTGCGCAGCTCGGTGTGGCAGGCGCTCGATCCCAGGCACCGGCCGGCGTTCCCGGCGCCGGGCGCGAGCGGCCACGCGTACGAGTACACGACCGTCCAGTACCTCGACGGCGAGCACGGCAATCGCCGGTTCTACGGGTTCCACGCCAAGGCGGTCAGCACCAAGGCAACGCTCACGCTGCTCGAGCTGTGGAATCCGGGCACCGGGGTGGCCAATCCCACGCCCGCCGGCAGCTGGTGGCTCGACCTGGCACAGATCGCCGATCCGAATGGCCCGACCGTGGACCCGGTCAAGCAGCCGGTCGGCCCCGTGTTTCTCGAACACAAGGCGGTGCAGTCGTTCGCCGCGATCGAGCCAAAGCTCCCCCACTATGTCGGAACCTTCCTCTTTGCGTCGCCATAGCAGGACATGATGTCCAACCAGGCAGCCCCGGAAGTTCGAGCTCTGCTCACGCAACCGCACCTGAGCGTGGTCTCGGGCGAGCCCGACTTCGGCCTCCGCGACATCGCGCAGCGGATCGATCATCCCGTGATGGTGGAGGGCCGCATCGAGCTCGAGATCTTGCTCGGCCGGCTCCTGAACGAGGTCGATCGCGGCGCCGAGGTGTCGCGCAAGACGCTCGATCTGATCGGCCACACCCGGACGAGCGCGGCGCTGCTTTCGCTCGGCGACTGGGTGATCGACGTGGCGAACCCGACGACGACGGCGTTCTTTCGCGGGCTGGCCGACCACGCCGTGCTACCCCGGCTCGGGGTCGACGCGGTGCGGCTCCTCGGCTGCAACACGGCCACGACCGCGGCGGGTCGCGCGACGATCCGCAAGCTCGCGGAGCTCCTCGAGCTCGAGGTCTTCGGGGCGAGCCAGCTGCTGTGCTCTGCGCACTGGGCGGCCGCGGGGCTGCGCAGCGAGTGGAGCTTCCTGCTCGCCGAGGCCCGCCAGCTGAGCGACGCGGGGGCACGGTCGGGCGGCAGCGCTGCCAGGCCCGCGGCCGAGCCCTACCCGCGGGTGCTCGACGTCGACGCGCTGCCGGCGATCGCGCTGGCGCCCTCGGCGCTGCCGCGGCGGATCGCCGAGGTCGCCCAGGCGCGGCAGATCCTCCAGCTGGTGCGGCGCCGCGAGGGCGCGATCATGCCGGGCATCCTGGCCGCGCCGAGCGTCGAGCTGGCGCTCCCCGCGGCGACGCCCGGCACGTACCACGTCGCCCACGTCTTGCTCGGCGGCGAATTCCTGCGGTTCTACCCCGATGGCATGGCGAGCGAGGGGATCCTGTTTCCGGTCGACGATGCCGCCGCGCTCCGCCGGATCGTCCACGCGCTGCTCGCCGATCCGTACCCGCCGCACGTCACTCATTGAGCGCGCAGCGCTCGCCGAGCGCGAACAGCGGCTGCGACGCGACCCGGCTGTTGGGGATCGCCATGAAGTCGAGGATGATGTCGCGCACCTGATCCTCGACGCCGCCGCCGCGCACGATCCGCACGCCCGGCTGCTTGCTCGGGCTCAGCGTCCACTCCTCGACGTTGCCGGTCAGGTCGAGCACCCCGTACGGGCTGCGGTCGCCGGGGTGGCTGCCGACGTCGGCCGGTCCCGCCTTCGGATCGAGCGCGGCGAGCTCGAGCGGATCGCCGATGCCGAACGGAAAGTTTCGATTCGGGATCGGGTTGGCCGAGCCATCGGGTAGCCGCTCGCCGCCGCGCATCGCCTTGACCCACTGCTCGGAGGTCGGCAGGTCGCGGCCCATGTAGCGGCAGTACGCCCGCGCGGTGTACCAGTCGATCCCGGCGACCGGCCGGCGCGCCGCGCTCGCGTGCTCGAGCCACGGCGTCGGCGGATAGATCGGCGCGGCGACGCCGGTGCGCGCCGCCATCGCCGCGAACACGCCGAACGCGGCGTTGCTCACCTCGGTGCGCTCGATCCAGAACCTGGGCAGGTCGATGCGATGCTCCTGGAGGTACTCCGGCTCGCCGGCGAGCTCGGCGGAGGGCGGCACGCCCGCGCCGCCCGAGATGAACGTGCCCGCCGGGATCTCGATCATCCCGGCCCGGGTCGCCGCGCAGGTCGGCACGCGGATCCGGAACGTGGGCCTTGGCAGCTCGCGCTCCGCGTAGCCCGGCAGCTCCTTGAGCGGCAGCAGCGACGGCGCGCAGCCACGGCGCTCGACCGAGAGGAACACGCGGATGCCGCGCGCCTCGACGTCCTGGACCAGCGCGCCGGCGACGTAGCGCGGCGCGCCGCGCTCGACGTCCTCGTGGTCGACCAGCGGGGGACCGGGATCCGGGGCGTCGTCGGGCCGCTTGCGCAGCTGCCAGGACAGACCGATCGGCGCGGCGTCGACCGCGATCGCGCGCTGGGTCTCGGGGTCCCAGTCGAACGGCTCGAGCGAGAGCGTGAACCGGCCGAGGTTCTTGGCCTTCAGCGCCGCCTCCTGCGCGCGCAGCGCGGCCGCGACCCGGTTCTCGTAGAGGCTGACGCCGCCGAGGCCGAGCGCGAGCGCCAGCAGCGCGCCGATCACGGCGATCTGCCGGCGCAGCACCTGGCGCGACCGCGCGACGAGCCGGCTCGGGCTCCACGGCTCGTCGGTCGCGCGCCGCCGCCACTCGGCGTCGAGCTCGGCGATCGCGGCGGCGTGCGGGGTCAGCTCGCGCAGCTCGGCGCGGCCGAGCAGGCTCGGCGCGTCGCGGCGCGACCGCCGCAGGTGATAGCGCACGAGCTCGATCGCGCGCCGGCGATCGAGGTCGCGCGCGTCGATCCACGCGAGCACGCGCGGCACGAGGCTATCGTGGGCGAGCTCCCAGCTCGGCTCGCCGCCATCGCCGCGGACCCGGACGACCAGGCCGCGCGAGCGCAGGACCTCGAGCACCGTGGTGGCGCGCGCGGCGTCGCCGGCCATCGCGATCAGCTCGCGCTCGGGCCGCATCGCGCGCTCGTGGCCCGCCGTGACCAGCGCGACGAACAGCGCGCGGGCGATCTGATCGCTGTCGCCGGTGAGCTCGGTGTCGAGCACGCGCTCGAGGTGCTCGCCGACGATCGCGTCGAACCCGCCGAGCCGCTTGTAGTGTGCCAGCGTCAGCACCGCGTCGCCGGGCGCGAGCTCCTCGTAGAGCACCGAGCACGCGAGCTGGAGGTGGGGCGGAAACACCGCCGGCTGGGTGCCCCACCCCATCTCGGGGCCGATCGTGCGGGCCGCGCGCTGCAGGTCGGCGAGCAAGGCGTCGAGCAGCTCGGGCTCGATCGCGAGCCGGGCCTCGGCGAGCGGCCCCGTGATCGCCGCGCGCGCGCCCTCGGGCCCCAGCGGCGGCAGCCGGACCACCGGGATGCCGGGCTCGATGAGCTGGGCCTGCGCGAGCAGCCGGGCGAGGTGATCCTCGCGGATGCTGAGCACGACCGCGACGTCGGCGTCCGCCGGCCAGCCGGCGAACCCGAGCACGTCGCCGACGAACCGAGCGTCGCCCAGCGCGGCCTCGACCTGGTCGAGGACCAGGACGAGCTTGCCGCTGCGCTGGCGGTGCCACGCGGCGATCGCGGCCGCGAGCGACGGCGGCGCCGGCACCGCGACCGCGCCGCCCTCGAGATCCTTCGCCCGCACGGTGTGGGCATCGGCGAGCGCTGCTCCCGCCGGCCAGATCGCCAGCGCGAGCGCCGCCGCCGAGTCGGCGCGGCACCGCAGGTACACCGGGTGGCCGCCGAGCGCCTCGAGCCGCGGGACCAGGCCGGCGCGCAGCATCGACGTCTTGCCGGTGCCGGACGGCGCGGTGTAGATGACGCTGCGGCGGTAGAGCGCGTGCTGGGTGAGCACCGCGAGATCGGCCTCGCGGCCGTGCAGCCGGCCGCGATCGTCCTCGGTCAGCGGGGCGAGCTGGCGAAACGGCGCGGCCGCGGCGTGCGCGCCCAGCGGCGGCGGCGCGGCGCCGGTCAGCGCCAGGATCAGCTCGCGGGCGCTGGCGTAGCGCCGGCCCGGCTCCAGCTCGAGGGCG
>Ga0302256_10000031_pt1 | contig 23996 bp, 14 predicted proteins | sample I_Fen_E3_4_FD_194571 | JGI IMG/M metagenome (GOLD analysis project Ga0302256, IMG submission 194571) | Peat permafrost microbial communities from Stordalen Mire near Abisko, Sweden - I_Fen_E3_4 | ecosystem: Environmental > Terrestrial > Soil > Wetlands > Permafrost | place: Sweden: Abisko...
GTCTCGTCGTTCACGTGCGCGCGCTGCCAGGCCGCGTAGTCGACGCACTGGAACGTCAGCTCGGGGAGCCGCGGCGCGCTGGGGCGCTTGAACGCGGTGTAGTGCGCGCCGAACTCCTGGATGACCAGGCCGATCGTCCAGCCGTCGACTGCCACGTAGTGGGAGGCGATGACCAGCATGTGCTCCTTGGCGGTCAGCTTGATCAGGATCGGCCGGATGTAGACGTCCGCCGCGAGATCGAACGGCCGGCGGGCGAGCGCGTTGGCGACCGCGAGCAGCTCGCGCTCGCGCGCGGCGGGCGGCAGCGCGGTGAAGTCGTGGGTCGGCACGTCGATGCGCTGCCACGGCCGCACGACCGCGCCCGACTCGCCATCTTCGTAGACCACGTAGTTGGTGCGCAGCACCTCGTGGCGGCGCAGGATCTCGTCGATCGCGAACTGCATCGCGTCGAGATCGAGCTCGCCGGTCAAGCGCAGGCTCATGCAGCCGTTGAACCGCGAGCTGCCCGGCCACTTGCGCTCGAAGTCCCACACCATCTGCTGGTGGTAGCTGAGCGGGAGTCGGCCAGCGCGCGAGATCACCGGGAAGGTGCGGACCTGGAAGTCCGGGTCGGCGGCGCGCAGCTTGCGGACCTCGTCGGACAGGCCGGCGATCGTGGGATCCTTGAACAGCGCGGCCACCGCGACCTGGGTCGAGGTGACGCGGCGGACCTCGGCGATGAGCTGGGTCGCGAGCAGCGAGTGACCGCCGAGCTTGAAGAAGTCGTCCCGCGTGCTGATCCGGCTGATGCCGAGCATCTTCTCCCAGACGCTGGCCACGTTGCGCTCGATGTCGTCGATCGGCGCCTGGTAGTCCGAGGCGATCGCCGCGTCGTGCGCGTCCGCGCTCGGCGCGTCCGACGCGGGCGACAGCAGCAGCTGCTCCGCGGCCGCCATCCGCTCCACCGGCGCCAGCCAGTAGCGCTTGCGCTGGAACGCGTAGGTCGGCAGCGGCACCCGCTTGCGCGCGCCGTGGTGGTGGAACGCCTGCCAGTCGAGGGCCAGGCCGGCGAGCCAGAGCTGGCCCACCGCGCCCACCACGTGGTGGACGTCGCTGGCCGAGGTCAACGGATGCCGCGTCGAGGTCACGAGGGCGGCACCTTGCAGCTGGTCGCGGTGCTGGCGCGCCAGCGTGGTCAGCGCCTGGCCGGGGCCGACCTCGAGCAAGATCGTCGGCTTGTCGGCCAGGATCGCGCCGAGGCCGTCGCTGAACCGGACGGCCTGCCGCATGTGATCGGCCCAGTAGCGCGGGCTGGTCGCCTGCTCGGCGGTGATCCACGTCCCGGTGACGTTCGAGACGTAGCGCCGGGTCGGCGCGTTGAGCTTCACCTGGGCGCACACCTGCTCGAGCTCGTCCGCGGCGGCGTCCAGCATGTGCGAGTGGAAGGCGTGCGACACGATCAGCCGCTTGGCCTCGACGCCGCGGCCGGCGAGCTCGGCGGTGACCGCCGCGATCGCGTCGTGATCGCCGGCGACCACGCACAGCTTGGGCGCGTTGACCGCGGCGAGCGAGAGCCGGTCGTTCAGCAGCGGCGCGACCTCGCTGTGGGGCAGCGGCACGGCCACCATGGCGCCCTCGGGCTGCGCCTGGACCAGCCGGCCGCGCACGCAGACCAGGCGAGCGGCGTCGGCCAGCGAGAACACGCCGGCGAGCGTGGCGGCGACGTACTCGCCGACGCTGTGGCCGATCATGGCGCTGGGCTCGATGCCCCACGACTGCCACAACCGGGCGAGCGCGTACTCCGTCGCGAACAGCGCCGGCTGGGTGAACTGGGTCTGGACCAGCAGCGCCTCGGCGTTGGCGTGCTCGCCCTCGGCCGGGTACAAGACGTCGCGTAGATCGACCGGCAGCTCGTCCGCGATCAGATCGGCGACCTCGTCCACCGCGGCGCGGAACACCGGCTCGCTGTCGTAGAGGTCACGGGCCATGCCGACGTACTGCGAGCCCTGGCCCGAGAACAGGAACGCGACCTTGGCCTCGGCGTCGCGCGGCGTGCCGTGGAGGATGCGCTTGGGATCGCGCTTCTCGATCGCCGTGGCGGCGTCGCTGGCGCCTTGGGCCACGACGTACGCGCGGTGCTTGAACGCCTTGCGCCCGACCTGGAGCGTGTGGGCGACGTCGGCGAGATCGGCCTCGGGGTGCGCGGCGAGGTGCTGGCCCAGCCGCTCGAGGTTGCCGGCGAGCGCGGCCTCGTTGCGGCCGGACACCAGCAGGACCTGCGCGTCGCGGCTCGCCGCCGACGCCGCGGGCGCCGGCGCCTGCTCGAGGATCGCGTGCGCGTTCGTGCCCCCGAACCCGAACGAGCTGACCGCGGCGCGGCGCGGGAAGCCTTCGGGCTTCCAGTCGCGCAGCTCGGTGTTGACGAAGAACGGCGTCTGCTCGATGCGGAGCTTGGGGTTGACCGACTGGCAGTGCAGGCTGGGCGGGATCTGACCGTGCTCCACCGTGAGCGCCGCCTTGATGAAGCCCGAGATCCCGGCGGCGGTGTCGAGGTGGCCGATGTTGGTCTTGACCGAGCCGATCGCGCAGTACTGGTTGCGCTCGGTCTTGGTGCGGAACGCCTGGGTCAGCGCCGCGATCTCGATCGGGTCACCGAGCAGCGTGCCGGTGCCGTGCGCCTCGACGTAGGTGATGGAGTCGGGATCGACGCCCGCCATCGCCTGGGCCTCGAGGATCACGTCGACCTGTCCGCTCACGCTCGGCGCGGTGTAGCCGACCTTGATCGAGCCGTCGTTGTTGATCGCCGAGCCCTTGAGCACCGCGCAGATGTGATCGCCATCGGCGATGGCGTCGGCGAGCCGCTTGAGCAGCACGAAGCCGACGCCGTTGCCGCCGACCGTGCCCTGGGCGTTCTCGTCGAACGCCCGGCAGTGGCCATCCTTCGAGAAGATGAAGCTCTCCTTGTAGATCCGGCCCTTGGGCGTGATCGACACGCCGCCGGCGAGCACCATGTCGGACTGGTAGTTGAGCAGGCTCTGGCAGGCCAGGTTGACCGCGACCAGCGAGGTCGAGCAGGCGGTCTGCACCGAGACCGCCGGGCCCCGCAGGTTCAGCTTGTAGGAGATCCGGGTGGCCAGGAAGTCCTTGTCGTTGGCCGTCATCACCTGGAAGTGCCCGATCGAGTTGAGCAGCGGGCGGTTGGCGGCCAGGTGGAACAGCAGGTACGTATTGATGCTGACGCCGGCAAAGACGCCGATGCGCGAGCTGCAGGTCTCGGGGTTGTAGCCGGCGGACTCGAGCGTCTCCCACGCGCACTCGAGCGCGATGCGCTGCTGGGGATCGGTGATCTCGGCCTCGCGTGGGTTGAAGCCGAAGAACTCGGCGTCGAAGTCGAACTCGTGATCGATGCCGCCCGCGGCGGCGACGAAGTCGGGGTCGCGCACCATCTCAGGAAAGATCCCGGACGCGAGGCACTCCTCTTCTGAATAGAACCGGATCGCCTCGACGCCGAGCTTGAGGTTGTCCCAGAACTCGGTCACATTATTGGCGCCCGGGAAGCGACCCGCGATACCGATGATCGCGATATCCATGTTGCTGGTCGACGCGGAGCTGTCTTGAGAGTCCATACTGTTCTCCAGGATTGAGCGTGAGAGTTGAGAGCGAAGGACACATCTCGGCCGGGGTCATTCACCTGTTGCTGGAGCGCCGGCGGCTCCAACGCAGGTCGAGATAACGATGCTGGTGCGGCTAGTCTTGGCCATGAATGGCTGCGAGAACTACTGTCCCAAGGGACAGCGCACGCGGGATGGCGCCGTCTCCGGCACGCGCGGAGCTGCGGCGACGCAGCGCCAACTCGTCGAGATCGTTCACGAGATCCGGCGCGGCGAGGCCGGCGCGGCGACAGCTGTCCCTAGGGTCAGTTGTGAGCTGGGCGCGCGATGAGGAAAACAGTACCTCGACACTGCGAATCGTTCACCCACCGGTCCTGGAGGCTCATGTGCTGACGTCAGTGATTCGAAAGTATGCCGAAGCCATCGTTCGGTTCCGCTGGTTTGTCCTCGCCATCACCTTGCTCGCGACAGCTGGCCTGGCGTCGCGCATCAAAGATCTCCGGTTGGACAATGACCCTGATCTCTGGTCGCCGCAAAACCACGAGTTCATCAAAACCACCCACACCCTCGAGAAGCTGTTCGGTGGCCGTACGTTCACGGTCGTCGGCATCGTGCCCAGGCACGGCGACATCTACACCCCGGAGATCCTCGCGAAGATCCGCAACATCCAGAACGGCCTCGAGGGCATCCCCGGCGCCATCAAGCACAACGTGCTGAGCCTGGCGGCCCGGCGGGTCAAGGATATCCAGGGCACCGCCGACGGCATGGTGGTGCACGAGCTGATGGAGCGCATCCCGCAGACGCCGGCCGAGCTCGAGGCGATGCGCCACGCGATCGAGCGCAATCCGATCTACGTGAACGCGCTCGTGTCGCCGGACGGCAAGGCGGCCGCGGTGGTCGCCGACTTCCGGATGGGCCCGAACTCGACGTACACACCGTTGTTCGAGCAGATCCGCAGCATCGCCGATCGCGAGCGCGGCCCCGACGTCGATGTCCTGATCGGCGGGCAGCCCGCCGAGTCGGCCAACTTCGAGTACGCGATGCAGAAGATGCCCATGTTCTTCGGGCTGGCGTTCCTGATCATCATGCTCGTGCAGTGGTTCGCGTTCCGCAGCTTCCAGGGCATGTTGCTGCCCATGGCCACGGCGATCCTGTCGGTGGTCTGGGGCCTGGGCTGCCTCGCGCTGTCCGAGATCCACCTCGACGCGCTCAACACGACCACGCCGATCCTGATCATGGCGGTCGCGACCGGTCACGCCGTCCAGATCCTCAAGCGCTACTATGAAGAGCTCGAGGGGCTCACCGGCAAGGCCACCACCACCGCCAGCCTGCGCCTGGCCAACCGGCGCGCGGTCGTCCAGTCGCTGGCCAACGTCGGTCCGGTCATGCTCACCGCCGGGCTGATCGCGGCGATCGCGTTCTTCTCGATGCAGGCCTCGGAGGTGATGATGATCCGGCACTTCGGGTTCTTCGCCGGCGTCGGCGTGCTGTCGACGCTCGTCATCGAGTTCTCGTTCATCCCCGCGCTGCGCGCGATGCTGCCGGCCAGGCGCCGCCCGCACCGCGACGCCGACCTGGTCGACAAGTTCCTGGCCCGGATCGGCGCTTTGCTCACCAACCCCGCCAGGTCGCGCGCGATCCTCATCGTGTCGATCATCCTCATCGCGGTCATCGCCGCCGGCACCAGCCGCCTGCGGGTCGACAACAGCATCAAGCAGTACAGCTCGGCCGACAACCCCGTGCGCCGCGACAGCATCGTGCTGAACGACAAGTTCGGTGGCACGGACTCGATCTTCTTCCTGGTCGCCGGCGACACCCAGGACGCGATGAAGGACCCCAAGGTGCTGGGCGCGATGGCCAAGCTCCAGGCGTTCCTCGACCAGCAGCCCGGCGTGGGCAAGACCCAGTCGCTGGCCGATCTCATCCGCCGCATGAACCTGGCGATGCACGGCGACGACCCGGCGTTCGACGTCGTGCCGAGCGACGGCAACCTGGTGTCCCAGTACCTGCTGCTGTACTCGCTGTCGGGCCAGCCCGAGGACTTCGACAACGTGGTCGACAATGACTACAAGAACGCCGTGATCTGGGCCTACCTCAAGACCGACAGCACGGCCTACGCCACCTCGCTGTGGGTCAAGAGCCAGGAGCTGATCCAGCGCGAGTTCCCGAGCAACGTGCATGTCCGGATCGGCGGTGGTCTGCCGCAGACCGTCGCGATCAACGACTCGCTGGTCGACACCAAGGTGCGCAGCATCTTCCAGATCGCGCTGGTCGTGCTCGTGCTCGCCGGCCTGGTGTTCGGCTCGATCGTCGGTGCGCTCATGGTGGTCACGCCGCTGCTCGCCATCGTGTTCGTCAACTTCGGCCTGATGGGGTGGCTCGGGCTGTCGCTCGACATGGGCTCGGCGACGATCGCCGCGATGGTGGTCGGGATCGGCGCGGACTACGAGATCTACATGCTGTACCGCCTGCGCGAGGAGTACGCCCGGACCGGCAGCCTCGATCGCTCGCTGCGCAACTCGCTGATGACGTCCGGCAAGGCCGTGCTGTTCGTCGCGCTGTCGATCGCGGGTGGCTATGCCTCGCTGCTGATCTCCGACTTCCGGTTCTACCCGCGGCTGGCGACCACGATGATCGGCACGATGGTGACCAGCGCGCTCCTGTCGCTGCTCCTGCTCCGCGTCGTGATCTCGCTGATCAAGCCCCGGTTCATCACGCGCAAGCGCGGCGCGGCAGGGCTGCCGCTGGGGCCCACGTTGCCGGCCGAGGGCGTGTAGCCCGCCGCGCGCCATCGTCACGAACTCGATGCTTGCTTGAACTGCTTGACTGGGGCGCTCGCCGCCGAGCGCCCTGAGGAGGATATCGCCATGCGTCTGATTCGTCTGGGTCTGGGTCTGCGTCTGCGTCGCTCGCTCCTGTCCGCCGCGCTGGTGCTGTGCGCCCCCGAGGCCATCAGCGTCGCGGACTCCACGGTCAACGCCCGCGCGGTGATGGACCTGAACTTCATGGCCAGCAAGGTCAGCGCGTTCAACGGCAACGTCAGCATCGTGCTGACCACGGCCGAGGGCCAGGAGCGCGTGCGCAAGCTCAAGATGTGGTCGCGGCTCAAGGACAAGCGTACCGAGTCCGAGGTCCTGCTCCGGTTCGACGAGCCGGGCGACATCAAGGGCACGGGGTTTCTGCAGATCGAGAACGCTTCGGCCGACGACGACATCTGGGTGTTCTTGCCCGCGCTGGGCAAGACGCGGCGGCTGGTCGCCAACGCCAAGCACGACAGCTTCTTCGGCACCGACTTCTCGTACGGCGACGTGCTGCTGCCCGCGGTGGCTCGCTACGACCACACGGTGCTGCGCCGCGAGCAGCTGGACGGCAGCGCGTGCGACGTCGTCGAGTCCAGGCCCAAGGATGACAAGACGCGCGACGAGAGCGGCTACGCCCGCCGGATCCTCTGGCTGGACGCCACGACCCACGTCGAGCGCAAGGTCGAGTACTACGATCTGTCCAACAAGCTGCTCAAGACGCAGCACGCCACCGACCTCCAGCAGATCGAGGCGAGCCCGCCGCGCTGGGTGCCGATGCGCCGCGAGATGGTCAATCACCAGACCGGCCACAAGACGCTGTACCGGATGGATCGCATCTCGCTCGATCCCAAGCTGAACGACGACTTCTTCTCGGTCCGGAACCTGGAGCGGACGTAGATGTCGCGCGCGGCCGACATAGGGGTTCTGGCGGCGACGCTCGGCGGCCTAGCCGGGGTCGCGCGCGCCGACGACGGTCAGGTCAGCACCTGGGTGCGGATCGATGGCTTCAGCTCGTCGCGCCAGCTCGACAACGAGGTCGGCACCGGGAGCCTGAGCGTGGGCCTCAAGGCGACCTACGACCTCGGACCGAGCGACCGGCTGAGGTTCATGAACGAGGTGCTCGTCGCGCCGCGCGGCGACCACGGCGACTACGACGACCTGCGGCTCACCGACCTGCTGTGGCAGCACAGCGGATCGTGGCTCGACGTGCGGATCGGCGAGCAGCGGATCACCTGGGGCAAGGCCGACGGGATCAACCCCACCGACTTCTTCACCCCCCGCGACTACACCGTGCTGCAACCGATGGAGACCGATCAGCGGCTGTCGGTGCCCGCCGTGCGCGCCGACGTGGCGCTGGCCGAGGGCCTCACCCTGTCGCTGGTCGGCCAGCCGTTCTTCATCTCGAGCCAGCTGCCCGCGCCGGCCGGCGTCCCGCTCACCAACCGTCCCCCCGGCGACTTCAGCCCGCAGGCCGGCGCGCGGCTGTCGTCGGCCGGCGCCAGCATCGACTGGTCGGTCTCGGTGTTTCACGGCTACCTGAAGCTGCCGCTGGTCGGCGCCGAGCTCGTCGCCGGCAAGCCCGTGGTGTTCTACTACTACCCGACGCTCGACGCCGCGGGCGCCGACTTCGCGCACAACTTCGGCCCGTGGGGGTTCCGCGCCGAGGCGGCGTGGCTCGAGCCGCACCACGACGACGGCATGACCGGCATCCGCCGGCAGGGCTTCCTGGTCGCCGGCGTCGATCGCGGCGGCGAGGACTGGAACGTGAACCTGCAAGCGATCGGGCGCTACACCCCGGGCTGCCCCCCCGCCCTGCCGGCCGATCCGCTCGGCGCGATGGTCACCACGCTGAACGAGATCAACTATGGCCAGCTCCGCTCGTACCAGCTCGGCTTCACCAGCCGGCTGGCGCACAGCTGGCTGCAACAGACCCTGCAGGCCGAGCTCCTCACCATCGGATATTTTCAACCCACCACGCTGCTCGTCCGACCCATGGTGTCCTACGCGATCAGCGACGCGACCCGGCTGTCGGTGGGCGGCGAGTACTACCTGGGTAGCGACGCGAGCTACTTCGGTCAATTCAAGAAGAATCGCACTGCATTCCTGGAGTTCCAGCGGTTTTTTTAGCCGCGGCCACGCGCCGCAACATGGAGCAAGCTCATGGTCAACGAGCCAATCTGTCAGCCACTCTCTCAGCCTGATAACTTCGTCGATCTGCTCACCGCGCAGGCGACGCGCCACGGCGACAAGGTCGCGTACGCCTTCCTGGAGGAAGGCGACCACATCACCGACACGGTGAGCTACGCCGAGATGCTCGAGCGCGCCCGCGCCGTCGCCATCGAGCTGCGCCGCCGCGCGCCGGTCGGCTCGCGCATCCTCCTGCTCTACCCGTCGTGCATCGACTACATGGTCGGGTTCTTCGGCTGCCTGTGCGCCGGGATGATCGCCGTGCCGATCTTCCCGCCGCGCAACAGCCGGCACAACGCGCGGCTCGAGTCGGTCACCCGCGACTGCGACGCCGCGCTCGGCCTCACCACGAGCCGCCAGCTCCGGATCATGCAGGCCGGGCTCGAGGCGTCGCCGCTGCTCGCGAGCCTCGCGATGGTGTGCACCGACGAGCTCCGCGGCTCGGCCGAGGGCTGGCAGCGGCCGGACGTGACCGGCGCGAGCCTGGCCATGCTGCAGTACACCTCGGGCTCGACCGGGACGCCCAAGGGCGTGATGGTCAGTCACGGCAACCTGCTCCACAACGAGACGATGATTCAGGCCGCGTTCAACTCGGACAGCAACTCGGTGTCGGTGACGTGGCTGCCGCTGTTCCACGACATGGGCCTGATCGGCTGCATGCTGCACACCTACTGGCTGGGCGCGACGTGCTACTTCATGCCGCCCACCGCGTTCCTCCGCCGCCCGGCGCGCTGGCTCGAGGCGATCAGCCGGTACCGCGCCACGCTGAGCGGCGGCCCGAACTTCGCCTACGAGCTATGCGCCGAGAAGGCGAGCAAGGAGGCCTACCCCGAGCTCGATCTATCGAGCTGGCAGGTGGCGTTCAACGGCGCCGAGCCGGTGCGCTACGCCGGCATGGAGCGGTTCGCCCAGAGCCACGCGGGCTACGGCTTCGATCCGCACGCGTGGGTGCCGGCGTACGGCATGGCGGAGTCGACGCTGGTCATCACCGCCGGCAACGGTCGCCAGCTGCCCATGGTGCGGCACCTCGACCGCACCAGGCTCGGCGCGCGCCAGGTGGTCCGCGTCGCCGACGGCGAGGGCGTCACCGCGGTCGGCTGCGGCCACAACCTGCCCGGCCAGACGATCCGGATCGTCGATCCGATCACCCTCGCCGCGTGCGCGCCCGACCGGATCGGCGAGATCTGGGTGGCCGGCCCGCACGTCACCCACGGCTACTGGGAGCGCCCGGAGGCGTCGCGCGACACCTTCGAGGCGTACGTCGCCGACACCGGCGAGGGGCCGTTCCTGCGCACCGGCGATCTGGGGTTCGTGTGCGACGGCGAGATGTTCGTCGCCGGCCGGATCAAGGACATGATGATCGTCAACGGGGTCAACTACTACCCGCAGGACATCGAGGCCACGGCGGAGCTCGCCGCCGACGAGCTGGCGCCCGGTGGCGCGGCGGCGTTCGCGGTCGACCGCGGCAGCGGCGAGCGCGTCGTGCTCGTCGCCGAGGTCCGGCGCTCGGCGCTGCGCAACCTCGACCGCCGCAGGCTGATCGCCATGGTCCGCCAGATGGTGCAGGACCAGCACGAGCTCGCGCTCGCCGATCTCGTGCTGATCCGGCAGGGCTCGTTGCCCAAGACCAGCAGCGGCAAGGTCCAGCGCACCCGCGCCCAACAACTCTACCTGGCGCACGAGCTCACCACGCTCGACTCCGCCGAGACGGTCGAGGCATAGCGTCATGGACGCCCTCCGACGTGCCCGGTGGCTCGAAGCCGAGCTCGGCGATCCGCGCGACCCGAGCGCGGAGTTCTCCTACGCACGCCGCGTCGAAGACGACGAGGCGGAGCGCTACCCGAGCAGCGCGTTGCGGACGCTGCTCGAGGCCCAGGTCCACCGCCACTACGTGCCGCGCCCGCTGGGCGGCCAGCTGCGGAGCTTCGAGGACGTCGGCGCGCTGGTCCGCGTGGTGGCGCGCCGCGATCTGACCGTCGCGATCACGCACGCGATCAGCCTCCTCGGCACCGCCGTGGTCTGGCTCAGCGGCGATGCGGCGCAGCAGCGCCGCCTCGCGGACGCAGTGCTCGACGGCGAGCGGGTCTCGGTCGCGCTGACCGAGCCGGGATCGGGCAGCGACCTGCTCGCGATGTCGGTGGCCGCGCGGCCGCGCGGAGATGGCTACCACCTGACCGGGGAGAAGTGGCTGGGCAACGGCCTCGACCGCCACCGCTTCGTCGTGGTCTACGCGCGCACCGAGGACCGCGGCGGTCCCCGCGGGTTCAGCCACTTCCTCGTCGACAAGCAGGCGGTCGCCGGCGGGGTCCGGGCGTCGGGCAAGATCCCGACCCTGGGGCTGCGCGGCGCGGACTTGAACGGGCTTGCGTTCGACGCGCAGCTGCCGAGCTCCGCGCTGATCGGCGCGTCGGGCAGCGGCTTCGAGGTGATCTTGAAAGCGCTCCAGGTGTCGCGCACGATCTGCGGCACGCTGTCGCTGGGCGCGCTCGACACCGCGCTCGACACCGTGCTGCGGTTCGCGTTGCACCGCCGGATCTACGGCAAGCAGGTCGCCGAGCTGCCGCAGAGCCAGAAGCTCTTGGTCGAGTCGTGGACCGAGATGCTGGTCTGCGACAGCCTGACCGGGCTCGAGCTGCGCGGGCTGCACGCGGTGCCGGCGCAGGCCAGCGTGCACTCGGCGGTCGTCAAGTACCTCGTGCCCACGCTCGCCGAGCACGCGATGCAGAAGCTGTCGGTGGTGTACGGCGCGCGCTACTACCTGCGCAACGGCGACGATCCGGGGATCTTCCAGAAGATGTACCGGGACAACCTGGTCGTCAGCCTGTTCGACGGCAGCACCCAGGTCAACCTGTTCAGTCTGTCGCATCAGCTGCGCTCGCTGGTGATCCACCACCGGGCGACCGAGATGCCCAGCTGGGCGGCCTGCGCGCGCGAGCCGGCCGAGCTCGACTGGAGCAAGCTGTCGCTATCGGCGAGCGGGCAGGACTCCGTGCTCGCCGGGTTCGACGCCGGGTGCGCGGCGCTGCGCGACGCGATCGGGCACGAGCCCGACGCCACCCGCCAGGCGATCGAGATCTCGCTCGTCCGGCTCACCCAGGGCCGCGACGAGCTGTTCGAGGCCGTGCGCCGGCTGTCGCCCGGCGCGTTCGCGGCCGGCGATCCCGAGGCGTTCGAGCTCGCGCGGCGCTACGCCGTGATCGTGGCCGCGGCCGCGGTGCTGATCGATCGCCACCTCAACCAGGCCGCGCTGACCGGCACGCTCGCCCATCCCGCGGTGATGGCGGTCGCGCTGCATCGCCTCGCCGCGCAACTCGGCGGGGTGCCGCTCTTGCCGTCTCCGTGCTACCGCGACTGCTTCGCCGCGCTGCTCGCCCGCCGCGAGCAAGATGGCCATTGTGGTCTCTATGTGACGCAACCCGAGAACTCCAACGCTGTGACCTGAGGAACAAGCCATGAACATCGCAACGCCGTCATCGCCGCACCCCTCCCCCAGCAAGGCCATCATCCAGCACTGGCTCCAGCTCCGTATCGCCGAGAGCATCCAGGCCCAGGCCGACGACATCGACGCCACCCTGCCGTTCTCGTACTACGGGCTCGACTCGGTGGCGTCCGTGACCATCTCGGGAGAGCTCGAGATCTGGCTGGGTCGCAAATTGCCGCAGACGCTGACCTGGGATTATCCCAGCATCGATCTGCTCTCGACATTCCTCGCGCAGGTCTAAAGGGCGCAGAACGAAAAAGGAAGTGCCATGCAGCCGATCGCCATTGTAGGTATTGCTTGCCGATTCCCCAAGGCCCCGAACGTGACCGCGTTCTGGCAGTTGCTGTGCGAGGGCCGCGACGGGATCGGTCCAGTTCCCCAGGAGCGCTGGGACGCGGACGCGTTCTACGCCGAAGATCCCAAGGTCGCGGGAAAGACCAACTCGCGGTCCGGCGGGTTCATCGAAGAGATCGATCGTTTCGATGCCGGATTCTTCGGGATCTCACCCCGTGAGGCCGTCCAGATGGATCCACAGCAGCGCATGCTGCTGGAGCTGGCCTACGAGGCGTTCGAGGATGCCGGCGTCGCCTCGTCGTCGCTGACCGGCAGCGACACCGCCGTGCACATCGGCGTGATGAGCAACGATTACTTGCGCTACCAGACCGCCGAGGAGTATCGCCGGATCGACGTCCACACCGGCGGTGGCGCCGGGTTTTGTATGGTGGCCAATCGGCTGTCGTACCACTTCGACCTGCACGGCCCGAGCATGGCGGTCGATTCGGCGTGCTCGTCGTCGCTGGTCGCGATCTTCGAGGGCTGCCAGTCGCTGTGGACCGGGCAGTCGCAGCTCGCGCTCGCGGGCGGCACCAACCTGATGCTGGATCCGATCTTCAACGTGTTCTATTCCAAGGGCGGGCTGCTCGCCCCCGACAGCCGGTGCAAGACGTTCTCGGCCAACGCCAACGGCATCGGCCGGGGCGAAGGCTCGGGCCTGGTCGTGCTCAAGCCGCTCGCCGACGCGCAGCGCGATGGCGACGACGTCTACGCGGTCATCCGCGGCGGCGCGGTCAACCACGGCGGCCGCAGCAACGGCGTGACGGCGCCCAACCGCTGGGCGCAGGAGCAGCTCTTGCGCATGGCGTGGGACCACGCGGGCGTCACCGGCCAGGCGCTCGACTACATCGAGCTGCACGGCACGGGCACCTCGCTCGGCGACACGATCGAGGCCAACGCGCTGGGCGCGTCGCTGTTGCGCGACGGTCGGACCCAGCCGTGCCCGGTCGGCTCGGTCAAGAGCAACATCGGTCACCTCGAGGGCGCCGCCGGGGTCGCCGGCCTCATCAAGGTCGCGCTCAGCCTGCGCCACGCCACGATCGCGCCGAGCCTGTGGTTCGATACGCCCAGCCCGACGATCGACTTTGCGGCGCTGCCGCTCGAGGTCAATGTCCAGCGGCGGCCGTGGCCGACCGTGCCCGAGGGTCGCGCCCGGCTCGCCGGCATCAGCGCGTTCGGGCTGGGCGGCACCAACGCGCACCTCGTGCTGGAGTCGGCGCCGCCGCGGCCGGCGGTGCGCAAGGTCGTCCACCCGGCGGTCGAGATGCTGGTGCTCAGCGCCCGGAACGAGCCGGCGCTGCGCGCCCAGGCCGCCCGGTTTCGCGACGTGCTCGAGCGCGACGTCGACGTCGCGTCGGTGTGCATGACCGCGCTGCGGCGGCGCAACCTGCACGACCACCGGCTGCACGTGCTGGGCGGCGACCGCGCGCAGCTGCGCCAGGGTTTGACCGACTACCTGGCCAACCAGCCGAGCGCGCGGGTCGTGGCCGGCCGGTTCAAGCCGAACGCGCGGCCGATCGATGTGGTCCTCCCCGACACGGCGGACCTCGCGCCGGCGAAGGTGGCGCGCTGGCTCGCGCAGGCCCCGCTCGGACGCGAGGCGTGGCAGGCCGGCCGCGACGCGCTGATCGAGCTCGGCGATCACCGGCTGCCCGCGCTCGAGCAGCTGGCGTCCGCCGCAGTCCCCGACGACCCGCCCACGCGCGCGCTGTGGACGTTCGCCGCCCAGTACGCGGTGGTGAGGCAGCTGCTCGCCATGCTACCGCCCACGCCGACCTTGGTCGCGGCGGGCCGCGCGCAGCTGGTGGCGTGCTGCGCCGCGGACGCGCTGAGCTTGCCGGCGGCGCTGGCCTGGCTCGCGCAGGACCTGCGCGGGCCCGCGCCAACGACCGGCGCGTACGTGATCCGCTGCGTGTGCGGATCCGAGATCAACCCCGAGCTCGCTTGCCTCGATTGGCAAGCCAAGCCCGGGCACGGCCAGGGCGCGGAGGCGGTCACCGTGGTGGTGAACGTCGACGCCGCGGCCGTGCGGGCGGACGCGCTGCCGTGCTTCGGCCCGCACGATCACGAGCTGAGCCACGTGATCGCCCACCTCGATCTGTTGTGCTCGCTCCGGCTGTCCGCGCTGGCCGACGAGCGCTACACGCGGTTGCCGAGCTATCCCTGGCAGCGCAGCTCGTATCTGCTGCCGCGGCCGAGCGTCCACGCGGCGCCCGCCACGGCGCCCGCGGCGGGCGCGGCACCGGCGCTCGGGGCCGGGCTCCCCAGGCTACGCGTGCACCTCCTGGCCCAGCCCGCCGCGGCGCGCCGCACGCCGCTCATCGACTATCTGCAGCAGCGGATCGGCGAGGCGCTGCGGGTGCCCGGGGTCCAGATCGATCCCCAGCAGCCGCTCAACGCGATGGGGATCGACTCGCTGACCGCGGTGGAGATCAAGAATCGCATCGAGAGCGATCTCAAGGTCACCGTGCCGGTCGTCAAGTTCCTCGACGGCTTCGCGGCCACCGACTTCGCCGACCTGATCCTCGACGAGCTGACCCGGTCGCCATCGCTGGCGTCCGCGCCCGCGCCGCCACCGCCACCCGCGCCGGCCCCCGCGCGCGCGCCGGCCCCCCCGCGCGCACCGGCCCCCGCGGCGCCGCGCACGCCCGCGAGCAAGCCGCGCCCGACCACCGCCGCGGAGGCCGCCCCCGGCTCCGGGCTCGACTCCGTCGTCGAGCACATGGCGATCGATCAAATTGACACCCTGCTCGCCCAACTCATGAAGAGGACCGCCTGACATGACGAACGCATCCACGTCCCCCAACCTCGGTCTCCTGAGCGACGAGGAGAAACGCACACTCCTCATCTCGTTGCTGCAGCAGTCGCGGCGAACGCCCGTGCTGTCGGTGACGCAGGAGCGGATCTGGCAGCTGTCGCAGATCAACCCCGGCAACCCGGTCTACAACTTCCAGAGCGCGCTCGCGGTGACCGGGCCGCTCGAGCACGCCGCCCTGGCGCAGGCCCACGACTGGGTGGTCAGCCGCCACGAGCCGCTGCGCACGCGGTACGGGATCCGCCAGGGCAAGCCCCACCTCGAGGTCGCCGACACCGTCCCGGCCAGCATCGCGTTCGTCGACTGGCGATCGCGCCCCGCCGCCGATCAGCCCGCCGCGCTGCAGGCGGCGGCCACGGCGGCGGCCCAGACCAGGTTCCTCCTCGACCAGCCGCCGCTGTTCTTGCTGCAGTGCTTCCGCATGGAGGACGAGCACCACGTCCTCGTGTTGACGATGCACCACGTGGTCTCGGACCTGCTGTCGCTCGATCTGTTCTTCGCGGAGCTCGCGACGCACTACGGCGCCATCCTGCGCGGCGATACCAGCCCGGCCGCGCCGCCTCCGTGGATCTACCAGGACCACGCGCACCAGGAGCAAGCCGAGCGCGCCGGCAAGCAGCAGAGCCCGTCGGCGCAGTTCTGGCGCGACCACCTCGCGCACGCGCCCACCCTGGCGTGGCGGAGCGACTTCCCGCGGCCGGCGCGGCCGACCGGGCAGGCCGCGACCACCCACCTCACGCTCGACGCCGACACGGTCCAGGCGGTGGAAGCGCTGGCGCGCCAGGAGCGCGTCACGCCGTTCGTCGTCCTGCTCGGCGCCTACTACGTCATGCAATGGGCGATCACCGGCAGCGACGATCAGCTGGTCGGCGTGCCGTGGGCCAACCGCAACCGCCAGGAGGTACAGCAGCTCATCGGCATGTTCTCGTCGCCGTGCCCGATGCGCGTGGGGCTGTCGAGCCACACGGTGTTTCGCGACCTGCTCATGCAGGTCCGCCAGACCGTGCTCGGCATCACCGAGCACGCGTCGCTGCCGCTGGCCGACGTGGTCGAGATCGCGCAGGCGGCGAGCGACGGCAAGCCGCTCGTGATGCGCTCGATGTTCAGCTACGTGAGCCGGATGAAGGCGCTCACCTTCCCGGGGCTGCAGGCCGAGCGCGTGCCGACCAGCCGCGCGATGAGCGATCTCGACCTGTTCCTCACCGTCTACGTGGACGGCGCGTGCTGGCGCGGCGTGTTCGAGTACTCCACCGAGCTGTTCTCGCCCGGCATGGCGGCGTCGCTCGCCGAGGCCTACGGCGCGATCATCCGCATGGTCGCCGCGGAGCCGGCCAAGACCGTGGCCGAGCTCGCGACCCTGGTGCCGCTGCCGCGCGAGCTGCAGATCGCCGTCGCCGCGACCTTCACGGCCGATCCGCTCGAGGAGGTCGCCCGGTTCTGGGGCCGCGAGCTGCGCTGGCCGGTGCGCATGGCGTTCGCGCCCTACAACCAGGTGTTCCAGACCTTGCTCGACCCCGCCGGCGAGCTGAGCCGGGACGGCAACTCGCTCGACGTGCTGCTGATCCGCCCCGAGGATTGGGTGCGCTACCAGGAAGATCCGGCGCTGCGCCGCGACACGATGGCGCGCACCACCGGCGAGTTCATCCAGGCCGCGCGCCAGGCCAAGCTGTCCGCGCCGCTGGTGATCTATCTGTGCCCGGGCAGTCCCGACACGCAGGATGGCGAAGCGATCGCCACGGCCGAACGCCAGATCGAAGACGCGCTGACCGGCGCGCCGGGGGTCACGGTGGTGCGCGCGGAGACCGCGCTCCGGCCGTACGCGGTGACCGAGATCCACGACGCCCGGAGCGACGGCATCGGCCACATCCCGTTCACCCGGCAGTGGTTCTCGGCGCTGGGCACCGAGGTGGTCCGCCGCGCGACCAGCCGGCAGCGGACGCCGCTCAAGGTCATCGCGCTCGACTGCGACAACACGCTGTGGCGCGGCACGGCCGGCGAGGACGGCCACCTCGGCGTCAAGGTCGAGGGCCCGTATCGCGCGCTGCAGGAGTTCGTCTCGGCCCAGGCCGACGCCGGCGTGTTGCTCTGCCTGGTCAGCAAGAACGAGACCGAAGACGTGTTCCGCGTGTTCGATCACAACCCGGGGTTCGTGCTCCGCCGCGATCAGATCGCCGGCCACCGCATCAACTGGCTGCCCAAGTCGGGCAACCTGCGGGCGCTCGCCGCCGAGCTGAACCTGGGCCTCGATAGCTTCGCGTTCATCGACGACAACCCCGTCGAGTGCGCGGAGGTCCAGGCGGCGTGCCCCGAGGTCCTCACGCTGTGCCTGCCGAAAGATCCCGACGACATCCCGGGCTTCCTCGCCAGCGTCTGGGCATTCGATCGTGCGCAGGTCACCGACGAGGATCGCAAGCGCGGCAAGCAGATACAGCAGAACCGCAAGCGCGAGGAGCTCCGCCAGGAGGCCGGCTCGTTCGAGGACTTCCTGGCCAGGCTGGAGCTCGTGGTCGACGCGACGCCCGCCGACGACAAGACCATGCCGCGCCTGGCGCAGCTGAGCCAGCGCACCAACCAGTTCAACAACGCCGGCGTGCGCTACGACGAGGCGCAGCTCCGGCGCCAGCTGGCCGGCGAGCTGCGCGCGACCGCGGTGTCCGTGCGCGATCGGTTCGGCGACTACGGCCTGGTCGGCGCGGTGTTCTACCGGATCGCGCCGGCCGCCGTCGAGGTCGATGGCTTCATGCTCAGCTGCCGGGTCCTCGGTCGCGGCGTCGAGCACCGCCTGCTCGCGGATCTCGGCCGCGCCGCCACGGCGAACGGGCTTCTCCGCGTGCGCATCGCGGTCAAGAAGCTCGAGCGCAACGAGCCGTTCCTGCGGTTCCTGTCCACGCTCGACGGCGCGTACACCGGCGATCACGGCGCCTACGAGATCTCGGCCGACGCGGCCGCGATCGCGCGCTTCGATCCCGAGCGCTACGGTGATACGTCGGTCGCCGAGACCACGGCGTCGACCTCCGCGGCCGCGGTCTCGGATGTCCACGTCGCCCGCCAGGCCGCCCTGGCCGGTGTGGCGGGCTGGCTGCGGCGCGCCACGGACGTCCAGGACCGGCTCGACAGCGAGGGCAAGCGCAAGCGCGGCGCGGTCGGCACGCCGCCGCAAGGCGAAGTCGAGCGCGCGATCGCAGACATCTGGCTCCGCGTGCTCCGGTTCGACGCGGTGGGCCGGGACGACAACTTCTTCGAGATCGGTGGCAACTCGCTGCTCCTGGTGCAGGTCAACAGCGGGCTCATCGAGCACTTCGGCAAGGACATCCCGATCACCACGCTGTTCCAGTTCCCGACGATCGCCACGCTGGCCAGCCACCTGGGGCAGGGCGCGGCGTCCGAGCAAACCAGCGCGAAGACCCAGGCGCGGCGAGATCAGTCGCGCACGCAGATGCAAGCGCGGATGCGTCAGCTCGGCGGCATGCGTCGGCGCTAGCGCGCCCCGCGCGGCTGCCCAGCCTGGCCTGGGCCGGTCCTGGATGTCACAGCAGGCAGCACCTTCCGGGGTGCCCGAGGAGTCTTGTCATGAGCAAGCTGGACGATATCGTGATGCCCGCCGCCGCGACCCGGCCGCCGGCCTCGAACCCCGCGGCGTTTCGCATCCTCGCCCGCAGCCTCGTTCGCGAGCTTCACAAGCGAGGATACGGGCTCCACCACGTCGTCGGGTTCGCCGATGAGCTGATCGACCTCGCGTGTGATTCGTTCCGCGGCTCTCCTCCCTGACCCTAGGGACAGTTGTGACGAACGCGCGAAATGACGACAACAGAGCACGACGCTGATGCGCCAGGCCCGGGTCCGCGGGCGGCTCCGCAGTTCACAGCGTTGCAACTCGTACCAGCGAGGTCGTCATGTCCGAAGCCATCTCCAGATCCACAGGCAAGACCGAGATCGCCGTCCTGATCGTCGGCGCGGGCGCGGCGGGGCTCACGCTCGCGCTCGAGCTCGAGCGGTTCGGCGTGCCGTACCGGATCATCGCGCAGCACGCCGAGCCGCCCGACGCGGCCCCGGCGACGGCGATCCACGCGCGCACCCTCGAGATCTTTCGCCAGCTCGGCATCGCGGACCGGATGATCGCGGCGGGCAAGCAGATCCGGCGATTCCGCGCCGACGCCCGCGGCAGGACCATCCTGCACTATCACTTCGAGCCGCTGGACTCGGCGTATCCGTTCCAGCTCAACCTGCCGCAGCCGCGCGCCGAGGCGATCTTGCTCGACGAGCTCGAGGCGCGCGGCGACCGCGTCGAGTGGAAGACCAGGCTCACCGGGTTCGTGCAGACCGAGCGGCGGGTCACCGCCGAGCTCGTCCACGACCGCGGTGGGCGCGAGACCGTGACCTGCGAGTGGCTGGTCGGCTGCGACGGTCCGCGCAGCGCCGTCCGCGAGGCGCTCGGCGTGAAGTTCCACGGCGACTCGAGCCACGGCCACTTCGTGCAAGCCGACGTCGACATCGCGTGGGGCGGCGATCGCGACGAGGACGCGGTGTTCCTGGGCGCGAAGCCAGGCTACGTCGCCTGCACGCCGCTCGATCACGTCGGCCGCTACCGGCTGTCCGTCGAGGTGCCCGTTGGCCTCGCGCCCGGGGCCGAGCCGCCGACGTTCGACCTCGCGGCGTTCCAGGCGCTGTGCGAAGGCCGTGGCCAGCGCCTGCGGCTGAGCAACGCCGGCTCGACCACGATCGCGGCGTTCCCCCACCGGCGCACCGATCGACAGCACGTCGGCCGCGTGTTCCTCGTCGGCGACGCCGCGCACATCGGCAGTCCGCTCGGCGGACAGTACCTGAACCTCGGGATCGCCGAGGCCCACAACCTGGGGTGGAAGCTGGCCTGCGTCCACGGCGGCGCGGCGAGCCGGAACCTGCTCGACAGCTACGATCCCGAGCAGCTCCCGGCCGTCGCGATGGTCGAACACACCGCGCAGGTCCTGACCAGGATCCTGACGCTCGCGCAGCCGCTGCTGGTCCGCGCGCGCGACTTCGTGCTCCCCCGGGTCAGCGGCCTCGGCGGCCTGAGCCGTCGGCTGCCGTGGATGATCTCGGGCCATCGCTATCACTACCGGACGAGCCCGATCGTCTGGGACGCGCGCGGCGCGCTGACGTGGCGCGAGCGCCGGACCCGGGCGGCCTCGGGCCACGGCGGGCCGGTGCCCAGCGCCGGCGAGCTCGCGCCCGACCTCGCGCTGTGGTACGCGGAGTCCGGGCCGCCGCAGCGGCTCATCGATCTGTACGATGGGCGGTTCACGCTGTTGCTGTTCGCCGCGGGCGTGCCGTCGGCGCACGGCGCGCGGAGCCTCGTGGGCCTCGGCGCGCGCCTCGAGCGCGAGTACCCGTGGATCGGCGCGCACCTGGTGCTCGATGCGGTGGAGCCTCCCGCGCTCCACGCCGCGATCGCCGTGGTGCTCGACCCCGACCTCCGGCTGCACCGGCGCTATGCGGCCGACTCGGGGCCGATCGTCCTGATCCGGCCCGATGGCTACATCGCGTTCATCGGGACCCGCAGCACGGAGCTCCGCGAATACCTCGAGAAGCGCTCCGAGCTGCGCCGCGCCGCGCCCCACGCCCACGCCGGGCTGACGCCGGTCCAGCCCCTCACCAGGGCCCAACGCGTTCGATGATTCGATGCGCCATGGAGGTTCGTACGCTGAGCCCGACCGCGGCACGCGACTGTCCCTAAGGACAGTTGTTGAAGTCCCCGCTCGGCGGCAAACATCGCTCGACTGCTGGTTGTCCCGCGCGACGTCGCTCCCGGCGTCGGCTCCTCGTGTCCCCTGCTGCCCATCACGCAAGGCCTGCCATGCTCACATCATTCACGCTTCGGGTGCTTCGCGGGCGTCGAGGTGCGGTCGCCGCAGGTGGGCGAGCGCTCGGTCATCTCGGCGCCGCGGGCGAGCCTGCCGGCGAAGCCGCGGGTGCATCGCCCGGCTCGGCGCGGCCGGCGGGTCGCGGCCGCGGCAGCTGCGCCGCCATGGCGGGCCCCGAGGCGGCGATCGGCGCCAGCGCGCTTGGGGTCTTCGCGGAGGCGGCGTTCTCCACGTACTGCGCGGTCCTGGCGGCGAGCACGCTGCTCGACATCGCGCTGCCCGAGCCCGGTCGCACCGGCGTCGTTCGCTGCCCGTGATCTCGTATCGACCATTGCGATTCGGCGAGGTGTGACCCTATGAACGGTTTCCGACGTGCAAGGTGGCTCGATCGTGAACTCGATCGTGAACTGGACGTCCCGCTCTACCCGTATTACATCCCGCGCGAGCTCGGCGGCGCGTTCGTGAGCCTCGAGGAGGTCGGCGCGCTGGTCCGCGTGGTCGCGCGGCGCGACATGACCACGGCGCTGTCCCACGCGTTCGGCCTGCTCGGCGCGGTCACGGTCTGGCTCGCCGGCGATGCCACCCAGCAGCGCGCGCTGGCCGGCCTCGCGCTGGCCGGCGAGCGGATCTCGGTCGCGCTGCGCGAGCCCGGGTCGGGCAGCGATCTGCTCGCCATGACGGCGACCGCGCGGCCGTCGGGCGGTGGCTATCGGCTGACCGGCGACAAGTGGCTGGACGACGACCTGGCCAAGATCCGGATCGCGATCGTCTATGCCCGCACGTCGGAGCGCGGCGGTCCCCGCGGCTTCAGCTTGTTCCTGGTCGACAAGGCCGCGATCGCCGGCGGTGTCCACGTCACCGGCAAGGCTCCCGGCCCGTGCGTGCGCGGCGCGGCGCTCGACGAGCTGCGGTTCGATGCCCAGCTGCCGGGCACGGCCCTGATCGGCGCCGAGGGCAGCGGCTTCCAGGTGCTGCTGACGGCCCTGCAGATCGCGCGCACGATCTGCGGCGCGCTCTCGCTGGGTGCCCTCGATACCTCGGTCGAGAGCGTGCTGCGCTTCGCGCTCCACGCCAAGGTCGACGGCGAGCTGGTGGCCGAGCTGCCGCACAGCCAGAAGCTCCTGTGCGAAGCCTGGGCCGAGCTGCTGATCGGCGACAGCTTGACCGGCGTGGCGCTGCGCGGGATGCACGCGGTGTCGTCTCAGGCCAGCGTGCATTCGGCCGTGGTCAAGTATCTCGTGTCCACGCTCTCCGAGCAGGCGATGCAGAAGCTGGCGGTGATCCACGGCGCCCGCCACCACGCGCGGCCGCCCGACGAGGATCCCGGGCTGTTCGAGCAGATGGTTCGCGACAATCACGCGGTCAGCCTGCTCGACGGCGGGACCGGCGGGACCACGCAGCTGAGCCTGTTCGGGCTGTCGCACCAGCTGCGCTCGCTGGTCATTCACTTCGAAGCGACCGCCGCGCAAGCGGCCGAGCTGCCGGCGACCGACCTTCCGGGCTGGGCGCACCACGCGAGCCCGCCGGTCGAGCTCGACTGGACGCGGTTCTCGCTGTCGGCGGGCGGCGAGGATGCCGTGCTCGCCGGGATCGACGCTGGGATCGACGCGCTGCGGGCCTGGCTCGGGCAGCGCGCCGCCGACGAGACCAGCCAGGCGCTCGAGGCCTCGCTGGTGCGTCTCGCCCGGAGCAAGCAGGATCTGTTCACCGCGGTCCGCGCGCTCTCGGTCGGCCAGGTGGCCGCCGGTCACCCCGAGGGCTTCGAGCTGGCGCGCCGCTATTGCGTGGTGGAGGCCGCCGCGGCGGTGCTGATCGACTGGCGGCTCAACCGCGCCGCGCTGACCAGCACCCTGGCCGATCCGGCCGTGCTGGCGGTGGTGCTGCAGCGCCTGACGGCGCAGCTCGGCGATGCGATCTCGCTACCGCCGCAGTGCTACCGCGACTGCTTTGCCGCGCTCCGTGCGCGGCGCGAGACCGACGGGCAATGCAGCCTCCACGTGCTGCCACCCGAGTGAGGACACGCCATGGAACGCGCCACCACCACCTCGCCGCCGCTCGCGAAAGCGGCCATCCAGCGCTGGCTGCAGCTCCGCATCTCCGAGGTCATCCAGACCCCTGCCGACCAGGTCGACGTTACTTTGCCATTCTCGTACTACGGACTCGACTCGGTGGCTACACTCGGGATCTCGGGAGAGATGCAGATCTGGCTGGGGCGCAAGCTGTCACCGACCCTCACCTGGGATCATCCGAACATCGAACGCCTGGCTGCGTTCCTGGCGCACGACGACGCGTGATCGCGGTGCGCCGGCGGGCGGCGTCACCACGCCGCCTCCTCGTCGATCCGCCAGCGCGCGCCATCGCCGGTGCGCTGCAGCGAGGTCGCGCACGGCACCAGCAGATCGAGCCGGATGATCGCACGGTGGGCGAGCCGGGGATCGCGCCGGGTCGTGATCGTCCGGACCGGGCTGCCGAACTCGGTCACGTCGCGGCTGCCCTCGAGCCCCGGGCCGACGCTCACGCCGTCGATCACGAGCTCGACGAACGATCGCGTGTGGCTGCCCTCGGCGATCTGCGCCTCGGCGGGGACGGTCAGCGCGAGCTCGCCCGTGCCGTTGCGGCCGGCGAACGAGATCGCCTCGCCGCGCGCGGGATCGGCGGCGCGCGGCGCCGGTGGCGCGCGGTGGCGCTGGTCGAGCGAAGCGGTGCGCGCGCTCGCGGCGTCTGGTGACGTGACCTGGCGCGGCGCCGCGGCCGGCCGGTCGCCCGCGCTCCGGCGCAGCGCCGCGGCCTCGGCGGCGGCGGCCTGCACGCGCTGGCGCTCGGCGTCGCGCGCGGCCGCGTCGGCGGTTGCGTGCTGCGCCTGGATCGTCGCCAGCTTCGTGCGCGTCTGCTCGAGCTCGCGGCTGGCCTGGGCCGCCGCGGCCTCGAGCTCGCCGCGATGACGCTCCG
>Ga0302256_10000032_pt1 | contig 23653 bp, 18 predicted proteins | sample I_Fen_E3_4_FD_194571 | JGI IMG/M metagenome (GOLD analysis project Ga0302256, IMG submission 194571) | Peat permafrost microbial communities from Stordalen Mire near Abisko, Sweden - I_Fen_E3_4 | ecosystem: Environmental > Terrestrial > Soil > Wetlands > Permafrost | place: Sweden: Abisko...
CGAGCTCGGCGTGCGGCTGCCCGAAGATCGCGCCGTGCTGCAGGCGGTGAGCGGCCACGGCGTCCCGGTCGTGACCGTCCTGGTCTCGGGCCGCGTGCTCTACGCCAACACCGAGATCAACCTGTCGAACGCGTTCGTCGCCGCGTGGCTACCCGGGACCGAGGGCGGCGGCGTGGCCGACGTGCTGTTCCGCCAGCGCAATGGCGCGGTCGGGTTCGACTTCACCGGCACGCTGCCGGTGTCGTGGCCGCGCGCGGCCTGCCAGACCCAGGTCAACGTCGGTGACCCTGGCTACGATCCGCAGTTCGCGTTCGGCTACGGCCTGACCTACCGGAGCCGCAGCCGCGTCGGCGTGCTCGATGCGACGCCGGGCCCGCTCGCCGGCTGCCCGTAGCGCCGCGGGGTCGATGCGCGGGCCTCGCGCCGGCCGATCTGGGAGCCTCCTCGGCGTCAGGGTACGGTGAGCTCGAACGCCACCGCGTAGTTCGGCTGCGCCTGGCCGGTGAACATCCCCACGGTCCGGTCGGAGTCGATGAGCTTGCCCCAGCGCCGGGAGACCCCCTGCAGCGCGACGCCATCGCTGGTCGCGGCGTAACCGACGATCGCGCCGCTGGGCACGGTGCTGGCCGCCGTGATCTGCACGGTGTCGTTCACGATCTGCACCGCGTTGATGACGATCGCCGTGTTGCCGGTTCGCAGCTCGAAGCCGCGGCCGTTCCTCCACTCGGTGAGCAGCGGCCCCTGGTGCGGCGCGGGCAGCGCGGTGTCCCAGGCCAGCGGCGGGTTGGGCACGTGGAACCGCACGGTGACGACGTTGCCGCTGCGGGTGACCGAGATCGGCTGGAGCGGCTGCCAGCTCGCGCCGAGCGCGACGCGCTGGAAGTAGACCTCGGCGTACTTCTCGCCCAGGAGCTCGTAGCCGCGCGTCACCAGATGGATGTTGTCGGAGGCGTACGGATACTGATACTTCGGACCGGCGCAGATGATGTTGTTCGGATGGTCGACCCCGGCTCGCCACTCCGCGATCGTCGCCGGCGCGACGGGGGTGCGCTGGCCCGCGGTGAAGCCGAACGAGTGCTGCTGTGACGTGATGAGGGGAATGCTCTGACTCTGTCCGGTGATCGCCCGCAGGTCGTTGTTGTAGTCGGTCCAGAGCTGGAACATCGCGGCCTCGTAGCCGGTATTGCCCGAGTCGGTCTCGCCGTGGGTCAGCACGATCGCGCCGATCCCGTAGGTCTTGCCGCGCGCGGCCGCCAGGCGCTTGATCGCGGACGCCTCGAACAGCGTCGCCGCGTACGCGCGGCCCGTGCTCGTACCGCCGCTGACGACCTCGTGGGCGGTCTTGTTGATCACGCTCATCCCCTGGCCGCTTTCACCGACCACGGTGTGGACCTGCTGGTAGTCGGCGGCGCCCGCCTGGTGAGCCAGGTTGGTGACCTGCGCGGCCATCGCCGCGTGAAACGTCTCGCCGTAGAGGTTGGGTGGATAGGCGCTCGGAAACGTCGTGGCGAGCGGCCGGATCGGCTCGACGAACGGCACGAGCGACAGCGCGCCCGCGTTCGCGTTGAACGGCGGCACCTGCGCGCCGTTGAGCGCCAGCTTCAGGTTGTTGAAGTGCGGCTGGGTCGCCGCCGCCGAGAAATTCGGCGCCTGGGCTCCCACCGACAGGCTCTGACCGGTCCCGACGATCCCGGTGATCCCGAACGGCTGGAGGATCGCAGCCGGCGTGACCGCGCCGGGCGCGAGGCTCACCTCGTCGATCTCTGGTGTTTCGGACTCGGGACTACCGCGCCCCCCGCTGTCTTGACGATCGGCGGAGACACAGCCGAGCGTCGCAGCGCCGAGCGTACCGGCAATCAAGAACGCTAGATCTAGAAGTCGATTCCGCATGACCGGAGCCTACCAGAGACGCGGGAATCCAGACACGTTACGATCCCGTGGTCGCTCTCTCATGCTGCCGTGGTCGCTCTCTCATGCTGCCGTGGTCGCTCTCTCATGCTGTCGTGGTCGCCCTCTCATGCTGTCGTGGTCGCGGTGTCGCGCGCGATCGACTCCGGATGACCGCCAAGACAACCGATCATGACGAGCCGCGTGATCGGCGAGCCAGCCCGCGGCGCCGATGCCCGAACCGCCTACACCGCGCGCGCGAGCGTGGCTACGCGGCCTCGCGGGGATCGCGCGGGAACCGGACCTCGAGGCGCGCACCGCCCTCGGGCGAGCGATCCGCGCGGGCGGATCCGCCGTGGTGCTCCGCGACGCGCCGCACCAGCGCGAGCCCGAGCCCGGCGCCGCCGTGGTCGCGCGACCGGCTCGACGACAGCCGCGTGAACCGCTCGAACACGCGCGCCCGATCGGCTTCGGGAATGCCCGGGCCATCGTCATCGACCCGTAGCACCGCGGCGTCCGCGGCGAGGTGGGTCGAGACCACCACACGTGATCTTGCGTGGCGAGCCGCGTTGTCGAGCAGATTGCGCACGAGCTGGCCCAGGCTCTTGCGGTCGCCGCGCAGCTTGACCGCCATCACGCCGCGGGTGTCGATGGTGAGCGCGCGGGCGCGCGCCGCGTCTTCGAGCACGAGATCGTCGAGATCGATCTCCTCGTCCCCGACCGGCCGCCGCTCGTCGAGCCGGGCCAGCGCGAGCAGGTCGGCCACCAGGCCCTCGAGCCGCGTGGTCTCGGCCAGCACGCCGCGCAGCGCCGCCGCCGCCTCGACGCGATCGGGGTGCGCGAGCGCGACCTCGATCTGGGTGCGCGTCGCCGCGATCGGACTGCGCAGCTCGTGCGATGCGTCGGACACGAACTCGCGCTGGCGGTGCATGGCGTCGGACAGGCGATCGAGCATCCCGTTCAGGGTGCGCGCGAGCTCGGCCAGCTCATCGCCGGCCGGCGGCGCGGCGAGCCGCTCGCGCGCGGTCGCGTCGGCGATGCCCGCCGCGTCCTGGGTCATCACCCGCACCGGCTTGAGCGCCCGGCCGATCAGCACCCAGCCGGCCAGCGTGAGCAGCACGACCAGCGCCGGAACGCCGACCTCGAGCGCGCGCTGCAGCGTCGCGGTGCTGCGGAGCACGTCGTGGAGCGGCCGGACCGCCACCGCCCGGAGCGGGCCTTCCTTGGGAGATACCAGCGGCACCTCCACGAGCGACCAGACCTCTTTGGGCGCCGGCGCCACCAGGGGAAGGAGCGGCGGGGTGGGATGGTCGAATGAGCCTATCATCGAGCCGTCGGGCCGCAGGAAGCTCAACCGATGGCCGGGGGCCATGACATGGATGTTGGCGAGCTCGACGCCGCTGGCGAGCGCGACGCCCACGTCATGGAGCTCGTCCCGGCTTTGATCCTCGATCGCGCGGACCACGGTGGCCTCGACCGCATGGACCAGCAGCGCACCGCCGGCGGAGAGCCCGGCGCCGGACACGATCGCGACGGCGATGGTCAGGCGGACGCGCAGCGTACCGGCGTGCGCGAGCACGCGCCGGCACCGCGCCAGCCAGGTCGTCGGGGGCGCGGGTTCATGCGCCTCGTTCGCCATCGTGGCCATCCCGCAGGCGGTATCCGATCCCGCGCATCGTCTCGAGGCTCGACCGGCCGAACGGCGTGTCGATCTTGCGCCGCAGGTAGCCGATGTAGACCTCGACCACGTTCGGCGCGCCGCGAAAATCGAGCCCCCAGACCTCGTCGAGGATCCTCTGCTTCGACAGCACCTCGCCGGGGCAACGCATCAGCACCGCGAGCACCGCGAGCTCGCGCGGCGTCAGCGCGATGTCCTGCCCCGTGCGCCGGCACGTGCGCTGCACCGGATCGAGCTCGAGATCATCGACGCGCAGCACCGCGGGCCGGGCGCTCGAACCGCGCCGCACCAGGGCGCGCAGGCGCGCCACCAGGACCACGTACGAGAATGGTTTGGACAGGAAGTCGTCGGCGCCGGTGTCGAGCGCCCTGGCCTCGTCGGACTCTCCGTCCATCGCCGTGAGCATCAGGATCGGCACCCAGATCTCGCGCCTGCGCAGCGCGGCGCAGATCTCGAAGCCGGTGATGTCCGGCAGCAAGATGTCGAGCACGATGACGGCGTAGCCGCCCTCGACCGCACGCGCCAGGCCTTCGGCCCCGCTGCGCACCCAGTCGACGAGGAAGCCCTCGGCGGCCAGGCCGTCGGCGATCGCCGCGGCGAGGCGTTCTTCATCTTCCACGAGCAGCAGGCGCACGCCGCGCAGTATGCCACGACGCGCCCGCTGAGCGCGCGCTCAGGATCGATCGGTGGATAGCCATGCTGAGACGATTCACAGAAATGCACAGCTGAGATGGCTCTCAGGATTCACAGATGACAAGCACGCTGGAGCGTGCGACTGACCACACGACACTCACGTGGATGGTCTTTGGCGATTGGAAGTATTCGCGGCTGTGGCATAGATGCGGTCGCGCCCGGCGCACGCCACACATAACCGATCAGGAGTCAGCACATGAGATACTCGAGATTACATTTCACGGCCGCGACCGTGCTCGCCATGGCGGCGTGCCAGATCGACCGGTCGACCGGCCAGGACACCGCGAGCACCGTCGCCCCGGTCACCGCCGACGACGATCCGGCAGATCCGTGCGCGGCGTCGCCGACCGTGGTGGTGACCCCGGCGGTGATCCCGCCGACGCCGACCGGGGTGGCCGTGGCGCTCGATGTCGCGGTCACGAATGCGAACCCGGCGGCGTGCCCGGTCCGGAGGTTCCAGCTCGTCATCGCCGATACCGGGCTGCTGTTCGAGCCGCGCCCCAGCACCAAGCCGACCACGGCCCCCCTGGAGCTCGCGAGCGGCGCCACCGGCCACTTCCCGGTGACCGCGACGGCCCCGGCGTCGGCCGACGCTGGCGACGTGCTCGCGGTCGTGCTCTCGCTGCTCGATCCCGATACGACCGGCGGTCCATCGGGCCCCGGGGGAGGCACGGGCGACCCGGTGCCCACGCCGCCCAAGACCCTCGTCGCGTCGCCCACGCTGCCCGCGCTGCCCGCGATCGCGTTCCCCGTGGCCGCCACGCCGGGATGTCAGGTGTCCACCTCGCACGAGCTCATGATCACGAGCGTGTCGGTCGTCGACGATCCCGTGCGGACCGTGTTCGACCCGGCCTCGGACGATCCACGCAATGGCGTGTGGACGCTCGCGTACCTGGCCCAGCACATGGCCGCGACGCCCGGCGATGCGCCGGCGATGATCGAGGCGCTCTTGACCTCGTTCACGCAGCCGCAGGCGATCAACGGCTTCACCGTGGCACCGCGGCCGGGCCTGCAGAGCATCGTTCTCGCCGGCTGGCCGCGGACCGCAGACGGGGCGCTCGATCTCGCGCGGGCGCCGCTGCACCTGCAGGCGATCGTGAATCGCTTCGATCTGCGCGACCTCGCCAGCGGCGACGCCGGTGAAGGCCGCTTCGTGTTCGCGTTCGATCCCGCGCCCGGCGCGCCGCCGAGCGCCCAGCCGCAGGCGACGATCATCTTCGAGTACAAGCTGCCTGCGGCCCACGATCGGGATGTCCTGGCCTGGGCGGAGGCGTTCCATCGCCTCGGCGGCCTGCCGTTCGGCGAGGACTACAACGCCACGTTACAGGCGATCACCACGCAGTTTGCGCGCCGGGGCGCGCGCCCGGACCACCCCAATGGCAGCGCGATCAACGCGGTGCGGACCAACGAGATCCCGTTTGGCAACGACGGGCAGTGGCAGCTGCGCGAGTTCCACCTGGCGCCGCGCTCGGGCCGGCTCGAGCCCGCGACCCTGGCGTTGACCCCGGACGCGAGCTTCAACAACTCCACCGCGCTGGCCGCGTACATCACCGCCAACCAGGCCGCGATCATCGCCGAGACCCACACGGTGCCCGAGACGCTCGACGGACAGCCATTTCAGGCGGGCGCCATCTTCAACGTCTTCACGGTCGGCAACACCTGGACCGCGCCGGGGGTTGACCTCGAAGCGCGTCACCACTTCGCGATCAACACGTGCAACGGCTGCCACTCGGCGCAGGAGACCGGCACGGTGTTCCTGCACCTGACGCCGCGCGAGCTCGGCGCCGAGGCGCCCCGATCCCGGTGGCTGACCGGCACGGTCGTCGATGATCCGGTGACCGGAGCGCCGCGCAGCTTCGATGATCTCGGACGGCGCAAGGCCGACCTCCGGGCGATCGTGTGCCGCGACTCGGCGATGCCCGCGCGCGACCGGCTGCGCCGCGGGATCCGCCGCGTCCACTGATCCGCGCGCGCGGTGTGGCAGCCACCGTGAAGCGCGGCTGCCTAGCGCGTCCAGCGCTGGTTCGCGCCGCCGTTGCACGTCCAGATCTCGATCAGCGTGCCGTTCGCCGTGCCCTGGCCGGTGACATCGAGGCACAGCCCCGACTGCACGCCGACGATGGTGCCATCGGCGTTCACCCGCCATTGCTGATTGGCGCCGCCGTTGCAGTCGAAGATCGCGACCGGCGAACCCGCCGCGGTGGCGCTGTTGCTGACGTCGAGGCACTTGTTGCCGTAGACCTGCAAGGTGCCATTGGCGAGCTGCGTCCACTGCTGGTTGGCGCCGCCGTTACAGTCCCAGATCTCGACCTGGGTATTGTTGACGGTGCTGACGTTGGGGACATCGAGACAGCGGCTCGACTGGGCGCCGATCAGCGCGCCCGACGGCGGCGGCGGCGGTCCGGCGACCGCGACGATCGACAGGTTGTCGAACTGCGCGGTCTCGCCTTGGCTTGTTCCCACGCCGACCTGGCCGACGAACCAGCTGCCGTCGGTGAGCGTCGAGACCGTGGCCGCGTCGATCTGCGCGGTGATCGTCGTCCCCGAGAACGTCAGGGCCAGGGTGTGCCAGGTGTTGGTGCCGAGCGCCGCCACGCTGCCGCTCGCCAGCACGGTGTTGGTGTTGTTGACGTCATTGCGGAACACCGACCACGCGCCGGTGTTGCTGACCCGCAGATAATACGCATCCAGGCCGGCCGGCCCGAACGCGTGCTGCGTGCCGGCGCGCCCGATCAGCTCGACGTAGCCGGCCTGCTCGAGCAGGACGTCCGACGCGACCTTGTAGTTGCTCCAGGTCGTGTCGCCGAGCAGCGCGTACGGATCGCTGAGCGTATCCCACGTGATCGGCGCGCGCGGCGACATCTGGCGCACGCAGCGGCCGGCGCGGCCGGCGCCGCACGCGGTCACCTCGAACGCGCCCTGCATGTCGGCCAGGAAGCGCGCCTCGCTGCCGACCGCATAGCTGTCGTAGCTGTCGGCGTAGGGCAGCGCGAACGCCGCCGGCGCCGGGCCGGTCGCCGTGCCCTTGCCGGGCACCGTGGTGGTCGTCAGCGTGTAGAGCGTGCGCGGCTGGAGCGTCACGGTGAAGCTGCCGCCCACCGGGGTGACGTCGGCCGCGTGGACGAAGTAGTCGGCGGCGTTGGCCGACCCGGTGACCGTCGACCACACGTGGACCGCCCCGGTCGAGAGCCCACCGCTGACCGTGGCGGTGAACGTCTGCGCGGCCGTCGCGTCCATGGTCTCGATGATCGTGCTGTAGGCGCCGGTGGTCGGCGAGCGCAGCGTCACGTAGCTGCCGTTGGCGCGGTTGCCGCCGAGAAACCCCGACGCGCCGTCGAGGTAGCGCCAGCCCGGCGCGGTGAACTGCGTGGTGTGCGCCATCACCCAGGCGTTCTGGCCGACCGAGTACGCGCCCGACCACGGCTGCGCCGCGAGCGCGACGCCCATCGTGGGGAACGGGATGTTCGGCGTGATCGCCGCGATCACCGGCCAGTTGATGTACGCGGTCATCTTGCCGTCGAGGTAGCCGCGGTTGATGCCGCGCGCGAGCGCCGTGGCGCCGAGCTTGTAGTCGTCCGAGCCGTTCTCGCTGGCCCACACCTTCTTGCCCGACGCGATCGCGTTGGCCGAGCTCGGACAGGTCGACTGCGAGCTGCGGTAACCGCACACGTAGTGCGAGCCGAGCACGTCGACCGCCGCGGCGTAGGCGGGGTTGCTCACGACGAGGTCGGCCGGGGCGAAGCTGGTATCGTCGGCGACGACCTGGACGCTGGCGTAGCCGCGGCTGTTCAGCGTGGACTTGAGGTTCTCGTACCACGCGGCGTTATTGCCGCGCTCGTTCCAGCCACCGAGGTAGTCGATGGTGAGGCCGTGGCTGGTCCTCGCGCAGTCGAGGAAGCTCACGTAGTAGTTGATCATGTCGCCGGAGAAGAACGTGCCGTTGCCGATCCAGCCCGGCGCCCCCCACGCCAGCGCGTAGAGCTTGATCGCGGGGTTGCGCGCCTTGGCCTGCTCCATCAGCCACCACTCGTAGCCGCGGCTGCAGTTGAGATCGCTCGCGACGTGCTGGTGGCTCGGCTCGGCCCCGCTCGTCGAGTTGGTATCGCCGCCGACCTCGACCTTCAGGATCTGCATCGCCGCGCCATAGCCCGGCTTGAACAGGTAATCGAGGATCTGGCTGCGCTGCGGTTCGGGGTAGTCGAACAAGAGGCGGCTATTGCCGCCGCCGCCCGAGATCGCGCCGACGCCATCGAACGTCCGGCCGGCCGACGTGCCGTCGATCGACGTGGTGGTGGTGACCGCAGAGGTCGCCTGGTCGACTGCGGGCGCGGGCGGCTCGTCGAAGCACGCCGCGACGAACGCGGGGGCGAGCGCGCCCCCCAGTGCAAGCCATCGGTAGAGAGAGGCCATGACATCCTCCGGGTCGGACATTGGACACGATGCCAGTACGGGCCAACCGGCCGGCACTCGATCGCGCGGTGAGACATTGCCGCCGCTCCGCCGCCCGGCGCAAGCCACGGGGCGCCGCGTTTGCGATCCGCGCGCGACCATGTGGGCGCCGCGCCGCGTCGAGACCGCGCGCAGCACACACGAGCGCGACAACGTATGACTGGCATCATGAATCCGGACTTGCAATACCGTGAAGCCGGGCCTCGCGGTCGCATCATTGACATTCACCCGGCCCGGGCGTAACGCACATCGAGGCCCGCGCCCAGCGGACGCACCGATCCTCTCCCATGCAGCCCCATCTTGGACGATCGAGCCCGGCGGTGGCCGTGATAAGAAGCGGGATGCTCAACGGCGTGACCCGCAGAAGGTTCCTCGGCGTCTCGGCGGCCACGGCCGCGGCCGCGCAAGGCACGCGCGCCAGCGCGGCTCAGGGAGCGGGCGCCAAGGTCTGGCCGTTTCCCAGGGACTTCGTCTGGGGCGCGGCCACCGCCGCCTACCAGATCGAGGGCGCGGCGGCCGAGGACGGCAAGGGCCCTTCGGTGTGGGACGTGTTCTCGAGGAAGCACGGCGCCGTGTTCGAGGGCCACACCGGCGACGTCGCGTGCGACCACTACCACCGGTACCGCGAGGACATCGCGCTGATGAAGGTGCTGGGGATCACGTCGTACCGGTTCAGCATCTCCTGGCCACGCGTGCTCCCCGAGGGCACGGGCGCCGTCAACCACCAGGGGCTCGACTTCTATAGCCGCCTGGTCGACGAGCTCCTGAAGCACGGCATCGCGCCGCTGTGCACGCTGTTCCACTGGGACTATCCGCAGGCGCTGTACCACCGTGGCGGCTGGCTCAACCGCGATTCGGCCGACTGGTTCGCCGCCTACACCGCGGTCGTGGCCGACAAGCTCGGCGACCGCATCAAGGCGTGGGCGACGCAGAACGAGCCGCAGTGCTTCATCGGGATGGCGCTGCTCGACGGCGTGCACGCGCCCGGCGACAAGCTGGCCTTCCCCGATTATCTGCTGGCGGCGCACAACGCCATGCGCGCGCACGGCAAGAGCGTCCAGGCGCTGCGCGCGCACGCGCCGGGCGGCAAGGTCGGCTATGTCGTGGCCGCGCAGATCACCCAGCCCGCCAGCGACAAGCCGGAGGATATCGAGGCCGCGCGCCAGGCGATCTTCTGGGTCCGCGAGCGCAGGCAGTGGAACAACGCGTGGTGGATGGATCCGGTGCTGCTGGGCCGCTACCCAGATGATGGCCTGGCCGCCTACGGCGCCGACGTCCCCCGTTGGAAGGCCAGTGACCTCGACGAGATGAAGCAGCCGATCGATTTCCTGGGGCTCAATATCTACAAGGCCGAGACCTTCCGGTGCGGCGCGAATGGCAAGCCGGAGTGGGTGCCGGTGCCGCCCGGATATCCGCGCTCGGGCGTCGACTGGCAGCCCATCACGCCGTCCTGCCTCTACTGGGGGCCGCGCTACCTGTACGACCGGTACAAGTTGCCGATCGCGATCACCGAGAGCGGCCTGGCGACGCGCGACCAGGTGTTCCTCGACGGCGAGGTCCACGACGTCCAGCGCGTCGACTACATGCACCGCGTGCTGCTCGAGCTGTCGCGCGCGATCCGGGACGGCGTCCCGGTGTCGGCCTACTACGCGTGGTCGCTGCTGGATAACTTCGAGTGGGCCGACGGCTACAAGCAACGCTTCGGGCTGGTCTACGTCGACTATCAGACCCAGAAGCGGCTGCCCAAGGACTCGTTCCACTGGTACAAGAAGGTCATCGCCAGCAACGGCCGCAGCCTGCTCGACAGAGCCGTGGTTCCCGTCGCGCAGGTCACGCCAGGCTGACCCGGTCCGCGCGCCCTGTCACCGGAGGTCGCGCGATGTCAGTTCGCCGCGGGCGACGTGACGCCGAGCTGCAGATCCGGCGACGCGACGTGCACGAAGCCCATGCCGCCGCCGCCGCCGCCCGCGCCGCCGGGGGCTGTCGCGGTCACCGAGCCACCGATCGGACTGTCGAGGCTGGCGCCCGGGGCGCCACCGGTCGCATGGCCCGTGCCCGTCCCCCCGGGAGCCGGCGTCGTCGCCGGCAGCCCCGGAGAGCCCGCGGCGCCCGAGGCGGTGCCCTCGGAGCCGCCCCCGCCCCCGCCGCCGTTCGCGGTGAGCGACGCGTTGGGCGCGCTGACCCGAGGCGCCTCGAGCATGATCATGCCACCGGAGCCACCGCCGCCTCCGCCGGCGTCCCCGGTGGTGCCCTGGTGATGACCGGGCTGGCCCCCGCCGCCCGCCGCGATCAGCGCCGCGCCGTCTCCGAGCACGATGCCGCTGGCGGCGGCGATGTACAAGGCGCCGCCGGCCAGCCCGCCAGCGCCCCCGGCGCCGCCGGGAGCAAGCCCTGCGCCGCCGGGCGCGCCGGGACATCCGCCCAGGGGCCCCACGGGCAACAGGATCGACTTGCCCCCGAGGCCGCCGGTGGCATTCGGGCCGTCGTTGTTGCCGACGCCTCCCGTGCCGCCGGTCGTGCCGTAGCCGCCACCGCCGCCACCACCGGCCCCGCCGTCGTTGTCAGCGCCCGGCGTCGCGGCGGTGGGGCACGAGGCCCGCGCGCCAGCGCCACCCGCGCTCACGTCGATCACCGCGCCCGCGCCGATGGTCACGGTGCCGCTCGCGATGATCGCCAGCGGCAATGCCCCGGTCGCGAGGAACGTCGCGCTCGATCCGATCTGCACATCGTGCGCAAGGATCGCTTCGACGTCGCCGGCTTTGCCCGCGACGATCGCGTGCGTCACCAGCGTCACCGCGCCCTGGACGACGAACTCGTGCATCGTCGTGTCGTAGCTGATGGCGCCCGTGAGCGACAGGTCGTGTTGCAGGTCCAGCGTGCAGGTATCGACCTGGGACGCGAAGCTGGTGCAGGCGCTGGCGTCGCCAGCGTCGATCGCGTGGTTGGCACCGCTGGCGTCGATGGCGTCGCCAGCGTCGCTCGCTGCCGGCGTCTGTACCCGCCCACACGCCACCACCATCGACATCCATGCCAGTGTCGTGAAGCGCCAGGGATCGCTCTGCATCGCCGGACGCTATCGCAACAGGATCAGCGAGAAAAGTCGTTCGCCCGGTTCCTTGCGGCGCGGTCGGCGCGGGGGGCCCGAACGTCGCGCGCGTCACAGCCGCGGCCACGCGAGCGGCCTGCGAGCCCCCCGTCCGCCTCGCGGCGGCCGCGCCACGTCGCCACCGCGTGCCCGCGCGCGGCGCGTGCGTGACGGCCGCGAAACACCCTCCCCTGCGCCAGCCGGAAGGTGTGCAAACACGAGTGACGAGATACGCAATCACGAAGAGGGTTGTGCCGCGCTCATGAGAATAGTTACTAGGCACACCCTGCGCGACGACAAGCTCGCTGTGCGGCCGGGTGCGCCCGAGGATCACCTGGCGCGAGGCAGTTTTCGTCGATCTGTCGTCAGCCACCGTGGAATCTTCCGTTGACGACGTTCATGTGAGAAGTTGCTAAGACATGCGGTGTTGCTTCCGCTGGTTCTCTCGACGCTCTGCGTCGCAGCCGCTGCAGCGGCCCGCCAGGCGTTGGCGAGTGACACGTGCTGACCGCCGCTGTCACCCGGGAGAGCCGTCTGCGGTCTGAATCGGAGTTCTCGGCGCGGTTGCGCGCCGGCCTGCCTCCGCTCGTCGTGGTCGCCGATGGCGATGTCGCGATCCGTGATGCCGTGACCGGCTTCGTATCGGCGCGCGGCTATCGGGTCGAGCCCGCCGCCGACGCCGAGGCTGCGGCGCGCCTGCTGCTCACCAACACGGTCGACGTGCTGGTCTCCGATCTCGCGATGCGCAGCGCGGACGGCGTCGACCTGCTGGCGTTCGCCCGGGCGGCTGCCCCCACGACCCGCAGCATCGCGCTCGCCGCGAACATGACCGCGTTCGATCGCGATACCGCCCTGCGACTCGGCGCGGTCCGCGCGCTGACCAAGCCGCTGTCGGGCAAGGACCTGGCGGACGCGATCGATCTCGCGCGCGACTGCGGCGATGGCTTCCACGGCTTTCTCTACCGGATGTCCCTGCTCGACGTGCTGCAGATGTATCATCTCGCCGGCCAATCGCTGGTGCTGCGGGTCACCGGCGAGATCGAAGGCGCGCTGTGGTTTCACCTCGGCGAGCTGATCCACGCCGAGTGCGCGGGCCGCAGCGGCACGGCCGCGCTGGCCACGCTGCTCACCGCGCAGCGCGGCCGGCTCGAGGCGTCCGCGCTCGTGCCCACCGCGCGCACGATCCAGGAGCCGTTCGATCACGCCCTGCTCGATGGGCTGCGCTCGATCGACGAGGAGCGCGCCCCGCCACGTCCGCCGGGCGAGCTCGCCGAGCTCGACGCCTGGCTGGACGAGCCCGCCGAGGACGATTCGCTCGATCGCGAGGTGCTCGGCCGCTGGCTCACCGAGCACGCGCCGGGCGCGGGGCTGTGGCGGATCGATCCGCGCGAGCCTGCGATCGAGCGGCTCCACGGCAACGCCGCCGATCCCGAGGCCGATCTGTCGATCGGGGTGGCCTGGGCCTACGAGCTCGCCGAGCTCGCCGATCCGACGTGGACCCGCGTCGAGCTGATCAGCCGCGCGACCGCGATCGCCCTGGTGCGCGCGGCCGGCGTCGTGCTCGCGCTGGTCCGCCCGGTGACCGACGAGGCGATCCCGCGGCGGTTCCACCTGGAGAGCGCCCAGCTCGGCCGCTGGCTCCACGACCACGTGAGGCCGCCACCGTGACGCCGCGCGACGAGCTCTTCCGGACCGCGGTGGTCGACGGCGGCGCGCTCGGCGCCGTCGCGATCGACGTCGCCACCCGGAGCTCGATCGCCGGGTTCGCGCACGCCGAGCTCGCGAGCCCCGCGCTCGTCGAGCTGCTGCTCGGCGCCGCGCGCCCGTCGGGGCCGCTCACCCGGCTGTGCGGCGGCGCGCCGCCGGGCGCGGCGCGCGAGCTGTTCGTGGCGGGCGCGGACCGCGCCGTGTACTGTAGCGTGGTCGAGCACCGCGTGCTGATCATCGTCGCCACGCCGGTCACGATGAGCGTCGCGCTCGGCTGGGCGCTGGTGCGCGTGCTGGCCGCCGCGGAGGCCAGGCCATGACCGCCCCGCCAACACACCTGGTTTGTTTCGTTTCCTGTAACCAATCACGAGGAGTACACGATGCCGTCAGAGAAGCAGATCATCGAGAGCTTTGAAAAGGTCGCCAGCGAGACGCCGGGGTTCATCGCCGCCTCGCTCGTCGATCTCGATTCGGGGATGACGCTCGGAATGAAGTCGTTGCGGGCCGACTTCGACCTCGCCGCGGCGAGCGCCTACAACAGCGAGATGGTCAAGCAGAAGCAGAAGATCATGCGCGCGCTGTCGCTGAAGACCACGCTCGAGGACATGCTGATGACGCTCGGCGATCAGATCCACCTGATCAAGATGGTCAGCCCGAGCACGTTCATCTACCTCGCGGCCGATCGCGCACAGTCCAACATCGCGATCGTTCGCATCACGGTGAACAAGCACCTCGGGCTGTTCGTGTAGCCGGGCATGGCGGTCCTCGACCCCGAGCGCAACGCGATCGTCATCCGCATCGTCTACGACGGGCCGCCGCACGCCGGCAAGACGACCAGCGTGCGGTCGCTCGCGCGCAGCCTGATGCGCTCGGTCGAGACGCCGCTCGAGTCCGCCGGCCGCACCGTGTACTTCGACTGGATGGAGTACACGGGCGGCTTGTTCGAGGGTCACCGCATTCGTTGTCAGATCGTGAGCGTGCCCGGGCAGCCCGACCTGGCCGCCCGCCGCCGCGCGTTGCTCGAGACCGCGGACGTCGTGGTGTTCGTCGCCGATACCAGCACGGCCACGGCGGTCGCGCGCAGCGTGGCCCACATCCGGCAGATGGTGGCGATCGTGCGCGACCTCGGCGAGCTCCCGGTCGGCGTGATCGTCCAGGCCAACAAGCGCGACGTCCCCGGGGCGATCTCGCGCGCCGAGCTGTGCGCCGCCCTCGGCAACGACTTCGCGCACACCGCGGTGACCGAGTCGGTCGCCGAGACCGGGAGCGGGATCCGCGAGACCTTCGTGTTCGCGGTGCGCGTCGCGCTCGATCGGATCCGCGAGCTGATCGCGCGCGGCGCGCTGCCCCACGGCCGCCCGGCGGTCGATACCGCGGAGCAGCTGCTCGCCGTGCTCGAAGACGCAAGGATCACGCCGACCGAGGTGGCGGGCGATATCGCCGCCGCGGTCCACGCGCTCGTCGCGGCTCCGGGCCCGCCGCGGCTCCCCGACGCGCGCGTGCCGAGCGGCGCGATCTGGCCGCCGGTCGAAGGCCGCATGGTGCTGCACGAGGCCACCGAGGTCGGCCTCGCGGTTCGCCGCGTCGGCGACGGCGACTGGATGGCCGGGACCGGCAGCGGCTGGCGCGCCCACTCGACCGCCGCGGCGGAGTTCAGCCGGTTCGACGACGGGCGCCAGGCGCTGGTCGCGTGGGCGCAGGGCCACGCGGCGCTCGCCGGGCTCCTGTCGCCACCGCGTTGCATCGTGCTCGCCGACACCGGCGCTGGCACCTGGCGGCTGTGGCAGATCGTCAAGCTGCTGCCGTCGCTGCGCGCCTGGCTGGTCGACGGTGCGGCGCTGACCGCGAGCGAGCTGCTGGGCCGGCTCACCGCCGCGGCGGCGTGCCTGGGCGACGCGCACCGGCGATGCGTCGGCACCCAGCTGTTGCCGACGCTCGACACCATCGGACGCGCCGCCCACGGCCCGCAGTTCATCTCGCTGATTCCGGGCTCGCTCGCGATCCCGCTGCCGCATACCTCGGATATCGCCGGCCGGGTCGCGAGCGCGCTGTCCCGGGTGCTCGCGGTCGAGCTCGCGGCGCGGCGCGCCGACCTCGCGCGCTGGCTCGAGCACGTCGAGCGAGCGCCCGGCTCGTGGGAGGATGTCGTCGCGGCCGCGCTGGCGGAGCGCCGCGCCCCGCGGGTCACCGACGCGGCCAGCCTCGGGCACAAGCCCCCGGGTCGGTGACTCGAGCGCCGCGGCGACCGGACGAACGCCGCGCGATCAGCACACACACGGTTCGGGTCGAGGCGATGAACACCTCGACTATGCCGGATCATGTGGTCATGGCATCCACGGATCCGCGCACCGCAACGACCTCTGACCAGGCCCGCCCCAGACGGCTATTGCAGATCGCAGTGACGCCGGCAATGAGCAATAGCACCACAAAGCGGTAGCGAGCGTGCTCCGCGTCCGGAGTGACCACCATTCCGGGATGTCAGTAACGACGACAACATCCCAGATCGATTGACAAGCTCGCAATGGCGGGCGGGCGGCTCGGCGGTGCGACAACAGGCCGCGCAGGTGCCACCGCGCGCGCTGCGCGTGACGCCACAGCCGCCGAGCGGGCGCCGGCGCGCTACGGGGCAGTGGCCGCAGCGATGATGACGTCGGCGACGTCCTTGGGGCGCGACACCATCGGCACGTGGCTGGTTGGCAGCACCGTGATCTTGGCCTTGATATGCGCCGCGGCAGCGCGCTGGAACGCAGGGTGGAGCATCAGGTCCTTGTCGGCCACCACGTAGAAGCTCGGCTTGCCCTGCCACGCGGCCTTGGTCAGCTTCTCTTCGAAGTTCTTGCCGCGCACGGCGCCCTGCGTCGTCGCGATCAGCCGCGCCTGGGCGGCGGTCACGTCCTGCGCAAAGTACTGGGCGACGGCCTCCGGAGACAGCTTCAAATAACCGGCGGCGTCGACGATCGGATGCGCGAGACCGGGCGATGGCGGATACGGCTTCAGCGTCTCGATCGAGGATTGGCCGACGTCCGGCGCGAACGCCGCGATGTAGACCAGCGCCTTCACCTGATCGCTGGTGCCGGCCTCGGTGATCACCGAGCCACCCCACGAGTGTCCAACCAGGATGACCGGGCCGTTGGCCTCGGCGATCGCGCGCTCGGTGAACGCCACATCGTCGGCGAGCGAGGTGAGCGGGTTCTGCACCGCGATGACCTTGATGCCTCAGGCCTGGAGCAGCGGAATGACGGCGCTCCACGACGAGCCGTCAGCGAAGGCGCCGTGGACGAGCACCACGGTCTTGGCAGGGGCAGGCGGCGCGCCACCCGGAGCCGCGCTGGCAGCTCGTGCAGACAACACCGCGCCGAGCGCGATCGCGAAAGATACAGCGAGTGAACGGATCGACATGACAGGTTCCTTGGAAGCAAGATGGGATGAGGTAACAATGCGCTATTCAATAGCGTGCTATATAAACAGGCGAGCAGCCTTACATCGGGACTAGGCCATACAGCCCCCTCGCGCGAGGGTATATAGAACAATTAAATCGCGTGCTATTCGTTGGCGCCTACGGCAGCGCCGGGCGGCGGTTACAGCGATCTCGCCGATCCCCGTGCGTTACGCGTCGCGCAGCTTGGCGCGCAGCACCTCGAGCTGGTGGTTCAGCGCGACCAGCTCCTCGGCCGAGCACCGGGTCGCCTGAAAGATCGCGAGCTGAACGTCATGCGCTCTCTGCTTCATCGCACGGCCGGCCGAGGTCAGCGACACGATCACACGGCGCTCGTCCTGGGCGTCGCGCCGGCGAGATACCAGGCCGGCTTGCTCGAGCCGCTTGAGCAACGGCGTGAGCGTCGCCGAGTCGAGAAACAACTCGTCGCCGAGCTCGGTGACGGTGCGCTCGTCGCGCTGCCATAGAACGAGCATCGCCAGGCCAGATTCGATTGAGACGCTCGCGGTCGTCGTGCCGGGTGCTCGCGGTCGCGCTCGCGCGCTGGCTCGGACGAACGCCGCGCGATCACGTCCGGCGCCACGCGACGTACAGCACCGCGACGAGCGGCGCGGCCAGGCATCCAAAGCCGAAGCGCACGAAGCCGATCCCGCCGGCGATCGCGCCGAGCGCGAACCCCACGACCGGCGGCAGCATCTTGCGGAGCCGCGCCTTGCCCGCCGCGTCCGCCGTGCCGAGCACGACCTCGACGGCGTCCATCACGGTCTGCGTGACGTTGCCGGTCATCACCGTGGTCGGCGGATAGCTGACGAACACGGTCCGCGACGCGGCGTTCTGGATCGCCATGGCAGCGACGCCGAGCAAGCCGACGGCGATCGCGATCGACGAATCGGCGTCCGCCACCGGCTGCGCCCAGACGCCGGCCGCGAGGAACAGCGCGAGGAACCCCGCTTGCCCGCCGAGCACGACGCGCGCGGGGTCGCGGCCGCGCCGCTTGCAGGCGTGGACCACGAGCTGGGTCGCGGCGACGATCAAAACGAACGCCGGAAACGCGAGCAGCTTGGCGACGATGCCCGGCCGCGGGCTCGCGAGCGTCGCGCCGATCAACACGAAGTTGCCCGTGACGTGCGCCGTGAACAGGCCGAACAGCGCGACGAAGCCACAGCTATCGACGAAGCCCGCCGTGCTCGCCAGGACCGTGCTGATCGCGACGTCGGATCCCGCGGAGCGTTCGGTCGCGGTGGCGGCGGTGGTCATTGCGCCCATGGCACCCTCATGGTCAGTCAGTACGCCCAGCAGCTGCAACCCAGCGCGGGCCATAGATCGGCCAGCCTCGCGAAGCCGAGCCGCGGCGCCCCCGCGGCGCCGTGCGCCGTGCACGTGCGCGCAGTCGCGGGCGCGGGCGCGGGCGCCGGCGCGCGCTCGCCGTGCCGGACGCCGAAGTTGACCGGCGACCAGTCGGGCATCGCCGGGGGCATGCCGGGATCGAGGTCGGCAAAGTCTCCCGCGGCGTACGCGATCCGGCCGTCGACGCAGGTCAGCTCCGAGACGATATCCCGGATCTCGTCGCCGGGCACCGCGAAGAAGTCGCGCGACAGCGTGGCGAAGTCGGCGAGCTGGCCGACCGCGATCTGGCCCTTGCGGCCCTGGTCGTTCGAGAACCAGGTATTCGCGCGCGTATAGAGCTCGAGCGCGGTCCCGCGGTCCAGCCGATTGCGCTCCGGATACAGCACGAGCCCGCCGAGCGTCTTGCCGGTGACCAGCCACGACAGCGCCGTCCACGGATCGTGGCTGGCGACCCGAGTCGCGTCGGTGCCCACGCCGACGGGCACGCCGAGCTCCAGCATGCGCTTGATCGGCGGCGTCCGCTCGGCGGCCTGCGCGCCATAGCGCGCCACGAAATCCTCGCCCTGATACGCCATGCGATGTTGCACGGCGATCCCCCCGCCGAGCCTGGCGATGCGCTCGAGGTTTCGATCGGTAACGGTCTCGGCGTGGTCGAACATCCAGTGCAGGCCCGCGAGCGGGATCTCGCGGTCGACGGCCTCGAACACGTCGAGCGCGCGGCCGATCGTCTCGTCGTAGGTCGCGTGCATGCGCCACGGCCAGCGCCGCGCGGCGAGCATGCGCACCACGGCCTCGAGCTCGCGCTCCATGGTCGCCGGCAGGTCGGGCCGCGGCTGGCGGAAGTCCTCGAAGTCGGCCGCCGAGAACACCAGCATCTCGCCTGCGCCATTGAGGCGATAGAGCTCGTCGCCATCGAGGTAGCGATTCGCGGTGGTCCATCGCGTGAAATCCGCGAGCTCGTCCTTGGGCTTCTGGGTGAACAGGTTATAGGCGATGCGCACCGTCAGCTGGTGACTGCGGTGGAGCTCGGCGATGACCTGGTAGTCATCGGGGTAGTTCTGGAACCCGCCGCCCGCGTCGATCACGCTGGTGACGCCGAGGCGGTTGAGCTCGCGCATGAACTGGCGCGTCGAGTTGAGCTGATACTCGTAGGGCAGCTTCGGCCCGCGCGCCAGCGCCGAGTACAGCAGCGTCGCATTCGGCCGGGCGAGCAGCAGGCCCGTGGGCTCGCCGCGCGCGCCGCGGTGGATCTCGCCGCCGGGAGGATCGGGCGTGTCGCGCGTGTAGCCCACCGCGCGCAGCGCCGCGGCGTTGAGCAGCGCGCGATCGTAGAGGTGCAGGATGAACACCGGGGTATCCGGGGCAACGGCGTTGAGCTCGTCGAGCGTGGGCAGCCGGCGCTCGGCGAACTGGTGCTCGGTGAACCCGCCGACCACGCGCACCCACTGTGGCGCGGGCGTGCGCGCGACCTGGGCGGCCAGCATGCGCATCGCGTCGGCCAGCGAGGGGACCCCATCCCAGCGCAGCTCGAGATTGTAGTTGAGGCCGCCGCGGATCACGTGGATGTGCGAGTCGATGAGTCCGGGGATCACCCGGCGACCACGCACGTCGATCACGCGCGTCGCGCCGCCGCGCCGCCGCAGGACCTCGGCGTCGTCGCCGACCGCGACGAACCGATTGCCGGCGACCGCGAACGCCTGGGCCTCGGGGCGGCCGGGATCGACGGTCGCGACCCGCGCGTTGCAGACGATCAGGTCGGCCCGATCGGCGGTGGCGGTCACGGCGCCACCGAGTCCGCGGGCTTGGCGTCACCCGCCGCGCGGGATCGCCCGCAATCGGGGTCCTGGGTGGGCAGTTCGCCAAAGCTGTGCGCGCGCAGCTGCGCGACGATCAGATCGCGCCCCACGACCTGCGTGCGGGCAAGCCACTCCCGGGCGAGCGGCACCACTTGCTCGCCGATCAGGATCCCGGCGAGGCCGACCAGGGCGATCACCGGCGGCGCCGGCGACCGCACGCGGAGCAGAGCGTAGATCGCGCCGACGAGCACGCCGGCGCCGAGCGAGAGCAGATAGGGCTTCATATCGGACTCCCTAGTGACCCTCGCCGCCGCCGAACATCGTCTTGGCGTAGATGAGGCCGATGCCGTAGCCGCCGCCGTGCGCGATCGCGATCCCGACCGTCTGGTCGTACGTGGCGCCGCGCGCCCAGTCGCGCTGGAGCTCGAGCAGATACTGGACCGAGGTCATCGGCCGCGCGCCGGCCTGCACCATGCGGTCCACCGCGCGCTCGTGCGCCTCGACGGTCACGTCGCCGCACGCGTCGGTGACGACGTACGCCTCGAAACCCTGGTCGATGGCGGTCAGCACGGGACCGACGATGCACACGCTCGTCCACAGCCCGCCGAACACGATGCGCCGCTTGCCGATCCGGTTGATCTCGGCGACCACGTTCGAGTCCTCCCACGTATTCATCGTCGTCCGGTCGATCAGCGCCTTGCCGGGAAACGGCGCCGTGACCTCGGTGAACATCGGCCCCGAGAACGACTTCGCCGCGACGGTGGTGAGGATGGTCGGCACCTTGAACTCGGCCGCGGCCTTCGCGATCAGCGTGCTGTTGTTGCGCAGATCCACGATGTCGATCGACCGGGTCGCGAACGCCATTTGCGACTGGTAGTCGATCAAGATCAGCGCGTGATCGGGACCGTTGAGCAGGGTCTCTCCGGGCTGGATGGTGGCAGTTGGCATCGCGATCTACATCGCATCCAGCGCCGTCCATTGCAACCGATCGCAGTCGCGCCGACCCGTTGCCCGTATCGATAGCGCATCACTCCCGGTGATGGATTCCATTGCTCAGGTCCGGAGCGACAAAGCCTCTTCATGGACGGCGTCGCCGGCGCGATCCTCGGCCTGCGTGCCGAGCCGCGCCAGGGCGATCTGGCACATCCGCCGCCAGCACGCGGTCGCGTCGCCCGCCGCCGCGTGGTCGGACTGTCCGGAGCAGCGCTGCGCCTGAGGATCCACCCGCACGGTGCCTTACAGTGATCGAAGGAAGGCGACCAGGTCGGCGTGCTCGGACTTCGAGAGCCCGATGTTGAACCGTGTGTTGTAGAAGTCCACCACCGCGTCGAGGTCCGCGGCGAAGCCGTTGTGGAAGTACGGCGCGCGCGGCGCGAGGTCGCGCAGCATCGGGCCCTTGAACCGGCCGATGTGGCTCCACTTGCCGTCGATCAGCGCGCGGCCCGGGTCGGTGACCTTGACCACCGCGCCCGTCGTCTTGTTCTTCAGCGTGTAGAGCGGCATGTCCGGCGTGCGACGCGAGGCGTCGACCAGGCCGATGTTGAGCGGCGCGACGACCGAGTGGTTGCCGCCGTTCGGCGTGTCGTGGCAGGTCGTGCAGGTGCCGACCAGCTTGGCGGGCGTCCCGAACGCTGCCTCGTCATTGATGCCCGACACCCCGGTGATCGCGATCGGCCTGGTGTTGAACAGCGCCTGGCCGCGCGCGATCTGCTGCCGCGCCGCCGCGTCGTAGCCCTTGGCGTGGGTCCATTTGTCGAAGATGTTGAACACGATCGGGTTGAACGCCGCGTGCGTGACCGGGTCGCCGAAGTTATCGTTGATCCCGATGTGAAACTCCTGCGCGATGATCGCGTCGGGCCCGCCCCTCGCGCCATCGTCGTCGAGCTGCCCCGCCTTGCGGTCGATGATCTGCGCGCTCGCCAGGCTCGTGATGAACCCCGTGATCGACGCTCGCTGCGCCGGGCTCAGCGGCTTGCCCTGCGCGTGGATCACCGTGGCGTCGCTCGTCTGGGTCTCGAGCTCCGACTCCACCGTCGCGCCGGGCACCACCTCGCGGCCGTCCCACATCACCGTGCTGTCGAACTTGAGGTTGGTCGTCGGCAGCGGCCGCCGGAACAGCGAGAGCTCCTTCGCGCTCGCAAAGTGATACGGATCGTCCACCGCGACCAGGTCGAACTCCGCGTTCGCCGGGATCGGCAGGCCGATCCGGATCAGGCCGCGGTTCAGCAGCAGGCTGTACGCCTGCCGCCGCTTCGCCAGCGTCGAGACGTCCGCGTTCGGCGAGTTCGCGCCGTCGAGCGGCCGGAACACCGCCGACAGCCCCAGGCCATCCTCGTACTTGCCGCCCGAGGTCTGCTCGAACGTCGCCTGCAGCTGCTTGGGCGTGATCGTCCACCCCACCGTCGGCACGTGGCAGCTCACGCAGCGCCGGCCGTTGGTCCCGAGGTCCTGGAAGAACTCGTTGTCGAGGTCGATCGACCCCTGCGTGCTGACCGTCGTGAACACGCCCGTCGCGTCGCGCACCGGCACGTGGTTCGGCAGCCGGTCGTGATCCGTGCTGCACCGCGCGACGAGCTCGTCGTACTGCGTCGCCTCGTCCGGCGCCGCGGATGAATCGTCCGCCGCCGCGGCGGCGGACTGGCCCGGGCCGCCGTCGGCCATGCAGCCAGTCGCCATGAGCGCGATGAAACCACCGAGTGCAGCCGAGGTCGCCTTCATGCCCGAGCGCATTTGCACGCGCCTCGCCAGCGCAGTTCACCTCGCAAGCGTCCGGAATCAAACCGTGCGCGGCACCGCCCCCCTGCTCCTTCGGCGGTCCGGTGGACGCCCCGACGTCCAGGGTCGGAGATGCCCCGCCGGCGTCAGGATGAGTAAGATCGATATGACGGGAACGCTCTCATAGAACGAACTACCGTCATTGATCCCCCGGGTCGAACTCGTAGTATCCGTGCAGGCCTATCCACAAGGCCTCAGGAACGAGGAGACCTCCATGTGTCACCGCAACGTCCTCCTGGCCACCGTGGCCCTCGGCGTACTGGCGATGGGCAGCCTGGCGGTCGGGGTCACACCCGCCGCGGCCGCGACCACCGGTTGCTCGGTCAGCTATCAGAACCTGAGCTCGTGGCAGTCGTCGCCCACGGCAGGCGGCTTCTCCACCACCATCGCGATCACCAATCTCGGTGACCCGATCACCCACTGGACCCTGACGTTCACGCCGCCGCCCGGCCATGCGGTGACCAGCGGATGGAACGCCACCTTCACCCTCGCCTCCACGATCAGCGCCACCGACGCCGGCTGGAACGGCGCCATCGCCACCGGCGCGACCAACACGAGCGCCGGCATGCAGGGCACCTGGAGCCGGTCCGCGGCCGGCGCCGCTCCGCCGAGCCCGTTCCCCCAGCCGACCGACTTCACCCTCAACGGAGTCCGCTGCAGCGGCAGCGTGACGATCGGCAACCAGCCGCCGACGGTCAGCCTCACCGGGCCGACGGGTGGCCAGGCCTTCACCGCGCCGGCGACGATCAACTTCGCGGCGACCGCGAGCGACGCCGACGGCAGCGTGGCCCGCGTCGAGT
>Ga0302256_10000035_pt1 | contig 23274 bp, 21 predicted proteins | sample I_Fen_E3_4_FD_194571 | JGI IMG/M metagenome (GOLD analysis project Ga0302256, IMG submission 194571) | Peat permafrost microbial communities from Stordalen Mire near Abisko, Sweden - I_Fen_E3_4 | ecosystem: Environmental > Terrestrial > Soil > Wetlands > Permafrost | place: Sweden: Abisko...
GGGTTTGGCGCCGAGGGCTGCGTCCTCATTGATCTGATCGCGCGCGACCACCTGCCGATCGATCTGTTCACGCTCGATACCGGCGTCCTGTTCCCGGAGACCTACGAGCTGTGGCGGCAGCTCGAGGCCAGGTACGGCGTGACGATCCGCGCGGTGCGGCCGGCGCACTCGATCGAGCAGCAAGCGGTCGAGCACGGCCCCGCGCTGTGGGAGCGCGATCCGGATCGCTGCTGCGAGCTGCGCAAGGTGCTGCCGCTGCGCCGTGCGTTGACCGGGTTCGAGGGCTGGATCACCGCGATCCGCCGCGATCAGACGGCGGAGCGCGCCCACGCCCGCGTCGTCGAGCACGACCGCAAGTTCGACCTCGTGAAGGTCAACCCGCTGGTCACCTGGAGCCACGACGATGTGTGGGGCCACATCTACGCCCACGACGTGCCGTTCAACGCGCTGCACGAGCGAGGCTATCCATCGATCGGGTGCCAGCCATGCACCGCGGCGGTCGCGCCGGGCGAGGATGCCCGCGCCGGCCGGTGGCGCGGCACGTCGAAGAAGGAGTGCGGGCTCCACGTCCTCCAGCCCGGACAGGCCCGCGATGCAACGTGACCGACCGTCGCTCTATCCGGTGTTCCTGAACCTCGCCGGCCTGCCGGTCGTGGTGGTCGGCGGCGGCGTGGTCGCGGCCAGCAAGCTCGACGGCCTGATCGAGGCCGGCGCGCGGATCACCGTGGTGGCGCCGGCGATCCACGACGAGATCCGCGCGCGCGCCGCGGCTTCGCCGGCCGATGAATCCAGCGCACCGGCGATCCAGCTCGTCGAGCGTGGCTTCGCGCCCGGCGATCTCGACGGCGCGCGCTGGGTCGTCGCGGCGGCCACCCCGGAGGTCAACCGCGAGGTCGCGGCGGCGGGCGCGGCGCGCGGCCTGTTCGTCAACGCGGTCGACGATCTCGCCGCGGCGAGCGCGTACCTCGGCGGCGTGGTGCGGCGCGGACCGGCGGTGGTCGCGATCTCGACCGGCGGGCTCGCCCCGGCGCTCGCGGGCCTGCTGCGCGAGGCGCTCGAGGCCGTGCTGCCCGACGACCTCGAGCGCTGGATCGACGTCGCGCTGGCGGCGCGCGCCGACTGGAAGCGCGCGGGTATCCCGATGGCGGAGCGCCGCCCGCTGCTGCTGCGCGCGCTCGAGCGGATCTATCACCCGGCGGGTGCAGGAGCCGGGGCGTGACCGGCCTGGTCTCGCTGGTCGGCGCCGGCCCCGGCGATCCCGAGCTGCTCACGCTGCGCGCGCTGCGCCGGCTGCGCGATGCAGACCTCGTGCTGAACGATGCGCTGGTCCACGCCGCGCTGCTCGAGCTCGCGCCCAGGGCGCAGCGGTTCTATGTCGGCAAGCGCGCCGGCCGGCACTCGATCGACCAGGACGGCATCCACCAGCTGATGATCCGCGCCGCGCATCGCGGGCAGCGCGTGGTCCGGCTCAAGAGCGGTGATCCCTTCGTGCTCGGCCGCGGCGGCGAGGAAGCGCTCGCGCTCGACGCCGCCGGCGTCGCGTACGAGGTGATCCCCGGCCTCAGCGCGGCGACCTCCGCGCCGCTGCTCGCCGGCATCCCGGTCACCCACCGCGGCATGTCCGCCGGGTTCGCCGTGGTGTCCGGCCACGCCGAGTCGGCGTTCGCGCCCATCGTCGATGGCATCGCGCCGGGCGCGCTCACGCTCGTCGTGCTCATGGGCGTGAAGCGGCGCGGCGCGATCGCGGCGCGGCTGGTCGCCCGCGGCTGGTCGCCGGCCACCCCCGCGGCGCTGCTGTTCGGCGCGTCGCAGCCCGGCAGCATCACCCACCTCACCACGCTCGGCGAGCTGATCCAGCCCACGAGCACGAACCCCGTTCCCCAGACCGAGCTGCCCGGCGTGCTGGTGATCGGCGAGGTCGTCTCGCTCGCCGATGTCATCGCGCGAGTCGCCCCCGTCCCGCTAGCTGAAAGGTCGCTATGAGCGTCGTCAATGTCCCTCCGATCGCGCCCGGACGCCTCGGGTTTGCCCGCAAGGCCGATGTCGATCTGTTCGTCGAGCGGCTCGAGGCGTTCGAGAATGGCCAGCTGTCCGCCGACGACTGGCGCGGCTTCCGCCTGCTCAACGGCGTCTATGGCCAGCGCCAGGACGGCGTGATGATGATCCGCGCCAAGCTGCCCGGCGGCTTCGTCACCCCCGCGCAGCTCGAGGCGCTCGCCGACGTGGCCGAGACCTGGGGCGGCGGCAAGGGTCACGTCACCACCCGGCAGAACGTGCAGTACCACTTCGTGGCGATGGCGGACGTCGAGGGCGCGCTGCGCCGGCTCGCCGACGCCGGCATCACCACCAAGGAGGCCTGCGGCCACTCGGTGCGCAACTGGACGTGCTGTCCGTTCGCCGGCGTCGCCAAGGACGAGCCGTTCGATCCGTCGCCCTACGTCGAGGCGCTGGCCCGCCACCTGCTGCGCGGCCCGTACTCGTCGACCCTGCCGCGCAAGCTCAAGCCCTCGCTCGGCGGCTGCTGCGGCACCGATTGCTCGCAGGCGTTCATCAACGACCTCGGCTTCCTCGCCCGCAAGCGCACCGGGCCCGACGGCCGCGACGAGCTCGGCTTCCAGATGATGGCCGGCGGTGGGCTGTCGACCCTGCGGCGCAGCGCGCTCATCGTCGAGGAGTTCATCCCGGTCGGCGAGATCCTCGAGGCCGCCGATGCGATCGTCCGGGTGTTCCACCGGATCGGCAACCGCAACAACCGCGCGAAGGCACGCCTCAAGTGGGCGATCGACAAGATCGGCGCACCGGCGTTCCTCGCCGAGTACCGCGCCGAGCGCGACAAGATCCGCGGCGAAGGCGGCGTGGCGCTCGAGCTGCCGCCGCAGCCCGAACCCCCCCAGCGCCGCGCGCCGCTCGCCCAGGTCACCGCCGCCGAGCCCGGCTACGACGCGTGGGCGACCCACAACGTGCGGCCGCAGAAGCAGGCCGGCTTCGCCTCGGTCGTCATCCGCCTGATCCTGGGCGACATCACCGCGGCGCAGCTCCGCGCGCTGGCCCCGCTCGTCGTCCAGTTCGGCGAGGGCGAGCTGCGCACGACCAACGAGCAGAACCTGGTGCTGCGCCACGTGCCGGTCGCCCGGCTGCCCGCGCTGCACCGCGAGCTGGTCCGCCTCGGCCTGGCGCTCAAGGATGCCAACACGCTCGCCGATGTCACCAGCTGCCCGGGCGCCTCGAGCTGCAAGCTCGCGGTCACCGCGTCGCGCGGCCTGGGCTCGCAGCTCACCGAGCTGCTCGATCGCCGCCCCGATCTCGTGACCGCCGCCAGGGGCCTCGACGTCAAGGTCTCGGGCTGCCCGCACGGCTGCGGCCAGCACTACATCGCCGGCATCGGCTTTCAGGGCGGCATGCGCAAGCTCGCCGGCCGGCCTGCGCCGCAGTACCTGGTCTACGTCGGCGGCGGCATCCGCGCCGATGGCGCCGACTTCGGCCGCCTGGTCACCAAGGTCCCCGCCCGCCGCGCCGCCGCCACGCTCGAGCGCCTGCTCGACTTCTACATCCGCGAAGGCGCCACCAGCCACGCGTTCTGGGCCGGCGTGCCGATCGAGACCCTGCGCGGCGTGATCGGCGAGCTCACCGAGCTGCGCGAGGAGGACGCGGTCGAGGCCGACTTCGTCGATCTCGGCGAGACCTCGGCGTTCGAGGTCGTGACCGCCGAAGGCGAGTGCGCCAGCTGAAGTTGACTTGCGACTGCGACAGGGTTGCAGGCCCGTCGTTGGTCGCGTCCGAGGCGCCGGCGTCGGCCGTCCGCGCGTCGGGGCTGCTGCACGCGGCGGTGGGCGGCGTGCCGTCGCGATGACAGCGCTGATCCGCCTGGCACGTGTAGTCGGCGGGACACGCCGCGTTCGGCCCGCAAGCGAAGCCACACGCGGGCTGCGGGAGGTCGTAGCAACCAGCGACGACCGCGAGGGCGACGCACGTGAACTTCCGGCGCCACGGCACGCCGCGACGCTAGCATGAAACGCCGCGGCCCGAAGACGCCCGCGGATCGGCGGGCGGCGCGGCGCGATTCCAGGTCGTCAATCAGGAACCCTCTCGTATACCAATCACCGACTCGTAACTGGCGGCGCGTGGTGTATGATCGCGCGCGATGGGGTTCACGGCGGACCGAGATCGAGCGCGATCACTCGTCGAGCCACACTGGCGTCGCGTCTACAATTTCGTGTTTCGGCTGACCCTCGATCGCGATCGCGCGGAGCGCTATCTCAAGGATATCTTCGCGCTCGCGGCGTCGCGCGCCGATCGCGCGCCCGGCGACGAGGCCGACCTCGAGCTGTGGTTGCTCGGCGTCGCGAACCAGGTGCTCGAGGAGCGCCTGCCGCGCCAGCCCGAAGTCGACTTCGACGTGCTCGACGAGACGCTGCGCGGCGAGGCCACCCGCACCGACGTCGTGCGCTCGCTGAGCGACCCGCAGCGCGACTTTCTCCTCTGGGAGCTCAAGCAGGGCTGCATGACCGCGGTGATCAACTGCCTGCCGCCGGGCGAGCGCGCCGCGTTCGTCACCTGCCACATCCTGAAGCTACCGGATGACCGCGCTGCGCAGTGCCTCGCGATCTCGGAGAGCGCCTACAAGGTCCGGCTGTCGCGGGCGCGCAAGAAGGTGGGCGACTACCTCGCGCCGCGCTGCGAGCACGTCAACCCGTTGAACCCGTGCCACTGCCCGGCGCGGGTCGGCACCGCGCTGCACCGCGGGTTCATCGGGATCGGCAGGGTCAGCGGCGAGGTCTCGCTGCGCAAACCGCCCGACTTTCCATACGGCCGCTACGGCACCGGCGTGGGGAACGATGACGTTCCCATGCGGGACGTTGCCGCGATTTACGGCAACCTCCCGGAGCCCGATCCGCCGGCCGAGTTCGGCGAGCGGCTGATCGAGCACATCGCGACGGCTACTTCGCGGCCTTGAACGAGCGCTCGAGGTCGGCCTGCTGGTCGGCGACGTCCTCGATCCCGACCGACAGGCGGATCAGGCCATCGGCGATCCCGAGCTGGGCGCGCCGCTCGGGCGGCACGCTGGCGTGCGTCATGATCGCCGGATGCTCGATCAGCGACTCGACGCCGCCGAGCGACTCGGCGAGCGTGAACAGCTGGCAGGCCGACAGGAACCGCCGCGACGCGTCGAGCCCGCCGGCCAGCACGAAGCTGATCATGCCGCCGAACCCGGTGGCCTGGGTGCGCGCCAGCGCGTGCTGCGGGTGCGACGCCAGCCCGGGGTAGATCACCCGCTCGACCTGCGGATGGCGCTCGAGCCAGCTCGCCAGCGCGCGCGCGTTGGCCTCGTGGCGATCCATGCGGACGTGCAGCGTCTTGGTGCCCCGCATGACCAGGAAGCTGTCCATCGGCGACGGCACCGCGCCGGTGGCGTTCTGCAAGAACGCGAGCCGGTCGCGCAGCGCCCGATCCTTGACGATCAGCGCGCCCCCGACCACGTCGGAGTGGCCGTTCAGGTACTTGGTCATCGAGTGCGCGACGATATCGGCGCCGAGCTCGAGCGGCCGCTGGAAGTACGGCGTCATGAACGTGTTGTCGACGGCGAGCACCACGCCCTTGCGCTGGCACACCCGGGCGACCGCGGCGATATCGACGAGCTTCAGCATCGGGTTGGTCGGCGACTCGAGCCACACCAGCCTGGTCGCCGGCCGGATCGCGGCCTCGACCGCCGCGGCGCCTTCGATCGGGTCGACGTAGCTGAACTCGAAGCCGAGGCGGCGGTACACCTTGTCGAACAGCCGGAACGTCCCGCCGTAGAGATCGTCGCACGCGACGACGTGGGTGCCGGCATCGAACAGCTGGAGCAGCGTCGAGGTCGCCGCGAGGCCGGACGCGAAGCACAGGCCCCCGGCGCCGCCCTCGAGCGACGCCAGGTTGGCCTCGAGCGCGAACCGCGTGAGGTTGTGGGTGCGGGAGTACTCGAAGCCCTTGTGGACCCCCGGCGCCTGCTGGGCGTACGTCGACGTGTAGTAGATCGGCGTCATCACGGCGCCGGTCGTCGGATCGGGGGCCTGGCCGGCGTGGATCGCGCGCGTGCCAAAGCCCAGGGTCGGATCATCGTGCGAAGCCATGGATCGTCCTTTGCGCCGGAGCGGTATCGAAAGGTCGCGGATCAGTCATCGAACTGGAAGCTATCCGGATCCTTTTCCATGATCCGCTCCATCGCCGCCTCCTCGAGCAGATCGATCATCCGCTGGCCGCCGTACTTCTTCATCAGCTTGTCGTCGTACTCGTCGGCGATCAGCGCCACGTCGCGCAGGGTCGCGAACAGCTCCTCGGGATCCAGTGTAGTTCCGCCGAGGATCGTGTGGGTGAACAGCACCGTGTGCTCCGCGAAGTCGACCGCGAACGCGCCGAACCGCAGGTGGCCGTTGAGCTCGAGCAGCTGCTTGGCGAGCGGCCCATCGACGTCGACCCCCTTCACGAGCTGCGCGGTGCAGCGCACCATCGCGCGGTTGTCGCCCCACGGCACGACGTTGATCATCACGTACGCCGATCCCTGCTTGATCACATAGAGCGTTTCATCGACCTTCCGGTAGGCGGGCGAGTTGTGAAGCGTGCGTTCGATCAACAGCGCCGTGGCGACCTCAGCAGGGTTCATAGCGTCGTTGTTATCACGGGCGCCAAGGCGTGTGCCGATCGTGTCCATGCGCCGAGATCCGAGTTCAGCTGACGCTCGAGGACGCGCCCTGAACGACGAGGGATCGCGCGGCCACTTCTGGGCCGAGATTTTGGGTATGGTCGGATCGCCCGTGCCGCCCCGCTCCACCTCGCACTCGGTCGCCCCGCGTCGCGCGCTCGTCGCGCTGGTGCTCGCCGCGTGCGGCAGCCCCGCACCGGGGCCGGCACAGCCAGCGCCGGCGCCCGCCACGCGCGCGGGCGACGTGAGCGGCAGCGCCCAGCTCGCCGATGGCGTGCTGACCGGCGGCGAGATCTGGACGATCGATCCGCGGCAGCCGCGGGTGGCGGCGGTCGCGTGGCGCGGCGACCGGATCATCGCGGCGGGCGACGCGGCCGCGGTCGCAGCGCACGTCGGGCCGGCGACCCGCGTGATCGAGCTGCGCGGCCGGGCGGCGAGCGCGGGCCTGGTCGACGCGCACTGCCACCTCTATGGACTGGGCGCCGATCTCGAGGCCGTCTCGGTGCGCGATCTCGCGTCCGAGGCCGCGGCGGTGCAGGCGCTCGCGGCGGCGGCCCGGACCCGCCCGGCCACCGAGTGGCTGGTCGGCCGCGGCTGGGATCAGAACCGGTGGCCCGGCCAGCAGTTCCCGACCCGCGCGGCGCTGGACGCGGCGATCGCCGATCGCCCCGTCGTGGTCACCCGGATCGACGGCCACGCGCTGTGGGTCAACTCGGCCGCGCTGCGCACCGCCGGCGTCACCAGGTCGACCGCCGACCCCGCCGGCGGCAAGATCCTGCGCGACGCGCACGGCGAGCCCACCGGGGTCCTGGTCGACAACGCGATGGGGCTGGTCGGCGCGAAGGCGCCGGTGGCGACCCCGGCGCTGCGCGAGCGCCGGATCCGCGCCGCGGCGGCGGTCGCCGTGGCCGCCGGGCTGACCGGCGTGCACGACATGGGCATCGAGGACGAGACCGCCGAGGTCTACCGCGCGCTCGCCGCCGCCCACCAGCTGCCGCTGCGCGTCGTCGCGTACCTCGGCGGCGCCGGCCTGCCGCTCGCGCGGTTCGCCACGCCGCCGCGACCACCGACCGGCCGGTTCGCGATGCCCGGCGTCAAGCTGTACGCCGACGGCGCGCTCGGCTCGCGCGGCGCGCGGCTGTACGCCGGCTACACCGACGACCCGAACAACCAGGGGCTGTGGCGCACCGACCCCGGCGTGCTGGCGCGGACGGTCGACGCCGCGGTCGCGGGCGGCTGGCAGGTCGCGATCCACGCGATCGGCGACGCCGGGGTCGGCGCCGTGCTCGATGCCTACCTCGCGGCCCGCGCCGCGCACCCCGGCGAGCATCGCCTGCGCGTCGAGCACGCGCAGGTGGTCGCCGCCAACGACGTGCCGCGGTTGGTCGCCGCGCACGCGATCGCCTCGATGCAGCCGACCCACGCGACCAGCGACATGGGCTGGGCGGAGGCGCGGCTGGGCGCCCAGCGGGTCACCGGCGCCTACGCCTGGCGCACGATGCTCGATCACCACATTCCGTTCGCCGCTGGCTCCGACTTTCCGGTCGAGCACGTCTCCCCCCTGCTCGGGCTGTACGCCGCCGTCACGCGGCAGAACGCCGAGGGCATGCCGGCCGGAGGCTGGTATCCTGAGCAGCGGATGACCTTGCCCGAAGCGCTCGACGCGTTCACCCACGGCGCGGCCTACGCCGAGGGCAGCGAGGATTCTCGCGGCATGATCGCGGTCGGCCGGCTCGCCGACTTCACGGTCTACAGCGGCGCGCTGACCGCCGACCGCCACCTGCTCGATCTCCAGATCGACTACACGATCGTCGACGGCGAGATCGTCTATCAGCGCGAGGCCAGCCGGTAGCTGATGCGGTTCTGTCCGTTCTGCAGCGCGGAGAACGCCGACGAGCTGGCGGTGTGCCAGTCGTGCGGTCGCCGGCTGCCGCCCCTGCCGCCGCGCCGCGCGCGCAACGCACCGCCGACCGGCGTGCTGTTGCCGCCGCGCTCGGTCACGACGACGCAGCCGCCCCCGGTGACCGCACCGCGCCGCGCGACCGCGACCCTTCCGCCGGTCCCCCAGGGCGATCCGCTGCCGAGGGCCAGCGACGCCAGCCGCGGCGTGCGCCTCGGCTCGCCGACGCCGAACCCGCCGCTTGGTGAGCCCGAGCCCAGCCGGTCCGGCCGCATCGGCCTGCTCGGTGCGCCCCTGCCCCCGGCGGCGATCACGCCGCCCCAGGTCAGCCCGATCGCCGCGACGTCGGTGGGCCTGGTGCCGGTCGCGGCGACCGCGCCCGGGCTGCGCCCGCCTGGGCCGCCGACGTCGTCTGGGCTGCCGGCGTCGCCGTCGCCGGGCAGCGACGACGCGAACCGCGCGCTGCTGCACGCGCTGTCGCCCGGCCCCGCCGCGCAGCGCCGCGAGCCGCCACCGTCCGAGCCGCCGGAGCCTGGCGCCGGGGCGCGCCGCCGCTCGGATCATCCGCCGGCCCCGGCGATGCCCGCCGGCCCCCACGCCTCGCGCGTGATGCCGAGCGTGCTGAACGCCCCGCGCGGCGCCGCGGCGCCGTCGATCGCGACCGACAACACGCTGCCCGGCAAACCGCCTGCCGCCGACCCGCCGTGGGCGGCCCCGCGCGCGCCGGCGATGCTCGGGGATCCGGGCGCGCCCGCGATGGCGCTGATGCCCTCGCAAAACCCGGTCGCGCTCGACGCCGCCCTCCCGCGTGGCGACCATGGCATCGAGCCGCCGCCGACGCGGGTCCACCGCGCCGACGCGCTGGTCGATCGGCCGTTCGCGCCGCCCAAGGTCTGGCCGATCCCCGAGATCCCCGAGCCGAGCCTGGTCAACTCGGCGCGCTACGCGCTGCGGTTCGCCCAGGCGCGCTGGCAGCGCCGCGGCGCGATCAAGGTGCTCGGCGCCGACATCAAGAAGGACACCGACGCGCTCGACCAGGTGCTCGGCGCGCTCGGCGGGGTCGCGCGCAGCGCGCGGCTCGACGGTCGGGTGTTCGCGGGCGAGAACGCGGCGATCGCCGCCGCCGAGCAGCGCGCCGCGCAGCTGGGCCGCGAGCACAACGACGTCGACGTGCGCCGGCTCGAGGAGAACTCCAAGTTCGTCGACGTCGAGCGCGAGCGCAACGCCAAGCTCGCCGAGGCCGAGCGCATGGTCGAGGAGGCGCAGAAGGAGCTGGCGCAGCTCGAGACCACGCGCCGCGGCCTGCGCGACAAGCGCAAGGAGCTCGAGCGCCGCCAGAAGGCGCACCTCAAGGCCGCCGAGGACAGCGAGAAGCAGACCGGCGCCACCGAGCAAGCCCGCCAGGATCTGCGGCGCGCCGCCGAGCAGTACCGCCGCGAGGCGGCCGCGCTCGAGCCAGAGCGCCAGGATCTCGACCGCCGGCTCGGCTCGATCGAGCGGCCGATCAACGAGGCGACCGCGCGGCTCGACGCCGCCAAGGCCGAGCTCGACGCCGCCAAGCGCAGCCTCAGCGACGCACGCGAGGGCCACACCCACCGGCTCGCCGAGCTCGACGCCGAGCAGAAGCGCAAGGCGCGCGAGATCGCGCAGGCCGAGGGCGAGATCGCGCGCCGGCTCGTCACGCTCGGCACGCTGGTCAACTTGAACCGGATCGAGGACCCGAAGTTCGACGAGCTCTACCAGCGGATCGACCGGCTGCGCGGCGCGATCACCGCGCGCACCACCGAGATCGAGAAGCTCACCGCCGAGCGCGAGGCCTACGATCGCGGCACCCTGGTCCGCGGCGTCGCGACGATCGGCGGCGCGATCATCGTGCTCATCGCCTTGATCGTGATCCTGCGCGCCGCGTTGTCGCGCTGACGATCGGCGGCCGATCGCTACGGCGGCGCGATCGCGGCCGAGCCGTGCGGCGCGGCGGTCTCGCGATCGACCTTGAGCGAGCCGGTCGGCGACGACCACAGCACGTACGCGATCACCGCGATCCCGGCGAGCGCGAGCGCGAGCACGACGCCGAACGGCACGCGATCGCCGAGCGCACGGCGGGCGAAGAACCGGCCAGCGCTGCGCCGGTGGATCGCCGTGGCCACACCGTCGGCGAAGCTCGACGGCGCGGCCGCCTTGCGCAGCCCCGACAGCACCTCGCGGGTCTCGGTGAGCTCGGCGTGCGCGCGCTGCCACGCCGGGTCGCCGGCGATCTTGCGCTCGACCTCGGCGCGGGCCGCGGCGGGCAGCGCGCCGTCGAGGTAGTCGGACAGCGCGACCGCGATGGCGTCGTCGGGATCTTCGCCGGCGGCGCCGGGGGCAGGGGGCGGAATCGGCTCAGACATGGCGTTGCAACCTCTTGCGCAGCGCGAGGCGCGCGCGGTGCAGCCGCGACTTCACCGTGCCGTCGGGCAGCCCGGTGATCTCGCAGATCTCCTCGATCGACAGGTCCTCGACGTCGCGCAGCACCACGACGACGCGGTGATCGTCGTCGAGCTTGGCGATCGCGTCTTGCAGCAGCTGCTCGAGCTGCGCGCCCTCGAGCGCGCGGTCGGGCGGCACGTGGCGCCGCGGGGCGCCGGCCGCGCCGTTGGTCTCGCGCGAGGTCTCGTCGAGCTCATCGCGCTCGCGGTCGTGGCGGCGCGCGAGGTACTTGATCCGGTTCTTGCAGTGATTGACGGTCACCCGGTAGAGCCAGGTCGAGAACTTCGACTCCTCGCGGAACGTCTCGATCGTCTTGAACACCGTGATGAAGACCTCCTGCGCGAGATCTTCCGCCTCGCTGCGGCTGCCCAGCATGCGGTAGGTGAGGTTGTACACGCGGTCCCGGTGACTCTCGATCAGCTCGCGGAACGCTCGCTCATCGCGGTCGCGCAGGCGCCGCAACAGCGTTCGCTCGAGCTCAGACATGCCCAGGGAGCATACTCGTCCGGTGCGTTCGACACCGCGATCCGCGGTCAGTTCCGGGACTTAACCAGTGTGGTTCCAAACAGTTGGACCTCCACCGACTTTCCAGGTGGCAATCGGAAACCGCCAGGAGTAGCTTCGGCTAGCCACGGTTCGTCGGTTTTGGTCCGGTGCTCAGTGGGAGTTTGACGCAGAGTTCTTTTCGTTTTGAAACCCCCGCTTGGAGCACCATGGCCCCCTCTGGGCGGGACAGTCGTCACTTGGGCCAGATCGAGCAAGCGATGAACACTCGTCTGTACGTTGGAAATCTTTCGTTCAACACCAATGCTGAGGGCGTCCGTGCTGCGTTCCAGGAATTCGGAACCGTCAGCGACGTCCACCTGGTTTCGGACCGTGAGACCGGCCGGTCCCGTGGGTTCGCGTTCGTCACCATGGGCACTCCCGAAGAGGCTGCCAAGGCCATCGAAGGTATGGACGGTCGCACCCTCGATGGTCGCCCGCTCCGCGTGAATGAGGCCGAGCAGCGCCAGCAGCGCGGCGGCGGGGGCGGCGGCGGTGGTGGTGGCTTCCGCCCGGGTGGCGGCGGTGGCTTCGGCGGCGGTGGTGGTGACCGCGGCCGCAGCGGCGGTGGCGGTGGTTACGGCGGCGGCGGGGGCGGTGGCGGTGACTACGGCGGCGGTGGCGGCGGTGGTTACGGCGGCGGCGGCGGCGACGGTGGAGATGGCGGTGGTCGCCGCGGCGGCCGCGGCGGTCGCGGCGGCGGTCGCGGCGGCGATCGCTGGTAAGCGACGACGGACGAATCCGGTCGCGCGGGAAGCATATCGACCGCTTTCGATCCACGTTGACCCCCTCTACGACCCAGAGACTCACGGCGACTGACGTACCGACCCGGCGTTGCCCCACGACGCCGGCTGACCCGATTTCCAGAGAACACCGCAGGTGCCGCCACGATGGCGCTGCGGCCGTGCCGTGCCAATTCGGCAGCGCAGTTCGTGTTTCTTGCGCTCGCCCTTGAATCACGCCAACACTTCCGGCATGCGCTCGCTCGCGGCCGAGATCTTGATCGCTGTGCCCTTCGTGGTTGGCGTCGCTGCGTTCGGCGGAACCGCGGCTGCCAGCCCCGATACGCTGACCGACCTGCTCGGACCCCGCGAGATCGCGGTGGGCGAAGCGCTGCGCGGCGCCGCGACCGGATCGACCGGCGTCGAGCTCAACCCGAGCAGCATCGGGCTCAATCGCGAGCTGGTCTTCGAGGGCGGCTACGGTTACCGCGGCGCCGACTCGGCGTCCCTGGTCGGCGTGTCGGCATGCGACTCGACCAACGCGCTGCCCGGCTGCTTCTTCTACGACTACGCGGGTGAGAACCCCCAGCTCGGCGACATGACGCTGCACCGGACCACCCACGTCGCCGGCGTCTCGCTGTCGCGCATGGTGGTGCCGCGCGTCCTGATCGGCGCGACCGGCAGGTACTACGACTTCAGCTCGGACATGGCCGGCGATACCAGCGGCAGCGGCACCACGTTCGACCTGGGCGCCACGCTGCGGCTGACCAGCTCGATCAACTTCGGGTTCTCGGGCCAGAACCTGTACTCGACGACCCGGTCGCCGGCGTTCCCGCGCACGCTGGGCGGCGGGTTCTACGCTCGCCCGGTCACGCCGCTCGCGCTCAGCTTCGATGCCCGATGGCGGGTCGAGGGCCCCGATCGCAGCGCGCGCTTTGGCGGCGGCGCCGACCTGTTCCTGACCGGGAGCGACAGCCAGGACGGCTACTCGCTGCGCGGCGGCGCGCTGCACGACAACGGCCTCGGCGCCACCTACTTGTCGGCGGGCCTGGGGTTCTCGAGCATGAGCTGGGGCATGGATGTCGCCGGCCGCCGCGAGGTCAAGGGCGGCGACGAGACGCTGATCATCGCGAGCATGCGCGTGTTCGGGCCGCGGCTGCCGGCGTCCGGCGTCGAGTAGATCGGGCGGCACCGCCCGGCGGCATTCGCGTGTAGATTCAGCGCCATGGCCAAGCCCGATACGGCGCTGTCCGATGCCGCCGCCGCGTTCGACGAGGAGCTCGCGGCGTACGCGCGGCTGGGCGCGGTGTTCGTCGCGATGCCGCTCGCCGGCGTCAAACAGCTCGAGCGCGCGAACGCCACGCTCGCCGAGATCGCGGCGTGCGAGGAGCGACTGCAGGCCGCCGGGCAGCGCCTGGTCGCCGCGCTGTCGGGCGCGCGCACCAACCAGGAGCAGCTCGCGCGCGACGTGGTCGCGCAGGTGCCGCGGGTCCAGGCGCGCAACCAGCGGCTCAACGAGCTGATGTCCGAGCTCACGGCCGTGGCCGGCGAGGTCGGCGGGCTCAACACGGCGATCGCCGGGCATCGCGAAAACGGCGATGCCTCGAAGCCGCCATCGCTCGACGCCGCGCGCGATATCTCGGGCACCATGCTGGCGCTGTCCGAGCGCGCGGAGCGGCTCTCGGTCACCGCGCACGAGGCCGAGTTCGAGGAGCTCGCGACCCAGGCACACGCGCTGCACCAGCGCCTGGAGGCGATCGGCAAGAAGCTGCAGAAGGCCGGCGGCGCCTAGGTCTCGCGATCGTCTGGCGGCGCGCCGCCACAGCCCCCGCGGTCACAACGACGCGCGGCGGCCCTGCACGAAGTGCACGATCGCGACGATGATCGCGACGATGATCAAGAGGTGGATGGCACCTGACGCCACGTGAAACACCGTGAATCCAAGGAGCCAGGCGATGGCGATCAGCGCAGCAAGGGCGAGCAGCATGTTGCAGTACCTCCGCGACACGCTTGTGCATGCGCTGGGCCATCACCGCGCGAGGCGCGCGATCCGCGTCGCAGCGGCGGCAGCGGCGTTGGCGAGCTGCGGCATGACGCCGGCGGCGACGTGCGGCGGCATGCCGTGGTGCGCACCGACGCGCACGAGCGGTGCAGCGAGCGCATCCGCGTCGATCGGACCGACCGCGGCGGCATAGCTCGCCAGCCGCGGGCCGCCGGCACCGCGCGCTCGCGCCAGGGCCAGCGCGAGCCGTGCCTCGGGCGCGCTGCCGACGCACTCGAACGGCGTGTGATCGGCGAGGCCGAGCAGCTCGCGGAACCAGCGTTCGTTGCCCGCGCGCTCGCCGAGGTCGTCGCCGAACGTCGCGTGGACCAGGTCGGGCGGCAGGTGCGCCGCGAACTGCAGCCACACGTAGGCGCACTTGGCGCACGCGCCGCACCACGGCTTCTGGACGTTGCACGAATGGGTGAGCGGGGCGAGCGCGGCGTCCTGGCCGAGCAGCTCGAAGATGACCTCGTCGTGCACCGGCTGCAGCACGCTGAAGTAGCGCAGGTTGCTGACCAGGCGCTGGACGTAGCCGTCGAGCCATTGCTCGGCGGCCCAGCCCTTGCCCCACTGGTGGTTGACGATCTCGCCGCGCCATACGAGGTTGCCTGCGTTGGCGCTGGCCTCGTGGGCGACGACCAGGCCGCGGTAGCCGCGGGCGAGCGCGATCGGCAGCGCCGCGAACACCGACGCCGGGGTCTCGGCGGCGAGCAGGTACCGCACGCCGAGCGCCGGCCGCAGCCGCGCGACCGGCGCGTCGAGCAGATCGTCGATCACCCACTGGCGCTCGGCGCGCACGCGGGCGCTGGCGGCGCCGACCCGGTCGAGCAGCGCGTGCTGCGGCGCCGCCGCGCCGTAGATCGAGTGCGAGTAGCCGAGCGTCGCGAACCGCAGCCCCGCGCGCTGGAGCAGCTTCAGCGCGACGAGGCTGTCCTTGCCGCCGCCGCAGAACGCGAGCAGCTCGACCGGCCCGTCGCTCATTGCCCCCGGCGTCGCCCCCGGGACGCAGAGCGGCGCGGCCGGCGGGGCGATCGGATCGACGAATCGAGGCCCGTCGTACCCCGGCAGATCGTGCTCGTAGCGCCACTGCGCCCAGACGTGGCGGAACACGGCGCGCCACAGCTGCGCGAGCTCGGCGGTGAGGTACTTCGCGTAGCGCCCGAGCTCGATGACCTCGGGCCGCAGGCTGCAGGCGGCGTTGCACTGGAACAGCGCGACGTGCACGGCGATCCGCTCGATCGCCTCCTCGCCGTACGCCGCCGCGAGCGCCGCGAGATCGAGATCTTCGTACCACACGGTCACGTGGAACCGCAGATCGTCCAGGGAGCAGCTCGCCACGACGTGATCTGCGCCGCGGTGCACGTCGTCCAACCGAAGCGTCCGGATCGCCACGCCCGAGAGTAGCGCCTCATGCGGGCGAAGCCCACGGGGCATTGCGCCCTGGCGCCCTGGTGGCCACCATGCCGCCGGATCTATCCTGATGAATGCGGCCGGGGAATCGCCGTCGATCCCAGGTCCCGTCGAAAGGTCCCGCTCCCATGCAGATGCGAACGCCCACGTGGCTGAGTAGCTTGTTGCTCGCAGGTTGTATCGTCCCTGCGACCAGTCCGCCGCCGCAGTACCAGCAAACACAGCCCGCTCAGCAGCCGGCCCCGGCCGACGAGCCGCCGCAAGAGCCGTATCAGCCGCCGCCGGCAGCGCAGCCGACGTACGAGCGTCCCCCGACGCAGCAGGCCCAGTATTCGCCGCCGCCCGCGCAGTATTCGCCGCCGCCCGCGCAGTATTCGCCGCCGCCCGCGCCCGACGACCTGCCGGCGTCCTACGGCGATCCGGCGTACACCGATCTCAACGTCGAGCTCACCGGCAGCGACGTGCCCTCGGTCGACGTGTTCTACGATCAGCTGGCGCCGTACGGCACCTGGTACGACGACCCGTCGTACGGCTGGGTGTTCACGCCCAGCGATCCGTCCTATGTGCCCTACACCAACGGCCACTGGACCAACACCGAGTACGGCTTCACCTGGGTCGGCAACGAACCGTTCAGCTGGGCCACCGATCACTACGGCCGATGGGTCTGGGCGAACCGCTGGGCGTGGCGCCCGGACACGACCTGGGGCCCGTCCTGGGTCCAGTGGCGGCAGGGCGATGGCTACGTCGGCTGGGCGCCGGTCGGCTATGCCGACGATGCCTACTTCCCCGAGGAGCACTGGCGGTTCGTGCCGGCGACCTACCTGCTCGCCCCGGATGCGCCGCGCTACATCATCCGCGGCAACACCCGGAGCTACGTCGGCTCGACGTTCGCCGTGCGGCACTACGGCCGCGATCGCCGCAACCACACCTGGGTGATAGGTCCCGACCAGGCGTGGCTACAGCGCAACCGCGTCGAGGCCCGCCGCGAGCGGGTCGACCCGGCGCGGATCGGCCGGTTCGACGACGCCCGCCGCCGCGACGCCGAGGTCCGCGCGCGCGACCGCCAGCGCGAGTGGGACGACCGCCGCCGCCGCGACGAGCAGGTCCGCCGCGAGCTCGACGCCCGGCAGCGCCGCCAGGACGACGACCGCCGCCGGCTCGCCGACGAGCACCGCCAGCTCGACGAGCAGCGCCGCAGACGCGACCAGGAGCAGCGCCAGCTCGCCGACCAGCAGCGCCGGATCGACGAGCAGCACCAGCGCGCCGCCAGCGACAACGAGCGGCGCCGGCTCGAGGCCGAGCGCAAGCGGCTCGACGACCAGCAGCGCCGCCTGGGCGAGGAGCAGCGCCGGCGCGACGACGAGCAGCGCCGCAAGCGCGAGGACGAGCAGCACCGCGTCGAGGCCGATCGCCGCCGCCAGGGCGAGCAGCTCGAGCGCCAGCGCGCCGAGGACCAGCGCAGGTTCGCCGAGGAACAGCGCCGCCAGCAGGACGACCAGCGGCGCCGCGCGGTCGACGATCCGCGCCGCCGCGGCGAAGACCCGCGCCGGCCCTCCGACGAGCGTCAGCGCGCCGACGACCAGCGCCGCCAGCAGGACGACCAGCGGCGCCAGCAAGAAGACCAGCGCCGCCAGCAAGAAGACCAGCGCCGCCAGCAGGACGAGCAGCGCCAGCGCGCCGAGCAAGATCGCCAGCACGTCGAGCAAGATCGTCAGCGCGTCGACCAGGACCGCCGCAAGGCCGCCGAGGATCAACGCCGCCAGCAGGACGAGCAGCGCAAGGCCGCCGAGGATCAACGCCGCCAGCAGGACGAGCAGCGCAAGGCCGCCGAGGATCAGCGCCGCCAGCAGGACGAGCAGCGCAAGGCCGCCGAGGATCGCCAGCACGGCGACCAGGACCGCCGCAAGGCCGCCGAAGATCAGCGCCGCCAGCAGGACGAGCAGCGCAAGGCCGCCGAGGATCGCCAGCGCGGCGACCAGGACCGCCGCAAGGCCGCCGAGGATCAGCGGCGCCAGCAGGACGACCAGCGCAAGGCGGCCGACGATCGCCGCAAGGCGGACGACGCCAATCGCCAGCGCGGGGCCGGCGATCACAGAAAGCCGGACGAGCCGAAGCGCGACGACAAGCGCAAGGACGACGACAAGAAGCCGTAGCGGCCGTCGGCCTCGACGCTGACCATCGCTCGGCGGCGACGCAGCGAACGGCAAGATCGCCCGGCGGGGCCGCGCCCCACGGCGCAGCGCCGCGCCGCGCGCGACCGGGGCGCGCCGACCAGGTGCAAGGTCGGCGACCGAGCGCGCGGCCGCTCGCCGCGGCGTTGCCCTGGACGGCGCGGCGCCAACGACCACGGCGTCGTCGAGGCCCCCGACGCCGCCGACCGCCCTGCTCGCGGCGACGTACGCCTACGTACGGTCTGCCCCACGGTGCGCGTCCATCGCCAGCGGGTGCCGTTCCGCGCGGTGGCCACGAGGCGGGTCACAGGCCTGGCCGGTACCCTGTGCGCCGCCGCCCCGCCGGCGCGACGATCGCGGGCGAGGATCCCCCCGGCGTTTGCCGTCTACGCTATCCTCCCCGCCTATGGATCGACTAGCCATTCCGGTCGTTGCCGTTTTGTCGTGGGTCGCCGTCGCGCACGCGCAACCGACGACCAGCCCCAGTGCGGCGCCGCCGACTGCTGCGCCGGCCAAGCCGGCCAGAGCCGCGAAGCCCGGTGTGGCGCCGCCGGCGTCGCTGCCGGTCGTCGGCGAGACGCTGCCGCTCGAGGGCACGGCGTCGTGGCCCAAGCTCGACTGGCTGTACGACGTGCCGTCACCCAGCGACGCCGCCGGCCGGGTCGTGATCCACTGGTTCTGCGCGCCCAAGGCGCAGGCCTGCCCCGACGATCTCGCGCGCATCGTGACGCTGCGCGAGACCGGCCGGGTCTACGTGGTGGCCTACGTCAACGGCACCAAGCCGCAGGCGCTCAAGCTCGATCCGATCCGCGAGAGCGAAGGCGTCGGTCGCGGCACGGTCGCGTACGGCCGGGGCGCCACCAAGCTGATGAAGGACCTCGCGGTCACGGGCCCCGCCTCGGTGGTGGTCGACGTCGACGGCAAGGTCCAGCTGGTCACGACCGGCGCGACGCCGGCCGAGCTCGACGCGCGCGACGCCAAGGTCAACGCCGCGATCGCCGGGATCAAGGACTACGTGTCGAGCTCCGAGGGGCCCAAGGAGGTCAAGCCGGGCGAGAAGTTCCAGCTCTCGATCGCGATCAAGCTCGCCAGCTGGCTCAAGTACAGCGCCAAGTCGCCGATGGAGATGACGCTCACCGTGCCGCCCGATATCAAGTGCGACGCGACGACGCTCAAGGGCGAACAGCTGAAGGTCGCCGACCGCCAGCTCACCGCCACGGTCAACTGCACCGGCGCGCACGGCATCTACGAGGCGCGCGGCGAGCTGCGCTTTGGCTACGACGCGCCCAACGGCAGCACCGGGATCGGCGCCGAGAGCGCCCGCTGGAAGTTCGAGGTCAAGTAGCGCCGCGCGCGGCCTTCGCGCGATCGATCAGCGCCGCGACGAGCCCCACGACCGCGGCGGTCGCCGGGACCAGCGCCCAGGCGAGCAGCCAGCCGTTGGAGATCAGCGCGCCGCCGATCGGCGGCGCCACCGTCATCGCCAGCGAGTTCAGCGAGCCGGAGATCCCGATCGCCACGCCCTGCTCCTGGCGGCCGACGCGCTGGGTGAGCTGGCTGGTGATCACCGGTCGCAACACGCCGTTGCCGAACGCGGCGATCGCGGTCACGACGAGCAGCGCGCCGAGCGAGACGATGAGCCCCAGCGTCACATAGGCGATCGCCGCGGCGACGAACCCGGCGAGCGCGAGCTTGACCTCGCCGAGCTTCTTGACCAGCCGGCCGAGGATGCCGCCTTGCAGCACGATGCCGAGCAGCCCCGAATACGCGAACAACAGCCCGACTTCGTGCGCGTTCCAGGCCCTGCCGTCGACGGTGAATCGCCGCTCGGCGAACAGCGCGAACCCGCTCATGAACGCCGAGAACGAGAACGCGAACGCGAAGAACTGCAGGTACAGCGAGCCCAGCCCCGCGCGGCCGAAGAACTCGAAGTAGACCTTGAGATCGAACACCGCGGGCCGCTTGCCGCCGGGCGCCCCCGCCGGGGCCGCCGGCTCGCCGGGCGTCTCCGCCCCCGCGGAGGCAACTCCAGGCGCGCCGGCCTCGAGCAGCGTGTAGCTGCACACCATCGAGCCGGCCGAGAGGCACGCGGCGACGAGGAACGGCACGTGCTCGCCGTAGACGCTGAGCCAGCCGGCCATCGCCGGGCCGAACGTGAAGCCGATCCCGAACGCGACGCCGATGATGCCGAACGCCTTGGCGCGGTTCTCCGGCTTGGTGTGATCGGAGATGTAGGCCTGCGCGATCGACAGGTTGCCGGCGGTGATGCCATCGAGGACGCGGCCCAAGAACACCATCCACAACGACTGCGAGAACCCGATCACGAGGAACCCGGCGCACGTCCCGGCCTGGCTGAGCAGCAGCAGCCGCCGCCGGCCGAACTGGTCCGACAGCCGTCCGATGATCGGCGTCGAGAACAGCGCGCACAGCGCGTACACCGAGACCAGCGTCGTCGCGACGAATGGCGTGGCATGAAACCGCTCTGCGTAGAACGGCAGCAGCGGATACACGATCGTGAACCCGAGGATGTCCACGAGGACAACCAGGAAGATCGGCAGGAGTGGGGACCGCCGCATGCGCCGCAGAGAATCGCGAAATCCCGCGAAAACCGAAATCCCGCCGACCGGGTTTCCGCGAAACCATGTACGCTTGCGTTCGATGAGGCTTTCCCGCAGCGCGACGGCGCTGGTCGTGCTCACGAGCCTTGTCGCTTCGCTAACCGGTTGCTTTGGCTACAACCGTTCGGCCAAGCGCTGGGCCTACGTCGGCGATGCGGTGCTGATCGTCGGCGGTGGTGCCGCGATCGGCGCCGATGTCACGTCCAAGAGCGCGGCCTGCATGCCCGACGCGATGGGCAACGGCTGCACCTACCAGTCGTCGATCCACGGTCAGCTGCTGGCCGGCGTGGTGCTCGTCGCCGCGGGCCTGACCGGGCTCGTGATCAACGCCACGCGCGACACGGTCAAGACGTCGCGCTAACCCGGACTTCGTCGACCGCTGGTCTCACGTGGCGCGAGGTTCCGCGGAACAGCGCCCCGCGGGGCTAACGACCTTTGACCTCCCGCTCGCGACGCGCACGGCCGGCGACGGGATCAGCCGGCGAGGACCTCGGCGCCGTGCTCGGTCACCTCGATCGTGTGCTCGACGTGCGCGGCCAAACTGGCGTCGGCCGTGACCACGGACCAGCGATCGTCGAGTAGCCGCACCGCGCCGCCGCCGAGGGTGAACATCGGCTCGACGGCGATCGTCATGCCGGCTTTGAGCCGGCGGCCGGTGCCGGCCTTGCCGTAGTTGGGGACCTGCGGATCCTCGTGCATCCTCCGGCCGACGCCATGGCCGACGAAGTCGCGCACCAGGCCGTAGCCGCCGCGCGCCGCGAGGCCCTCGATCGCCGCACCGATGTCGCCGAGCCGGCTCCCGGGGCCGCACGCGGCGATCGCCTGCGCGAGCGCTTCGCGGGTGGCGTCGAGCAGACCGCGCGCCGGCGCGCTGATCACGCCGACGGCGAGCGTCCGCGCCGCGTCGGCGCAGTAGCCGTCGCGGTAGCAGGCGAGGTCGATGCCGATGATATCGCCTTCGCGCAGCACCTCGCGCGGCGACGGAATGCCGTGGACCACGACATCGTTGATCGAGGTGCACAGCACGGCCGGGTACGGCGGCAAGTTGCCCGGGTTGTAACCGAGGAACGCCGAGGTCGCGCCGAGCCGCGCCATCTCGCGCGCGGCGATCCGCTCGAGCGCCGCGGTCGTCGCCCCGGGGACGCAGGCCGCTTCAACGGCATCGAGCACGGCGCGGACGACCGCACCGACGCGCCGCATCTTCGCGAGCTCCAGGGCATTCTTGATGACGATCCCCATGCGCGTCAGGATGCCATGCGCGCGCCCTCGCGGGAACCCCGCTACCCGTCGCGCTCGAGATCGACCAAGATCGGATCGTGGTCGGAGGGCCCGGGGCTCGGCAGCCGGATCACGCGAGAACCGCGGGCGGTGACTCCGCATCCGGCGAACCAATCGAGGTGCGCCGCGACCACGCCGTCCCACCGCCGGAGCCGCCGGACCAGCCAGCGCGTGAGCGGACCGCCGACCGCGTTCTGCACCTTCTGGATGGCGTACGGCTGGTTGAAGTCGTAGCGGATCGTCCCGCCGCCGCGCTCGTTGAAACCGTCGAGCGCGAACCCGCGGCGCGCGAGCAGATCGAAGATCTGTGTCTCGTAGCGGCGCTCGGGCGTGAGGTAATTGTCGATCGTGCCCGCGAACCCCGTGACGAGCAGCTTGTGAGCCAGGTCGAGCGCGAGCCGCAGCTTAGAGCTGTACTGGTACGTCGTCGTGTTGAGATCGCCGCCGAGCACGATCGGTCGCTGCGCGATCCGCTCGGCCTCGTCGAGGATCGCGTCGAGCTGCGCGCTGCGCTGCCGCGCGTCCGCGTTCGAATCGAGGTGCGCCTGCGCGAACGTGATCGGCCCGGCTTCGCTCGCGATCGCCGCCACGACCGCGCGCTTGCGACCGAGCCGCTTCTCTGACGACGCGAATTTGTCGCGCACCGCGGGGACGTTCGCGCTGACCGCGCGCACGAATGGCGCGCGCGCCAAGATGGCGTTGCCGGCGAGCGCGAGCGTGCTCGCGACGCCTCCCGCGTTCTCGCCGAAGTCGTCCTCGAGCGCGAGGTACGACACGGCGAACGCATAGCCCATACCGAGCGCCGTGGCGATCTCGCGCGCGACGTGGCGATTGCCGGAGCGTCCCATCCCGTGGTCGACTTCGCTCAGCAGCAGGATGTCCGCGCGCGACAGCTCCGGGTGCTCGCGAAGCGCGGTGATGAGGCCCTCGAGATGGACCCCGCGCTGGATATTCCACGCGACCGCACGGAACCTCCGTCCGAGCGGCTTCGCGTCGGGTGCATCTTCGATCTCGATGCCATCGAGCACGCGCTCGACCACGTCACCGATCTGCGACCACAAGGCGCTGCGGACGAGCTGCTTGCGGGTCTTGATCGCGCGCAGCGCATCGAAATGTTGCGCGAGGTCGTGCTCGAGAGATCGCGCGCTCACGACGCCAGCATACGCGAGCTCGCAACAAAATCCCGCGCACCAACCCCCTCGATCTGTGCCCCACACTCCCTGTTGAGTTGATCGTCGCGTTCGCCGATCGCTATCTGCAGACCCTGGTCGACTCAACGCTGGCCAACAAGCTCTCGAACCTGAGAGACGACGGGTTCGACGTGGCGCTAGGCGCGACCGATCGGCTGCGCGATTCATCGCGGGTGGCCCGCAAGCTCGGGGTCCATGAGATGCGGCTCTATGCCTCGCCCGGGATCGACACGCCGGCCTCGCTGCGCGAGCT
>Ga0302256_10000038_pt1 | contig 22769 bp, 17 predicted proteins | sample I_Fen_E3_4_FD_194571 | JGI IMG/M metagenome (GOLD analysis project Ga0302256, IMG submission 194571) | Peat permafrost microbial communities from Stordalen Mire near Abisko, Sweden - I_Fen_E3_4 | ecosystem: Environmental > Terrestrial > Soil > Wetlands > Permafrost | place: Sweden: Abisko...
CGATCAACACGTCGGTCACCACCGCCAAGGGCACGACGACGATCGATCAGGACGGCGAGACGATCGCGTTCAAGTGCAAGACGTTCCAGGTCGAGGCCGAGACCGTGACGATGAAGGCGACCCAGGACGGCTCGCTCACCACCGGCGGCAAGTGCACGATCAAGAGCACCGGCGACGCGCTGGTCGACTCGGCGGCCAAGCTGACGCTGCAGAGCGCGCTCGCGCTGGCCGCGACCGGCCAGGCCGATGTCGCGATCGCCGCGACCACCAAGCTCGCGCTGTCGGGGGCGCAGGCCGAGCTCGCCGCGACCGCGACCCTCGCGGCCAGGTCCGACGGCACCGCCGAGCTGTCGGGGATGACCGTGTCGGTCAAGGGCCAGACCCAGCTCACCGCGGAGGCGCCGATCACCTCGGTGGGGCAGACGATGACCACGGTGAAGGGCCAGCTCGTCGAGATCAGCGGCGCGCTGGTGAAGCTCGGGTAGACGAGGACGCATGGCAACCCAACCGACGACGCCGACCGCGCCGCCGCCGCTGGACGGCGCGCTGTTCGAGGATTACCAGCGCGAGCTCGAGGCGCTCGACACGTTCCGCGAGCGCTACCGCCACCTGTACCCGTTCGCCGGGCTCGATCGCGACGATCCCGACGTCCAGCGCTTGCTCGAGGCGCTCGCGTTCTTCACCGCGCGCACCCGCCGCGCCGCCGATCGCGCGCTCGCCGGCTACGAGCGCCGCGCGCTCGAGCAGGTGTTCCCGCACCTGGTCACGCCGCTGCCCGGCATGGCGATGCTGACGGTCGACGCGACCGAGCGGATGATCGAGCCGCGCACGCTGCCGGCCGGGACCGAGGTCGCGGTGTCGCCGCAGGGCGAGCCGCAGGGCCGGCCCGCTCCGGCGCTGAGCTTTCGCACGCTGCGCGAGCTCGTGGTCCGGCCGTTCGATCTCGACCGCGCCGGGATCCGGCTGGTCCGGCTGGGCGACGACGGCTACGAGCTGGTGATTCCGGTCCGCAGCGCGACCCTGCGCAGCGAGGCGGTCGAGGCGATCGAGCTGCACCTCGATCCGCGAGGCGACCTGGTCGCGGCGCTGCGGCTGCATCACGCGCTGGCCCACCACGCGGCCTCGGCGCGCTACGCGTTTCCCGGCACGGCGCAGCCCGAGCGCCAGGTGCGCGCGATGGCGTTCGCGCCGGCCGACGCCGCGGGCGCGTTCGCCAACCCGCTCGAGCGGTTTCGCGCGCTGATCCACTTCCCGCTCGCCCAGCTGGCGATCCGGTTCGCGATCGATCAGACGCCGGCCGCGTGGCAGCGCCTCGAGCTGCGCGTGCGGCTCGCCCCGGCCTGGCCGCGCGAACTCACCGTGCCGCCGGGCGCGTTCGTGCTGCACGCCACGCCGATCGTGAACCTGTGCCGCGCGCTCGCCGAGCCCGCGGTGCTCGATGGCACCAAGGCGCGGCTCGAGGTCGCGCACCCCGAGCCGGCGCGCGAGCTGCGGCCGCGCGAGCTCGTCGCGGTGTACCGCTCCGATCCGGCCGGGCTGTCGCCGCTGCTCCCCGAGGCGCTGGCCGGGCCCGACGACGACTGGTACGCGGTCGAGGCGCTCGGCCGTAACGCCTCGCGCGGCGTGTGGCTCGACGTCCATGCGCCGGGCGCGTTCGGCGCGCGCGCTCAGGTCGTGGCCGACGTCGACTGGTACCACCCCGGCGCCGGCCGGGTGCTGCGCGGACCCCTCGAGGCCCGGCTCGCCGCGCGCCACCTCGACGGTCCGCGCTGGCGCGTGATCACCCCGGTCGAGCCCGCGCTCGACAGCCCGCTCGCCGGGCGCCGCGATCGGCTGTCCCGGCTGCTCGCGCTCGCCGGGCGCAGCGACCTCGACGCGCCGGCGCTGGCGTTCCTGCTCGACGTGCTCGGCTGCGCCGAGCATCCGCTGCTCCAGCGGGTCGCCCGCGCGATCACCCAGGTCGCGACCACGCGCCAGGCCGACGCGCGCGCCGCGTCCGGAACCCGGACGACGCTGGCGATCGTGGTCGCGCGCCTGCCGCTCGCGCTGGTCCCCGCCGCCGACCTGCTGTTCGCGCGGCTGCCCGACCTGCTCGCGGCGTGGTCGGGCGACGAGCCGCCGGTGGTGAGCGTGCGGATCGAAGGCGACGAAGACGACGTGATCGCGACGTATCGCTCGGAGGGGAGGACGCATGACTGACGACGCACGCTGGGTCCGGGTCCAGATGTGGAAGCCGCTGCGCGAGGTGTTCCAGGCCGCCGACGCCCTGTTCGCGGAGGCCGACCGGCTGCGCGCCGCCGCGGACGCCGACGCTGCGCCGGCGCCGCCGCGAAGGCCGGGGCAACCACCACCGCCGCCGCCGGCCGCGCCCGCGGCCTACCTGCGCCGCCGCGGCGAGCTGTGCGAGGCGATCACGGCGCGGCTCGATCCCGCGCTCACCGACGCGCTCGGGCCGTGGCAGAACCACCTGTGCGCGACCGTGGTCACGAGCTTCATCGACGAGCGCGAGCGGGTGGCGCTCGGCGCGCTCGCGGACGCGTGGCGGCTGCCGCTGCTCCAGGCCGAGCTGCTCGAGATCGACGACGGCGGCGACCGCTGCTTCGTGCAGCTCCAGGAGCTGGTCGCGCGCGCCGATGTCCACGAGCTGGTGTTCGAGGTGTACCTCCTGTGCCTGCGCGCCGGGTTCGTCGGCCGCTACCGCGATCGCCGCCACGAGCTCGACAAGCTCGTCGCGTGCGTCGTCGAGCGGCTGCGGCCTTATCATCCGCGGCGCGACCGCGCGGCCGCCGCGATCGCGCCGCCGGCGCGCCCCCGCGTCGGGTTCCTCGGGTTTCCGCTGCGCTACTACGCGTGCGCCGCGGCGGCGGTCGCCGGCCTGTTCCTCGTGCTGCGCGGCCTGTCGGCCCGCGAGGTCGAGCGCTCGAGCCTGGCCGCGTCGTGTCACTTCCACGATCCCGGGGCGACGCCGTGACCCGCGCGGCCGAGCTCGCGGAGCTCGACGCGCAGGTGATCGCGCGGTTCCCGGGCGATCAGGTCACGCTGCGGGTGTTCCTCGACGAGCTCGGCCGCGTGCTGGGCGATCCCGCGCGGGCCGCGGCGGAAGGCGGCGCGCTGCTCGGCCGGTTCGAGGACTATCTCGACGCGTTGCTGGTGAGGGAGCGATGGCGGTAGACGCGCTCGGCGAGGACGTCGAGCGGCTGTTCCAGGGCGCGCGCCGGGTCGCCCGCCGCGCGGGCCACGCCCGGGTCGATGCCGCGCACGTCCTGCTCGCGGCGCTCGAGCCTGTGCCCGATGAGCTGCGCGGCGCGCTCGCCGCGGCGCGGGTCGGCATCGTCGAGCTGCGCGACCGCCTCGAGCGCCAGCTCGCCGAGCTGCCGCGCGGCCAGCCCGGCGACGCCCTCGAGATCGTCGAGCTCGGCGACGGCCTCGTGCCGGTCTTGCGATCGGCCGGGGAGCGCGCGGCCGGCTATTGCCGCAGTGCGTCCCAGAACGCGCAGTTGTGGTCGACGGCGAACGTGGTCTCGGCAGCGGGGCTGGGCGGGACCAGCGCCTGGACGTTGTCGGTGCTGGTGTCGAACGCGGTCCACGGCGGCGTGGTGAGCGCCGTCGGCTGGCCGGTGCGCGCGAACGTCGCCCAGTAGCTCGTCATCGCGTCCGCGAGCTCGAGCTCACCTGCGTCGAGCGGCCGCGCCGGGATCGCCTGCCGGGCGTCGAACAGGAACTGGAGCTCCGAGGCGTGCGCCGCGGCGTACGGGAACGACACCGGCGGCAGGAAGGTCTCGGGCGGGTTTGGATCCTGGAACTCGTACACGAAGGTCGGCACGAACTTCGACGCGCTCTGCGCGACGAACCGCGCGCTGCAGGCGAACACCGCATCCGTGCCCAGCGCCGACAGCGCGAGCGACGGGCTCGCGAAGCTGGCGAGCGGGTACTGCGCCTCGAACAGCGGCGCCGCGGCCGCCGGGACGCCGAGCGTGGTCGAGATCGCCGCGGCGTAGCCGTCCGCGGTCAGCGGCGCGCCGGTCGCGAGCTCGTTGATCGCGACGAGCAGCCGGAAGTCTTCGTGGTTCGAGCCCTCGAGGATCGGCACGCGGTTGAACGCGCCCGACGCGAACGCCGCGCCGATCGACTGGGTCAGGAACCTGTGGTCGATCGTCGGGCTCGCGCCGGCGACGCCGCCCGGCTGCACCGCGAGGATCTGCGCGACGGTCAGGTTGCGCAGGCACGCCGCCGTCTGATCGGTGCAGCCCGCGGCGCTGGCGAACGCCACGCCCTGGGCCTCGGCGTCGGCCAGGGTCGGCTGAGCGAGCTGGTACGCGCCGCTCTCGACGATCGCGCGGTGGAACAGCCCGCGCGAGAGCGGCGACGCGAGCTGGCTGTGCACGCTGAGCCCGCCGGCCGACTCGCCGAAGATCGTGACGTTGCTCGGATCGCCGCCGAACAAGGCGATATTGCGGCGCACCCAGCGCAGCGCCTCGGCCTGGTCCATGAGGCCATAATTGCCCGACGCGTGATCGGGTGACTCGGCGGTGAGCGCCGGGTGGGCGAGCGAGCCGAGCTCGCCGAGCCGGTAGTTGATCGTCACGACGATCACACCCTTGGCGACCAGCCGGGTCGCGTCGTAGTCATCGCTCTCGCCGTCGACCAGGCCGCCGCCGTGGATCCACACCATCACCGGAAGCCGCGCGAGCTCGACGCGGCCATCGCCGCTGGGCGCCCAGACGTTGAGGAACAGGCAGTTCTCCGTGGCGCTGGCGATCCCCATCGGGCCGCCGATCTGCGGGCAGTGGCTGGCGAACTGCGTGGCGTCGAGCACGCCGCGGCGCCGCGCCGGGCGCTGCGGCGGCTGCCAGCGCAGGCTGCCCACCGGCGCGGCCGCGTACGGGATCCCGCGGAACACGCGGGTCGCCGCCGTGGCGACGCCGCGCACCGGGCCCTCTTCGGTGATCGCGAAGGCCGCGGCGCTGGCGTCGCGCTCGAGCGCTGCGGCCGCCTCGGCCGCGGCGCCGTCGTCGCTCGGATCGGGCTCGGCGCTCGCGCCGCTCGGCGAGGTGCAGCTCGCGAGCAGCGTGGCCAGGATCAGGCGGGCGCCCGTCGAAAACATCTCTCGGTGTCGGTCCATGGTAGTCCTCGTGGGGGAGGAGCTAGCACGGAGGCCAGCGGCTCGCTCCTGTGGTGCCCGCGATCGGTCGCGGTTCTCGACTGAACGCGATGATTCGCTGTCCTCGACTGAAAGCACCTACATCGTTCCAGCGGGGTATCAGCCAGGAGAGAATGTCTGCGCGTCCGTCTCTGTCAGTCTGCGCGTCAGTCTGCTTCAGTCTGTACGTCAGTCTTCCCCCCAGGCCGCGACGATCCGCTGGTTCTGGCCGAGCGCGAACTGCAGCGTCGCCGTGGTGTGCGGCGGCGGCACCAGCTCGAGCTCGACCCGGTAGACCTGCAGATCCTGATCTTCGCCGAGCCGGGTCGGCGCGCCGTCGACCGAGATCTGGAGGTCGCCGTCGACGGTGTTGATCAGGCCGTCGAGCTGGGCTGGATCGAGCAGCTCGATCGCGCTGAACCACGCCTTGGCGGCCTCGTCGTAGCCGACCACCAGCCACTTCATGCGGACCTTGATATTGACCAGCTCGCGGCCAAGCTTGGCGCGCAGGTTGGTGCGGTTCTCCTGGCTGACGAAGCACGCGAGCTTGATCGGATCGGTGACGTCGCCGCCGTAGCGGAACCGCTCGATCACGCCGACGCAGCTGACCGTCGCGCCGCCGAGCAGCGACTGGCTCGTGCCGGCGAGCGGATTCCACACCACGATGTCCTTGCTGAGGATCAGGCCGCCCAGCCCCGACAGCTCGAGCAGGTAGCCGAACGGCCCCTTGCGGTTGGGGGCGACGTTGAAGGCGTGCTGCCAGGCGCACGCGACGTCGAGGTCGTTCGAGATCGGCACCCCGCGAGTCTGCGCCGGCCCGCCGGCGGTGGCGCCAGGGTAAAACGTCCTACGAGCCCGCGCTGCCGAACACGCGATCCCATACGAGCACGCCGTTACCGTCGAGCTTGAGGATCCAGCCGTTCGTCTACGGCCACGTCAACCTCAACTCAACGACTTCCGTCAAGGTCAAGGCCCAGGTCGACGTCAACCGGGCGGTGCGCCTGAGCCAAGGCCCCGGGGTGCCAATGTTTCCGGCGGTCCCAGTCGGCCACCAGCTCGGCGAGCTGTCGCCGCGGCGCGGCGCGGCGCGGGCGGCGCGACGGCCGGTTCAGCGACCGATCGCGGTCTCGCGCGCGTACATCTCGGCGTAGCGGCCGCGCCAGGCGATGAGCTCGTCGTGGGTGCCGATCTCGAGCACGCGGCCGTGGTCGATCACGGCGATCCGATCGGCGGCGCGCACCGTCGAGAACCGGTGCGACACGATGATGCCGGTGCTGCCGGCGAGCAGCGCGCGCAGCTCGGTGAACATGGCGGCCTCGGCGGCGGCCTCGAGCTGCGCGGTCGGCTCGTCGAGGATCCAGATGTCGGCGTCGCGGAAGATCAGCCGGGCGAGCCCGAGCCGCTGCCACTGGCCCCCCGAGAGATCGTGGCCGCCGGCGAACAGCCGGCCGACCATCTCGTCGACGCCGCCGAGCTCGGCGATCGCCGGCTCGAGCTTGACCCGGCGCAGCGCCGCGCACACCGCGGCGTCGTCGGTCGACCGCGCGGGCCGGCCGAGCGTGACGTTGTCGCGCACCGCGAGCTGGAACTGCGAGAAGTCCTCGAACAGCACGCCGATCCGGGCGTGCAGCTCGCGCGGATCGAGCGAGCGGACCTCGATCCCGCCGATCCGGACCGCGCCGGCCGACGGATCGAAGAACCGCAGCAGCAGCTTGACCAGCGTGGTCTTGCCCGCGCCCGGCTCGCCGACCAGGGCGACCAGCTCACCGGGCTGGATCGCCAAGGTCAGGCCGTGCAGCGTGGGGGTGTCGCGCCGCGGATACGCGAAGCTCACGCCATCGAGCTCGATGCCGAGCGCGCCGGCGGGCAGCCCGCGGGGCTCGCGCGGCGCGACGATCGCGGGGGCCAGCGCCATGAACGAGACGTAGTCGGCGAGGAACCCGGCGTGCTGCTCGAGGGCGCCGAGCCGGCCGGCGAGCGAGCTGACCCGGCTCGCGAACACGCTGAACCCGCCGACCGCGGCGGCCAGGTCACCGGCCGACAGCTCGCCGATCCCCGTGCGCCGGGCCAGCACCCCGTACGCACCGGTGAGGATGCAGCCCGCCGCGAGCCCGCCGATCCACGCCAGCCGGCCCGTCCGCCGGTAGGTCCCGACGAGCTCGTGGTGCCGGGTGGCGGCGAGCGCGGCGTGCCGCGCGACCAGGGTCGCCGCGAGCTCGTAGGCGCGCACGTCCTTGGCGTACTCCGGCCGGGTCAGCAGCTCGGCGTGATACAGTTGCTCGCGATCGCCCGCGGTGCGCGACCACGACCGCTCGTCGGCCCGGCGGTCGACCCCGCGCTCGAGCGCGAGCCCGGGGATCACCGAGACGGCGGCGAACGCGAGCAGCACCGGGTCGATGGTCGCGAGGATGGCGGACACGCCGATCACCGTCGCGAGCGTGCCGACGAGCCCCAGCACGGTGGTCGCGACGCTGGCCGGGCGCCACGCCATCTCGCGCTGCGTGCGGGCCAGGCGCGTGCACCACGCCGGGTCCTCGAACCGGGCGAGATCGATCCGCCCGGCCTGTTCGACCAGCCGGTGCTGCGCCTCGGTGCTGACCGCGTGGGCGAACACGTCGCGCCGGCTCGCCAGCACGGCCTCGAGCACGCGGTCGCCGACCGACAAGACGCCGAGGCCGATCACCAGCTCGATCACCGGCGACGCGAACAGATCGATCGCGTGGCCGCGGCCGGCCAGGTCGATCAGCCGGCGGGTGAACGCCAGCGCGAGCGGCGAGACCTGCGCGAGCACGATCACCCAGACCGAGGTGTAGGCCATGCCCACCGGCGACACCGACCACACCAGGCCAAGCGCGGGCCCCACGCAGGCAAATCCGCGGTCGGTCGCAGGCTTCTGGAGCGGTTCCATGGCGAGCTACGCGATCAGGCGGAGGCCTGCGCTGCGTGCGCCGTGGCGAGCGGCAGCTGGAGGAAGAAGGTGGTGCCGATGCCGACCGCGGTCTCGAACCGCAGCGAGCCGCCGTGCTTGTCGACGATGACGTTGCGCACGATCGCGAGGCCCTGACCGGTGCCGCGCCCGACCTCCTTGGTCGTGAAGAACGGATCGTAGATCTTGTCGCGGATCCGATCGGCGATCCCGCAGCCGGTATCGCTGACCGCGATCTCGACCGCGTGCGGCAGGCACCGGGTGCGCACGGTGATCTTGCCCTTGGTGCCCGACGCGCCGACCAGATCGCGGATCGCGTGGGCCGCGTTGATCACGAGGTTCAGCACGGCCTGGTTGATCTCGCCGGCGTGGCACGACACCGGGGGCAACGGGGCGAGGTCGGTCTCGACGTCGGCGACGTACTTGCACTCGTGCGCGGCGATCATCAGCGTGCTCTCGATCGCGCGGTTGAGATCGATCGGCGTCTTCTCATCGCGATCGGGGTAGGCGAAGTCCTTCATCGACCGCACGATCGCGGCGACCCGGCGCAGGCCGTCGAGCGCGGCGTCGAGCGCCTTGGGCGTGTTGGCCAGCGTGTAGTCGACGTCGCCGGCGACCTCGGCCTCGCGCGCCTGGCTCGCCGCGGCCGTGGCGTCGGGATCGGCGAGCCGATCCACGGCGTCGGCGAGCGCGCGATACTTGCGGATCGTGTCGCCGAGCCCGGGCAGCGCGTCGCGCATGAACGTGACGTTGTCGGACACGAACTGGACCGGCGTGTTGATCTCGTGCGCGATCCCCGCGGCCAGCCGGCCCACCGACTCGAGCTTCTGGGCCAGCCGCAGCTCGCCCTCGATCCGCTCGCGCTCGGCGGCGGCGTTGCGCAGCCGCCGGTTGGCGAGCGTGAGCTCCTGGGTGCGGTCCGCGACCAGCTCCTCGAGCTGCTCGCGGTGCAGCGCGAGCGCGCGCTCGGCCTCCTGGCGCACGCAGATCTCGCCGCGCAGCTCCTCGTTGGCGCGCGCGATCGCCTCGGCGTGCACGCGCTGGGCCGCGAACAGCGTCGCGTTCTCGAGCGAGACCGCGATCTGCGACACCAGGATCGACAGCGCCTCGAGCCGCGCCCGGGTGAACGCGCCCGAGACCAGCGCGTTCTCGAGGTAGAGCACGCCGAGCACGCGATCCTTGTGGCGGACCGGCATGCACAGCACCGATTGCGAGCGCCACGTCCGGATGTAGGCGTCGTTGCCGAACCGGGGGTCGGCGAGCGCGGCGTCGAGCACGACCGCGGCCTCGGTCCGCAGCACGTAGTGGACCAGCGAGCGCGGCAGCGCCTCTCCGTTCAAGGCGACCTCGTCGGTCGAGGTCCGCGTGGCGCCCGCGGTGCGGCACGCCGCGATCATCAGGCCGCGCGGGGTCGCCAGCACCAGCGCGCCGCCCTCGGCCCCGGCGTTCTCGAAGATGATGTCGAGCATGCGCTCGAGCAGCTTGTCGAGCTCGAGCTCGCTCGAGATCGCGCGGGTCGCCTTGGCGATCGCGGTGACGTCGAGCACCTCCGGCGGCGCGCTCGCCGACGCGGTCGCCGTCAGCGGGCCGTGGCCCCCGGCGCGCGGCAGGCCCCCGTGCAGGCGCTCGAGGATCCGGACCTTGCGGTGCGCGCCGAGCGCCGCGTAGACGTGCCGCGCCCGCGCGAGCAGCGGCCGCGCGAGGTCGAGCTGGTCGCGCGCGAGCCAGTGCCGGCCGGACAGCTCGCAGGCCAGCGCCTCGAGCCGGCGGCGGCCGTGGCGCGCGGCCGACGCGATCGCGAGCTCGTAGCGCTCCGGCGCCGCGGCGTCGCCGGCCAGCGCCGCGCGCTCGGCCTCGACGATCAGATAGAGCGGCTCGAAGTTCGCGGCGCACTCGTCGACCCAGCGCGCCATGGCGCGCTGATCGGCGTCGATCAGCGCCTCGAGCTCGGCCCGCCGCGCCGGTCGCTGGCCGGCCACCGCGGCGGCGGCGAGGCAGACGAAGAACCGGTGCTCGAGCAACGAGGTGACGCCGCGCACCGGGATCTCGAGCTCGCGGTTGGCGAGCGCGAGCTCGAGCGCGGCCTCCTCGTCCCCGGTCGCGTACAGGGTATCGACCAGCGCCAGGAGGAGGTAGAACCGGGTCACCGGCCCGGCGCCCGGGACGTCGAGGGTGCGCTGCGGCGGGCCGGGCTCGGTCGCGAGCGACTCGAGCTCGCCCATCAGCACGCGCGCGCGGTCGATCTGGCAGTCGATCTGTGCGGCGAGCAGGCCGGTGCCGGCCGCGCGGCACTGCTGGCGATAGATCTGGCCGTCCCGGCAGATCTGGGCGAGCGGCTCGGCGCCGTGGAACAGCCGGAGGCACAGCTCGATCTGGGCCAGGGTGCCGGCGTGGTAGTAGTCGCCGACCTCGTAGGCCACCGGCGCGGCGGCGTGCACCCGGGCGATCGACTGCTCGGTCGGCCGGTTCCACGCCGACGAGCACAGCGCGAACACCAGATCGACCATCGGGCGCGACGCGCGGTCGTCGAGCCGGCGGTTGAGCGCGACGCCGAGCTCGCCGAAGCGGTGCGACAGCGCGTGGAGCGGGCCGCCGTGCAGCAGGCGGGCGAGCAGGGTGTAGGCGTAGGCCGACGCGGCGCAGTTGCCGTACTCGAGCGACAGGAGCACGATCTGCGCGACGATGTAGTCGGTGAGCAGCGGCTCGACGTTGAACGCCGCGGCGAACGCGTTGCGCAGCACCGAGGTCAGCGACAGCGCGTCGAGATCGGTCATCGCCGGGAGCTCGAGCAGCTGTTCGACCTCATGCTCGGTGAGGCGGTGGAGGATCTCGCGGACCATCGCCGGCACCGCGTCGGTCTGCAGCGCCGCGTCGTGGGGCAGCGGCCGTCCGAGCAGCAGCGTGGCGCGCCGGGTCGCCGCGATCGCCGCGACGAACTGGCCGGTGTGGAGGTGGATCCGCGCGCGCAGCGCCTCGAGCGTCGCGAGGTCGCGCGCGAACCGCACGTGGTCGGTCGCCGCGTCGAGCGCCTCGAGGCCGCGCGCGGGTTCGTAGCCGAGGTACAGGCACTCGGCGAGCATCACCTGGGCCTCGAACCGCGCCTCGTAGTCGGTGTCCCATGCGAGCCGGTCCGTGGCGATGCCCAGGCACTCGACCGCGCTGGCGTAGGCCGCCGAGCCGCGGGCCCTGCGGGCGGCGGCGACGTTGAGCCGGGCGAGCCGCGCCACCTGATCGGGCGCCTCGATCAGCGCGAGCGCGCGGTTCTTGTGCGACACGACGTCGAACAGCCGGTCGCCGAGCTCGTCGGGCGAGGCGTCACCGCCGAGCAGCTCGCCGATCCGGAGGTGGGTGCGCTGCTGGTCGTCGGGCGACATCAGCGCGTAGGCGGCGCGCTGGATCCGGTCGTGCTGGAACCGGAGCCGGCGCGCCACCAGCGCCGAGCCGGCAGGCGACGCGACGTACTCGAGATCGGCGAGCGGCACCACGAGGTCCTGGTCGATCGCGGCGGTGAGCTCGGCGTGCAGCGCCGCGGGCACGAGCCCGGCGATCGGCGCGAGCAGATCGAGATCGAACCGGCTGCCCATCGCGGCGGCGAGCGCGAGCACGCGCTGGGTCGCGGCCGGCAGCTTGCGCAGGTGGTTGGCGAGCAGGTCGGCGACGTTCTCCGAGATCGGCGCGCGCTCGATCGACGCGGCGTCGAACGTGAAGCACCGGCGGGCGGGATCGAACGCGATGTGGCCGGCCGCGTGGAGCGCGAGCAGCAGCTGGCGCACGAAGAACGGGTTGCCATCGGTCTTGCGGCACACCAGGCGCGCGAGCGGTTCGACCTCGGCGATCTCGCGGTGCAGCGTATCGGCGATCATCGCGGCGATCTCGCGGGCCGGCAGCGGCGCGATGTGGAGCCGCGTGACCGGCACGTGGCGCTCGAGCTCGCGGGCGGCGATCATCATCGGATGGCCGTCCGAGACCTCGGCGTCGCGGAACGCCTCGACCACCAGCAGCGACCGGGTGTCCTCGGCGCCGGCGACCAGCTTCAGCAGGTGGATCGTCTCCGGATCGGCCCACTGCGTGTCGTCGAGGAACAGCACCAGCGGGTGCGCGGGCTGCGCGAACACCTGGATGAGCCGCAGCAGCGTGTGGTGGAACCGGCTCTGCGTGCCGCCGGCGTCGAGCGCGATCACCGCGGGCTGCGGCCCGAGGATGCGCCCGAGCGCGGGGATCGCGGCGACCACGATCTGGCCGTTGGGCGCGATCGCCGCGGCGATCTGGTCGCGCCAGCGCACGAGCTCGTCCTCGGGCTCGGTCAGCAGGTGATGGGTCAGCTCGTCGAACGCCGCGACCAGCGCGGGGTACGGCGCGTCGCCGCGCAGCTGCTCGAACTTGCCGCTCAGGAAGTAGCCGCGGCCCTGGGTGACCAGCGGGAACAGCTCGCGGACGACCGACGTCTTGCCGACCCCCGACGAGCCGCCGACCAGCACGACCTCGACCGCGCCGGCCCACACGCGATCGAACGCCGCGGCGAGGATCTGGCGCTCGGCGGCGCGGCCATACAGCCGGGTCGGCAGCGCGAGCTCGTCGGCGGTGTCGTCGCGGCCGAGCGCGAGCTCGTCGATCGTGCCGGTCCCGGCGATCGCCTCGGCGCACGCGCGCAGGTCGACGAGCACGCCGTGCGCCGTCTGGTAGCGATCCTCGGGCGCCTTGGCGAGCAGCTTCATCACGAGCGCCGAGACCGGCGCCGGGATCTCCGGGACCAGCGTGGCGGGGGGCGGCGGGCGGACCGCGAGGTGGGCGTGGACGATCGACAGGATGTCGGACTCCACGAATGGCGGCCGCCCGGTCAGCATCTCGAACAGCGTGGCGCCGAACGCATACAGATCGGCGCGGCGATCGGTGGCGCGGTTCATCCTCCCGGTCTGCTCGGGCGCCATGTACAGCAGCGTGCCCTCGAGCTTGCCGGGCGGCACGAAGCCGCGGTGATCGATGCGCCACGCGGTCGCGATGTCGAAGTCGATCAGCCGGACCTCACCGGTCGCGGCCGCGAACACGATGTTGTGGGGCGTGACGTCACGGTGGATGACGCCGGCGGCGTGCACGTCGCGCAGCGCCTCGGCCACCCCGACCGCGATCCCGAGCGCGTCGGCCAGCCGGAGCCGCCCGCGCGAGAGCCACGTGGCGACCGAGTCGGCTCCGACGTCCTGCAGCACCAGCGCGACCTGCTCGGGAAATGTCGCGATGGCGTACCCGCGGATCACGCGGTCGGACTCGATCGCCTGCAGCGTGTCGAGCTCGTGCGCCAGCCGCGCCTGGGCCTCGTCGAGCGGACCTCGACCCGCGTTCGCGATCTTCAGGATGACGGGCAGGCCGTCGGCGACGCGCACCGCGCGATACACCGTCGAGCGGGGTCCCTCATAGATCAGCTCCCCGATGGCATAGCCGGGGGTCTGCGACGTCTCGTGTGCGCACATAAGACGATCGCCTTGGCCTTGGATATCGGCCGGCCCCTGCGGTTTGTAAGGGGGGTAACCGCGTGAAATCGCGTGCTGCGGCCGCGCAACCCGGGTCAGCCCAGGTTCCGGCGAAACAGCGCGTGCAGCCGCTCCCAGTGGCGCTCGGCGGACGGCTTGTCGTAGACCGTGGTGCGCCTGGGAAACACGAAGCCGTGCTGGGCGCCTGGATACCACTCGATGCGGTGGCGCACCGGCGTGGTCTGGAGGTGGGCCCCAAGGGCGACGATCATCTCGCGCGGCGCGTACGGGTCGGTCTCGGCGCAGCCGACGTAGACCTCGCCGGTGATCCGATCGGCCTGGCGGTGCGGCGAGTCGGGGTCGTCGGTGCACAGCGCGACGCCGTGGAACGAGGCGATCGCCGCGAACCTTTTGGGGTGGGCCTCGGCGGCCCAGAACACGAACGGGCCGCTCATGCAGTAGCCGACGGCGCCGACCGCGCCCGCCCGGGCAGCGGGGTCGCGGTCGATGACGCCGAGCACGGCGGCGGTGTCGGTCAAGATCAGCGGCCGGGTCAGCGTGCGCACGTGCGCGAACATGATCTCGAGCGCCAGGTCGCCGGCGCTCATCCGGAAGTTGCGGTCGCGCCGGTAGTACAGGTTCGGCAGGATCACGTAGTAGCCGGCGCTGGCGAGCCGGCGCGCCATGTCATGGAGCTCCCCGCGCTTGCCGACCGCGTCCATGAAGAACACGACCGCCGGGTGCGGGCCGCCCTCCTCGGGGTGGGTGATGAACGTGTTCATCGAGCCATCGGGGGTCGGAATATCGATCTCGCGGTCGATCATGGCGGTCCATAACACGGCTTTGGGGCCGGTACGCGCGCCTCGCTACGTCAGGTCCTGGAACCGCTGGCCGTCCTTGGCGAGCTGCTGCAGGAGCGGCGAGATCGTGAAGCCCTTGCCCATCCGCGGCCCGTAGTGTTCGAGCCGGGCGACGACGTGCGCGAGGCCCACGCTGTCGCCGTAGTACATCGGGCCGCCGCGGTAGGCCGGCCAGCCGTAGCCGTGGATCCAGACGATGTCGATATCGGACGCGCGGATCGCGATCTTGTCCTCGAGGATCTTGGCGCCTTCGTTGATCTGCGCGTACACGCAGCGCTCGAGGATCTCCTGCGCGGTGAGGGTTCGCTGCGCCACGCCCGCGCGGGCGGCGAAGTCGCGGATGATCGTCGCGGTGACCGGCGACGGCCGGGGGGCGCGCTGCTCGTCGTAGTCGTAGAACCCGGCGTGGGTCTTCTGGCCGCGGCGGCCGTGCTCGCAGAGCACCTCGCGGATCGTCGAGCTGTTCGACTGCTCGGCGATCCATCCGAGGTCGAGGCCGGCGAGATCCGACATCGCGAACGGCCCCATCGGCAGGCCGAAGTCGAAGATCACCTGGTCGATCTCCCACGGCATCGCGCCCTCCAGCAGCATGGCGTTGGCCTGCTGCGAGCGCGCGTAGAGGATGCGGTTGCCGACGAACCCCGGGCACACGCCGACCAGCGCGGCGATCTTGCCGATCTGCTTGGCCAGCCGCAGCGACGTCGCGATCGCGGTCTTGCTGGTGTGCCTGGCGCGCACGACCTCGAGGAGCCGCATCACGTTGGCCGGCGAGAAGAAGTGCAGGCCGATCACCGCCTCGGGCCGCGCGATGCCGGCGGCGATCTCGTTGATGTCGAGCGCCGAGGTGTTGGTGGCGAGGATCGCGCCCGGCTTGACGAGCTTGTCGAGCCTGGCGAACACGTCCTGCTTGACCTCGAGGTTCTCGAAGATCGCCTCGATCACCAGATCGCAATCGGCCAGCTGCTCGAGCGCGAGCGTGCCGGTGAACAGCGCCATGCGGCGGTCGACGTCGGCCATCGTGAGCTTGCCGCTCCGGGTGCTGCGCTCGTAGTTCTTGCGGACCACGCCGAGGCCCCGGTCGAGCGCGTCCTGCGTGGTCTCGACGATCGTCACCGGGATGCCGAGGTTCGCGAAGTTCATCGCGATGCCGCCGCCCATCGTGCCGGCGCCGACGATGCCGACCTGCTTGATCGGGATCGTCGGGGTATCGTCGGGCACGTCGGGGATCTTCCAGACCGAGCGCTCGGCGAAGAACACGTAGCGCAGCGCCGCCGATTGCGCGCCCGCCAGGAGCTCGGTGAACAGCTCGCGCTCGACCGCGAGGCCCTCGTCGAACGGCCTGGCGACCGCGGCCTCGATCGCCTGGATGCCGGCTTCGGGGGCGACCAGGCCGCGGAACTTCTTGGCGTTGGCCTTGCGGAACGCCGCGAAGATCTCCGGCTTGCCGCGCGCCGCGACGACCTTGTCGTCGAGGTCGCGCACCCGCCTGTGCGGCTCGCCATCGCCGACGAGCTTGCGCGCGAACGCGATCGCGCCCGCGCGGAGCCCATCCTCGGGGACGAGCTCGTCGATGAGGCCCGCGGCGTGGGCCGACCGAGCGTCGATGTGCTTGCCGCTCGTGGTCATCTCGAGCGCCTGCTCGACGCCGACGAGCCGGGGCAGCCGCTGGGTGCCGCCCGCGCCGGGGATCAGGCCGAGGTTGACTTCGGGCAGCCCGAGCCGGGCGGACGGCACACAGATCCGGTAGTGGCAGCACAGCGCGAGCTCGAGGCCACCGCCGAGCGCGGTGCCGTGGATCGCGGCGATCACCGGTCTGGCCGAGCCTTCGATCGCGGCCTGGACGTCCTGGAGCGAAGGCGCGGCCAGGGGCTTGCCGAACTCGGTGATATCCGCGCCCGCGACGAACGTCTTGCCGTCGCAGGTGAGCACGATGGCCACGACCTGGGCGTCGGCGACCGCGCGTCGCACACCGTCGAGGATGCCGTGGCGAACGTGCTGCGACAGCGCGTTCACGGGCGGCGAGTTGATGGAGACAACGGCGATGCCGCCGTCGATGGCGAGACTGACAGCTGGATGGATGGCTCCCACAGTAGGTCTCCTGGGAGCCGCACTATAGGCGCGAACCGCGGCGCGTGACACCGCGGCGGTCGGCAGGCGTCCGGAGGTCCGGAGCGAGCCTTCAGGCCCGTCCCTCGGGCCAGATCTCGACCTCCCAGGGCGGCGGCGCGAGCGGCGGCGCTTCGTCATCGTACCAGCTCACGGCGGCGATCGCCGAGGCGCCGGGCCCGCTCGACGCGGTCGACATCCGGGCGTCGATCGGCGTGCCACCATCCGGGAAGCTCGCCAGCGCCTGCGGCACGTTCCGGCTCGAGGTGATCAGCGTGTCGAGCAGGGTCAGCACCTCGCCCATCGACTGCAGCCGCAGCTTGCGCGACTTGACGAGCAGGCCGTCGAACAGCAGGCGCTCGAGCGCGACTGGCACCGGGCGGTGCAGCGGCGCCGGCTTGTCGTGGATGATCTGCTGCAGCACGACGCGCGGGTCGTCGCTGACGAACGGGCAGTGTCCGGCCAGCATCTCGTAGATCACGACGCCCAGCGCATAGATATCGCTGCGGCAATCGGCGAAGTCGGGGCTCAGCACCTGCTCGGGCGCCATGAACTCGGGCGTCCCCATGACCACTCCCGGCTGCGTACACTCGTAGTCGGCCTCGACCGCCATGAACCGCGAGATCCCGAAGTCGAGCAGCTTGGCGTGATCGGGGGCATCGCCGCGGCTGGTCAGGAACACGTTGTCGCTCTTGAGATCGAGGTGGGCGATCTTGGCCTCGTGCGCCGCCTCGAGCGCCGAGGCGATCTGCCGCGCGATCAGGAGGGTGCGCCGCACGGCGAGCCGGCCCAGCCGCCGGATCTCCTCGCTCAGCAGGCAGCCTTCGAGGTACTCGAACACGATGTACGGGATCTGGTCGCGCGTGAACCCCATGTCCGTCGACTCGACGATGTTGGGGTGGCCGAGCGTGCCGGCGGCGGAGGCCTCGTTGAGGAAGCGGTGGACCATGCCGCGATCGGTCGCGAGCTCGGCGTGGAGGAACTTGATCGCGACCCGCCGCTTGATCAGCATGTGCTCGGCGAGCAGCACCGTGCCCATCCCGCCATCGGCGAGCTTGCGGATGATGCGGTAGCGACCGTCGACGACATCGCCGGGCTGAAACTCTTCCGAGTGGCTCACATCCCGCGAAATCAGGGCCGGTAGCATGCTGGAACCAGGCTGCAGGAACCCGACCAATTCATCGCGGAACGCGCGCGGCGCGCAACCTGGCGCCGCGCGCCGACCCGCGAGCTCGCATCGCATCCGTGCCTACATGACCGCAGAGCGCCCGCGCGCGAGTCGACGCGCACTCGCGCGACGCGGCACGGACCGCGCGGCGTACCCACGGCGATCACCGCAGGCTGGGCAGGCTGGATCGATTCCGGCGCGCGATTGTCCATAGAAGGGCCCGCGCGCGCGACGGCGCCGGGCGTGGAGCGCGGATTGCAAACCGAAGTGGCATGAAGCTCCGAACCTGGATGAAGCTCGGCTCGGTTGTGGGCTCGATGCTGGTGGTGCGCCGCATCCTGCGAGATCGCCGCACGATCGACCTCGCCGGGAAGGTCGTCGTCATCACCGGCGGGTCGCGCGGCCTGGGCCTCGTGCTCGCGCAGGCGCTGATCGAGCGGGGCGCGCGGGTCGCGATCTGCGCGCGCGACGAACCCGAGATCGTGCGGGCGCGCGAGCTGCTGGCGCCGTACGGCGGCGAGGTCTACGGCGCGGCGTGCGACGTCACCGATCGCGACGACGTGCTGCGGTTCATCGCCAGCGTCGAGGACGATTTCGGCCCGATCGAGGTCCTGATCAACAACGCCGGGATCATCCAGGTGGGGCCGCTCGCGCTCATGACCGAGGACGACTTCGAGCAAGCCCTGGCGGTCAACCTGCGCGGGCCGCTGCACGCGATCCTCGCCGTGCTGCCCGGTATGCGGCGCCGCAAGGCGGGGAGGATCGTCAACATCGCCTCGATCGGCGGCAAGGTCGCGGTGCCGCATCTCGCGCCGTACTCGACGAGCAAGTTCGCGCTGGTCGGGTTGTCCGAGGCGCTGCGCGCCGAGCTCATCGGCGATGGCATCTATGTGACCACCGTGTGTCCCGGGCTGATGCGGACCGGCAGCCCGGGGCACGCGATGTTCAAGGGAGATCACGAGGCGGAGTACGCGTGGTTCTCGGCCGGCGGCAGCCAGCCGCTCGCCTCGGTGAGCGCCGAGGCCGCGGCACAGCAGATCATCCGCGGGTTCGTGCGCGGCGACGCCGAGGTCGTCATCTCGGTGCAGGCCAAGCTCGCGAGCCTGTTGCACGGCGTCGCGCCGGGGCTGGTCCAGGAGCTCCTCGGGGTCGTCGCGCGGTTCATGCCTTCCGCTTCCGGACCGCGCACGACGGGCGCGGTCACCGGCCGGCAGGCCGAGTCCGCCACGCCGGCGCTGCTGAACCGGCCGCGTGACGCGGCGGCCCCGCGCAACCACGAGACGTGATGCGGGCGGCCGCTCGGCCGCTCCTGCGTGCGCGCTGGCTTACGACTTCGTTCGCAGCGATAGACACGGCTTCCGGTGGTTTCACCGCGTGGCTGGAATGTTTCATCTCAGGCGCAGGCCCGACCGGCACGTTTCATGCGCGGCGCTCGCCTCGACGAGAGGTGCAGCGCTCTGCGGCGAAAACACTGGCATCACGGCTGTGGTCTCGTGCGAGAATTCCGCACGAATCCACTCGAGGTGAGGCCTTGAACGCCGGACAGTTTATTCAGTGGCACGACCTTTTTGCGCTCATCGACGACGGTACGCTCACCGGCAGCAGATACGACACGATCGAAGCGGCCATGCGGGAGCAGGCCAGGCCGTTTCCCAAGGGGATCGCGTGCCTGGTGATCCTGCCGCCGACGACCCGACCGCCCAGCGAGGACGTCAAGCGGAACGTGAAGGCGCTGCTCACGCGGCTGGCGCAGCAGCTCGTGTGTCTTGCCTATGTCGTCGAAGGCACGGGGTTCAAGGGCATCACGGCGCGGGCCTCGCTCGTCGGGATGAAGATCTTCTCGTCGCGCCCGTACCCGATCTACGTCGAGACCTCGCTCCCCGAGGCGCTCAGCAAGGTGCTGCCACACCTGACCAAGGGCCAGACCGCCGCCGGCGACCTCCACGCGATCATGAAGACGATCACCGACGCGCGCGTGGCGTCGTGACCTGTGCGTGATCACCCGGGGATCGAGCCGTGGACCAGCGTCCGGTAGGTGCCGCTCGTGAAGTAGGCGGCCTCGACGACCTGGTCGCGCTTGTGCGTGTGGTCGAGCTCGCTCAGGTTGCGGGCACCCTCGCGGACGTGGTCGATGTCGAGCACGCCGTGCTGGCTGAAGAACGTCGTGGCCTGCGCGGCGTTGGGGATGCCGCTCTCGATCAGGCCCCGGACGATGTCGTCCGAGACCCGGATCGAGAACTGTTCGAGCACGCCCTTGGCGCCGAGGATCGCGTAGGGGTGACGCCGGGCGTCGTCGACGAAGTACCGGCCGTACAGCAGCGCGCTCGGGTGGGTCGGCGCGTCGAGCAGCGCAGGCGGGGCCCCGAGCGCCTGCATGTCCTGGCGCGCCCAGACGTCGTGGCCGTAGTCGCCCTCGTCGTCGTGCTCGCCATCGGCGTAGTGGAGCAACATCTCGCTCCACCTTCGGTCCTCGGGGTCGCCGTCGCGCAGCGCGAGGCCGGCGGCGCGCAGCGCGGGCACGGTGTACTGGACGTAGTCGACCTTCAGCTTGAGCAGCTGGAGGTAGGCGAGCCTCAGCGCCGCTGCGTCGACGCCGGCGAACTCGCGCGAGAACAGCGGGCGCAGCGGTTCGTAGTGGCGCAGGGTCGCGTCGAGGAGGCTGGCCTCGCGCGCGAAGACATTCAGGATCTGTTCGATCTGCATAGGGCGATTACCACTCCCGGGTGTGGCGCCGCGGCCGGCGCGGCGGTGTGAAGCGATAGAGGGCAGTACAACCGTGGCCGATGTCGAGCACGCGCTCCGCCGCGCCGGCGCCCATGGCGTCGAGCATCTGGTCGACGTGGCTGCGCGTCGGCTCGGGCAGCGCGTCGGTGCGGAGCACCATCGCGTGGGCGGTCTGGTCGACGCTATCGAAGTGCTCGAGGCCGAGATCCGGAAGCGACGAATAGCCGTACCTGGCGTACATCGGCAGGTGTTCGGCGATGCAGCCGCCGGCCAGCACGGCCGGGCCCGATCGCGCGGCGTGGGCGATGCCGAACTCCATGAGGCCGCGCGACACGCCGGCGCCGCGGAACCGCGGGCGCACGATCGCGCGGCTCAGCTCGTGGACCGGGTAGTCGTCGGGATTGAACAGGTCGATCTGACGGTCGAACTCGTCGGACACGATCGAGGGCAGCGCGTGCGGCCGGATCCCGGTCGCGCGCGCGGTCAGCGCCGGATCGCCGATCTCGGCCACGATGCTGTGGACCAGTTCGCGATGGTCGGGCTGCTCGTCGACCATGATCAGGCGCAGCGTGCCGACCATGAGGCCGGTGGCCGGGTCGAACGCACCGAACGGCAGCGCCGAAGCATCGTACTCGTCGATCTCGAGGCGGGACCGATTCGGTGTCTTGATGTAGCCGAGCGGGCCGTAGACCTCGTAGCGGAGTCGATAGGCCTCGATCAGCTCTGCGGCGCTGTCGAGCACCCTGATCTCACAGGTCGCCGTATCGTGCGTTGCCACGGGTGAGTCCGCCTTGCGGCCGACGCCCTCCGCGCAGTCAATCGCGTGGTCCATAAATACGAACTTCTTCCGTCGAAAGAGCTCGAGCGTAGTAGGTGTAAAATTCTCTGTATCCCGTCTTTTGGTAGGAGATATCACCAGCGCGCGGGCGCTGTAAAATCTTTTCTTTCAAAAAAATTCGCATGGGAGCTAACAGCCGTAGACGAGCCAGTTCGAACCAACTGGATCACAAATGCAGCACTCTGCTGCATGGTCGCGAGCGGGAAAGGTCGCTCTCTGTATCGAACTGTACGTGTGGATCGAGCGCCCGTCTTAGCATGAGCGAGCGTGCATCAGAATCAAAATAATCAGAACAGTCTTTTAAAAGACAATATGTTAGGCAGGCTATGGCCTGTGCTCCCCAGTGCTGACTGACCGTCTCGATCGCGGCGTCACGAATTTCTGACATCGGCTGGCGACCGCGATTTGCCGAGGTAGTCGGGGCGGTTCGCCGATGCCGCATTCCAAGGCGCCTTGTCGCGCAGCATCGGGTCAAATGTCGCGGGGGACGATCGGAGTCACAATCGCGCCGTGATCGCTTGACCGCGATGCCGTGCAATGCCGCCGAGCTGCTGTGATCGATCGCATGGCGACGCCAGGCATCCGCGCCTGAGGTGGTGATGCGTGGGCCATCGAGCACCGCGCGGCGCGCCGGGAATTCGCCGAGGCCGCCGCCTCGCGACTGCCGCGGGTAGCGACGCGGCCGTGAGGGTGCTAAGCCCCGTACGTGCGAGGGATTGCCTCACTCATCGTCGCGCTCTGCCTCCTGGCAGCGGGCGGCCTGCGTGCGCATGATCCCGGCGGTCCCGGCAGTGACGATGACCGTGCGCCGCAGCTGCTCGCCGCGGGCCACGGTCTGCTCGCCCATCTCGCGCCGCGGCGCGACGGCGGGATCCACGAGCTGCGGCTCGCCGCGTTCACGGTCCCCGCATCGCCCGCCGTGCCCCCGCCGCTTCGCGCGGCGGCGGTGGTGGCGCGCGATGGCCGCGCGCACCGGCTCGGCTGGGCGCCGCTCCCGGCCCGCTCGGCGCGCGGCCCTCCGCTCGGTTGATCGCACGTCCTGATTCGACTCGATCTACCCAACGCACTACCCAACGCAAATCGCCTCCCGCCCAGGGCGGGAGAGGAGACTGCTATGCATCCGGACGATTCTGATCACCCGGCGCGCCCCCAGACGTGGGGCCAGCGCCACGCGCTATCGATCCTGACCTCGGTGCTGTTCGGCCTGCTGGCCCTGGTCACCTGCATCCAGGTCGCGTGCTGAGATGGCCGCTCCCCTCGCGATCGCCGCCGCGCTGTCACGGCTCGTGAAGATCACCTGTCCGCACTGCGGCCGCAGCAAGGCCGTCGCGCGGGCGCCACGCGAGCATCGGGTGTGCCCGCGCTGCCACAAGCGCTTCGCCGATCCACGGCCCCGGCCGGCGCGGCGATGACCGGATCGCGGCTGCTCGTCGAGCTGGTCATCGTGCTCGGCACGGCAGCGGCGATCACCGTGGTGTTTCAGGCGCTGCGCCTGCCGGTCGTGCTCGGTTACGTGGTGGCGGGGCTGGTCATCGGCCCCTA
>Ga0302256_10000040_pt1 | contig 22510 bp, 16 predicted proteins | sample I_Fen_E3_4_FD_194571 | JGI IMG/M metagenome (GOLD analysis project Ga0302256, IMG submission 194571) | Peat permafrost microbial communities from Stordalen Mire near Abisko, Sweden - I_Fen_E3_4 | ecosystem: Environmental > Terrestrial > Soil > Wetlands > Permafrost | place: Sweden: Abisko...
TCTCTTGCGACGCAGCCGCGCATGAACGCACGTCCTGCGCCGGCGCGCGCCAGGGGTGTGTACGCGGCGGAGCCGGCGCCGCGGTGCCATTCGTGATCGGTGTCGCGCTTGTGCCTCGGTGACGCCCGGGCCAACTGCGCGTACTCACCTGGGCTCGCTCGCCGAGCATCCCGGGATGGCTCGCGTCGGGCGATCCACACGATCTTCGCAGGGACCGATCGCGGCGAGGTCCGCGGTTTGCAGCCAGCGCTCGGCATGTTTACCTCGCGCCCTGCGCTCGATCGTGCCGGCACCGTATTGCGCGACGCCGTCGCCGCGGCGATCGCGGCGCCGAGCACGCACAATACCCAGCCGTGGCGATTCCGGATCGCCGGAGCTGGGCTCGCGCTGTTCGGCGACCCGCGGCGACGGCTGCCGGTGATCGATCCGGACGGGCGCCAGCTGGTCCAGAGCTGCGGCTGCGCGTTCTACAACGCGCGCGTCGCCGTCCGCGCCGCCGGGTACGTCGACGAGATCTCCGTCACGACGAGCCTCGACCTGTCGCAGCCGCTCGCCGAGCTGCGGCTCGGGCCGCCGCGCGCGGCCACGAGCGAGGACCATGCGCTGATGCAGGGAGTGGCGCTGCGTCGCACCAACCGGCGGCCGTTCCTCGATCGGCCCGTCGGCGACGCCCACCTCCAGCCGATGCTCGCCGCCGCGGCGAGCGAGGGCGCGCTGGCGATCCGGCTGACCCCGCCCCACAAGCACGCGCTCGGCGCGCTGATCGACGAGGCCGATCACCAGCAGTACGCCGCGCCGGCGTTCCGCGACGAGATCGCGGCCTGGTTGGTCCCGAGCGTCAGCCGCCGCCGCGACGGGATCCCGTTCGTCGAGAAGGAGTATGGCTCGGCGCTGCCGTTCGGGGTCATGCGCACGCTGCGCTCGCCGCACCTCGCGGAGCAGTTCGGCGAGCGCGAGCGACAGCTCGTCGATGGTGCGCCGGTCGTGCTCGCGCTCGGGACGGCGGGTGATACGCCGGCCGACTGGTTCGCCAGCGGGCAAGCGCTCGAGGCGGTGCTGATCCGCGCCGCGTCGCTCGGGCTGTCGGCCGCGTTCCTCAATCAGGTGCTCGAGGTCGGCGAGCTGCGCGAGCGCACGGCGGCGCTGCTCGGCTTGCAGGGCTACCCGCAGATGCTGATCCGGCTGGGCTTCCCCGAGGCGCCCTTGCACCGCGCCGCGCCGCGCCGCGACCTGCGCGACGTGCTCGAGATCGCCGAGCCATGACGGAGCTCGCGCGCCGCGCGGGATCGAGCTCGAGCGGTCACGAGGCGGCCCGGCGCCGGACACGGAGAACGCCATGGAGAACGCCCTGGAGCGCGCCGTCGTGCACGAGGTCGTGTCCCGCGAGCACCCAGGGTGCCGTCGCCGGGTCGCCCGCAGATCCCCGAGCCGACGTGCGAGCGCGCAAACCGGCGTATCCTCCCCGGATGTTGGCCAAGAAATCCCCGCGTTCTGGCGACCGGCGCTGGCTCTGGTTGTTCGGCTGGGCCCTCGCGATCGCCGTCTCCGGCGGGTGCTCGAAGCCGGTCACCAAGCAGCTGGCCGACGCACAAGCGACGGTGGAGCGGCTCCGCGCGACCTTCACCAAGGCGTCCGATGCGTCGAACCGCGCCGTCATGGCCGACACCGACGCGGTGTCACAGACCTACGCAGATGAGTCGGTCGTCGCGGCCCGGGGGGTCGATCGGGAGGTCGCTGCACTGCGGCCGGTGCTGGACTCGCTGGGCTACGCCGAGGAGATGCGAACCCTGGACGAGTTCGTGGCGGCGTTCGACAAGTACCGCACGTTCGACCGCGAGGTCCTCGCCCTCGCCGTCGAGAACACGAACCTGAAGGCCCAGCGGTTGTCCTTTGGCGTCGTCCGCGAGGAGGCCGATGCGGTCGTCGATGCGCTCGGCAAAGCGGCGCAGTCCGTTCCGGTCGAGCAGTCCGCCCGACTGGCGACCGCGGCCGCCACCGCGACGATCGCCGTGCGTCAGATCCAGGTGCTCGAGGCGCCACACATCGCGGAGTCCAACGAAGACTCCATGACCGCGCTCGAAGCGCAGATGGCAGCGAACGAGCAGGCCGCCCGGGCGGCCCTCGCGTCGCTGTCGTCACCGACGCCCGCGCCCGCGACCGCGGCCGCGCTCGACCACGCCGCGAAGGCGCTCGATCGCTTCATCGCGCAGAACGCCGAGGTCGTCCGCTTGTCGCGCAAGAACACCAACGTGCGCTCCTTGGCCCTGGTCCTCGGTCCCAAGCCCAAGCTCATCGCAGCCTGCGAAGGCGCGCTCGAACGAATGGCCGCCGCCCTCGCGAAGCGAACCTCAGGGGGCGGCACTCGCTAAAGTAGCTCGCAGCGCGGTCAGCGGTTTCAGCGTCGCGGGCGCCGCCAGCGGCCGCTCAGACGCCGTGGATCATGACGTCGGCGAGCGCGCGGCTGAACGCGGCCGGGTCGGGCAACTGGCCCGAGTCGGCCAGGTGGGCCTGGCCAAGGAACAGCTCGGCGTAGAGCCCCAGCCGCGGGTCTGCCTTGTTCTCGGCGAACAGCGCCTGCAGCTTGGGGATCAGCGGATGGGTCGGGTTGATCTCGAGGATCGGCTTGGATTTGGGCGCGGGCTGGCCGAGCTGCTCCATCATCTTCTGCATCCGCGGCGTCATGTCGTGCTGATCGGCGACCAGGCAGACCGGCGACGAGGTCAGCCGCGTCGAGAGCCGGACCTCCTTGACCTCGTTCTGCAGGTGGACCCGGAAGAACGTCAGGAGGTCGCCGTACTCCTTCTGCTTCTCGCCGAGCGCCTCGGTGGCCTGCTTGCGCTCTTCCTCGGAGCCGAGCTCGACCTCGCCGCGGCCGATCGACTTGAGGGGCTTGTCCTTCCAGCGCGGGGCCTGCTCGAGCCACAGCTCGTCGACCTGGTCGGAGAACAAGAGGACCTCGTAGCCCTTGGCCGCGAACGCCTCGAGCAGCGGCGACTTGGCGATCGCTTCCTTCGACGAGCCGGTCAGGAAGTAGATCGCGTCCTGGCCCTCCTTCATGCGGCCGACGTAGTCGTCGAGCGAGGTGAGCTGGGTGGCGTGGTGGGTCGACGCCGAGATCACGAGCTCGAGCAGCTTGTCCTTGTCGGGGGTGTCGTAGGCGAGCAGGCCCTCCTTGAGCGCCGCGCCGAACGCCGCCCAGAACTGCAGGTACTCCTCGGCGTTGTCGCGCTTCATCTCCTCGAGCGTGCCGAGCACCTTCTTGACCAGCTGCTTGCGGATGACCTGGATCTGGCGGTCCTTCTGGAGGATCTCGCGCGACACGTTGAGCGACAGGTCGTGGGCATCGACGACGCCCTTGACGAACCGCAGGTAGGTCGGCATCAGCTCTTTGCATTCGTCCATGACGAACACGCGCTTGACGTAGAGCTGGACGCCGCGCTTCATCTCGGCGCTGTAGAGATCGAACGGCGCCTTCGAAGGGATGTAGAGCAGCGCGTAGGCCTCGAAGGTGCCCTCCATCTTGATCGGGATGGTGCGCAGCGGATCGGTCCAGTCGTGCGCGAGGTGGCGATAGAAGTCGCGGTACTCCGCCTCGGTGACCTCGGCCTTGGGGCGATCCCAGATCGCCTTCATCGAGTTGAGGGTCTCGTCCTCGAGGATCTTGGGGTCGCCGGGCTTCTCGCCGTCGCGCCACCGCTGCATCCGGATCGGGTAGGTGACGAAGTCCGAGTAGCGCTTGATGATGTCCTTGACCACGTGCTCCTGCGTGTAGTCGCGCAGCCCGTGCTCGGTGTCCTCGGGCTTCAGGTGGAGCGTGATCGTCGTGCCGGGCTGGTCGCGCGTGGCGTCGGTGATCGTGTAGGCGCCATCGCCGGTCGACTCCCAGTGGGTCGCGGCGTCGGTCCCGGCGCGCCGGCTGACCAGCGTGATCTTGTCGGCGACCATGAACGCCGAGTAGAAGCCGACGCCGAACTGGCCGATCAGCTCGGGCGGCGCGTCCGGCCGCTTGGCCTCGCGCAGCTGGGTGAGGAACTCGCGCGTGCCCGACCGGGCGATCGTGCCGATGTTCTTGATGACCTCCTCGCGCGTCATGCCGATGCCGTTATCGGAGATCGACAGCGTGCGCTGGGTGCGATCGGCCTCGATCCGGATGTGGAGGTCGGCGGCGGAGAGCTCGGTGCGGGTGAGCTGTTCGAAGCGCAGCTTGTCGAGCGCGTCGGACGCGTTCGAGACCAGCTCGCGAAGAAAGATGTCCTTGTCCGAGTACAGCGAATGGACCATCAGGTCCAGCAGCTGCTTCACTTCGGCTTGGAATTCATGGCGTTCGGTGGACTGGGTCATGGGCATGGGGGAACTGGGGGAGCGGTCCGCGGGCCCCCAGATCGAACGCCAAGCTGGATCGCGGGTTGCCGGTTCGCAAGTGGCGCGGGCAGCGGATTCAGGCTACTTCCGCGTCTGGCAAATGGCAGCTCGTGAAAAAATTCCCGACCGGGAATGCACCACCGCATCAGCGCGGTCTTGGGGGGCGCATGGAAGCGATCGCGATAGATAAGTTATCAAAGAGTTACGGCAGGATAAGCGCACTTTCAGGGGTGAGTTTCAAGATCGAGCCCGGCGAGGTCATCGGGCTTCTAGGCCCCAACGGCGCCGGCAAGACGACCTTGATGAAGATCCTGACCGGCTACCTCGAGCCGGACGCCGGCGAGGTGCGCGTCCACGGCATCGACGTCATTTCCAATGCGCTCGCGGCGCAGCGCAGGATCGGATACCTGCCCGAGAGCGCGCCGCTGTACGGCGAGATGCTGGTCCAGGAGTACCTCGAGATGATGGCGGCGCTGCGCGGTGTGCCGCCCGAGAAGCGCCGCTCCCGGATCCTCGAGGCGATCCGCGCGACCGGCCTGACCCAGCGCGTCGTCCAGCCGATCTCCACGCTGTCGAAGGGCTTCCGGCAGCGCGTCGGGATCGCCCAGGCGATCATCCACGAGCCCGATATCCTGATCCTCGACGAGCCGACCACGGGGCTCGACCCGGCGCAGATCGTCGAGATCCGCGATCTGATCGTCGGGCTCGCCCGGACGACGACCGTGCTGCTGTCGACCCACATCCTGTCCGAGGTCGAGGCGACCTGCGAGCGCGTGCTGGTCATCATGCAGGGCCAGCTGCGCGCCGACGCCAAGCTCGCCGATCTGCGCAACGCCAACGCGGCCGTGGTCGCGATCGAGACCGCGGCGACCGGCGTGGCCGACGTGCTGAACAAGGTGGCCGGCGTGACGTCGGTCGAACCGGCCGGTCCGGCGTCCGAGTTCCAGCGCTGGCGCGTGACGTCCAATACCAGCGACGAGCTGTGTCCGGCGCTGTTCGACGCGCTGCGCGCCACGCGCTGGAAGATCGGCGAGCTCCGGCCCGAGCCCAAGACCCTGGAGCGCGTGTTCCGCGATCTCGCCGAGCGCGGCGGGGAGGTTTCGCCATGATCGCCACCATCATCAAGAAAGAGCTGCGCGGCTACTTCAACTCCGCCGTCGCGGTGATCTTCCTCAGCGTGTTCATCGCCTTCGCCCTCCTGGCGGTGTTCTGGGTCAACAAGTTCTTCCCGCGCGGCGTCGCCGATCTGCGGCCGCTGTTCCAGGGCATGCCGGTGCTCTTGATCGTGCTGGTCTCGGCGCTGGCGATGCGGATGTGGACCGACGAGCGCGCGACCGGCACGCTCGAGCTCTTGCTCACGCTCCCGGTGCCGCGCTGGCAGCTCGTGATCGGCAAGTTCCTCGCCGGGCTGGTGCTGATCGCGCTGGCGCTCGCGCTGACCTTCGGGCTGCCGATCACGATCGCCCGGATGGGCAACCTCGATCTGGGGCCCGTGGTCGGCGGCTACCTGGCGTCGCTGCTCCTGTCGGCCGCGTACCTGGCGATCGGCATGTGCGTGTCGGCGGCGACCAATAACCAGATCGTCGCGTTCATCGGCACCGCGGTGCTGTGCTTCGTCGCGTGGGGCGTGGGCTACCTCGGCGACGTTGGCCGGCTGTTCGGCACCGGCGTGCGGTTCGAGAGCGTCGCGCGCGGCGTGCTCGATCTCCGCGACCTCGCGTACTACGGCGGGATCATCGCGCTGGGGGTCACGCTCAACGTCGTGCTGCTGGCGCGGCTGACCCGCAGCCACGGGCCGCGCGGCAAGGCCCGCCAGCTCGCCGCGCTGCTCGGCGTGGGCCTCGTGCTCGCCAACGCGATCGCGCTCGACGTCTGGCTCGCGCCGGTGCGCCGGGCGCGCATCGACCTGACGCAGGATGGCTCGTACAGCCTGTCGTCGTCGACCGACAAGGTGCTGGCCGGGCTCGACGAGCGGCTGCTGATCCGCGGCTACTTCTCCGACAAGACCCACCCCAAGCTCGCGCCGCTGATCCCGCAGCTGCGCGATCTGCTCGAGGAGTACAAGGTCGTCGGCGGCGACAAGGTCCGGGTCGAGGTCATCGATCCGACCGACTCCGATGACGCCAAGCGCGACGCCAAGGAGCGGTTCGGCATCGATCCGACCCCGCTCAGGTTCGCGACCCAGACCGAGAAGTCGGTGATCAACGCGTACTTCGCGATCGCGATCGAGTACGGCGATCAGCACGCGGTGCTCGGGCTCCAGGATCTGATCTCGGTCAAGGCGGTCGACGTCGGCGACATCGAGATCACGCTGAAGAACCCCGAGTACCAGCTGACCAAGACGATCAAGAAGACGGTGGCCGAGTTCTCGAGCATCGATTCGCTGTTCGCCTCGACGTCGGGCAAGGTCTCCCTGACCGCGTACATGACGCCGAGCACGCTGCCGGAGAACCTGAAGGAAGCGCCAGCCAAGCTGAAGAAGGTGGTCGACGAGCTGTCCAAGCAGGCCGGCGGCAAGCTCACGTTCACGACGGTCGAGCCGACGAAGGACGACGTCCGCCGCGAGCTGTTCAACAAGTACGGGCTGCGGCCGTTCCAGGATCTGATGTCCGGCCAGACGTTCTACTTCTACCTGCTGCTCCAGGTCGGCGACCGCGTGGTGCGGATCCAGCCGCCGCAGGGGCTCGGCGACGCCGAGCTCAAGGCCGCGGTGACCGATGGCCTCAAGCGGGCCGCGCCGGGGTTCACCCGCGTGGTCGGGCTGTGGTCGCCCCCGGCCTCGGCGGCGCCGCCGGAGATGCCGGGCATGCCGCCGCAGCGCCAGCAGATGCCGCCGCAGACGTTCAACACGCTGCGCCAGGCGCTGTCGGGCAACTACGAGGTGCGCGACGTCCCGCTGACCGGGCCGGTGCCCGACGAGGTCGAGGCGCTCGTGCTGGCCGGGCCGTCGGGGCTCGACGCCAAGGCGGCCGAGCACGTCGATCAGTTCCTGATGCGCGGCGGCGCGCTGGTCGTGCTCGCCGGGCGCTACCGGATCGCGCCGGGCCAGGGCCTGAGCGTCGAGAAGGTGACGACCGGCCTCGAGGCGGCGTTCCAGAAGTGGGGCATCACGGTCGGCGACGACATGGTGATGGACCCCAAGAGCGATGCGTTCCCGGTGCCGCAGGAGCGCGATCTCGGCAACGGCATGCGCGTGCGCGAGCTGTCGCAGCTGCAGTACCCGTTCTTCGTCAAGATGGATGGCGATCAGCTGTCGTCGTCGAACATGATCACCAGCGGTCTGGCCGGCTCGGTCATGCACTGGGGCTCGCCGGTCAAGGCCGAGGCCAAGGTCGGTGACGACGCGCACAAGGTCGACGCGCTGCTGCGGTCGTCGGACGCGTCGTGGCTGACGTCGTCGACGGTGGTCGAGCCCAACCTGCGGACCTACCCGCAGGGCGGCTTCCCGGGGCCGGCCAAGGACCTGGCCGCCGACAAGAAGGGCAGCCAGGTGATGGCGGTCGCGGTGGTCGGCGGGTTCGCGAGCAGCCTCGCCAAGCCGACCAAGCCCGACGTGACGACCAAGGACGCGCCGCACCTGGCCGAGCACTCGACGCCAGATACTCGGATCGTCGTGTTCGGCTCGTCGGCGTTCGTGTCCGACGACGTGCTGGGGCTCGCCCAGCAGCTCGAGTCCGAGCTCGCGTCGTCCAACGTCGAGCTGGTGCACAACGCGGTCGACTGGTCGCTCGCCGATACCGACCTCCTGGCGATCCGCTCGAACAACGCCGCGGCCCGGGCGCTGATCCTCGGCGAGCGCTCGCCCGCCAGCTGGATCCAGATCAACGTCGTCATCGCCGTGGTCGGCTTGCTGATCGTCGTCGCCATCGTCATCCTGCGCCGGCGCAGCGTTCAGCCCATCACCACCGCAAAGGAGGCGTGAGATGCTCACGCGGTTTCACAAGGTCCTGATCGCGCTGCTCGTCGTGCAGCTGGTGCTGGTCGTCGTGGTGCTGTCGCGCGGCAACGACGCGGCGGCGCTCAAGGAGCACCCGCTGCTCGCCGGGTTCGACGCGGCCAAGGTCACCCGGGTGCAGGTGTTCGCCAAGGCCGACGCCAAGCCCGTGGATCTGGTCAAGCGCGACGCGGCCTGGGTGCTGGCGTCGAGCTTCGACTATCCGGTCGACGCGGCCAAGCTGACCGACCTCTTGACGCCGGTCGCCAAGCTGAGCGCGGCGGCGCCGATCGCCACGCAGACCGGCCGCCACAAGCAGCTGAAGGTGGCCGACGCCGAGTTCGAGCGCAAGCTGGTGATCACCAGCGCCGGCAAGGACGTGACGCTGTATCTCGGCGGACCCGCCGGCGCGCGCCGCACGGCGGTCCGGATCAGCGGCGACGACAACGTCTACGGCGTCACCGGGCTGTCGTCGGGCGCGGTCAGCGGCGAGCCGCGCTCGTGGGTCGATCCGGTGTACGCCAAGGTGCCGGTCGAGGAGATCAGCAAGGTCCTGGTCCAGCGCGAAGCGGGCAGCGTCGCGTTGACGCACGAGCTACCGCCGCCGCCCGCGGATGCCGGCAGCGGCAGCGCGGCTTCGCCGCCACCTCCGGCCGCGGATCACTGGAGCGCGGCGATCGGCGACGCCCCGATCGCGCTCGCCGCGGGCGAGACGATCGACGAGCAGGCGATCTCGCGGATCGCCGCGCAGGCCGCGACGATCGATCTCACGGCGCCCGCCGATCCCAAGCGCTCCGCCAGCACGCCCACCGCGACGATCACGATCGAGCGCACGTCGACCGGTAAGGCCACCGCCGCGCCGGTCGTCATCGACGTGATCGCCGATGGCGCGTCGTACTGGGTCCACGACCGCAGCCAGCCGCGCGCGGCGCTCGTCGACAAGTCGCGGCTCGACGATCTGCTCGGCGCGACGCGCGACAAGCTGGTCAAGAAGCCGCCGCCGCCGCCGCCGAGCCCGTCGGCCGGGGCAGGCGCCGGTTCGGCGAAGCCGCCGGGGGCCGCGCCGCCGCCGCCGGTCCGGCCGGGCTGACGCGGGGGGCGTCAGCTCGCGAACAGGTCGTGCATCGTCACGCACTCGAGGCCGGCCGCGTGGAGGCTTTCGACCACGCCGGGCAGCGCGTCGAGCGTCCACTGCTGGCCCTCGTGGAACAGCACGACGTCACCCGCCGACGCGTGCGAGCAGTGCTCGACGATCTCGACCGGGACGTTGGTATCGTAGTCGAACGAGTCGAGCGACCACATCGCCACGGTGTAGCCGGTGGTGACCAGGTTGATCAGCGAGCCGGCGTCGAGCGTGCCGTGCGGCGGACGCACCCACGGGCGGCCGCTGATCTGGCCGCCGAGCGCGCTGTCGGTACGCGAGCACTGATCGAGCAGGGCGCGCCGGGTGAGCTTGCTGAACCGGGTGTGGTCGAAGCCGTGCCCGGCGACCTGGTGGCCGCGCCGCAGGTACTCTCGGACCAGGTCGGGTCGATCCGCGGCGCGCCCGCCGATCAAGAAGAACGTGGCAGGCACGCCGAGCTTGTCGAGCAGCGCCAGGTAGCGCTCGGTCATGTGATCGGGGCCGTCGTCGAACGTCAGCGCGACGCGCTTGGCGGTGGTGGGCCCGCGCCGCAGCACGCCGGGGAACGCGTCGTAGAGCGCGTTCCTCATGAAGGCTCGGACCTGTGCCGAGACGCCTTTGTTCATACGGTCCACGGTACGATCGTACACGGCGGGTCCGCGATTGCGAGGCTGTTCAGCGAGCTGCGTGGGCACAGCGACATGTTGCACGGCCGACCTCCATCGTGGTTGCGCGAACTGCACAACTTGGGCCCGGGTTGGGTCGGCGGCCAGCGCCGCGACGCCGGTCGGTTCCGACGCTGTGGCCGCGGCCGGCCCGCGATCCGCGCGGGCCGGTGTGGCACGATCGCGTAGCGCGTGAGCACGCGGTGGGCGCGTGCGCGCGACGCTTCATGTCGAACGCGTCACGCGCGCGCGGCTTCCGTCCTCGAAGTGCTGCCGGAACCGTTCGCGCAGCGCCGACTTGAGGAACTTGCCGGCCGAGGTCCGCGGGATCGCGTCGATCGGCTCGAACGCGTCGGGCAGCCAGAACTTGGGGAACGTGGGCGCGAGGTAGGCCCGCAGCTCGTCGGCGGTGGTGGTCGCGCCTGGCTTGACCACATAGACGGCGATCGGCCGCTCGCTCCACCGCGGGTGGGGCACGCCGATCACCGCGGCCTCGCGGATCGCCGGGTGCCCCATCAGCGCGTTCTCGAGCTCCTGGGACGCGATCCACTCGCCGCCGCTCTTGATGAGGTCGGCGATCCGGTCGGTCAGCTGGACGAACCGGTGCTCGTCCATCCGGGCGACGTCGCCGGTGCGGAAGAACCCGTCGCGGGTCCAGCGCTCGGGGGTGTGGCCGCCGACGTAGGAGGCCGCGATCGCAGGGCCGCGGCACACCACCTCGCCGCTGGTCCGGTCGTCGAGCGGCACCTCGCCGGCCTCGTTGCGCACCCGGAGATCGACGAGCGGCGGCGGCACGCCCTGCTTGGCGCGCAGCCGGTAGCGCACATCCTCGTCGGCGTCGGCGAGGTGGGGCGGCACGCGCGACACCAGGCCGATCGGCGACATCTCGGTCATGCCCCACGAGTGGATCAACGTCATGCCGAGCCGGTCGAAGTCGCGGATCAGCTGCTCGGGCGCCGCCGCGCCGCCGACGACCATCCGCAGCCCCGGCGGCAGCTTCCAGCGGCCGGGGTGCGCGTCCATCGCCTCGCGGATGCCGAGCCAGATCGTCGGCACGCCGGCCGCCAGCGTGACGCGCTCGCCGGCCAGGAGGTCGAGCAAGCTCGTCGGGTCGAGGTGCGGTCCGGGAAATACCAGCTTGGCGCCGGTCATCGCGGCCATGTAGGGCAAGCCCCAGGCGTTGACGTGAAACATCGGCACCACCGGCAGCACCGTATCGGCGCGCGCGAGGCTCAGCGAGTCAGGCAGCGACGCGGTGAGCGCGTGGAGGATCGTCGAGCGATGGCTGTAGACGACGCCCTTGGGCTTGCCGGTGGTGCCGCTGGTGTAGCAGGTCGCGAGCGCGGAGCTCTCGGAGAGCTCCGGTAGCGCCACCTCGGTCGCGGTCTCGAGGAACGCCTCGTAGGTTTCGTAGGCCTCGCAAGCCTTGGGGCGGGACGCGTTGCCGACCACGATCACGCGCTCGAACCGACCGCCGCCGGCGATCACCTTCTCGAGCAGCGGCAGGAGCACGTCGTCGACCAGCAAGATGCGGTCACCGGCGTCGTTGGCGATGTAGGCGATCTCGTCGGGGTGGAGCCGCAGGTTGAGCGTGTGCATCACCGCGCCGGCGAGCGGGATGCCGAAGTACGCCTCGAGGTGCTCGGCGTGGTTCCACATCAGGGTCGCGACGCGATCGCCGGTGCCGATCCCGGCGGTGATCAGCGCGCGGGCCAGCCGCCGGGCGCGCGCCATCACCGCGCGATACGTCGTACGCGCCAGTTGCTTGTCGACCCGGCGCGAGACCACCTCGCGATCGCCCATCCAGCGTTCGGCGCGATCGACGATCAGATCGATCGTCAGCGGGACGTCCATCATCGTGCTGGTCATTGCCGACGAGGATAGATCTGTTTGTTCGCGCCGCAGCGCGGCAAACCTGCGATTACCGGGGGCGCCTTTGGGGGCGCGTCCGCGGTAGATGCCGGTACGCGAGCTTACTGATTGCCGCAGCTCTGCGCCGCCGAGCACGTGCCACCGGAGCAGATGAGTTCGATGAACGATGGGTCGCACGGGCCGCAGGTGGTGCCGTTGGTATCCCGGTTCGAGCATGCCTGCATGCACGCCACCGGCACCGTCGTGGCGCTGCACGAGCCCTGTCGACAGATCGGGATCGCGCACATGCAGCTCACGTCCGGGGCGGTCTCGCCGCAGGTCGAGCCGTAGTTGCAGGCGGCGCACGACCCGGCGACCACGGTCGATGCCTTCGCGCCACAGACGACGCCGTCGGTCGGGCTCTTGCCGCACAGACCGGTGGCGGGGTTGCACGTCCCGGCGTTGCACTCGTCGGCGCTGGCGGCGCAGTCCTTGGGGGGGAAGACACAGACATGCGTGCTGAGATTGCACGTGCCCGCGGTCGAGCACAGATCGGAAGGGGTCGCGCAGTCCGCGTCGACCGCGCAGCCGGTGGGGCTGGCATCGATCGTCGTCGCGCCGTCGATCGTCGCGCCTGCGTCGAGCAGCGTCGCGTCGGTCAGCGTCGCGTCGGTCAGCGTCGCCGCGTCGATCGCGCCGCCGGGCGCCGCGTCGGCGATCTCGCCGACCGGGTGGCACTTGCCGTCGGTCCGGCACGTGGTCCCGGCCGGGCATGCGCCGGCGGGATCGCAGGCGAGCCCGTTCTTGAACGAGGGGTTGTAGCAGCCGGCGGCCAGCAGCGCCCCGAGCAGGGCAATCCAGCAGATCGAGGGGGATTTCACGTCACGACGCCGGCTCAAAAGGCACCTCGGGCAGTCAACGCGATCTCCGACGTCCCGATGCTGGGTGCGAACACCACCCCCCCGGGCTCTGCCGGGTGCGTCGCGCGCGCGCCGAGATAATAGAGCACACCGCCGGCGACCAGCCCGGCGGCGCCGATGCCGGTGAACACGTACATGTTGCGATTGGCCGACTTGCCGTCGGCGTCGCGCTGCGGCTGGAACGTCACCCAGCCGGCGGCCTCGTTGGAGATGCTGCGCGCCTTGAGCCCGAACCCGATGCCGACGCCGATCGCCACGACGCCGACTCCACCGCTCGTCAGGCCGGCGATCCGCAGGTTGCGCCCGGGGGCGGGCTCGGGCTGCGACTCGCCGGCCGCCGGCGATGGCGTCGCCGCGGCGCTGACGTCGCGGGCCGGCGTCGCCGCGGCGGCCCTGCGCTTGGCGTCGTCATCAGCGGCGCGCTGGGCCGCCGCGGCCTTGGCGGCGATCGCGCGCTGGAGCTCGTCGACCGCGGTGCGCGCGTCGGCGCTGCCGCGCCCGCCCGGATCGAGCTCGAGGTACCGCGTGTAATAGGTGAGCGCGTCCCTGTCGTCGCCGGCGAGCCGGTACACCTCGGCGGCGTCGTAGAAGAACGCCGGCTCGGCGACCAGCTCGTACGCCGCGAGGTACTCGGTGGCCGCGCCCTGATAGTCGGCGCGCGCCTTGGCGGCCTCGGCGGACTGGAAGTGCTTGCGCGCCGCTTCGCGGTTCTTCGGCGTGGCCGGCTTGCGCGGCGCCGGCGGGGGGGCCGGCGCCGGCTGGGCGACAACCGGTGCGCCGATCGACAGGCACAGGCCGGCGAGCAGCAACGAGGATACCAGCGGCGAGGGTCGGTTCATGATCACTGCTTTGGCCTGGCGGCGCGATCCGCGGTGCCAGCGGGCCCCGGCGTGCGCGTGAAGAACTCATCGGAGCTGGGCGCCGGCGCCGCGATCGGCGGCTTGCGGACGAGCGTGACGGCGTGCGCGCCGCCTTGGTCGGCCCGCAGCGCGATCGTCTCGTCGCGATAACCGCGCTTCTTCACGAGCAGGACGAGCGCTGCGTCGATCGCGTGGGTCGCGTCGATCTCGTAGCTGAAGGGCGTCATCCCGACGCGGAGGCTCTCGGGCATCAGGTACACCTCGGCGCCGGGGGGATTCGACGAGATCTGAAACGTGACCTTGATCGGCGGTGGCGGCTTCCTGGGGGTCGCCGCGCTGCCGGCGGCGCCACGCGCAGCGTTGCCAGCGATCGCGTTGCCCGCGGGCGCTGGCGGCTTGGCGGCTTCTGGCGGCCTGGCGAGCTCTGGCGGCCCGGCGAGGTCTGGCGGCTTGGCGAGGTCTGGCGATTTGGCGAGGTCTGGCGGCTTGGCGAGGTCTGGCGATTTGGTGAGCGCTGGCGGCTTGGCCGCGGAGACGTCGTGCGCGCTGCTTTGCGTCGCTGCGACCACCGCGCCAGCGACGCCGATCACCACGACCGCCGACACCGGCAGCAGCCAGCCGCGGCGCTTGCCAGCCTGCGGTGGTCGCGTCGCGGCGCCGACCGCTGCGCTCATCGTGGTCTGGAGGTTCGGCGCCGCGCTCGCCGCGTTGGATCCCGGCGCCGGCCGCAGCCCGACCATCACCGTCGGATCGCTCGCACCGGCGCGGACGAACGAGCCCGACGGCACCACGGCTTGCAACGCCGCGATCATCTCCTCCGCGGTGCGGAACCGGTGATCTGGATCCTTGGCCAGCGCGCGCAGGATGATCTGCTCGAGCATCGGCGTCACCGGCGCGATCGAGCTCGGCGGCGGTGGCGGCGTGAAGATATGGTGCGCCATCACCTCGCCGGCGCCCTCGGCGATGAACGGCGGCCGGCCGCACACCATCTCGAACAGGATGCAGCCCAGCGCGTACAGATCGGAGCGCTGATCGACGTTGCCGGCGCCCTTGCACTGCTCCGGCGCCATGTACGCGGGCGTGCCCATCACCATGCCGGTGCGCGTCATCGACTGCTGGCCGGGCTGATCGCTCGCCAGCTTGGCGATCCCGAAATCGAGCACCTTGGCGCGCTCGCCGCCCGCGACGTCCGCGTCCCGGACGATGAAGATATTGTCGGGCTTGAGGTCGCGATGGACGATGCCCTTGGCGTGCGCGGCGGCCAGCGCGCCGCCGACCTGGCGACACAGCGACGCGGCGCGCGCCTCGGCCATGACGCCGTGGCCGCGGAGCCGGGTCGACAGGCTCTCGCCCTCGAGCAGCTCCATCACGATGTAGGCGCTGCCGTCGCCGTGGTGGCCGAAGTCGTAGATCTCGACGATGCCCGGGTGCTTGACCGCCGAGGCGGCGCGCGCCTCGTTGAAGAACCTCGTCACCAGCTCGTCGCGATGCGACAGCTCGCGCAGCAGCACCTTGATCGCCGCCGGCCGCGCGAGCAGCGTGTGCTCGGCGAGGTACACGGCGCCCATGCCGCCTTCCCCGATCTTGCGCACGATCCGATAATTCCCGACGATGTCTCCCACCATGGACAACCGCACCACGCTAGTAGTTCGCGGCACGGCCTGTCAAGCACGGAACCTTGGTGGGGCGACGCGGCGTGGCCGAAACCGCGAACAGCTGTTTCGAAACACCGCTGTCGCGCCTGCGCACGCCGGGGGCGCGCCGGGGTAGTTACCGCGAGCTACTTCTTGGCGTCTTGCTTGGCCTTGGCGGCCTTCGCGAGCAGCTCTTCGGTGATGTTGCTCGGCGTCTCGGCGTAGCGCGAGAACTCCATCGTGAACTCGGCCTTGCCCTGCGTCGAGCTGCGCAGCGGCGTCGAGTAGCCGAACATCTCGGCGAGCGGCACCTCGGCGTCGACCCGGCACATGCCGTCCTCTTCGGTCGAGCCGACGACGACGCCGCGGCGCTGCATGATCGTCGAGAGGATGTTGCCCGAGTACTCCGCCGGGCCCTCGACCGACAGCTTCATGATCGGCTCGAGGATCTTGGGCTTGGCGCGCGGGAAGAAGTCGCGGAACGCACCGCGCGCGGCTTCCTGGAACGCGATGTCGCTCGAGTCGACCGCGTGCGACTGGCCGTCGTCGATCGCGACGCGCAGGCCGACGACCGGCACGCCGAGCCGCGGGCTCTTGGCGATCATCGACTTGAAGCCCTTCTCGCACGACGGGATGAACTCGCGCGGGATCGCGCCGCCGCGGATCTCGTCGACGAACTCGAACTCGCCGTCGAACGGCTCGGCGTAGCCCGCGACGCGGCCGTACTGGCCGGAGCCGCCGGTCTGCTTCTTGTGCGTGTAGTTGAACTCGACCTTGCTGCTGATCGTCTCGCGGTACGCGACCTGCGGCGGCGACGTGACGACCTCGGCCTTGTACTCGCGCTTCATGCGCTCGATGTAGACCTCGAGGTGGAGCTCGCCCATGCCGGCGATGATCGTCTCGGCCGACTCGGGATCGACCCAGCACTTGAACGTCGGGTCCTCCTTGGTGAACCGGTTCAGCGCCTTGGACATGTTGATCTCGGAGCCCGAGTCCTTGGCCTTGATGGCGACCGAGATCACCGTCGAGGGCACGAACATCGAGGTCATCGCCAGGTTGACCTTGCCGTCGGTGAACGTGTCGCCCGAGTTGCAGTCGACGCCGAAGATCGCGCAGATATCGCCGGCGGCCGCGCCGGTGATCTCTTCCTTGTCGTCGGAGTGCATCCGCACGAGCCGGCCGACCTTGACCTTCTTGCCGTTGCGCACGTTGACGACGAAGTCGTCCTTGTTGATGGTGCCCTGGTAGATCCGCACGTAGGTCAGCTGGCCGTAGCGGCCGTCCTCGAGCTTGAACGCGAGCATGACGAGCGGCTTGTCGGGATCCGACGACAGCACGACCGGCTCTTCGTTCTTGTCGAGATCGAGCGCGACGTTCTCGACGTCGCGGGGCTCGGGCAGGTAGCTGCACACGCCGTCGAGCAGCAGCTGGACGCCCTTGTTGCCGAGGGCCGAGCCGCACATCACGGGGGTGCACTTGAGCGCGATCGTCGCGGCGCGCAGGCTCTTGCGGATCAGGTCCGGGGTGACCTTGTCCTCGAGCATCGCCTCGGTCAACTCGTCGTTGACCATCGAGAGGTTGTCGAGCATCTCCTCGCGCATCTTCTGCGCCTGGTCGAGGAGCTCGGCCGGGATCGGGCCGCGCTCGATGCGCTCGCCGTTATCGCCGAAGAACGTGAACGCGACCATCTCGATCAGATCGACCACGCCCTCGAGCTTGTCCTCGAGGCCGATCGGCATCTGGATCATGACGGGGTGGAGCTTCAGCTTGTCGCGCAGCTGATCGCGCACGCGGTACGGGTTGGCGCCGGTGCGGTCGAGCTTGTTGACGAACGCGATGCGCGGCACCTTGTAGCGCCGCATCTGGCGGTCGACCGTGTAGCTCTGCGACTGGACGCCGGCGACGCCGCACAGCACCATGATCGCGCCGTCGAGCACGCGCAGCGAGCGCTCGACCTCGATCGTGAAGTCGACGTGGCCCGGGGTATCGATGATGTTGATGTGGTGCTGCGCCTTGATCGGAGACTGCGGCACGGGCATCACGCCCTTGGCCTTGTCGGGGGGCGGCCACTGGCAGAACGTCGCGGCGGACTGGATCGTGATGCCGCGCTCGCGCTCGAGCTCCATCGAATCCATCTTCGCGCCGACACCGTCCTTGCCCTTCACCTCGTGGATCGCGTGGATCCGCGCGGTGTAGTAGAGGATGCGCTCGGTCAGCGTGGTCTTGCCGCTGTCGATGTGAGCCGAGATGCCGATGTTGCGGACTTTGGAGAGATCGGTGAGCACGGAAGCGACTCCTAGAGCCCCGAAGAGCCCGGATAAAGGCGCGGGATTGCTACCAATGAACGGCCCCACAAGCAAGGCCGCAATGGTCACAACCGTCCCCACCTCGATGTGATTGGTTTTCAACGAGTTGCTAGCACAGCTTTGCTACCCTGCAGCCGTGGGCGACCACCTCGACGACAACGCGGCCAGCGAATTTGTCTCTGGCAGCCTCCCGCCGTGGGCCGTCGGCAAGGTGGAGACCCACCTCGCGGGCTGCCGGGATTGCCGCGCCCTCGTCGCCGCGCTGGCCGCCGATGCCAACGAGGACTCCCGGGCGGTCACCATGCCGCACGAGCGGATCTCGGCGTCCCAGGTCGCGGCGCTCACCCGAAAAACCCTGGCGATCGGCGACCGGGTCGGGCGCTACCTCGTGCTGGCGTCGCTGGGCGCCGGGGGCATGGGCGTGGTGTTCGCGGCCTACGATCCGAACCTCGGTCGCAAGATCGCCCTCAAGCTGCTGCGGTCCGGCCTCGCGGGCTCGAGCAAGGACGCCCGCAACCGGCTGCGCCGCGAGGCCCAGGCGATCGCCCAGCTGTCGCACCCCAACGTGGTGTCGGTCTACGACGTCGGCACGACCGACGATGGCGACCTCTACATCGCGATGGAGTTCGTCGAGGGCGACACGCTGACGACCTGGCTTCACAAGTACCCCCGGACGTGGCGCGAGATCATCGACGTGTTCGTCCAGGCCGCGCGCGGGCTGGCCTCGGCGCACGGCGTCGGCCTCCTGCACCGCGACTTCAAGCCCGACAACGTCCTGGTCGGTGGCGACGGCCGGGTCCGGGTCACCGATTTCGGGCTGGCGCGCTCGCTGCTGGCGCCCGACGAGTCGGCCCACGGCAAGCTCGTGGTCGACGCGCTCAACCTCACGCTGACCGCCACCGGCGCGGTCCTGGGCACGCCGCGCTACATGCCGCCCGAGCAGATGACCGGGGCCGATCTCGACGCGCGCAGCGACCAGTTCAGCTTCTGCGTCGCGCTCTACGAAGCGCTGTACGGCCGTCATCCGCTGCGCGACGCCACCTCGATGCGGATGATCGATACCGCCGACCACGCCCAGCCGCCGCCCGAGACCTCCAAGGTCCCGGTGGCGATCGGCCAGGCGGTGATGCGCGGCCTCGAGCGCGACCGCGCCCGGCGGTTTCCGTCGATGGGCGCGCTGGTCGACGAGCTGGTGCCGCGACCCCGGCGGTCGCCCCGGCGCTACGCCGGCGCGGCGATCGCCGCGGTGCTCGCGGTCGGCGCGGCGACGGCCGCGTTCGTGGTGCACCCGCCGTCGTCGCCCGCGGCGCCCAGCCGCGACGCCCGGCTGATGGACGAGCTGCGCCAGGTCAAGCTCGAGCGCGAGGCGCTGCGCAGCCAGCTCGCCCAGGCGCGCGCTGATCAGAAGGAGCTGGTGCGGCTGCGCAACGACCTGGCGACCAAGGAGGTCGAGATCCGGCGGCTGACCGACGAACTCGAGGTCCAGATCTTGCCGGACGAAGCGGTCGCCCCGGTCAAGAAGCCGATCAAGCTGCCGCCGGGGACCGCCGAGACGGTCTCGGCCGCGCTGGCCACCGTGCAGCCGCCGATCGAGGGCTGCTTCCGCGAGTGGGCCGAGCGCACGCCGGGGGCGCTGGGCGAGCGCTTCGCGGCGGCGATGGTCGTCGCGCTCGTCATCACGGCCGACGGCCTGGGGACGATGCCGCGCGTGCTCAGCACGCCCGAGGATCCCGGCGCTGCCCTCACCGGCGGGCGGCGCGGCATGAGCATCCTCGAGCAGTGCGTCTCGGAGCAGGTCGCGCGGGCGCGGTTCGCGCAGGCCGCGGGCGGCCTCCGCATCACCACCACGATCCTGTGGTCGGGCAACCGCGTCCAGTTGTTTCCGAAAGCCGTGGGCCCGAGGACCGTGCCGCGCGGCCCGATCGAGCTGCGATGACGGCTGGCACGAGGCTCTGCGCCCGGCGCCGAATCCTGCTGACGAATTTGGCGATTTCGTAGTACTTGCTATGGGATGGTCCGAGCCCACGGTCGCGCGATCGGCTGTCCTCGGACGCGGTGGATCGCCGCGGCGTCGGGGCTGGCGGTGGCGCTCGGCGCCGGCGCCGCCCGGGCCGAGCCGGCCCCGCCGACCGCGAGCGCACCCGCCGGCGCGATGACCGGCGCGATGACCGCCGGGGGCGTGCCGGGCCGCCGCATCGCGGTCGAGACGCCGCGCGCGCTGTTCGTCTCGCCCGCTGCGACCGCGTCGCCGACGATCTATCTCGCGCGCTGCGTCGGCGGTTGCACGATCGCCGCGGGCGTCAACGACGCGCGGATCAACTCCTCGTCGATCGTGAAGCAGACGTCGCTGGTCTCGGAGTTCCACGACGCCAGCGACCAGACCGGGGCGGCCGCCGACGCCGAATGGGACCAGATCGTCCAGTGCGTGACCGAGGTGTACTCGCCGTACGCGGTCGCCGTCACCGACGTCAGGCCGGCCGCCGGCGCGTCGTATCACGAGGCGATCATCGCCGGCAGCCCGCAGGAGATCGGCATCGCCGAGAAGGACGTCCTGGGGCTCGCGCCGCTGTCCAGCGACTGCAGCGCGATCGACAACGTGATCTCGTTCACGTTCGCCAATAACCACGGCAACGCCGATCGCGTGAACAACATCTGCTGGACGGCGTCGCAGGAGAGCGCGCACGCGTTCGGCCTCGACCACGAGTACTCGTTCGCCGGCAACCGCTCGGCGTGCAACGACCCGATGACCTACCGCACCGACTGCGGTGGCGAGAAGTTCTTCCGCAACGAGCTCGCCAGCTGCGGCGAGACGATGACCCGCGCCTGCCACTGCGGCGCCCAGCAGAACTCGCACCAGAAGCTCCTCTCGGTGTTCGGCGCCGGCACGCCGATCACCGGCAGCCCGAGCCTGGCGATGCTCGATCCGGCGACCGGCGGCGGCGCGCTCGGGAACCACGTCAGCCTGCGGGCCGGCGCCAAGCGCGGCGTCGCGCGGGTCGAGCTCTACCTCAACGGCTCGAAGTGGGCGACGGCCGACGGCGCCAGGTTCGGCGTCAACGGCCAGCCCGATCCTTCGGGCTACAGCATCGCGATCCCCGCGGGCGTGCCGGACAGCATCGTCGACGTGAAGGCCATCGCGTATGACGACCTCGACAGCGCGACCGAGTCGGCGGTGATCACCGTCACCAAGGGCGCGCCGTGCACGTCCGCCACGGCCTGCGCGACCGGCCAGAAGTGCGAGGCCGGCAAGTGCTTCTGGGATCCCCCCGCCGGCGACCTCGGCGATGCCTGCACGTTCCCGCAGTTCTGCAAGACGGGGTTGTGCACCGGCACGGCGGAGCAGCAGATCTGCACCCAGCGCTGCACGGTCGGGGCGGCCGATGCGTGCCCGAGCGGGCTCGCGTGCATCGCGCAGAGCGCCGATGGCGGGATCTGCTTCCTCCAGGACACCGGCGGCTGCTGCAGCACCGCTCGCGGCGGCGGCGCGGGGTGGGCGCACGCCGGCGTCGCGGCGGTCGTGCTGGGCCTCGTCACGCGGCGCCGGCGCCGGGTACGATAGCCCCGATGCAACGCCTGAAGATCTGTCTGATCGGCGCGCTGTGCAGCGCCGGGCTGGTCGCGCCTGCCCGGGCCGATAGCAGCGCGACCACGTCGATCGCCCAGCTCATGGTGCTCGAGCCCGGCGATACCAGCTACCGGCTGTTTCACGGCGCGGTCTGGCTCGAGCAGGACAAGGCGAACTGGAACTACCGGTGGGGCGGGCTGCAGTGCAAGGGGCGCGAGCTGTCGGACACCACGGTGCAGCTGCTGTTCGCGGCGTTCCGCGCCGAGTACCAGGTGGCGGTCGACTACGCGACCGTCGACTACAAGGGCAAGCAGTACCGCTGCATCACCGGCGTCACGATCTCGAAGGCGTAAGGCAGGCTCAGCCGGCGGAGCCGGGCGCGAGGTCGGGGTTGATCTCCATCTCGACCTTGATCTGGCTCGGGCCGATGGTGTCGCGCGCGGTCCTGGCGCAGCGCTGGATCAGATCGTTGTTGACGTTGCTCGGGCCGCCGCGGATCTGGAGGATGCACCGGGTATCCTCGTCGAGCAGCTGGAACACCTTGACGTCGTCGGCGCCGACCGCGACGACGTGCACGCAGGCGTAGCTGCCGAGCGATTCGTCGTCGAGATCCTTGCGCGCCTTGCAGCGCGCCTTGAACCGGTCGAGGTCCTCGATCGTCCAGCAGTATGCCGTGACGTTGCACAGCTCGTCGCCGGGCAAAACGCCGAGCCGGCCGGTGCTCTTGATCAGCGCGTTCTGCTCGGCCTCGCTCGGGCGCTTGCCGCCGCGCACCAGCGAGCACGACGCCGCGGCCTCGCGCTGGCTCGCCGAGACGTCCTTGACCGCCAGCGGCTGCTTCTCGCCGAGCGCGACCTGGAACGCGGCGGCGTCGATCAGCTGGGCGCACGGCACGCGGGTCTCGCCGGGGACCGGGGTCGCGAGCCGCCTGGCCGGCGCGGCGTGCCCCTGGCCCTTGGCGGCCTGGGCTTCCTGCGCCGCGCGCCGGGCCGCCTCGATCCCTGCGTTCTCGCTGTTACCGCAGGCCGCCAGCCCGAGAATCAGAAGTGCGATCGTGGCACGCATGGCGGCCGCCAACCTACCACGGTGGCGCGGCCGCCGAGGCCGGGGCGATCGGCCGCGCTGCCCGGGTGAGCTCGGTGTCGCGCGGCTTGAGCCGGGGCCAGACCTGGGGCAAAGTGCGAGACCGCTCGCACCCATAGCTCAGTTGGATAGAGCAACCGCCTTCTAAGCGGTAGGTCGCAGGTTCGATTCCTGCTGGGTGCGCTGACTGCGATAGCAGACAGTCGC
>Ga0302256_10000041_pt1 | contig 22208 bp, 15 predicted proteins | sample I_Fen_E3_4_FD_194571 | JGI IMG/M metagenome (GOLD analysis project Ga0302256, IMG submission 194571) | Peat permafrost microbial communities from Stordalen Mire near Abisko, Sweden - I_Fen_E3_4 | ecosystem: Environmental > Terrestrial > Soil > Wetlands > Permafrost | place: Sweden: Abisko...
GGCCGCACGTCATCACCGTCGCCCGGGCCATGAACGCCCGGCTCACCTCCCCTGGAAAGGTTCGTTCATGATGCGTCCCCGCAAGGCTGTCCCGTGGGTCGCCCTCGCGATCGCGCTCTGGCCCCGGCTCGGCGCCGCCGAGGGCGCGGCCGACCCGCCGTCGCCGAGCGAGTTCCACGCCGTGCGACTCGACGGCAGCCAGGTCCAGCTCGACGGCAACCCCGACGAGCCGATCTGGCAGCAAGCCACCAGGATCACCGGGCTCACCAGCTTCGATCCGGTCGAGGGCGGGCCGCCGGTCGGCCAGGTCCGCGCCTGGGTGTTCTACGATGACACCGCGCTGTACGTCGCCGCCAAGATCGCGCTGCCGCCGCACACGCTGCGCGGCCGGCTCGCGGCGCGCGAGCGCTGGAACAACGACGATCTGTTCGAGGTCACGCTCGATCCGTTCCTCGATCGGCGCACCGGCTACGACTTCACGGTCAACCCGTTCGGCGTCCAGCTCGATTACACCGTGGTCGACGACGACTTCAGCGCGGCGTGGGATGGCGTGTGGGACTCGGCGGTGACCCGCGACGACCAGGGCTTCGCGGTCGAGATGCGGATCCCGTTCCGCACGCTGCGGTTCGCCAACGTGCCGGTCCAGGACTGGGGCATCGGCCTGGGCTTCTTCAGCGGCGCCAAGAAGCAGTACGACAAGTGGCCGGCGGTCAGTAACGATCGCGGCACGCTGTTCGCCCAGCTCGGCGTCATGAAGGGCATCTCGGGGATCCAGCCGTCGCACAACCTCGATCTGATCCCGACGCTCCGGATCGGCTACGGCGGCGGCGACGTCGGCGGCCGATTCGCCTGGGACAAGGCCGTGGTGCTGCGCGCGCGCGATCCGGCGCTGATCGACGTCGGGGTCGACGCGCGCTACAGCCTGTCGTCGGCGGCGAGCCTCAACCTGATGATCAACCCCGACTTCAGCCAGGTCGAGGCCGACACCGATCAGCTGGTCTACAACCTGCGCTTCCCGATCCTGCTCGACGAGAAGCGCCCGTTCTTCCTCGAGGGAGTCAGCATCTTCGCGACGCCGGTCGCGCTGCTCTACACCCGGTCGATCGTCGATCCGATCGCCGGGCTCAAGCTGAGCGGGCGACAGGACCGCTGGTCGTTCGGCCTGCTGTCGGCCTACGATCAGCTCCCCGTCGGATCGCGGCTCACCGAAACGACCCGGCTGTCCGGATTCGAGGATCTCAGCAACAAGGACGCCGCCAACACCGTGGGCCGGGTGTCCTACGATCTCGGCAACTCGTCGCACGTCGGCGTGTTCTTCGCCGACAAGACCCTGATCGACCGCACCACGAGCAAGCCGAGCGCGCACAACGAGGTGGTCGCCGCCGACGCGCTGGTCAAGCTCGGCGACATCTACACGCTGATCGGCCAGGTCGCCGGCTCCTACCTCGGCCGCGCGCGGATCGACGCCTCCGACACGCCGTCCGACGCGTTCGGCGGGCTGTCGTACAGCGTCACCGCCCGGCGGCACGACAAGCACCTGCTGGTCGAGCTGCGCTCGGACTACTACGGCAGCGGGTTTCGCGCCGAGACCAGCCCGATCTCGCGCGTCAACATCATCCCGTCGACCGCGACCGCGACGTACCGGTTCACCAGCGACTCGGAGATCGTGCCGTTCGTCGAGCCGGGCATCGATCTCTCGACCATCCACGACGCGAGCTCGACCGGCCTGCTCGACTACACCATCAAGCCGCACGTCGCGACCCGGCTGGGCTCGAACACCGACCTCTCGGCCTACTACAGCCGCGGCCAGGAGACCTTCATCGACAAGTTCCGCGGCATCGACATCGTCGGCGCCAAGCTCACGACCTACCCGTGGAACGCGTTGTCGGCGTCGCTCGAGTTCTCCGCCGGCGACCAGATCAACTACGATCCCAGCGATCCGTTCCTCGGCTCGGTCGTCCAGGGCACGCTCGACACGCTGATCAAGCCGCTCAACGGCGCCGAGGTCGAGCTGCGCTACACCAAGAGCCGGCTGTGGCGCCCCGACGGTGAGCTCAAGGCCGACGTCGACCTCTACTACGCCAAGCTGAGCATGACGTTCACCACGCAGCTCTCGCTGCGCCTGCTGTCGCAGCTCGACACCTACCAGCACCAGCTCAGCAGCAGCGCGCTGTTCGCCTACCAGATCTACCCGGGCACCGAGGGCTTCCTCGGCTACCAGGAGCTCGATCTGACCGGGACGGGCGGCCACGCGCTCGACCGCCGGATGTTCGTCAAGCTGTCCTATCGGTGGCAGCTGTGATCGGCGCGCGCTTCGCGGTGCTGGTCGTGGTCGCCGCCGCGTGTGGCGCACCGGCGTACCCGCCGGTCGCTCCGCCCGGGCCCCCGGGGCCGGCCGTCGACTACGCGGTGCTCGCCGAGCGCATCGTCGGCGACAGCGCCGCGGTGCGCGAGGGCGAGCTGGTCCAGGTCCAGGGCACCCCCGCCGACCGACCGCTCATGGACGCGCTGGCGATCGCCGTGCGCCGGCGCGGCGCGTTCCCGCTCTTGACGCTGACCAGCGAGGAGCTGTCGCGCCAGCTGTACGCGCAGGTCCCCGAGCGCTACGACGGCCAGGCGCCGCTGCTCGATCTCGCGCTCGCCGAGATCGTCTCCGTGATCATCGATCTGGTCCCCGAGTCCGATGAGGTCTACGCCGGCGTGCCGCCCGAGCGGATCGCCAGGGCGTTCGAGGCGCGCCAGGGACTCCACGCCCGCCAGCGCGCGCGGGGGGTCCGCCAGGTCTCGGTCGGCAACGAGGTCTACCCGTCGCAGGCGCGCGCCACGCACTACGCGGTCCCCTACGCGACGCTCGCGCGCAATTACGTGCGCGGCATCGCGGTCGACGCCGCGACGATCGCCGGGCGCGGCGCGTGGTTGCGCGAAAAGCTCGCCGGCGCGCGGCGCGTCGAGGTCACCAACCCCAACGGCACGCACGTGACGATGAGCCTGGTCGGGCGCAAGGTCCTCCTCAACGACGGGATCCTGACGCCCGCCAAGCTCGCGGCGCGCGGCGCCGAGGTCGAGGTCTGGTTGCCGGCTGGCGAACTGTTCGCCGCGCCGGTGCCGACGTCGGTCGAGGGCACGATCGTCGTCGACCGCATGCTGTTCCAGGACACCCAGATCGAGGGCCTCCGCGTCGAGCTCGCCGGCGGCAAGGTGGCGCGGATCACCGCCAGGACCGGCCTCGCCGCGATCCAGCGGTTCTACGACGCCGCTGGCGCGGGCAAGGAGTGGTTCTCGGCGCTCGATCTCGGGATCAACCCCAACGTCGAGATCGTCCCGGGCGCGTGGCTCAACGCCTCGGTCGCGGCCGGGATGATCACGATGGGCATCGGCGGCAACGCCTGGGCCGGCGGCGACAACGATCTGTCGTTCGGCATCCTGCTCTACGTCCCGGGCAGCACGCTGCTCGTCGACGGCGAGCCGATGATCGTCGCGGGCCAGCTGGCGTTGCCGGCGGGTGTGCGGTAACCGTGCCGGCCCAGACGTTGCGCCGGTTCGCGGTGCTGTGGCTCGGCCAGGCCGTGTCGCTGGTCGGCGCGGGGCTGACGGCGTTCGCGCTCGGCGTCCACGTCTACCAGACCACCGGCTCGGTCCGCGCGTTCACGCTGATCCAGCTCATGGCGTTCGCGCCGTCGGCGGTGCTGTCGCCGCTCGCCGGCGCGCTCACCGACCGGTGGGATCGGCGCCGCGTGCTGATCGCGTGCGACCTCGCCGCGGCGGTCGTGCCGCTCGCGCTGGCGTGCGCCCTGCGAGACGGTCGCGGCGCGCTGTGGCACATCGTGCTGGCGTGCGGCGCGCTGTCGACGCTGGGCGCGTTTCAATGGCCCGCGTTCGCCGCCCTGACCACCGCGCTGGTCCCCGCCGATCAGCTCGGCCGCGCGACCGGTGCCACCGAGGCCGCGCGCGGCGTCGCCCAGATCTTCTCGCCGCTCACCGCCGCCATCGCGCTCAGCAGCGGCGTCTCGATCAGCGCGCTGCTCGTGCTCGACGCCGCTTCGTACGTGAGCTCGGCGCTGGTGATCGCCGCGGTGGTGCGCGGCCCGGTCGTGTCCGGCCGTGCCCGCGGCCCGGCGGCGTCGATCGGCCGCGACATCGCGCGCGGCTGGCGCTACCTGCGGGCCCGCCACGACCTGCTCGTGCTGTGGGGCTTCGTGACGTTCACCAACCTGTCGTGCGGCGTCGTCGAGCTGTGCATCACGCCGCGCGTGCTCAGCATCGCGTCGCAGGTCGCGCTGGGCGGCGTGGCGCTGGTCGCCGGGCTCGGCATGGTGCTCGGCGGCGCCGTGATGAGCGCGTGGCGCGGCGCGCGCAGGCCGTTCCAGCTCGTCCTGATCGTGACGCTCGCCCAGGGCGTGTTGCTCGTCGCCGCGGGCATGAGCCGCGGCCTGGTCCTGCTCACCGTGGCGGCGTTCGGCTACATGCTGTCGGTCCCGATCGGCATGGGTTCCAACCAGGCGATCTGGCTCGGCGCGGTGCCGCTCGACATGCAGGGCAGCGTGCTCGGCCTGCGCCGCACCCTGGAGCTCGGCGCGATCCCGATCGCCGCGCTGGTCGCGGGCCCGCTGGTCGAGCACGTCTTCGCGCCGATCGCCGCGAGCACGAACCCGGCGGCGCGCGCGTTCGCAAGCCTGGTCGCGCCGACCGGCGGCCAGGACATCGCCCTGATGTTCGTCGGCCTCGGCGGCGTGACGGTGCTGGTCTCGTGCCTCGCGATCGGGCTCGCCGGGCGCTTCGCGCCGCGCGCCCAGGTCCGCGAGGTCGCGTCGTGACGCCAGCGTCGCTGCGCCGGGCGTGGCTCGGCGTCGCCGCCTGCGCCGTCGTGCTCGCGGTCAGCCAGCGCACGCCTGCGCCCGACGACGCGCTCGCGCCCGCCACCGCGGTCCCCGCGCGCGGGTTCTCGGCCGCGCGCGCGCGGGTCCACCTCGAGGCGCTCGCCACCGGGATCGGCCGCCGGGTCGGCGCCACGCCCGCGGCGACCCGCGCCGCGGACTACCTGGAGGCCGCGCTGCACCGGCTCGGGATCGAGACGACTCGCCAGGTCGCCAGCGGCAGCTACGCGCTGCGCGGCCAGACCCAGGTCTACCAGGGCGTCACCAACGTCCTCGCCCGGATGCCCGGGCGCTCCGCGCGCGCGATCCTCGTGTCGGCGCACTACGACTCGGCGGCCGAGGGCCCGGGCGCCGCCGATAACGCCCTCGCGGTGGCCGCGGTGCTCGAGGTCGCGCGCGCGCTCGCCGCCGGGCCGCCGCTCGACCACACGGTGATCTTCAACCTCGACGGTGGCGAGGAGCTCGGCCTGCTCGGCGCCGCGGCGTTCGTCGACCACCCGTGGTTCGCCGACGTCGCCGCGTTCATCAACCTCGACGCCAGCGGCGGGCGGGGCCGGCAGATGCTGGTCCAGGCGACGCCGGGGGCCGCGGCCCTGGTCGAGGCGTACGCAGCCTCGGTGCCCCAGGTCCAGGGCTCCGTGCTCGTCCAGGAGCTGTACGGCCTGTTCCCGTTCGACACCGATTACCACGCCTACCGGGACGCCGGCCTGCCCGGCCTCGATCTGGCGACGTACGACGACACGTACGCCTACCACACGCCGCTCGACCGGCCGGAGCGGGTCTCGCCGCGGACGCTGCAAGAGGTCGGCGACAACCTGCTCGCGCTGGTCCGCCGGCTGCCCGCGGCCGACCGCCCGGCGCCCCGCGCCCGGCTCACCACGTACTACGATGTCGCAGGCCTCACCCTGGTGCGCTACGGCGCGCCGACGGCGACGGTGCTCGCCGTGCTGGCCGCGCTCGGCGCGCTGGCGGTCGCGTGGGGGACCGGTCGGCGCGATCGCCGGCCGCTCACCGAGCTGGCGGTCAATACCTTGGCGATCGCGGTCGCGACCGCGGGCGCGATCGCCGTGCCGCTGGTCGTGGCCTGCGTGGTCACGCTCGCGGGCGGCGCGATGGCGTGGTTCGCCCACCGCTGGATCGCGCCCGCGGTGTACGTCACCGCGAGCGTCGCCGGCGTCGTGGCGGGCCTCGGCGTCGCGGGCTGGATCGCGCGGCGATGGCTCGCGGGCGCCGCGCTGACCTTGGCGTCGCTCAGCCGCGGCCTGGCAGTGTGCTGGGCGATCGCTGTGGCCGCGCTGACCGTGGCCGGGCTTGCCTCCGCGTATCTCGCGATGTGGTGGTGTATCGGCGCCGCGATCGCCGTGGCCGCCGCGCGGCTGCGCAACCCGGGCATGCGCGGCGCGGTCGTCGCCCTGGGCTTCGCCCCCGGCGCGGTGCTGCTCGCGCAGGCCGCCCGGATCGTGCTGACCTCGCTGATCCCGCTCGCCGGCGGGCTCGGAGCCGGCGCGCCCGTGGAGATGATCATCGCGGGAACCACGGCGCTCTTGCTCGGACCGTTCGCGGTGGCCCTCGCGCCGTTGCTCCGGATCTCGCCGCGCGGCCCCGTCACGGCGTGCCTCGCGGTCGCCGCCGCGGTCAACGTCGCGCTCCTCGTGGTCGTGTTCCCGTACAGCGCGGCACGCCCCAAGCGGATGTACGCGGAGGCACGCAGCGCCCCTGCGACGGGGAGCCGCCTCACGTTCGAGGCCTCCGATCCGGGGCCGCTGCCCGCCCTCCCGAGCCTGGCGCCCGGTCCGCCGCTGCCGCCGCCGGTGCCGCGGATCACGACCCGGCCGCGCGCGTCGCCCTCCGTGGGCGAGGTCGAGATCGAGGCAGAGATCGAGGTCGAGATCGACGCGCCGGGCGCGTATCTCGTCGAGCTCCGGCTCGATGGCGAGGCCCCGCGCTGGTCGCTCGGAGACGGAAGCGATCGCCCGGCACGATGGATCGGGACGGCCGAGCCGCTGCGGTTCCGGGTCGCTCACCCGCCCGGCCAGCCCGCCGCCGTGCACGCGATCGCCCACTATCTCGACGCGCCGGCGACGGCGGCCCCGGCGCTCGCCGCGCTGCCGGCGTGGACCGTCCCGATGATCGAGACGGTGCGCGAGGCGCACGCCACGCTCTGAACGCTCGTCCGAAGCCGGCGCTCAGACCGCCAGGTCCCGCGCGATCTCGATCAGCCGCTCCCTGGCATTGAGCGCCGGCTCGACGAGCACGCGCTCGAACAGCGCCGCCAGCAGCTGGCCGATCGATGGGCCCGGCGCCAGCTGCAACGCCTCCATCAGGTCCTTGCCGGTGACGGCGAGCTCACCTATCGCCAGGGGCTCGCGTCGCGCCAGGATCCCCGCCGCGCGATCCGCCAGCGCCGCCGCGCCGTCGGCCCCCCACAGGGCCACCGCCGCCGCGGCGTGCGGCCGCGTCACATCGGCGAGCAACCGGCGCAGCTCGGCGGAGGTCCAGCCAGCCGCGAGCGGCGCGGCCGCCACCCCCACGAGCACCGCCGCGGCGGTGGCTTCGTCATTCGAGAACTTCAGCCGCTTCAGCACGGTCTCGGCGCGCCGCTGGGCCGCGCGGTCCAGCCGCCGCAGCGCCGGCGCCGGCGCCGCCAGCACCGCCACCAGCGCCCCCAGCCGCGATCCGGCCGGCGCCGCGTCGATCCGAGCCAGCCAGCGCGCCACGGCCGCGGCCCGCGCATCGGGAGCATCCCGCGCATCGGGAGCATCCCGCGCGCCCCAGGCGTCGAGCCCTGCGGCGACGTCGGGCAGGATCAGCGCGAGGATCCCGGTGCGCTCGGCGATCGCCAGGCCGCGCGACGGCTCGCGCGCCGCCAGCAGCTTGCGCAGCTCGTCGGACACCCGCTCGTGGCTGACCTTGGCCAGCGACGGCAGCGCCGGCGCGATGCCGCGCTCGGTGTCGGGATCGAGCGCGAACTCGAGGACCGCGGCGAACCGCACCGCGCGCATCACGCGCAGGCCGTCCTCGGTGAACCGCGCCACCGCGTCGGCGTAGACGTCGCCGGTCGGCCCCACCGCGCGCAGCCGGCGGTCCGCCAGATCGCGCTGGCCGCCGTAAGGATCGATCAGCTGCGCGGTCGCCGGATCATAGGCAATCGCGTTGACCCGCAGATCGCGGCGCGCCAGATCCTCGACGAGCGGCACGCCGAACCGGACGTGATCGGGGCGCCGCGCGTCGGTGTAGGCGCCCTCGCCGCGAAACGTCGTGACCTCGACGTGCGATGCCTCGCCGCGGCCGGTGACCACGGTGACCGTGCCGTGCGCCAGGCCGGTCGGCACGGTGCGCTTGAACAGCGCGATCACCTGCGCCGGCTCGGCGCTGGTGGCGACGTCCCAGTCGCCCGGCGACCGGCCGAGCAGCGCGTCGCGCACCGCGCCGCCGACCGCGACCGCCTGGTGGCCGGCGGTCGCCAGCGTCTGGCACACCGCGCGGACGTGAGCCGGCATCGCCTGCGCGAGCCGCTGCAGCGCTTCGATCTCGGTCCCGGTCTTCGTCCCGATTTCGGTCTCGGTTCTGGTCCCGGTTTCCGCGCTCATTCGCCCGCGCCGGACGCCGCGCCGCGCAGCCGGTTGAAGATATCGGCCGCGCGGGTGCGCAGCTTGGCCGCCTCGGCGGCGCCGCCGGCGCGCTCCTTGAGCGCCGCGAGCCCCTGGTAGGCGCGGGCCAGCTCGACCTCGTGCTTGACCGCCGCGAGGATGTCGATCGCCCGGCGGAAATCTTCCTCGGCGTCGACAGCGTGGCCGAGCGCCACCGAGACCTCGGCGCGCGCGCGATAGCCGCAGCCGAGGTGGACGCGCAGGCCGACCGCCTCGCTGACCGCGACCGCGGCCTCGGCCTCGGCGTGCGCGGCCTCGAGGTTGCCGAGCGCGAGCTGGGCGTGCGCCAGGCGCTGGTGGGCGGTTGCCTGCGCCACGCGATCGCCCAGGCCCGCGGCGAGCTGCTTGGCGTCGGTGAGGTCCTTGACCGCCTCGGCGCCCCGCCCGACCGCCGACTCGACCTCGCCGGCGCGCGACAGCACGTCGGCCAGCGCGAGCTTGTCGCCGATCTCGTGCGCCATCGTGCGCGCCTCGCCGAGCAGCTCGAGCGCCAGATCGTGGTTGCCGTCCTCGGCGTGGACGCCGCCGAGGTCGCACAGCGACTGGACGATGCCGACCAGATCGCCGATGTCGCGCCGCAGATCGAGCGCCTCGCGGAACTGGCTGATCGCGGCCTTGAAGTTGCCGGTGTCGTGGTGGACGCGGCCGATGTTGGCGAGCGACAGCGCGATCGAGCGGCGCTCGCCGAGCGCGCGGCGGATCGTCAGCGCCTGGCGGTGGAAGTCGAGCGCCTGGCCGAACGCGCCGCGCAGCCCGTTGACCCGGCCCATGTCGTCGAGCGTCGACGCGATGCCGCGGTCGTCGCGCGAGCTCACGAACAGCTCGTGGGCGCGCCGCAGGTGCTCCATCGCCAGGTCGTAGCGGCCGAACCGGCGCTCGCCACGCGCCAGCCGGGCGTACGCCGCGCCGGCCTTGGCGAAGTTGTCGAACCGCCAGGCGAGCTGCAGCATCTCGAGGAAGTACTGCATCGCGTCCTCGGTGCGGCCGCACTGCTCGAGCACGTCGCCGAGGTTGTGCAGCGCGTCGAGCCGGGCCGGCGCGTCGACCTCGCCGAGCATCTGCAGGCCCTTCTCGTAGAGCGTGCGCGCCTCGTCGGGCGCGTAGCGCGACCGGGCGCGATCGCCGCCCTGGAGGTAGCAGTGCGCGGCGCGCAGCGCATCGCCGCCGCGCTCGTAGAGCCCCGCGAGGAACTCGAGCTGCTCGTCGCTGCGCTGCACGGTCTTGGCCTCGAGCCACTGCGCCGCCGCCAGGTAGTAGCGCGCCCGCCGGCTGACCTCGGTCGATCGGATGATCAGCTCGCGCTCGAGGTTGTGCTTGAACACGACCTCGGCCTCGCCGGGGATGCTCGAGTCGTCGACGTCGAGCCGCAGCACGTAGTCGCGCTCGGCGAGCGTGGCGACCAGGTCGGACACCCGGCGGCGGACGTCCTCGCCCTCGCCCCACTCGAGCTCGAACGGCCCGGGCGCCGGCTCGGCGCGCGGGAGCTCGAGCCGGGTCATCGCGATCACCGCCGAGACCCAGAACACGTTGCCGAACACCGCGGCCTTCTCGAGCAGGTCGCGCTCGTCGTTCTCGAGCGCCGCGATCCGCGCCTCGATCGCCTCCTCGATCGAGATCGGCAGCTCGGTCTCGGCGGCCAGGTCGGGATCGAGCGTCCACACCGCGCCGCGCGTATCGATCGTGCCGTTGTCGAAGAACAGCCGGACCAGCTGCTCGAGGAACGCCGGGTTGCCGCCGGTCATCTCGACCGCGGCCTGCGCGGTCTCGTCCGGCAGATCGGCGACCCGCGCCAGGAGGTTCCGGAACATCTGCTCGGCGTCATCGGGCTCGAGGTTGCGCAGGTCGACGCGCTCGTGATCGACCGCACCTTCGCCCCAGCCCGAGGCGTGGACCAGCATGTCCGGGCGCGCCGCGGTGAGCACCACGACCGGCGAGCCCGCGAGCCCAGAGACCAGCTCGCTGACCAGGCCCAGGGTCTCGTGGTCGGCCCACTGCATGTCGTCGAGCACGAGCACGAGCGGCGTGTAGGCGGCGTCGAGCTCGATGAACCGGCGCAGCGCGGTGCGGGCGATCTCGGCGTGCTGCCTGGGGGTCTCGGCGACCGCGCGCAGGAACGCGGTCGGCGGGTAGTCGAGGCCGAGGAAGCCGCCCAGGAAGTGCAGCATCTCGGCGAGCTGCTCGCTGCCCATCACCGCGCGGACCTCGTGCGCGAACCGCAGCCGCGACGTCTCGTCGGGCGCGGGCAACAGCTCGAAGCGATCGCGGAGCAGCGACGCGAGCGCGGCGTGGCGCACCGGCGTGCCGGCGGCATCGCGCTCCGCCGCGCCGTGGAACACCCGGCACGCCGGCTCCTTGCGCTGCGCGAGCAGCGGCATCAGCTCGGCGATCAGGCGCGTCTTGCCGGTGCCCTGGTTGCCGACCACGGTGACGAGCTGCGGCGCCTGGAAATCGATCGCACGTGCGACCACATCCGACAGCGTCGCCAGCTGCGCGCTACGCCCGACCAGCGTGCTCTTCACCACACGCGACGGATCCGCCGCGGGCTCGGGCTTCGAGACACTGCGCAGACCGGGGATCGGCGGCGGCGACGAGGGGGCCCGGTGCACCACCGGAGCCGTCGCTGTTGGCCGGCCCGGGGGACGGGACGCTCCTGTCGACACTTCGTGCGAGGTTACACCAACCGCGGTGATCCGTCCCGACCGTGGCGACCGCGTGGGCTTTCCGGTGTATCGTTTCGCGAGATGTCGAACCGCCGGTCATCGGCCAGAGCGCCACGCGCTGTGGCCCTCGCGTGGCGCGCGGGCATGATCGGGCTCCTCGGGCTCGCCGTCACCGGCTGCCCGACCGTCGATCTCGGCGATACGCCGACCGAGATCGGCTTGTGTAACCCGCCCGGCGGGCTCGCCTACTTCCAGGACCAGATCTGGCCGAGCTACGTAGTGCGCAACAACGCCGCGACCGCGTGCTCCAAGGTGGGCTGTCACGTGGCCGGCGGCAACGGGCTCGATTTCCCGGCCCAGGTCGACTACGCCGCGGCCTATCGCCGCACGCAGATCTACCTCAACTGCGGCACCCCCAATGCCAGCGCGTTTCTGACCAAGCCGCTCGCCGGCATCGATCCGCACGGCGGCGGCGATATCTTCCCCAACGAGAGCGATCCCGCCGTGCAGATCTTCCTCGCCTGGTTCCAGTGAGCGCGCGCATCTCCACGTGCGCAACCATCGCGATCGCCCTGGGGGCGCTCGCCGGGCGCGCCGACGCCGAGGCCTATCTCCGCGTGATCGCGCAGCGGGCCACGGTGCACTCGGGGCCGAGCGGCAGCTATCGCGAGGTCTACATCGCCGAGCGCGGCCAGGTGTTCCAGGTGCTCGAGCGCGGCACGCGCGACTACTGGTTCAAGGTCGAGCTCGAGGACGGCACCAGCGGCTGGATCCTCGGCGACCTGGTGTTCCCCTTCGAGGTCGCCCCGGACAGCGACCCCGGCGTGTTCACCCGGATGGGCCGCGCGGTCAAGGACGCGATCCTCGGGCCCTCGCCGGTGGTCTCCGCCGATGTCGGCGTCTCGTTCTCGGCCGGGGTGCTCGATCGCGAGGGCGTCTACCTGCTGCGGCCGTCCTGGCTGGTCGATCCGTACTGGGCGATCGAGGGGTTCGCCGGGCTATCGCCGCGCGCCGAGAAGGACATCTTCCTCGGCGGCCTCGGCTTCGTGCTGCGGCTCGTGCCCGGCGCCGTGATCGGGCCCTACGCGGCGATCTCGACCGGCGCGGCGCACATCCGCCCCAAGGCGGACAACTTCATCGACCGCAACGAGACCCTGATGGCGCTCGGCGCCGGCGGCGGCCTCGAGATCACCTTCAAGAAGCAGATCACGGTGCGGCTCGACGCCCGCAACTGGTCGCTGTTCAACCAGAACCATTCCAGCAACGGCCAGGAGTACTCCGGTGGCCTGGCGATCTTCTTCTGAGCCCGGGAGCCCCCATGCGCAGCCTCGTCGCCCTCGCCACCCTTGTCACGGTCGCCTCACTCGGGGGCTGCGGGCGCCAGGCGGTGCGCGCCGCCGAGAAGGAATTTCTCGCCGATCAGGTGATGATCTTCGATGACGATCCGCACGAGACATCGTCGGACGACCACATCCGCTCGAACCGCGAAGGCGCGGCCGGCGGACACGGCGCGGGCGGGGGCGGATGCGGCTGCAACTGACCTGCGCCGGCGTGGCGCTCGCCTGCGCGGCGGCGCCCGCGGTCGCCGACGACCGCGCCGAGGTCTCGACCGCGCTGTTCGCCGAGAAGCGCGACGGCGGCAAGGGCGGCCTGACCGTGGTCCATCCCCAGGCCGACTTCGGCATCGACCTCGGCCGGTTCGTCAGCCTCGACGCGGGCTACTCGGCCGACGCGGTCTCGGGCGCCACCTCGACGGTCTACCAGGTCGACGCGGTGAGCTCGGCGACCAAGTTCTCCGACCTCCGCCAGGAGGGCACGCTCAGCGTGGGGCTGCACGGCCGGCGCTCGCGGCTCACCGTCAGCGGCACGTTCGGCACCGAGCGCGATTACCTGTCGCGCTCGGTCGGCGGCAGCGCGTCGATCGACCTGCCCGGCCGCAACACCACCGTCGCGATCGCCTACAGCCACAGCTTCGATCAGGTGTGCGACAAGGACAACGGCATGGCGACGCCGCAGGAGGCGGTCGCGCTGACCGGCGGCGATCCGTGCCGGAAGAAGAACGGCGTGTCCGGCAAGGACCTGCCCGGCATGACCGTGTGGCGCGACCTGTCGATCGATACCGCGCAGGCGACGATCACCCAGAACCTGTCGCCGACGATGAACCTCCAGGTCGCCGCGTTCGGCCAGGTGCTCGAGGGCTTTCAGTCCAACCCCTACCGCCGGGTCCGGATCGGCGCCAACTCGCCCCAGGAGCACGTGCCCAGCACGCGCGATCGGTGGTCTCTGTCGGCGCGCGTGAACCAGTACCTGCCGCGGCTGCACGCCGCGGTCCACTTCGATGCGCGGTTCTACGACGACACGTGGGGCGTGGTCGGTGGCGACGTCGAGCTCGCCTACTCGCAGTACGTCGGCAAGAGCCTGCTGCTCCGGTTCTACGCGCGGGTCTACCAGCAGTCGGCGGCGCGGTTCTTCAAGGACGCGTTCTACTACCAGACCGAATCGACCGCCGGCGAGTACTTCACGGGCGACCGCGAGCTGTCGCCGGTGCGCAACGAGTCGTTCGGCGCCAAGCTGACGCTGATCACGCTCGGCGGCGACAAGCCGGTATGGGGCCTGTTCGACAAGCTCCAGCTCAACCTCAAGGGCGAAGCCCTGCTGCTCGCGGTACTCCCGGCCGATGACCTGGCCGCCAATACGGCCGGCATCGACAAGCAGTTCATCTACGGCAACAGCCTCATCGACGCCATCACGCTCCAGCTCGGATTGACCGGGAATTACTGACAAACGCGCGACGAGTTCAGTCGGCGCTATCGGGAGTGCTATGCTCGTCGGCATGTATCGGTACGGGGACGGGACGCCCTTTCCGCTCGATGAAAATTTCATCGAGACGCTGACCGCGGCGGTCGAGACCTGTACCAACGCGTTCGTCCCGCTCACCGAGCTCGACGCTCGCCGTGAGCGGGCGCGCGAGCTCCGGCGCGAGGCCGAGAAGGAGATCGGCCGGCTCGCCGATCTCGACGCCACGGTCAACGGCGCGCTACTGCAGTTCCTGCCGAGCGACAAGAAGGCCACGCTGACCCAGCAGGTAGCCCAGAAGATCAGCGCCGGCGTGAAGACCTCGATCGCCGAGGCCCGCCGCCAGATCGATGGCCGGGTCGCCGCGACCGACGCGCAGGCCGCGCCGCGCACCGCGGCCGAGGGCGTGTTGAAGGCCCTGCAGCCGTTCTTCGAGAGCCACCAGCTGCCCAACGCCAAGTGGATCATGTCGTGGGACGTGCGCGGCGCCGAGCCCTCGGCGAACGCGGTGGCCACGGCGGGGCGGCTCGCGGCGAGCTTCAGCCTGGTGCCGGACCCGTACCGCGCGCCGATCCGGGTCGAGCAGCTGTGCGAGGGCGTGGTCGTGCACATGATGAAGAAGGGCGTGTTCGGCAAGGCCCGGCCGGCGCCGATCGATCTGGGCAAGTACGTCGTCGTCGCGTTCGAGCGCAACTCGCACGAGGCCGTGGTCACCCTCAAGGAGAACCCGAACAAGTCGGCGCAGGGCCTGCGGTTCGCGCTGCTCGACGCCGGGGCGACGTGGGTCTCGATCACCGCGGCGGGCGACGCCGACGGCGATCCGAACCCGCTCGACACCGAGGACGTCGCGCCGGTCCGCCTGCTCGCCGAGCGGGCCAACGCCACGCTGCGCGACCTGCTGGCGCGCCGCACCCTGGTCGACCTGTCGCTGGTCAACGCGTCGATCGGCGAGCTCGACGAGCCGCGCAGCGTGCCGCTCGAGCTCCTGGCCCAGCTCACGCCGCTGTCGCGCACGATCCGCGACCGCAGCCGGATGAGCGGCGAGCTGGTGCTCAAGCGCGACATCGGCGACGGCCGCCGCGAGGAGCTGTTCGTGCCGCGCGCCACCCTCGCCGCGCAGTTCGCCCGACTGCCGCACGAGTACCGCCGGCCGTTCGAGGACATGGGGATCACCAGCGAGGAGACCTCGCCGGCGATCGTGATCAGCCGCCCGCCGGCGACCCCGCCGGCGCGCGCGGGCGTCCACGCGAATACGAGCAAGATCGACAACGACTGAGAGCCTGGGCACGATTCGGCGCGCCCGGATCGTGAGCTGAAGACGGAGCCGCCGATGGCTCGGGATCGGTCGCCAACCGCGGCGGACAAATTCACGGCGGTGAGGCACTCGCACGCCTACTGACCCGGCGCATTTTCCTGGCCAAGAAGTCGGGATCCTGCGACAACTTGGCTCAACTTAGGTCTGGACGTGACGGAAGACACCGGCTCAATCTGCTCACCCGAGTGGTTCCCGGGAAGTCCGTCGCTTCTCATGTTACTTGCAGACGCGTCGAGGCGCGCCTCCCTTGGCCACGGTTTCCGTAGGCCGACATGAGCCTCCGTGCCTCGTTTCGCATCATCGGTATGGTTGTCGGCGTGATGGGTTGCGGCAAGGCTGAGAAGTCACGGCCGGAGGGCGGCTCGGCGCAGGGCATCGAGGCCACGGCCGCCGAACCGTGGATCGTGCTGAAGCTGACCAACGATGCGGTGATCGTCCGCTCGGGGCACCGGGTTTCCGTGATCGACGCCGCCGGGCATGTGCTGGCACGTCCCCAGGTGGCTGATCCCGACGCGCTCGGCGATGCCGCGATCGCTCATGGCGCACTGGTGTGGGCTGACGGGCCCAACCGAGATCAGCTGCGCGTGATCGATCTGGCGAGCGGCAAGCAGCGGTGGCGCGCGGCGCTCGAAGGCCACGCCGAGTTCCAAGTGCTGATGGGCGAGCACCAAGTGGCCGTGCTGCACGAGCACGGCGCCGACCTTTATCACCTGGCAGACGGGACCCGCACGTACCACCGAACGGGTACCGGCTATGCCGCGGCGAGCTATTCCAGCGCGACGCACCTGCTGGTCGACAAGCTCGGTCACATCGAAGCCGTCGATGACGCGACCGGCACGCTGCGATGGACCTCGGAGATCTACATTTCTGAGGGCCGCACGCCCAGTCTCTGGTTTCGCGATGCGACCGTGGTCGTCTACAACGGGGGCCGACATTTCCGCGGGGGCGTCTGGCAGTACGACGACGGTCCGTTCGTCGAGCTCGATCTGTCGTCAGGCAAGGCGGTGGCGAACGGCACGCTGAACCAGACCGCGCCCGGCAAGTTCCCGGTGGCGATCGGGCTGATCGCGTCCGGCGGAGCGCTGGTCGCGTCTGGCGAGAAGGTCGAGAAGCGCACCGTCTATCGCCTGGACGCGGTGGGCCGGATCCTGTGGCGGTCGACCGACTGGTTCGTGGACGCGGCATCCTCCACCGCGCCGGACTTCGTGCGCGTCACGGGGCGGCTCGGCGCGGCGGTGCTGCAGTCGGGGCGCACGCCCGAGGGGGTTCTCGTGGGTTTCGACGACAAGACCGGTCACATCGGGTTTCATCGTCCGCTCGGCGCACATGCCCGCTTCATCGGCCCGCTGGACGACTGCACGCTGATGATCGATCTCGATCACGAGCGCAAGCTCGAGTGCATCGACGCCAACGGCGTGGTGCAGTGGGCGCGTCCGGTGATCGGCCGGAACGCGATGGCCTGGCGAGTCGGGGTTCACGTGCTGCTCGCCGATGCCTCGCCCGCCGTGCTGACCTGCTTCGACAGCCATGGTGCGCCGCTGTGGCAGACCGAACTTGCCGGCACCGAGGTCCAGGGCAACGCGCTGGCGGCCCCGCCCGGGAGCTCAGGGGTTCGGACCGACGCATGGCAGGTGAACCAGACCTTTGTGGTGCTCCCCGACCAGCGCAGCGTTCACATCCTCGATCTCGCCACGGGCAAGCTCGCCGAGGTCGTCCCATGACCGAACACCGGCTCGCGTACGAGATCCGGCGCCTGTCCGACCGCTTGCTCGCACGGGTCGACGACCGAGCGATCGAGCCCGCCGCTCCGGGCGAGCTCGCCTTGCGCATCGCCGGTGCGTTCGAGCTCCAGCCGATCGAGGTCGATCTCGCGCTCACCGTGCTGGTCGCCGAGCTGGACGCCGAGTTCCGGAGCCTCGTCCACTCCGCGCTGCCGCCGGGCGACCGCGCCACCGATCTCGGGCTCATGGCCGCGCTGCTACCCGAGCTCGAACACCGGCTCGCGGTGCTTGATTCAGTCGGGCCGGCCTGCCCGCTCGTCGCCCGTGGCGTCCTGCGGCGCACCGAGGACGGCGGCTCGGCCTACTTGCGCGCGACGCGGCGGTTTCGTGCGATCGTGCTCGCGCTCCCGGTGCTCGCCGATCTGCCGGCGTACGCCCGGCTCGACCTGCGGGCGCCGAACGCGCCGTCCTGGATCGCCACGCCCGCGGGGCTTGCCGCCACGATGGCTGCCGTCGCAAGCGGCTCGCTCTGCGTGGTCAGCGGACCGACCGGCACGGGCAAGACGTCGTGGGCTCGTGCGATGGCCGCGTCGATCGCCAGCCCGGTGCTGTATATCGACGTCGCGGCCGCGGACCACGGCCGTGCCGTGGCGATCGAGATTCGCGAGCTCATCGAAGACGCCGGACTGGCCGGCGCGCCGGTGGTGCTCGACAACGCGAGTCGCTTCGTCGGACATGACAGCAAGCTCACCCAGCTGTTGCTCGACGCGCTCGATCGCATCCACTGCCCGATATTTCTGGTCGTCGAGGCCGCGGCCCAGGTCGACGATCGGCTGCGGATGCGCGCGCTGTCGCACGTCGCGATCGACAATCCCCCCCAGGACGTCCGCCGCGCGCTGTGGCGAGCGAACCCGGATGTGGCGGGCCTCGATCTGGGAACCGTCGCAGAGGATCTTATCCTGGGGCCGCGGCAGATCCAGAACGCCACCGACCTGGTGCAGCATGGCGGCCTGAGCCCGATCGCGGCAGCGATCGAGCAGCTGTCCAAGGATCATCGACTGACGCTGCCGAACCCCGCGACCGCCAAGCTTAGCGCGCTCGTGCTGCCGAGCGACACGCGCGACGAGATCATCGAGGTCATTCACGCCATCCGGTGCCGGGCCGACGTGCTGGCCGAGATTCCGGGCGTGCGCGGCCGGGGCATCAGCGCGCTTTTCGACGGCGACTCGGGAACCGGCAAGGCGTTCACGTGCGAGGTGATCGCCGCGGAGGTCGGCTTGCCGCTGATGCGGGTCAATGTCGCGAGCCTCGTGGACAAGTACATCGGCGAGACCGAGAAGAACCTCGCGCGGGTGTTCCAGCAGGCCCAGGCGCACGGCGGGATCCTGTTCTTCGACGAGGCCGACGCACTGTTCGGCGCCCGGACCGAGGTGTCGCGTGCCCAGGACCGCTACGCGAACCTCGAGACCAATCTGCTGCTGCAGCTGATGGAAGAATTCGCAGGCGTCGTGCTGCTCACCACGAACCTCAAGCGAAACATCGATCAGGCGTTCATGCGCCGCATCATGTACAAGGTCTACTTCGACGTGCCCGAGGCCCGAGAGCGTGCGCTGCTGTGGCGCGGCCTGGTACCGCCGTCGCGGTGCGCCGGGCCGATTGATTTCATGACGCTTGGCCAGAGCTTCGAGCTGGCCGGCGGATCGATCCGGTCGGCCGCGCTGCGCGCCGCTTATCGGTGCCGCGCGATGGGGAGGGGGCTTACGATGGCCGACCTCGTAGAATGCGCGAAGCTCGAATCCGCGAGCATGGGTCGCGTCGCGGCCTGGAAGTGAGCCCCATGAGTGATGAGTCGAAGCAGCAAGACCCCGAGAAGCAGAAAGACCGCTACGAGCTCGGGGTAAGCGATGTGCAGTCGGTTCACGACCTCGCTCCGGAATCTGGGGTTGGCCCAAGCCGTGCGCATCGCGAACAGCAGCGCTTGTCCGCGCCCGACAAAGAGGGCTTGTTCGAGACCGAAGCCGTGAGTCTGGGTACCAGCGTCGCGGGGCCGCTGCTGATGGATTCCTGGACGCTCAAGGATGGAGGCGGGCGTCTGGCGGAGTACCAGATCGGCTACAACGCCTACGCAGCGCCGCTGCGGTCCACGGTCCGCGCGATGGGCCGCGTGAAGGACCTATCGCTCACTGGCGCGCCCAAGACCCCCGACGAGCTTCGCGCCAACCCTGCCCTGGCCAAACGATTCCGCAAGCTCGGCCTGGCGAATCACGAAGACGCCGGGCCGCAGGTAGCGTTCAACGGCTGGAGCACCGCGCAGACCAAGATGGCGATCGACATGTCGGCGTTTGGGGCGGGCCAGGCGATGCTCAAAGCCTCACTGGAGAACTGGCACTCGGTGCAGGCGCTGCTCAGCCACCGCAAAGCCGAAGCACAGCGCGGCTCGAAGCAGGCCGAGCTCACCGAGATCAACGAGGCCGCCGCGACTCTGGCCAAGATCGTCGAGGTCTCCACGGAGGCCTGGGCGGCCGTCGGCGAGGTTACCGAGGCAATCGAGGCGGTCGCCGCGCTCGACGAGGAGGCCCAGGGACCAATGCCGGACGAACCGCCTGCCGAGAATGTCATGTCGACGACAGCGAACGCGAGCAGCAAGGCCGGCAAGGCGAAAGCCGGCATCACCGATGCTACGGACATCGTTCGCCGATCTGCTGGGTTTGTGCAAAAGGCATCCGGCGGCGCGAAGCTCGCACTGTCGCTCGAGGACGTGTTCGTCATCGCGATGGGCAACGGCAACAAGAAGATCGATCTCGAGAACGACATCCACAAGCTCACCGCCCAGATGTCCAACCTCAAGATCGCCGAGGCGGACTGGCACATCAAGGAAGGCAGCACGCGGCTTGCCGCGTTCCAGTGCGAGCTCGTGGTGCGCCGGACCGCCGTCCAGGCCGACCGTCACACCGCCCGCGCCGCGGCAGCAGGGTTCAATCAGTCGCTCACCGGAGGCGCCGCCACGGAGGGCCAGATGGCGATGTACATGGCCGAGGCGCAGCAGGAGCGACTCGAGTTCGCCCAATTTGCTCAGCAGGCGCGCGTCGGCATGGTCGATCCGCACTGGCAGTGGGCCGACGCCTACATCAACGACAACCACAGTCGGATCGCGGGCCACGGTCACGCCGACGACGCAACGAAGCTCGCGACAAACCTGATGGCGGTTCGTGATCAGCGCGCGTTCTTCGCCAAGAACCTGCCGGAATGGCAGAACAGCGCGCACGCGTGGCGGCAGTTCCTCGCCGAGGTCGCGCAGAAGCCGCTGATCAGCGGGCAGAGCGAGCTCGATCGCAAGTCCGACGCCCCGTGAACCGGGTCAGGCGGCCGCGCGGACGATGCCGTCGACGATGTGCTCGAGGAGGATCCGCTCGGCGAGGTCCTTGCCGAGCGCCTTGAGCTGCGGGCCGGTGAACGCGCCGCCCAGCGTCGAGGTCAGCGTGATGTCGCCCTTGAGCGCGCGATCGGCGTTGGCGAGCCGCTGGGTCGCCGCGGCGAGCGCGGCCTGCGAGTAGCCGCGCGACTGCGCGATCAGCTTGTCGACCACGAACGGCGGCACGCCGAGCAGCTGGCCCCAGCTCGGCCGCGGCACGTTGGTCTGGCGCAGGGTGTAGACCATCGCCAGCTGGCGGACGTGGCGCGCCAGCATCACGATCACGCCGACCGCGCTCTCGCGCTGATCGCACAGCGCGGCCACCGCGGCGAGCGCGCGCGGCCGATCGCCGGCGCCGATCGCGTCGGTCAGCTCGAACACCGTGCGCTCGCGGGTATCGGCGACCAGGTCGTCGACGTCGTCGGACGTCACCGCGCGACCGGCCGCGTAGAGCCCGAGCTGCTCGACCGTGAGCGCCAGTCGCGACAGGTCGTCGCCGACCGCGTCGATCAGCCGGGTGACCGCCGCCGGCTCGAGCGTCACGCCGCGCTGCTTGGCCTCGCTGCGCAGCCACGGCGCGAGCTGGCGCGGCGCCTCGAGCACGTGGAGGAAGCCCTTCTTCGACAGCTGGGCGTAGAGCTTGATCCGCTTGTCGAGCTTGGTGACCTGCGCGACGATCACGGTCGACGGGTTGGGCCGGGCCAGGTAGGAGAGCAGCGGCTCGGCGTCATCCGCCGACATCGCCGACAGGTCGCGGACGTAGATCAGCCGGCGCTGCGCCATCATCGGCAGGGTCTGGGCCAGCAGCGCGATCCGCTGGCCGGTCGGCTTGCTCTCGATGGTGTCGTAGTTGAAGCCGCGCGCCGCCGGCGGCACCACCGCATCGCGCAGCGCCGCGAGCACGCGCTCGATCAGGATCGGGTGCTCGGAGTGCAGCACGTAGATCGGGTCGAACCGGCCGGCGGTCACCTGTGCGAGCAGGTCGTCCACGCCGGCAAGCTAACATACGCGCCTGACGCCGGCGCCGGGCGGGTGTAGGTTCGCTGCGTGAAACTCTCACGCCGATCGTTTCTCTCGGGCAGCTCGGCGGGTGCGCTCGCCTTGCTCGCCAACCCGCGGCTGTCGGCCGCGCGCGGCCTCGTCACCGAGCCCACGCTCGACGACCTGGTCAAGCGGGCGCTCGCCGCCGCGACCAAGGCCGGCGCCAGCTACGCCGATATCCGCGTCATGCGGATCCGCCGGGAGGGCCTGAGCACCCGCGAGGAGCGCGTCGAGCAGGTGTCCGCGACCGAGGAGTACGGCGTCGGCGTCCGCGTGATCGCCGGCGGCGCCTGGGGGTTCGCGGCCACGCCCAACGTCACGGCCGCGGAGGCCGAGCGCGTCGCGCGCGACGCCGTCGCGATCGCCAAGGCCAACGCGCCGCTCATGAAGCGGCCGGTCGCGCTGGCGCCGGCGCCGGCCCACGTCGACGTCTGGCAGACCGCGCTGACCAAAGATCCGTTCAAGATCCCGCTCGAGGACAAGGCCGAGCTATTGCTCGCGATCAACCGCGAGGCGATGAAGGTGCCGGGCGTTTCGTTCGCGACGTCGCAGTACGCCGCGATCGCCGAGTGGAAGCTGCTGGCGTCGACCGACGGCGCTTACATCGAGCAAGAGGTCGTCCGGCTGTGGCCGAGCTACGCGGTGACCGCGGTCGACGACAAGCGCGGCGGGTTCGAGACCCGCGAGCACGATCTGCCGCCGCGCCAGGCCGGCTGGGAGTACGTCGAGGCGGCGCCGC
>Ga0302256_10000042_pt1 | contig 22046 bp, 15 predicted proteins | sample I_Fen_E3_4_FD_194571 | JGI IMG/M metagenome (GOLD analysis project Ga0302256, IMG submission 194571) | Peat permafrost microbial communities from Stordalen Mire near Abisko, Sweden - I_Fen_E3_4 | ecosystem: Environmental > Terrestrial > Soil > Wetlands > Permafrost | place: Sweden: Abisko...
TGCGCCAGCACTACATCGATGCGCTGAGCGTCGACGAGCTCGGCGCGCTGTACCGCACGCATCGCTCGACCGCGGCCCGCATGATCGCGCGCGCCCGGCTGCAGGTGCTCGCGCAGGTCCGCGCGCGGATGATGGCGCAGCTCGATGTACCGTCAGGAGAGCTCGATAGCATCCTCCGGATGATCCGGAGTCAGATCGATATCAGCTTGCGAGTCATTCGAGCGCCGCAGTCCTGACCGCGCGAGGCAGCGCTGCGCTGCAGGCGGATTGCCCCGGTGGTCACGTGTCGGCGGTGTTTCTGCGGTGCGGCAGGACGCGACGCTCGCCTGCAGCGTGCGGCACCGCGCCTGGAAATTCCGCAGATCGCTGTGGTGGCGGAAACCGCCAGCCGGTAGGGTGCCTCGATGAGCATCTCGCGGCGTGCATTCTTGAGCCACGTCGGGCAGGCAGGTGGCTACGGCGCTGCGTTCGCCGCCGTGCATGCGCTCGGACTCATGTCCGTGCCACCGGCCGCCGCCCAGGATCTCGCGTTCGCGCCGGCGCCCCCGGGCACCCGGGTCGTCATCCTCGGAGGCGGCATCGCTGGCCTGGTGTCGGCGTACGAGCTCGGCAAGGCGGGTTATCGCTGCACCTTGCTCGAGGCGCGCGACCGGCCCGGCGGCCGCAACTGGACGCTGCGCGGCGGAGATACCGTCAAGTTCACGGACGGGTCGCAGCAGAAGTGCGGGTTCAGCAAGGGGCAGTATTTCAATGCCGGTCCCGCGCGACTCCCGTCGATTCACCGGAACATCCTCCGCTATTGCAGAGACCTCAAGATCCCGCTCGAGGTCGAGATCAATACTTCGCGGAGCTCGCTGTACCAGAACGCCGACGCGTTCGGCGGCCGGCCGATCGAGCAGCGCGAGGTCATGAACGATACCCGGGGGCAGGTATCGGAGCTGCTCGGGAAGTGTCTCCAGCAGGGCGCGCTCGACCAGCAGTTCGACAAAGACGACCACGCCCGGATGATCGAGTTCCTCAAGGCCTATGGCGACCTCGATGGCGATCTCAAGTACAAGGGCTCGGAGCGCGCCGGGCTCAAGAAGTTCCCGGGCGCGGGCGACGAGGTCGCCGAGCTCCGCGAGCCGCTGGCGCTGCGCGACCTGCTGAGCGCGCAGTTCTGGCGCCGCATGCAGTTCGAGGAGATGCTCGACATGCAGGCCACGATGATGCAGCCGGTCGGCGGGATGGACCGGATCCCCTACGAGCTCGCCAAGCACCTCGGCGCCGTGGTTCGCTTCAGCTCGCCGATCAAGGAGATCCGGCGGACCGCCCGGGGCGCGCGCGTGGTCTATACCTCGGGCGGACGCGACCGCGAGCTCGAAGCCGACTACTGTGTCTGCGCGTTGCCGCTCGCGATCCTGCGCTCGATTCCCAATGACTTCGCGCCCCAGATCCAGCGCGCCATCACCGAGACCGAGTATGCCTCGTTCTACAAGATCGCGTGGGAGAGCCCGCGGTTCTGGGAGACCGACGCGAACCTCTACGGCGGGCTGTCGTTTCTGTGGAACCACCCCGTCGGGCTGGTGTGGTATCCGAGCGCGGGCATCGCCAGCGAGCGCGGCGTCATCGTCGCCGGCTATGGCGACGAGCGCGAGCCGCCGTTCGCCGCCCTGCCCGACCTCGCCGCCAAGCTCGACGCCTCGCGCGCGGCGATCGGCAAGCTACACCCCGGCCACGAGCACAAGCTCGAAAAGCCGGTCTTCGTGTGCTGGGGCCGCATCCCCTACAACGAGGGCTCCTGGGTAGGCGGCAGCATCCCCGCGGCCCGAGACGGCTACTATCAGGCGCAATATCGCGAGATCATCAAGCCGGACTGGCCGTTCGTGTTCGCGGGCGACCACACCAGCCACCTGATCGGCTGGCAAGAGGGCGCGGTCCTGTCAGCGCACCGCGCCACCAGGCTCATCGCCGAAGCAGCGTCCGCGCGGCGCGCGCCCCGCCCCTGAATCGAGCCGACGGCGTTCGGATCCGGATCTCACGACAGGGTCAAGGCCTGTGTCTGGCAAATCGCGGCAGATCCCGGCGTGGTTCGCTCGTGGGAGGGGGCCCGGAGCTCCGGATCCACAGCCGCTTGCAGGACCGCTCGCCGTGCGGCACGTCAAAGCCATGGTGCCGCCAGCGTCGCTCGATGAGACGTGCCCAGGCGAAGACGAGTTCGCGGCGTTCGTGTACGGCGATCTGTCGCCCCGGCACATGGGCACGCTCGAGGCCCACGTCGCCCGCTGCCCCGCGTGTCGCCGGCTGCTGTCGGCGCTCGCCCAGGCGTGTAGCGGGGTCGTGCCGCCCACCGCCGATTCGCGGTTCACGACGCGGCCGCTCGAAGCGCGCGGCGCCTCGTCCGAGCTGCCGATCGGCGGGCTCATCGGCCGCTACCGCGTGCTCGACTGGCTCGGCGCCGGCGGCATGGGCGTGGTGTACGCCGCGCACGATCCGGAGCTCCACCGCAAGGTCGCGCTCAAGGTGCTCCACCAGGGCGTGGCCGGCGATGGCGACCGGCAGCAGTTTCGCGAGCTGCTCCAGCGCGAGGCGCAGGCCATGGCCCGCCTGACCCACCCCAACGTCGTCGCGGTGTTCGACGTCGGCAGCGTGGGCGATCGCGTGTTCATCGCGATGGAGCTGATCGAGGGGATGACCCTGGCGCGCTGGTTGCGCGCCAAGCCGCGCGCGCCGCGCGAGATCCTCGCCGCGTTCATCGCCGCCGGCAACGGCCTGGCCGCCGCCCACGCCGCCGGCTTGACCCACCGCGACTTCAAGCCCGACAACGTGCTCGTCGGCAACGATGGCCGGGTCTGCGTCACCGACTTCGGGCTGGCCCGGGTCGCCGTGGCCGAACCACCCGACGCGGAGCCGCGCGCGGACCCGGAGGCGTCACGCGCGGCGCGCGGCACCAGCGTGGTCGGGACCCTCGCGTACATGGCGCCCGAGCAGTTCGCCGGCGGCCGCGCGGATCCGCGCGCCGATCAGTTCAGCTTCGCGGTCGCGCTGTACGAGGCGCTCCAGGGCGAGCGGCCGTTCGCCCTGCCGCAGTGGACCTCTGCCGGGTGGACCGCGGGCAGCCCGCTGCCGGCGCGGCCCGGCGCGCGGCGGATCCCACGGCCGGTGTACCCGGTGCTGCGCCGCGCCCTGAGCGCCTCGCCCGCCGAGCGCTTCCCGTCGATGACCGCCTTGCTCGCGGCGCTCGCGCCCACCGCTCGGCGCGGCCGCGCGATCGCGATCAGCGCGGTCCTCGCGGTCGCGATCACGATCGTGGGCGCCGTCGTCCACGCGGCCCAGCTGCGCCGCGCCGCCGACCAGCGCACCGAGTTCGTGAGCTGGCTGCGCGGGCTGTTGCCGGACCTGCGCACGCAGCTGCGCAGCGCGTACATGCTGCCGCTGCACGACATCCGGCCCGCGCGCGAGAAGGTCCGCGCCGCGATGCGCGACCTCGAGCGCCAGCTGGCGACGCCCGCGGGCCAGGACGCGATCGGCCTGGGCACGTTCGTGCTCGGCGAAGCCGCGCGGGCGCTGGGCGATCACGAGCGCGCGCTCGCCCTGCTCGAGACCGCGTGGGCCGCCGGCCTGCGCGGCCCGGACCTCGAGGCTGCGCTCGGCGGCGAGCTCGGCGCGAGCTACGAGAACCGGTTCCGCGACATCGAGACCTCGGTCGCGGCGACCCAGCGCGACGCCAGGCTCCGCGCGATCGAGCAGCGCTATCGCGATCCGGCGATCGTGCACCTGCGCGCGGCGCTCGCGGCGGGCAAGGGCTCGCCGGCTTATCTAGAGGCGCTGATCGCGTTTCACGATCACAGGTTCGACGACGCGAGCGCGCGGGCACGCGCGGCGTTCGCCGAAGCGCCGACGTTCTATGAGGCCGGCGAGCTCGAGGCCGAGGCGCACAACGCCGCGGGGCGCCGGCTGCTCACCGCCGGCCACCACGACGAAGGCGTCGCCGAGTTCGCCACCGCGCGGCAGATCTTCGAGCGCGTGCTCGAGATCGCGCGCAGCGACGACGACGCGTGGCTCCGCGACGGCGCCATGATCTGGGATCAGGTGGTCGCGCTGCGCGCCGACGAGGCCCCCGCGTGGTTGCGGCAGCAGGCGACCACCGCGCTGCACCGCGCCCAGCAGATCAACCCCGACAACGGCAAGGCCCTGCTGCGCGAGGCGCGGATCGAGCTCGGCCGCGTCACCTGGGAGCGCCTCGAGGGCCGCGATCCCGGCGCCGACGTCGCCAAGGTTCTCGGGCTGATCGAGCGGGCGCGCGTGCGCGGCGGCGACTCCCCCGAGGGCGAGCGCTACCAGTGCGACGCGCACGGCGAGCTCGCCGCGTACCAGGGTGCGCACGGCATCGATCCGCTCGGCGAGTTCACCGCCGCGCTCACCAGCTGTCGCGCCGCGGCCCAGGCGGGGCCTACCGCCGACGCGTCCGCGTCGCTCGCGTGGGTCTACGCGTGGCGCGCGCAATACGAGGGTGATCACGGCGTCGACCCGACGGCCAGCTTCGCGCTCGCCGAGCACGGCTTCCGCGCGGCGCTCGCGCTCGAGGACGATCCCGCCGTGCACTACGGCTTCGCGCAGATGTGGACCCGGCGGGCGGCGATCCAGGCCACGCACGACGAGGATCCGCGGCCCGCGGTCGACGCCGCGCTGGCCGAATACAACGCGATGCTGCGGCTCCACGTCAATCATGGCATGGCGCTGGCCGGCTCCGGCGAGGCGCTGGCGGTGCGCGCGCGCTACCAGCTGGCCCGGCGCGAGGACGCCGCCGCGACGATCGCCCAGGCCCACGCCGCCGTCGATCCCGCGCTCGCCCGCGAACCCACGCTGGTGATGGCGCTGCTGGCGCACCTCGCGGTCGTGGCGCTCGACGCCGAGCTGCTGATCCAGCGCGACGCCGATCCGGCGCCCGCGCTGGCGCGCATGCGCGGCGACGTGAACACGCTGCGCGACCATTTCGAAGAGGCGGGCGCCGCGCAACTATGGTCGTGCCGGGCCGAGTCCCTGGCGGCGCGCTGGGCGCTCGCGCACGGTCACGCTGGCGTCGCGGCGCCATACCTGGCGCGCGCGGCGGCCGCGGCGGCCCTCGCGCGGACCATCGACGCGCAGAGCGCCAGCGCGTGGATCGCCAGCGCCGAGGTCGAGCGCCTGCGCGCCCAGGCTGGTGGCAAGACGGCCGTCGCGGACGGCCTCGGGTTCCTCGAACGCGCGATCGCGATCGATCCGCGCCGCGCCCGGGCGCGCGAGCTGCGCGACGAGCTCGCCGGAGGTGCCGCGCGGGCCAGGTGATCGGGCCGCGGGATCCGCGCGCGGCGAACGCACATGAGATCGCCTGCTCCCGAGCGGGCGCTTGCATCGGTCGCTACGCAGTCGTCGTTGGCTGCGGCCTCCCGCACAGCAATTTGGCGAGCCGATGAACATCGCAGACACCGCGGCGCGTGGCGAGTAGAGTGCTGGCGATGGCACAGGGGGGTGGATGATCGGTGCATCGCCGGGCACGCGCGTCGCGATCCTCGCCGCGGATCCCGTCGAGGCAGCCGCGATTCGCGAGCGCCTCGCGGAGGCGATCGACGATCTCGACGCGATCGAGATCTACGCCATCGATCTCGCGCACCGCGTGGTCACACCGGGGACGATGCAGGTGATCGTGGTCGGTTCGAGCTGGCTGTCGGGGACCCACGATCTCCGCGATCTCGCGCAGCTCGCCGAGGCGCGGCTCGCGCCCGTGCTGGTGCTGACCCCGCAGAGCGATCTCACGCTCGCGCGGCGCGCGCTCGTGCTCGGCATCGAGGACGTCGCCGACTGGGACGGCTTCGTCGGGCCGCGGATCCGCACGGCGATCGCGCTGTGCGGCGAGCGCCAGCGGCTGCGCCTCGCGCTCCACCGCGCCCATCAGCGCGCCGCGCAGCTCCACGCGATCTGCACCGGGCTTGCCGTGGTGGGCTCGGAGCTCGAGGTCGCCACGGCGATCCTCGACGGCGTCGCGCTGTTCGGCGCGGTGGCGAGCGCGATCTTGCTGCGCGAGAGCGACGAGCTCGTGCTGCTCCACGCGCAGGGCCGCGCCACCCACACCCTGAACCGGTTCACGCGCCTGGCGATCGCCGCGCGCGACAACCCGATCTCGCAGGCGGCGCGCACGTCGCGGCCGGTGTGGCTCGAGCATCACGCGGATCTCGTCGCCACCTACGGGACGGATCTGGGGCTCGAGGTCACCGGCACGCGGTGCTGGCTGCCCCTCATCAGCGGCGCCGACCTGATCGGGATCCTCGGGATCGCGTTTGCCACGGACAGCCGGTTCGACGCCGACGATCGCATCGCGCTGGAGAGCCTCGCCGCGGTGTGCGCGCAGGCGATCGAGCGCGCGCGCGCCTACGAGGACATGAGCGAGCGCGTGGCGATGGAGCACCGCCTGCTCGGCATGGTCGCCGATGGTCTGCGCGGCCCGCTCAACGTGGTCGCGACGGCGGCCGCCCTGGGCCCGGGCGCCGACCACGCGCACCACCAGGCGATGCGGCGGGTCCAGCGCGCCGCCGCGCGCGCCGCGCGCATGGCCAACGAGCTCGTCGACTACAGCGCGAGCAACCTCGGCCTGCTCGGCCTCCAGCCGGTCCCCCACGACCTGTTCCGCGATCTGGCGGCGTGCGTCGCCGACCTCCAGGCGCGCGCGCCGGCGCGGCGAATCACGCTGACCTGCACCGGGGATGGCGCCGGCCAGTTCGACCGGGCCCGCCTGGTGCAGGCCGTGTCACACCTCGTCGCCAACGCGATCGCGTACGGCGATCCCGCCCAGCCGATCAAGGTTCGCGCCGACGCCACCGAGCACCGGCTCTACGTCGAGGTGAACAACCGCGGCCCGGTGATCACCGCCGAGACCATGGCGATCCTGTTCCATCCGATGAAGCGCGCGGCGCTGTCCGGCCACGGCCACCTCGGGCTCGGCCTGTACATCACCAAGCGCATCGCGGAGGCCCACGGCGGCCGGATCTGGGTCCGGTCGGAGCCCGCGACCGGGACGAGCTTCGTGCTCGAGATCCCGCGGGCGGGCCCGCCCGCGACGCGCCCCCGCGCCGAGCGCCCCCCCCGCACGTCGCGCGCGCGCGCCGACTTCGTGCCGATGATCGTGCCGACCGCGTATCGCAAGCTCTTGTCGCGGATGGTCGACGGCGGGCTCCACAGCGTGCTGCTGCGCTGGCTCGCGCTGGGCGGTGACCAGTATCCGCCCCATCCGCGGCGGATGGAGGACACGGGCCTCTTGCCGTTCCTGCCCGACATCACGGTCGTCGCGGTCGAGCCGGGCGGCTCGCCGCAGGCGCCGGTGTTTCGCCACGTCGACGTGGGCGGCGCGCTCGAGCGCCGGCTCGGCCACGGGCTCCTGGGCACGCCGGTCCCCGCGCAAGACGCCGGCGCCGCGGGCTACGAGATCGATATGCGCGCCGCCTACCTGCGGTGCTACCAGCTGCGCGCGCCGGTCTATGATTATCTTCGACTCCGCCGCGGTGGCCCAGAAGCGCTGTTCGAGCGAATGATCGTTCCGTGTTCGCGCGACGGCGTGGTCATCACGGATCTGTATGCCGTGGTTCGATTCTCCGATGTACCCGAAGCCCAACGGGAGATGTCATGATGAACCAGCTCGCCTTCGATGCCCCCGATGCGATGGATGTCCTCGAGCAGCTCGACCGCTCGCTGATCGACGAGCTGGCGTTCGGCGTGATCCGGCTGTCGCGCACCGGCCACGTGGTGCTGTACAGCCGGACCGAGGCCGCGAGCTCGGGCCGCGGCTCGCGCCCCACCGTCGGCCGCGACTTCTTCCTCGAGATCGCGCCCTGCATGAACACGCCGGCGTTTCGCCAGCGCATCGCGGCCGAGGCGGCGGCAGGCACGCTCGATCTGGAGCTCGGCCACACGGGAGACTTCAGCGACCGCGATCGCTTCATGCGCATCCGGGTGATGTCGGCCCGCGACGGCGGGCTGTGGCTGCTGCTGAACCGCGACGTGTGAGCCGCGGCGCACGGGCGGCGCGGCCCGGCGGTTGGTTGCCGGGGCGGATGGCGGTACGCTGCGCACGCACATGGCTTGCCACCTCCCCTGCCGGCGGCGCCTCGCGTCGAGCGCGGAGCACCGGTGAGCCGCGACGCGCGGGCGGGTTGGGCGGTCTCGGCAGCGCTCCTGATCGCCGGCACGGTCGTGCTGCTCACAGGCCAGGATGGCTGGAAGCGGAGCGTGCTGGAGCCGACCGCCGACGCGGCGTACTACTACGCGTATCTGCCGACGATCGTGCTCGACGGAGATCTCGATTTTACCAACCAGTATGTGATCACCAAGAACTGGTATCGCTTCGGCAACACCGCGACAGGTCGGCCGAACAACGTCTTTGGAATCGGCCCGGCCGTGTTCCAGCTACCGGCGTTTCTACTCGGCCACGCGATCGCGCGGATCACCGGTTCGCGCGGCGACGGGTTCTCGCCCTACGAGACCGGGCTCGTGCTCTGGACCGGGATCCCGTTCACGCTCGCGGCGTTCTTGCTCGCGGCGCGGCTCGCGCGCCGCCGCGTCGGCGACGACCCTGCCAGTTACCTCGGCCCGCTGGTCGCGCTGCTCGCCGGCCCGGTCGCCTATTACGCGGTTCGCCAACCAGGCTACGCGCACCCCTATGCGACGTTCTGCGTCGCGTGGCTGGTCGAGCGCTGGGACGCTTCGTACGACGCGCCGGCGCCACGCACCCTGGGCACCTGGCTCGGGCTCGGGCTCGCCCTCGGCGCCGCGGCGCTGGCGCGGCCCCAGCTCGCGGTCTGGGGCGGCTTGCTCGCGCACGCCGCGATCGACGACCTGCGGCGTCGCGGCGCCCCCCGCTGGCGCATGATCGGGCGGTGGCTGGCCGCCGGCCTTGCCGCCGCGGTGGTGTTCGCGCCGCAGCTCATCGCGTGGAGCCTGCTGCAGGGATCCTGGTACGTGGTCCCCCAGGGGCCCGGGTTCATGCGGTGGGATGCGCCCGCCTGGCTGGAGACGCTGTTCTCGTCGCGAAACGGACTCTTTGCGTGGGCGCCGCTGTACGCGCCGATGCTGCTCGGATGGCTCCTGGTGAGCTGCCGGCGACGCCTCGCGACGGGCCTGGCGATCGGCGTGCTCGCGCAGGCGGTCGTCAACGGCGCGGCCTGGGACTGGTGGGGCGGCGGTTCGTTTGGCGGCCGGCGGTTCGACTCCACCTACGTGGGGTTCGCCCTCGGCAGCGCGGCGCTGGTTCACCGCGCGCTCGCGCAGATCCGGTCGGCCAGCGATGAACCAGCCCGCTGGCTGCCGCGGATCCGCGCGGGCGGTGCGGCGGCCGGGCTGGCGCTGGCGGGCGTCGTGACCTACGCACAGCTGCGCTTGCTCGGCCAGACGTCGGTGGTCTCGGCGCGCATCGCCGGGGGCGAGTCCGCATCGCGCGTCTTCGAGCGCCAGGCCGGGGGCGCCGGACAGCTGGCGGGCTGGCTGTCCGCGGTCGTCACGGCCCCCATGCGCGCGGGGTTCGCGACCGCGCACGACGTCGACCTCGGCAGCTACGACCAGCTCGTCGGCGTGCATCTGCTCGGCGAGACCTACCCGGGCCTCAACAGCTACGCCGACCAGCGACGCGGCACCGTGAGCTTTGGCGACCTGCGGCCTCCCCGGTTCCGCGGCCTCACCCTCGTGGCGCCGGGCCTGGCGCGCATGACCGGGACCCAGGCGCGCGTGTTCATCGGCCTGAACCGCCGGGGAAGGATCCGCGTGCGGCTCCGCGTCGAGGCGCAGGGCCGCGTCCAGCTGGCCTGGAATGGCAGCCGCGTGCTGGAACGTCAGGCGCAGGGGGCCATCATCCTCGAGGCCGACGTCCCGGATATCCGGCGCGGCGTCAACTGGCTCGAGATCGAGGCGCCGAGCGGCACGCAGCTGGGCGAGCCCGAGGTGGTCGCGCAGCCGTAGACCGCGGCGGAGCAGCGCCGCCCGCGCCACGCCAATCGACCATCGCACCGCCGATCCGAACACCCGCAACTCCGGACGCGAGCTCAGCCACCGCGAGCTACGGTAAAGCGGCGCAGCGCGCGCGGTCGCCGCGTCGGCCGCACGTCCACACACCCCAAGCAGTTCAACGACCCGCAGCCAAAGGACCTCGTCACATGGCAACGATCGTCACCAAGGACGGCACGAACATCTTCTACAAGGACTGGGGCACCGGGCAACCGATCGTGTTCCACCACGGCTGGCCGCTGAGCAGCGACGACTGGGACAACCAGATGTTGTTCTTCCTGTCCAAGGGCTATCGCGTGATCGCCCATGATCGCCGCGGCCACGGCCGCTCGGACGCGACCGCGACCGGCAACGAGATGGACACCTACGCGGCCGACGTCGCCGCGCTCGCCGCCCAGCTCGACCTCAAGGGCGCCGTCCACATCGGCCACTCGACCGGCGGCGGCGAGGTCGCGCGCTACGTCGCCCGGCACGGCGGCGGTGGTCGCGTCGCCAAGGCCGTGCTGATCGGCGCGGTGCCGCCGATCATGGTCAAGTCGGCCGCCAACCCCGGCGGCCTGCCGCTCGAGGTGTTCGACGGCTTCCGCGCGGCGCTCGCCGCCAACCGCGCGCAGTTCTACAAGGACGTCCCGGGCGGGCCGTTCTACGGCTACAACCGGCCGGGCGCCAAGGTCTCCGAGGGCGTCAAGGACAACTGGTGGCGCCAGGGCATGATGGGCGACGCCAAGTCGCACCACGACTGCATCAAGGCGTTCTCCGAGACCGACTTCACGGCCGATCTGAAGACCATCGACGTCCCCGTCCTGGTCCTCCACGGCGACGACGATCAGATCGTCCCGATCGCCGACTCGGCGCAGCTGTCGATCAAGCTGCTGAGGCACGGCACGCTGAAGGTCTACCCGGGCCTGCCGCATGGCATGTGCACCACGCACCCCGACGCGATCAACGCCGATCTGCTCGCGTTCATCCGCGGCTGACCGCCGAGATCCGCGCCGCACGCCGGCGGCGCCCCCCGGGACGCCACGCACGCGGTAGGCTGCGCCATGCGCGTCACCGTGCTCGAGCTCGCGGCATCGTGGGGCCAGCCCCAGCGCGTGCTCGCCGAGATCGCCGCGCGGGTCGCGAGCGGCCCGGCGACCGATCTGGTGGTGGTCCCCGAGGCCGCGCTCCACGGCTATGTATCGGCCGATGGTGACTTCGATCTGGCGCGGTTCGCCGAGCCGATCGATGGCCCGACCGCGCAGGGCTGCGCCGCGCTCGCGACCGCGCAGGGCGTCCACCTGATCGCGTCGCTCGTGCTCCGCGAAGGCGACGCGCTGTACAACGCGATGACGTGCTTCGCGCCGTCCGGCGAGCTCGCGTTCGTGTATCGCAAGCGCCATCCGTGGTTCCCCGAGACGTGGGCGACCGCCGGGCCGCTGCCGCCGCCGGTCATCGAGCTCCACGGGCGCGCGCTCACGATCGCGGTGTGCTACGATCTCCACTTCGTGACGCGCGACGCGGCGCGCGAGCTCGAGGCCGCCGACGTGCTGATCTTCCCCAGCGCGTGGGTCGAGCAGCCCGACACCCGCGCCGAGCGGCTCCGCCACCTCGCGCGACGGTTCGCGCTCCACGTGGTCAACGCGAACTGGGCCGACGGCGTGGTGCGGGTCGCCGGCCAGGGCGGCTCGTGCGTGATCGCGCCGGATGGCTCGATCGTCGCCCGCGCCGCGCCGGCGGGACGGATCGACGCCTCGCTATAGGTAGCTCGATCTACTGGACGTGATAGGCCGCGCTGAGGTAGCCGAACACCCCGGGCACGTCGTACGTGGTGCCCTCGAAGCCGTTGAGCGAGCAGCTGTAGCAGTTCGGCGGATCGCGATTGAAGAGGTTGTTCACGCCGGCGGTCACCGTGAGCTGGTGATCGAACGCGGGCGACCACATCACCTGGACGTCGCTGTACACCGTGATGCCGAGCTTGTTGGTCGCCTTGGTGTCGTCCTCGTTGGGATTCGAGCACGTGCCCGGGAACTCCGACAGGCCCGGGCACTGCTCGGTCACCGAGTGGATGTAGCGCGTGATCAGGCTGACGTCGAAGCCCTGGTACATCCACGACAGCGCCAGGTTCGACTTGACCCGGGGGAACGCATGGGTCGGCGTGCCGGACACCGTCCCGACCAGGTCCGTGGTCACGAACCCGTCGGTGCTCGGCACCGTGGTCCGGTACGCCAGCAGGTAGCTCGATTGCCACGTCGCGCGGAACTTGCCGAAGCTGTGGCGCGGCACCCGGTAGCTCAGCGTGAGGTCGAGGCCGCGGACCGTGATCCCGCCGATGTTGAGCAGCACGTTGTTGAACGACGAGATCGCGCCCTGGGCGCTGCGCGTGATGCCCTCGCAGGATCGATTGTCCCCGCCCAGCACGCACTGGTCGAGCTGGAGCTTCGCGTCGAGCGCCGAGATCGCGTTGTCGAGCTCGATGTCGTAGAACGCGAGCTCGAGGTCCAGGCTGTCGACCCAAGGCCGATCCTGGAGCCAGCTCGGGCTGTACGCGAGGCTGATGTTGATGCTGGTCGAGGTCTCCGGCGCGAGCGCGCGGTTACCGCCGGTGGTCACGCCGATCTGCGTGTTGGCCTGGGTGTAGCTGCCGTTGGCGGGTACGCCGAGCGCGATGCAGCGCTGCTTGGTGGCCTCGGAGACGCCCGAGTTGTTGAAGTCGCTGCATGGATCGGGGAGCACCGGCGCGAACTGCGACTTGCTGCCGAACAGCTCGCCGATGCTCGGCGCGCGAAACCCGCTGCCGAACCCGCCGCGCAGCACGAGATCCTGGATCGGCTTCCAGCGCGCCGAGACCTTGCCGGTGAACTTCGGCGACAGGAACGAATAGTCCGACACGCGGGCCGCGACGTTGAGGTCGATCAGCTGCGCGCCGGGCAGGTTGGCCACGATCGGCTCGCGGAGCTCACCGTAGGCTTCGTTGACCGTGAAGTGACCGGAGGTCGGCAGCGCCACGGCGTCGGCGGCGTCGCCGGCCGCGACCACGGCGTCGGGCTCGAAGAACCCGCTCATCCGGCGATGCTCGACGCCGAGCGCGACCGCGAGCCAGCCGCCCGGCAGCCTGACGAGATTGCCCGAGACGTTGGCCACGGTGTCGACCACGGTCTGCTCCGAGACGTCGTGCTCGGTGAACGTGGTGTACGCGAGCATCGCGGGGGTGATGGTGCCGCGGCCATCGGCGCCCTGCCCGCCGAACAGGTTGAACGGCACGCAGTCGGGATCGCCCGGCATCGCCGCAGTGCCGCAGTGGTACTGGCCATCGCTGCCCAGGAACGCCGGTCCGAGCGCCTCCTGGAGCTTGGCGGAGTTGAACGCGTTGTTGCGGCGCTGCTCGGCGCGATTGACGCCGTACGCCACGGTCGCGTCCCAGGTGAACCGCCGGCCGTCGAGCTCGACGTGGCCGTCGAGCCCACCGGACGTGTAGAAGGTGTGGACGTCCTGCTCGAACGTGCGCGGCCCGGCTTCGAGCGGGCGGCGGTCGATCTGGTAGCCGCTGTCGACCGCGGGATCGAAGCTCGTGTGAAACGGGTTGTACGGGTTGGTCGCGTCGACCACGATGCGGTCCAGCCGGCTGTCGTTGTGCGCGCCCGGACCGATGGTCAGCGGCTCGGGGGCGGCCTGGTTGACCGACTGGCGATTGGTGAACGACGCCTTGCCGCGCACGTTGATCTGCGACGTCAGCCGGTAGGTCAGCGCGCTGAAGATGCTCACGCGCTGCGACGGCGTCTCGTCGTAGTTGTACGGCTGATAGTTGAAGCGATCGTCGTTGGTGAACTTGTGGTACGTGCCCGGGCTGCCGTCCTCGAGCGCGAGGTCGTGCTTGGTGCCATCGGGGTCGTAGTAGATCACGCGGCCCTGCGGCGAGGTCCCCGAGCAGTTGTCGGTGCAGCGCCCGACGCCGGGGATCGGATACCTCGAGATCGCGCGGTCCCCCGACGATACCGCGCGCTGGTCGACAAACGATCCACCGACCACGGTCGACAGCTTGCCCGACGTGCTGCCCCACGACAGGTCGTACTTCTGGGTGAAGCCATCGCCCTTGTGGAACCCACCGGTGTACACCGACGCCATCACGCCGCTGATCTCCTTGCGCGTGATGATGTTGATGACGCCGGCGATCGCGTCGGAGCCATAGATCGGGGAGGCGCCATCCTCGAGCACCTCGATGCGCTCGATGTTGCCGAGCGGGATCGTGTTGAGATCGGTCGCCGCGGTCACGCCGCTGGCCGACGACCCGTTGACCCAGCGCACGCCGTCGACCAGCACGAGCACGCGCTTGGAGCCCAGGTAGCGCAGATCGGCCTCGACCGCGCCGGCGCCGATGCCGCCGCCATCGGGCGGAAATCCGAAGTTGCCGCTCGAGTTGTACTTGCCGTTGATCGCGCCGCCCGAGACCGGCAGCTGCTGCAGGATATCGCCGACCGAGGTGAGGCCCGTGCGCTCGAGGTCCTCGCGCGACATGGTCAAGACCGGCGCCTGCTTGCCCAGCGGATCGCCGATGCGCGACCCGGTCACCACGATCACCTCGGCGCCCGGGTCGGGCACCGGCTCGGCCGCGGCCGGCGCGCCCTCGGTGGCGGGCGGCAGCGCCGCCGGGTTCGCCGGCGCCACGGGACCTGGGCTCGGCGTCGCCTCGGGCGCGGGCGGCGGCGCGGCGGGCGCCGGGACGTCGCCAGGCGCGGCGTCGGGAGATGCCGGGGCCGGCGGCACGCCTGACGGGGGCACCGCCGGCGGTGTGGCCTGCGCCAGCCGGGGCGCCGCGGGCCGCATGTGCAGCGTGGGTCCGGCGCTCGCCGTGCCTCCGGAGGTGACCAGTAGCGCGGTCAGCCCAGTGAATGCTCGAGACGAACAGCAACGCTTCATGGCACCTCGTCAGGTGCTTCTACTATGGCGTTGATAGCAAATGAAACATCTGTCTGTGAAGACAGCAGCGCGACACTGCGACGAAACATGATGGCAATCCAAGACCCACGCGCCCGCCGAGTGCCTGTCGCACGAGGTAGGCGTTTTAGCGCGGGAGGCCCTGCACGGCCGCGCACGGCCGTGCAGGGATGACGAACGCGCGACCGTCGGCGGTGCCGCGGGCCCGCCGCGCCGCGGTCACGGCACGAACACCACGCGCTCGCCGGCCTCCGCGCGCGCCGACCACGCCGTGGCCACGTCGGCGAGCGCCACCTCGCGCAGGCCGACCGCGAGCTTGCGATCCGCGAACGCCGCGACGATCTCGGGGGTCACACTGAATATCTCGGCGGTCGTACTCGCGCCCTGGCCACTGCCCAGGATCTGCAGGTTGCGCTTGCGGAGCAGCACCGAGGACAGCGCGATCTCGTCGCCCGCGGCCGAGCCGATGAGCACCCAGCGCAGCGCCCGCGACTCGGCCTGACGGTGCCTGCACAGCAAAGGCATCACCTTGGACGTCACGTCGCCCCACAGGTAGTCGAGCACGATATCGACTTCACTGGCCGCTCGCGCCACTGCCTCGACATCGCCCGCGGTGGCGGTCCAGCGCACGACCTGGTCCGCGCCCAGCGCCCGCGCCTTGTCGAGCCCGGCGGGGTCTCGGCCGACCGCGATCACCTCGCCGGCCCCCAGGTGCTTGGCGATCTGGACGGCGAGCTGGCCGGACGTGCCGGTCGCGCCCAGCACCAGCACGCTCTGCCCGGGCAGGATCGGGGCCCGCTTGGTCAACGGGACCCACGCCGAGATCGCCGGCAGCATCCCGGCGGCGATCACCGAGGAGCTCACGCCGTCGGGCACCGGCACGGCCAGCCGGTCATCGGCCAGCGCTTGCTCGGCCATCGTGCCGACCGTATCGCTGGCGCCGAAGAAGTAGATGCGCTGGCCGCTGGCCAGCCGGCCCACCCCGTCGAGGCCGGGCACCATCGGCAGCACGCCCCGGCTCGTGTAGTGCCCGCCCGACGCGGCCGACCGCACGCGAGGCGACAGCGCCGCCGCGAGCACATCGACCACGACGCCATCGCCCGGCCCTGGCTGCGCCGGCAGCTCGAATGAATCATACTGGGGGCCCTGATCGAAACTCCGGACGACTGCAGCTTTCATCGCGCGCTCCATTGGTTTGTGAGACGAACTTGTTTTAGTTCGCCCCACGAACTATGTCAAGGGTAGACATCCCCGATGGCGAACCACGACCCCGACCTCACCGACGGCCTGTTCCAGCTCTCGTTCCTGCTGCTGTCGCGGCTGACCCGGATCGCAGGGGACCATGACCTGTCGGTGGTGCAGGTCCGGCTGCTGGGCATCCTGCGCGACCGCGAGCCCGGGATGCTCGAGCTCGCCCGCTATCTCGATCTCGAGAAGTCGAGCCTGAGCGGCCTGGTCGACCGCGCCGAGAAGCGCGGCCTCGTTGAACGGATCCCGTCCACCGATGACCGGCGCGCCGCGACGATCCGCGTCACCGCGCGCGGCCGCAAGCTGACGCGTACGGTCGCCGACGCGGTGCACGCCGAGATCGACGCGCTTGCGGCGCCGCTGCCCGACGCTGACCGCAAGCGCCTGGCCGCCCTCGTCTGGCAGGTGCTACCGGCCGAGAAAAAATGAGCAGCGAGCTCGCCCGTGGGCTCACGGCGGGCGGGTCGCGACGAAGATCGCGGTTCGCCCGCCGCGCGTGCTCGTCAGGTAGAGCCGGCAGCCATCGGCCGAGACGTCGCTCGGCGAATCGAAGGCGGGGCTGTTGACCGCGGTGACCGGCGCGAGATCTGTGAACGCGGCGGTCGCGCTGGACCGCCGGGCTTGCCAGACATCGAGCTCGCCCATGCCGCCAGGCCGATCGGTCGACCAGAACAGCGTGAGCCCATCGCTCGTGATCACGGGGTCGGAGTCATTGGTCGGACCGTCAAGCTCGGCCACAGGGGCGGGGTTGGTGAACCCGCGGGTCACGCTGCCCACCGCGCGGAACACGGTATCGCCGGTGGCCATGGCGGTCCGCGTGAAGTACATCGTCGTGCCGTCTCGCGTCACGTAGGGCTGGACCTCCGAGGCGCTCGTGTTGACGTTCGGCGCCAGCCGCACGTCGGCGAAGTCGCCCGTCGGCGAACTGCGAGTCGCCTGGTAGATGTCGTTGTCGCCGAGCCCGCTCGCCCGGTACGACGCGAAGAACAGGTTCAGGCCATCGGCGGTGATCGCCGGATTATACTGATTGTCGGTATTGACATTGGCGAGCACGGTCACGTTGGCAAACCGCGCGGTCGCGCTCGCGCGGCTCGCGGTGTACAGTAGCTTCGTGCCGGTGCGCGCGCTGAAGAAGTACGCGGTCTTCTCGTCGGGCGAGAGCCGCATGCTGGCGTCCTCGAACGCCGACGCGACCCCGTCGACCAGGACCGGGTCGCCGAACGGCTTGGCCGGATCGCAGGGCGGCGGCTCGCCACCGCTGCCACCATCGACGGGCTCGTCCCCGACGCACACCCCGCTCAGCGCCCCGGATGCCGCGCCGTAGCTCTGGCCGCTGGGGCAACGGTTGTCGGCGAACGAGCAGAAGCCGTTATTCTGGCAAACTCCGTCGCTGGTGCACTGGTCCGTCCCGGCGCAGCGAAACGCGTCGACAGGACGGACGCAGCCCGAGATCAGCAAGATCACTGAAACGAGAACGCGAGGTGGCACGGCGATTCCCGCTGAGAGTATCATCCTGGGTGGCGGCGAAGTACCTGTGCTAACCTCACGATGTGCATGTGGCCGGCTCTAGCACCGAGACGGCGCGAGTGGGGAAGTATGAGATTCTCCGGCCACTCGCGGTCGGTGGCATGGCCGAGGTGTTCCTCGCCCGGGGCGACGATCCCGAGCGGCTGATCGTGATCAAGCGGCTGCGCGCGCAGCTCGCGGTCGACCCCGAGTTCGTCCAGATGTTCCTCGCCGAGGGCCGCCTCGCCTTGACGCTGCGCCACCCCAACGTCGTCGAGGTGTTCGACGTCGGCGAGGCCGGCGACGCCACGGGACAGTTCTACATCGCCATGGAGTACCTGCACGGTCACGACCTGCGCGAGACCGTGGGCCAGCTGGTCGAGCGGCACGCCACGGTGCGGCTCGATCAGGCGCTGTCGGTCGCGCGCGCAGTTGCCGCCGCACTTCACTACACGCACGAGCACGCCGGCGCTGATGGCCAGAAGCTCGGCATCGTACATCGCGACGTGTCTCCCCATAATGTGCTCCTGACCTTCGAGGGTGGGGTCAAGCTGGTCGACTTCGGGATCGCCAAGACGAACAGCCTGGAGGGCCATACCCGGACCGGCGTCCTCAAAGGCAAGGCAGCCTACATGGCCCCCGAGCAGGCGATGGGGCTGCAAGTCGACCGCCGGAGCGATGTATTCTGCCTCGGAATCCTGATGTGGGAGATGACCACCGGCCGTCGGCTGTTCCGCCGCCGCACCGAGCTCGAGACCCTGAACGCCGTGGCGCAGGCCCACCCGCCGCGGCCGTCGCGCGTCGACCAGCGCTACCCCCGCGACCTCGAGAACCTGATCATGAAGACGCTCGAGCCACTTCCGGAAGATCGATGGGCCACCGCCGGCGAGCTGATCGATGCGATCGACGAGCTCGCCCGCCGGCGCAGGGTGACGCTCGGGACCGAGCCGGTCCGGACGCTGATCGCCACCGCGTTCGCCGAGGAGCTCGCGGCATGGCGAGCGGTGCAGGCGTTCGGCATCTCGCTGGGCGATCACCTGATCGCGCGCAACGACCGCGAGACGACGCGCCCCAACGACACCGAGTACGATCCCGAGGAGCCCCGCCAGAGCCTGCCGGCCCCCGTGTTCGAGATGACGCGGCAGGAGCGGCCGGTCCGCAATCGCCGGTGGTGGTGGGTGGTCGCCGCCGCGCTGGTGGCCGCAGCCACCGTCGGGGCACTCGTGGCGCGTCATGACGGCGCGGTGCCCTCCGCCGCGCCCGCCGCGCGAACGCCGGAGCCCCTGCAGGCAGCCCCGAGCCCGCCGCCGAGCCCCGCTCCCACGCCGGCCGCGGTGCCTGCCACGGCAGGCGCCGGGAGCAGCGCGGCTGTGGCGCCGCCGCTGGACGCCCCGCCCACACCGCCGCCGGCGAGCGTCGCGACGGGAGGTGGCGCCGCGCCACCGCGCGCGCCTTCCAACCGAGCGCCCACCAGTCGCCCCCGGCCCGCGGCTCCGGATCGCAAGGCCGCTGCACCGCCGCACGCGCCGGCGCCAGCGCCGCCGCCGGTCGCGGATCCCGGTGAGCGATCGCCGGCCAAGCCGCTACCGCCGCGCCCCAGCTCGGCAGATCTCGACAAGCTGCCATGACCCGCGCGTTCGCCGCCTCGCTCGTCGTCGCTTCGCTCGTCGCCGCCTCGGTCGCGGCGCACGCCGCACCGCGTTCGCAAGTCCCGGCCGCTCCCGCCGATCACTTCGACGCGGGCAAGCGGCTGTTCGCGCGCAAGCAGTACGCCGAGGCGCTCGAGGAGTTCCGGCGCGCGATGTCGGTCGCGCCGCGTCCCGAGGTGCTGTATTCGCTCGCGCAGACCCAGCGCCTGCTCGGCGACTGCGCGAGCGCGGTCGAGAGCTATCGCGCGTTTCTCGCGGGTCAACCGGAGGAGCCGTTCGCGGAGTACGCGCGCCTCAATATCGAGCGCTGCGAGCCGCGCGGCGATGCGCCGGCGCAACCCGTCGAGGCCGCCGCGTGGTATCGCGACGCCCTGGGCGACGCGTTGCTCGGCGGTGGCCTCGTCGCAGGCGTGATCGGCACGGTGGTCTGGCGCTCCGGGCGCACCGCCGCGAGCCGGCTGGCCGATGCCCCCGATTACCAGACCTTCCTGGATCGCCGCTCGGCCGCCTCCTCGGCCGTGACCAAACAATGGATCGGCGGCGCGGCCATGATCACCGGCGGTGCGGCGATGATCGGCGGGATCGTCCATTACGTCTATCACGGCCGCGCGTCGCGCCGCGCCGTCGCGATCGGCGTCGCCGACATCGCCGGCGGCGCGATGATCACCGGCCACGCGACGTTCTGACCGCGCGAAGTCACCACCGGTCAGTCCACCCCAGACCGCGGCGCGCGCGGCGCTGGCGGCCCCGCGCGCGGTCGCCCCCGCCGGCCTGCGATGCGTGCAACCGGCAGGCAAGCAACGCATGATGGCATCCCCGCGATGACCACAGCGAAGCGCGCCGCGATCGTGTGGATGGTGGTCGCCGCAGGCCCGGCGGCGGCCCAGGACGCCGCGCACACCGACCAGGACCCAGGCGGGAACACCGAGGTGATCACGGTGACGGACTCGACGATCGAGCACCGGTGGTTCACCGGCCGCGCGCCGGTCACGGTCGTGACCCGGGCCAACCTGGCCGCGTCGGGCCGCGCGACGCTCGGCGATATCCTGCAGTCGCTGCCGGTGCAGTGCAACGCCGGCAACGCGCAGGTCAACGTACCTGCGGCTGTCCCAGCTGTTCTGAAGCGCGGGCGCCTGGTGGCGAGCGTGGCTATCGGGGGACGAGCGGCGGCGTCCCGCGGCGTGGCTTGCCCCGCGCCGCGGCGCCCGCCCGTCCGCCGCGCGCTGTCGGCGCGACCGTCGGGAGCCCCAGGCGGCGGCGCAGGCGCGACAGGTGCTCGGGCGTGATCCCGAGATAGCTGGCGACGTGGCGCGGCGCGATCACCGACTCGAGCGCGGCGTGCTGGGTGCGAAACCGGTCGTAGCGGGCCTCGGGGTCGAGGGCGAGCAGCTCGTACTCGCGCGCCGCCGTCGCGACGTAGTGCCGCTCGGTCACCCGCGCGACGAAGCCGGCCCAGGCGGGCCGGTGCGCCGCGAGCTCGCGGATCCGGCGCCACGGCACCACGGCGATCCGGCTATCGGCCTCGGCGATCACCGACGACAGCGCGGGCTCGCCGCTGATCAGATCGCTGAGCGAGCCGGTGTAGCTGCCAGGTCCTGCGAAGCCGCGCGTGACCTCGCGGCCATCCTCGAGTGGAAAGTACGCGCGGAGCAGCCCGCCCAGCACCATCCCGCACTCGACCGCGGCGTCTCCCGCGCTCAGGAACTGCACGCGAGCCGGCACCAGCCGGACCCGCGTCTCGGGGGCGAGCGGCGCCAGATCCGCCTCGTCCAGCGGCGCCGCGCGCCGCAGATACTCAACGAACGCGGCGCGCTCCACGGCGGTCAGGCGCTCCGTCGGCATCGCACCAGCTTCGCACTATCCATGTCACGCGCCAGCAGCAACCGCCGGGACCGCGTCGCGGTCACGGGCGATGCCGCCTGCCCGCCGGCGCCCAGCGAGTCACTCCCGACAAGCTGGTTTCTCTGACGCCGCGTGATGGACGCGTGTTGCGCCGGTACGCCGCGCAACTTGTACCGTTCAAACTGCGATTGTACCGACCACGGCAGCGTCGCGGCGGCGCGATGCACCGCGTCGGGTGTCGCCGTGCTCGATCTTCGTGCTTGCCCCGTGTAGCCTGCGGCCGGCCGGAAGCGTCGCGAACCACATCGGGTTCGCCGCGCTGGCGCCGCAATCCCGTCCTTTGCCCGCGGAGGCTTTGTCATGAGAGCGCTCTCACTACCATCTTCCTGGAAGCCAACGATCCTGTCCTGCATCGCCGCGCTGGTGGTCCCGGCGGCGGCCGCGGCGCAGAGCCTGCCACCCGCCACCCAGGTGGCCGGCCAGATCAACGCCGGCTGGAACCTCGGAAACTCGCTCGAGGCCACCGGCGGCGAGACCGCGTGGGGCAATCCCGCGGTCACCCAGCAGCTCATCAATGGCGTGAAGGCGGCGGGCTTCAACGCCGTGCGGATTCCGTGCGCCTGGGATGGCCACGCGGATCAGACCACGCTCCAGATCGATCCGGCCTGGATGGCCCGGGTCAAGCAAGTGGTGGATTACGCGATCGGCAACGGCATGTACGTGGTCCTCAACATCCACTGGGACGGCGGCTGGCTCGAGGACCACCCGGTGTTCGCGCTGCAGACCGCGGTCAACACGAAGCAGCGCGCGTACTGGACCCAGATTGCCACTCAATTCAAGACCTACGACGAGCACCTGCTGTTCGCGGGCACCAACGAGGTG